>JADMIO010852385.1_pt1 | contig 25601 bp, 25 predicted proteins | sample 8958161 | NCBI WGS metagenome assembly JADMIO01 (sample SAMN16585339, study PRJNA669376) | soil metagenome | isolation source: Crop rotation soil | place: USA: Cullars Rotation, Alabama | collected 2011 | reverse complement strand
CTTTCCCCGCGCGAGATCATACGCGAGCGCGCCGTCTACAACCGCGAGCGCATGGTCAACCTCGGCCTGTTGCCCTACGTCGGCTCGAAGCTCCTCGTGCTTTCGGTCATCGTCGGCCTTCAGTGCATCCTCTTGTTCGGGTCGCTCAAGCTCTTCCACTACATGGGGCTCGACGGCTGGAAGATGCCGCCCGACAATCCGTCGGACACTTTGGCCCAACTTCTCGTCATGATTCTGACGGGGATGGTCGGCATCGCGCTCGGCCTCTTCGTCTCGGCCATCGTCAAGACTTCCGAGATGGCGACGAGCCTCGTGCCGCTCATCCTGATTCCGCAGATTCTCTTCTCGGGACTGGTGGGCGTGCCGTCGGGCGTGGCGCGCTACATCGGCGCGGCGATGCCCGCGACGTGGTCTTTCGACGAGATCAAACGATTGTCGAAGCTCGACACCATCAGCGAGGAAGGCTCGGACCCGCTGGGGCCGAACCAGGGGAAGGGTCTTAAAAAATATATAGAGTCGGTCAACGACAAGAACATCGAACAGGCCAAGGCCGACATCACAAACTACAAGCAGGAGGCCGAGGACAACTCCAAGCAGTTCGAGGACGACATGGAGCAGTATCAGGAGGACCTGGCGAAGGCCGCGCGCGGGCAGGGCGAGAAGCCCGACAAGCCCGAAGCGCCGAAGCTCAAGGAAGCGCCGCAGCCGAAGGACGCGGTCAGGCAGCCAGAGGACTTGAGCAGCTACGTTGACTTCCTGCATCCCTGGGGCGACCGGCTGCTTGACGCCCTCATCCTCGCCGGCATGTTCTTCGGCCTGCTCGCCGGAACCCTGTTCGCGCTCAGGTCGCAGGACATCGGATGAAGCAATGCAAAATGCAAAATGAAAAATGAAAAATGCAAAAAGGAAGGCAGAGAGCCACATTTTATTAAAAAGTGGTTTCAGCCTGAATTTTTAATTTTACATTTTTAATTTTGCATTTTAGGAGGTTTGTTATGCTCGCGCCGAATACGCTCTTACAGGACCGCTATCAGGTCATTCGCTCCATCGGTCACGGCGGGATGGGGGCCGTTTATCTCGCGCGCGACCAGCGACTCGGCCACACGGTCGCGCTCAAGGAGACCTTTTTCACAGAGGACCGCATGCGCAAGGCTTTCGAGCGCGAGGCGCGGCTTCTGGCACACCTGCGCCACCCCGCGCTGCCGAAAGTCACGGACCACTTCGAGGAGGACGGCGGGCAGTTCATCGTCATGGAGTTCATCTCGGGCGACGACCTCGAAATGCTTCTGGCACAGCGCGGCGAGCCGTTCCCCGTCGAGCAGGTTCTCGCCTGGGGCGACGAGCTGCTGAAGGCGCTCGACTATCTGCACAAGCAGGAGCCGCCCATCCTGCACCGCGACATCAAGCCCGCGAACCTGAAACTGACGCCGCAGGGCGAAGTCATCCTGCTCGACTTCGGCCTGGCGAAGGGGACGGCCGGGCAGACTTCCTCCGTCATGACGAGCCGCAGCGTCTTCGGCTTCACGCCCAACTTCGCGCCGCTCGAACAGATTCAGGGAACTGGCACAGGACCGCGCAGCGACCTTTACTCTCTGGCCGCCACGCTCTACTACCTCGCAACCGGCGCGATTCCGCCCGACGCCCTGACGCGCATCACCGAAGTAGCGAACGGGCAACCAGACCCCTTGCGCCCGGCCGAAGAGATAAATGCGCGAATCCCGCAGGCGGTCTCCGAGCTTCTGATGAAGACGATGGCGCACAACCGCGAGCAGCGCCCCGCGAGTGCCGTTGAGATGCGCCGCCTCATTCGCGAAGCCATGCCCGAGTTCGTCGCGCTCGCCGCGAGTGCGGCGGCCGCAAGCGACGCCTTGAAGGAGGCCAGCAGGGAAAGGGCCGCTCAGTCAACACTGATAGAACCCGCCGACACGCGGGACGTGCCTGCGGCCGTCGAGACCGCGCCCTCGCCGACCGAAGTGGCACAGACCGTGCAGCCGTCCGTCCCGGAGCTTGAGCCCGCGCCGGCCCCGGCATCGCTCGTCGCGGCGGAGGCCGAGCGTAAAGTGAGTCGCCTGCAATGGGCCGGGGCGATTGCGGCCGCCGTGCTCGTCGTCGTCTTCAGCTTCGTCGGCATCTCCAGGTATCTCTCGACCGGCCCTGCGGAAAAGACGGAGAAGACGGCCGCCGTGGACGCGAGTTCGACCGCCGCGCCCGTCCTGAAAGTCTCCGAGCAGGCCGTTGACGCGCCGGACAATTCGTCTGTCGTCACGACGACCGCGCCCGACGGCACGAAGACAGAGACGCGCACCTTCAAGGGCCACGCGCTCGTCTCGAAAGTCGTCGTCACGACCAACGGAGAAAACCGCACGGCGCGCGTCTCTTCGACCGCAGGGGAAGAGCGCGAGTTGACGGCCGAGATGGTCCCCAACGCGCTCGAAGCGACCGGCGACGCGCTGGCTGCGGCGGTCGGTTTCGGCGTCCAGAAGGAGAAGTCGGCCGAGCCAACTAAAGTCGCCAGTCGGCCAGCCCGCCCGCGCCCGCAGGAGACGACCAAGAAAGAGGCGGCCCCGCAATCGCTTCCCGTACAGAACAACGTGACCGCCTCGCAGAACAACACGCTCATGCAGCAGCAGGCCAACGCCTTCCCCGAAGGCACGAAGCGTAATCAGTCCCGCGCCCTCGCCCCCGAAGGCCGTGGCACGGCCGAGGACGCGAAAAAGCAGAGCGTGCAACAGTCCACACAGCCCTAGCGAGAGTGCCGCTGCGCTCTCGCTTGACCATTCGCGGGCGCACACGTTATTAACTTAAAGGTATTTTTGAGAACTAAGGTTTTGCTGTGCGAAGGAATCTTTTGAAAGTCCACGCGGGCGTCATGCTCATGCTGGCGTCCGCGCTCGTTTTGGCACAGGCCGTGGCGCAGCAGGAAACTCTGCCCACGCCGCCCGCCGACCGTGCTCTCATCTACTTCGCCGACGAGCACGGGAACAATCTCGCGCCGCTTGCGTTTGAAGAAGGTATGACCCCTTTGCGCGTCGAGCAGGTGGCGAAAGGCGACAAGCGCAGCTACGTCGAGCTGAAGGGCGGGCATGCCGCGACCGTCATCACGGGCCTGGAGCCGCGCTTCTATCTCTTCCTGCCGGACTCGGCGGACGCGAAGCCGCCGTTCCTGGTGCGACTGACTGAGAAGGGCGGCACGCGCCGCGTGTCGGCGATGGCCCAGAAAGGTTACAAGGGCTTCGCCATTGACTCCGAGGAGATCGTCAAGCCGCACTATCGCGTGCTGGTGCGCGAGGGCGGGACGCAGTTCGTGGAGTTCCGTCCGCGCCAGCCCTTGCTCTACGGCGAGTACGCCATCATCGGCACGGACCTGCGGCGCGTCGCGACCTTCCGCATCATGGCGGCCCCAATCCAGTAGAATTCATTTGAGGTGATAATAAATTTATGAGTCATTCCACAGGCCCGCGCGCCCGCGACTTCTGGACCCCGGCGCGCGCCGCGCTCACTTTGACGACGCTCGCGCTCGTCGCCGCCATTGGGGTCGCGAGCTGCGGCAAGTCCGCCGACACTCAGGGGGTGAACGCGCCGAAGGCGACGGTCACGGTCGGGACGAACCCGAACGGGACGCCCGCCGCTCCCGCGACGCCCGCAGGTCCGCGCCTGCTGCCCGCGAGCGCGCTCGAAGCCCCGCTCGAAACCCTGGAAGGTAAGCCGTTCAAGCTTTCGGACCTGAAGGGCAAGGTGCTGGTGCTGGATTTGTGGGCCACCTGGTGCGGGCCGTGCCGCTCCTCTATTCCCGAGCTGGTCAATTTGCAAAAGGAGTTCGGGCCGAAGGGCCTGGAGGTGATAGGGCTCGACATTGACCCCGACAGCGACACGCCCGAGGACGTTAAAGCCTTCGCCAAGGAGTTCGAGATCAACTACAAGTTGGCCTTCGCCGACAGGGAGTTGGCGATCTCGCTGATGCGCGGCGGCAACATCCCGCAGAGCATCATCGTCAATCGCGACGGGCAGATTATCGAGCACATGGTCGGCTTCCACCCCGTCAACACGCCCAAGAGAATGCGCGCAGCCATCGAGCAGGCGCTACAGTAATTAAAAGTTCAAAATTAAAAATGCAAAATTGGAAGACCGGGAGCCGCGCTCTTAGTCTTCCAATTTTGCATTTTTAATTTTGAACTTTTAATTGTCCCTTGCTTCGTCTTTCTCGCGTTTGCCTTCGTCCTTGAGTTCGCGTGCCTCGCGTTCGAGGTCTTCGTCCTGTAGCCCCTGTGCGACGCGCTCCTTGGCGCGACCCTCTATCTCTTTCATCTCGGCCTCGACGCGGTCTTCGACCTGGTCAATCGGGGCCTCCTCGCCAGACTCTTCCTGCGTCACAATCTTGTCCTTGTCAATTTCCACTCGCCTAACCTCCCGGCCAATTCATGATTGCTGAACCTGTGCCGGCAATCGTCTCACTATTAACAGCGGGAGGTCAAACCGCGTCCCGCCCGCTCGTGCGGACAGCGTAGCCGAGCAGCGCGAACGTGACCATCGTCAGGAAGCCGAAGATGAAGCCGGCGACGGCTCCGCCCAGAAGCGGGCGCGCGGCGAAGAAGATAGGAAGCACCAGCCCGCACAATATAGGCGTCCAGCTTCGCCAGCCGCGCCACACGCGCGTCGCCAACACGAACGCGCCGACTACGAGCATGAACAGGTGGCTCAAGGGCCACGCCATGTCCGTGACGTGAAAGAAAAACGTGTCCGGGTTCGCGTGCGCCATCTCCAGCGCGTTGAAGATGAGTGCCAGAGAAAGTCCGGCCAGTTGAATGACGAAGATTATCTGGGCCAGCGCGCCCGCGCCCGTCACCTTCAGTTGGCGCATCCCCATCGCGCTCGCGGCCCACCCGACGAGGTAGAGCATGCCCAGCATGGAAGCTATATACGCGGCGGGGCCGTCGCCGAGCGTGTACAAAAAACCCGCGAGGAAGAGCATCGGCGCTCCCATCATCCCGATTGTCCCGAGCAGGCGAGGATTCAATGAAGTATTTCGCGCGGCGGCGTGTAACTCGATTCGCTCTGTAACCATCGTTCACCTCTCCCGAATAGAGTTGGCGGTCTCTTATCTGATAACGCGCGAAAAGGGCGGCGTTCGGGTCACAGGGCCAGGGAGAAATTTTCGACTCGTTTAATTTTCCGGCAATCGTGGTAAAGTTACGGCCTGAAGCGCACGGGCTCCCGATTACTTCCGCCAGCCGGCGGGTTTTCCGACCGACACCTACTTCTTATGCCGCGCGAGATCACACATCACGGCCAGATTCTCGAAGCCATCGCGAGCGTGGACAGCATCTCGGAGCTGGTCGAGCGCGACAACGGCCACTTCAAGTACGAGCTGGACCTGGAAGTCATCGTCTACGGTCGCAACTACACGGGCAAGAAGGTCGGTCCCTACGCGCGGCTGCTCTCTTACGACGCGGACGAGGAGGTCGTGCGCCAGGGCGACTGGGGAGGCAACACTCTTTACACGCTGGTCGCCGGCAACCTGGACGTGCGCATCACGGACGACCACGGGACGACACGCAAGGTCGCGGAGCTTCAGCCCGGAACGACCTTCGGCGAGCGGAGCGTGCTCGCCGGCCAGCCGCGCAACGCCACCATCACGGTCCCGCCGAACTCGAAAGCCTACGTCATAGAGATTCAGCGGCCCGCGCTGCGTCTGTTGAGAAAACTCAAAAAGTTCGGCCACATGCTCGACGTGGCCTACCGCAAGTACGGACTCGACCGCACGCTGCTCGAAGTCGAGGAGGCGACGGCCGATGCTTTTGGGCCAGATTTGCTCAGGCAGTTGGGCGACGCCGCGCGCTTCACGGTCTACGGCAAGAACCACGTCCTCTTTCAGGAGGGCGACCCGGTCAACCGGCTCGTCTTCATCAAGAACGGGTGGGTCAGGCGCGTGCGCGGCCTCGCCAATCCTTCTCAGGCCGACATGGTGTTAGAACTCGGCAAGGACGTGGGCATTGATTTTCTGGGCGCGGGCAATTGCCTCGGCCTCGAAGCCCTCGACCCGGCGGACAAGGGAACTTGGAAGTACACGGCGAACGTGATGGCGCGCACTGAAGTTTTGGAAGTCGCCGTCTCGCGCCTGCGCGCCAATCCTGCTTTGCGCGACGCCGTGCTCACACAGTTCTCGGCCTTCTCGCACGCGGACGACCGCGAGCCGGACCCGCCGGCCGACCGGCGACTCATCGCCGCTGCCGGGCGCGAGATTACGACCGGCATCGTGGACGGCACGAACCTGCTCGTCATGGACATGGATTTGTGCATACGCTGCGGCAACTGCTCGCTCGCCTGCCACAAGGTCCACGGCCGCTCGCGCCTGCTCAGGCGCGGCATACACATCGCCCGCCCGGTCAAGGTCGGGAGCCGCTCGCTCCAACACGTGCTCGCGCCTTCGGTCTGTTTACATTGCCAGGACCCAGAGTGCCTGACCGGCTGTCCCACCGGAGCCATCGGGCGCTTCGAGGAAGGGCAGATAGACATCAACCCGAAGACCTGCATCGGCTGCGGCGACTGCGCGACGCAGTGCCCCTACAACGCCATCACGATGGCCCCGCGCAAAGCGGCCGCCGTGCCGCCGCCCTCCTTCGGCGCGAGACTCAAGGGCTTGTTCAGTCTCGCCAGGCCGAAACTGCCGCAGCCCGTCACGGACACGGAGAACCTGCTGGCCGTCAAGTGCAACCTCTGCGAGAACACGCCGCTCAATCCCCCTGGGACGAGGAGGAGGAAGCAAGCCTACTCCTGTCAGGAGAACTGCCCGACGGGCGCGCTCGTGCGCGTCAACCCGCGCGAGTATTTCGCGGAGGCGAAGAACGCCGTCGGTCTGGTCTACAAAGACCAGACGCACGCCATCGGGCGCAACATACACAAGCGCGACTGGCCCGCGCGCCTCTGGCACATTTTCGGCGTGCTCGCGACCGTCGCCGTCACCTGGGCCAGTTTGTGGGCCGCGCGCAGGTACACACTCGACGGCCACCTCTGGGGCACGTGGCTGACCGTGCGTTGGATTACGGGCCTCGTCGGGCTCTTAGGCATCGCGGCCGTGATGACTTACCCCGCGCGCAAGCAGGTTTACAGGCGGCGCGCGGGGCCGTTGCGCTACTGGATGCTGATGCACGTCTACCTCGGCGTCATCGCAGGCGTCGTGCTCCTGCTCCACGGCGGGCGCGACACCGGCGGCTTGCTCACTTCGCTCCTGATGGTCTCTTTCGATCTGGTCATCGTGACGGGCCTCTTCGGCGTCGCCTGCTATCTCGTCGTGCCGCGCGTCATGACGAGCATCGAGGGCGACCCGCTCCTGATTGAAGACCTGCGCGACCGGCGCGACGAGCTGCGCGAGACGCTGTCGAGGATTGACCTCAGCAACCCGGAGCTGCGTGACATCCTGAGAAGAAAGATCCGCCGCCGCTTCCTCTCGTTCCGCTACCTGATGCGGCAGTACGTCCGGCGCGAAGACCTGACGGAGATGATGGCCGCCGCGCGCGGGGAGTTCAGGGAGGACGCAGAGAAGATGCAGGACGCCGACGCGCGCCGCCTCCTGATGGACGTGGTCGAGGCGACCGTCACCCTGCGCCGCGTGGACGCGCTCATTTACCTGCACCAGTTGCTCAAGCTCTGGCTCGCGCCGCACGTCGTCACCTCCTCGATCATGCTGGCGCTGATGGCGGTCCACATCGTGCAGGTGATTTTCTTCACGGTGAGATGAGGCCGGATTGAAAGGAGACCGAAGATGAAGAGACGTTGTTCCCGAATCGCTTTCGCCTTCCTGGCCCTCTTCGTCTGCGCGACGAATGACGCGCGGGCGCAGGGTGCGGAGGCAGACCTCTCACGCACGCCCGATCAAACCGTCACGTTGCTTTCTGACGTGAGGCACGAGCCTAAGGATTACGGCAAATCCATCTTCGACTTCGCGCTTGGCGTCAGAGGGGACGAAGAGCCGGCCGATAAAAGATTCACTAGTGATTTACGTTACGGCGGCATTTCGGAGAATGGCAACGACCACTGGTTTGACGTGCAGATGTGCGGCTCCTCAAGAAAAAAACTGAAAGATTTGGGGGAGCTGGAGTGGGCGGACGTGTACTACGTCCCGATCCTCTTCGCCAGCCCCGCGCCGCACTGCGAAGGAGTCGGGTGGCGATTCGAAAACGGGAAACTGGCCGAGATTTCCCCCGAAGGCGTCAACGTCCGGGCCGTCGCCGGGCACATGTACGTGCTGCGCGTCAAGGACGAGGAGTCAGACTTCTACGTGATGTTTCGTGTCGAATCGCTTGAGCCGGAGGGGGAGTGCAAAATCTCCTGGAAGCGCGTGCCGTCGCCCGACGCCGACCGGCCGACCGCGCGCTCGGCGAAGTGAATCAATCGCTCGGCGTATAAATCCCGAAGATGGGCCTGGAGCTGAGAAAAAGCACGTTCGTCATCACGCGCGAGGACCGCGCGGAGGACGCCAAGACGCTCGTCACCGAAGGTCTGCACATCGGGCGGCTGACCGACAACGACCTCGTCCTCAACCACCCGACGGTCTCGCGCCTGCACGCCGGCATCAACCAGATCAGCGGCCGCTTCTACATCGTCAACCTCTCGGGCTCGAACGCGACGACCCTCAACGGCCGCGTCATCCCGTTCGACGAGACGGACGCCATCGCCTCCGGCGACCAGATTCGCATTGGGCCATTTTTGCTTCACATCGAGCAGGCCGACCGCAACACGCTCAAGGTCCGCGTTGCCGAGCAGGTCGCGCTCAACGCCGGCGACATAGAAGCGCGGGCCGGGTACGAGAGCAAGAAGCCGAAGAAGGCGCGGGAGGAGGAGAGCACGCTCGAAATCGTCTCGCGCGACGTGGCCGGCGCGCTCAAGGTCTTCTGGGACAAGCGCACGCGCGAGAAGGCCGGACGGCAGTCGCCGCTCCACCCGCACAACCCGCCGCGACTCGGCAAGGCGCGCTTCAACTGGACGCCGACGCGCGACCTGGTCCGCCCCTGGCCCTTCTCCGTCTTCGTCTGGGGCGTCATCATCGTCGGCGCGCTCTCCGGCATCGCCGCCTTCAAGTACAAGGACGCCTTCGCGCCCGAGCTGCTCTCGTCGCCGCACACGCGCGCGGGCTTCACCCTCGACCCGCCGATTGCCAAAGAGGCCAACGCCAACTCCTGCACGACCTGCCACGCGGTCGGCGTGAGCGCGGAGAACCGCGCGCGGATGGAATCGAATTGTGCCAGTTGCCACGAGACCCAGGCCTTCGTCGCGACCACGACGCGCCCGCACCGCGAGGCCGGCATCACCTGCGTCGTCTGCCACACGGAGCACCGTGGCACGGACTTTCGGCCGATGCACGCCTCGCTCGATTCCTGCACCAACTGTCACAACGACGGCAACAAGAAGACCTATAACGGCAAGCGCGTGGGCACGCCGCACGGCGGGACGCTCGGCTATCCGGTCGCTAACGGCGAGTGGATTTGGAAGGGGCTTGAGCCTGAAGAACTGGCCCTCAAGCCGGAGGTCGCGCGGCTGCGTCGCCCGTCGGACAACGAGCAGCAATGGCGCAACAAGCAGTTTCACGCCCTGCATCTTTACCGCGTCCGCGCCGTCGCCAGCATCGAAGGCATCAAGGACGAGGACGCTGGCGACGGCACGCGCGTCATCTCGTGTTCGAGCTGTCATCGCTCTTTCGCGCCGATTGACCGCCAGACGCCGCGCACGACCTGCATACGCTGTCACAACGGCCAGGTCTTCGAGCCGACCGCGCGCCCCGTCCGCGCCGCGACGACCATCAGTTGCACCTCCTGCCACATTCAGCACATACGCGACAGGCACTGGCGGCCGCTGCTGTTCGCCGACGCGCCGCTCCCGAGCGACTGGCACGAGAAGGTGACGGCGAAATGAGTGGGCCAATCTGAAATTTGAGATTCCAAATTTGAAATTTTCAGAGACATGAGAAAGTCGCAACTGCTCATCACCATCGCGCTGCTTGCGCTGCTCGTCGCGATTAACCAGACGACCGAGGACAACGCGTTCCTCAAGAGCGTCGCCGGCGGCCTGCCGTGGTACGGCTGGGCGGGCATTCTTGCTTCGGTCGTCATCGTCGGCGTCGCCCTCGCGGTGCGCGACGGCTGGCGCGCGCGCCGCCTGCTCGTCGAAAGAGTCGAGAGGCGCGAAGACCCGAACGAGCAGCGCGCCAAGCTCACCGCCGACCTGCTCGAAAAGTACGACCCGGACGGGCCGGACTACCCGCACCCAGTCATCATCACCGAGCGCTGCATCGGCTGCCACGCCTGCGTTGACGCCTGCCCTCATGACGTGCTGGCGATGGTTGACAACCTAGCCGTCCCCGTGGCGCGCGACCAGTGCGCCGAAGATACTTCGTGCGAGGTCGAGTGTCCCGTCAACCCGAAGGCGTGCATCGTCGTCAACACGACGAAGAAGATCAAGCCGCGCCCCGTGCCAGCGCGCGACGCGCGGTTCATGACGAACGTCCCGGGCTGCTACATCATCGGCGATGTGTCCGGCACACCGCTCATCAAGAACGCGGCCAACGAGGGCGCGGATGTCGTGCTGCACATTGCGGGCGAGTTGCGGACAGCGCCGCCGGAGCTGAAGGCCCAATACGACGTGGCGATTATCGGCGTCGGCCCGGCGGGGCTCTCGGCCGCCGTGCTCGCGCGGCAGCACGGCCTGCGCTACGTCGGCATCGAGCAGGACAAGGTGCTCGCGACCATCGAGGCTTACCCGAAGAACAAGTACGTCTTCTTCAAGCCCGAGACGATGGAGTCGCGCGGCGGTATCTCAGTCGAGGGCGCGGGCGACCAGCGCGAAGCCATTCTGGATTCGTGGCTCCAAACGATGACGAAGACGGGCGTCACCGTCAACGAGGGCGAAAGCTGCAAGGCCATCGAGCGCGCCAGGGACGGCGACTACTTCACCATCAGCACGGAGCGCGGGCTGAAGCGTGAGGCCATCACCTACCGCGCGCGCCGCGTCGTCATCGCCATCGGCAACCGTGGCACGCCGATGAGACTGGGTGTGCCCGGCGAGGAGATGAAGATCACGCGCAACGGCCGGCCCGAGGACAAGGTGATGTACAAGCTGACGAACCCCGAGGAGTTCAAGCGCCGCCACATCGTCATCGTCGGCGGCGGCAACTCCGCTGTCGAGGCGGCCGTGGACCTGGTGGCGCGGCGCGATGGCGACCGGATAGAGTTTCGCCCCGAGGACGAGATCAACGACGTGACGCTGGTCGTGCGCAGCGACTTCAAGAACGACGTGAAGTTCGGCAACAAGCTGCAAGTCTACGAGTGCATAGACGAGGGGCGCGTCAAGGTCTACTTCGGCGCGGCCGTCAAAGAGGTCAGCGACTCTGAAGTGGTCCTGATGGACGCGCGGACCAAAGAGGAGAAGGCGCGGCTCAGGAACGACTACATCTTCGCACTCATCGGCGGCGACCGCCCGACCAAATTCCTCGAATCCATCGGCATCCAGATTCCGAAGGATTGAAAATGTGAGAAGTCCCGCCAGGGACGATTGAAAATGGCCCAGCCCTGAAGTGCCGGGCTGTTATCGTTCGCCCCTAACGGGGCTGTAAAAAGCCACGACGGCCGCAGCCGCTTGCGCGACCTTCTCGCGCAACGCCTCCGGCTCCAGTACCTCTAACTTTGTGCCAAAACCGAGCGCGTACTCGCAGGCCATCTCCTCCACGTCGAAGCGCAGCGCGACCTCGGCCCAGCCCTCCGCATCCGCCGCCTTCACCTCCTCGACGCGCGCGAACCTGCCGGCGAAGGGCAGGCGCTTGACTACCTCTTGTCGGACGCGGGCGCGCACGCTGTAGCGCGGCAGTTGAGTCCGAAACTGTTCGGACGATTCCTCCCAGAACGCTGCCAGGTCGAAGCCGTGCGGACGGACCAATGGCTCGTCCAGTATCTCCGCGCTCTCTATGCGCGAGACGCGGTAGCTGCGCACCTGGCCTTCGACCGACCCGACCACGTACCAGACGCTGCCCTTGGCGACGAGCCCGAGCGGATCAACCAGGCGCTCCGTCGCGCCGCACTCGCCGCGCCCGTAGCTCATACGCACCCTGCGCTCCTGCCAGATGGCGTCCTGAAGCGTGTGCAGCATTGGCACAGTTTCCTCGGCGCGGTTCCAGCCGGTCACGTCAAAGTGTATCCGCTGGCGCGCGTACTCGGCCCCGCGACGGTGCAGAGGTGGCAGCGCCGCCAGCAGTTTGAGGAGCGCGCCCTCTGACGCCTTTTCCAGATTCAGGTCCGCGAGCAGCCGCGACGGCTGTGTGACGAAGAGCGACTGAATCTCGGTCTCGCTCATGCCGGTCAGGTTGGTGCGGTACTCGCCGAGCAGCGACCAGCCGCCGCCCGTGCCGCGCTCGGCGACCACGGGGATGCCAGCGCCGCTCAGCGCCTCCATGTCGCGGTGGATGGTGCGCTCGGAGACTTCCAGCCGCTGGGCCAAATCGCGGGCCGTCAACTGCCTGTAAGCCTGCAAGAGCAGCACGATGGAAAACAGTCTGTCCGCGCGCATCTCAACACTCCTTTCAACCAGCGCCCCGATTTTATCTTACAAATATGACAGGAGGTGTCATCAATCGTCACGTATCTTCAGATTTATCGTGGGACTCAGACTCAACCCTTTGCGCCTTTGGTTTTTACTTTGCGCCTTTGCGTGAATGGTTTTTAGTTTCTCGCAAAGGCGCAAAGTTAAGACGTAAGGCGCAAAGGTCGGCTCTAGTTTTTGGCATGTGTTTTTCAGAAAGGAGAATTGGAGATGCGTAAGGTGACGTTCGGCGGGGCCAACAGTCTGGACAATTACATCGCGCGCAAGGACGACGGGATTGATTGGCTGATGCACGGCAAGGAGGCGGCCGAGTACCTGAGAGATTATTGGAAGACGATTGACACGGTGCTGATGGGCCGCAAGACCTACGAGGCCGCGCTCAAGTACAGCGAAGGAAAAAGCAATCCTTATCCGGGCGTGAAGAGTTACGTCTTCTCGCGCACGCTGAAAGAGGTTGCGGACAAATCAGTCGAACTCGTCAAGGAGGACGCCGTCGCTTTCGTCCGCAAGCTGAAAGGGCAGAAGGGCAAAGACATCTGCGTGATGGGCGGCGGCGATTTCGCTAAGACGCTGTTCGAGGCCGGGCTGATTGACGAGCTAGGCTTCAACATTCACCCGGTCCTGCTCGGCTCGGGCATCCCGCTCTTCCTCGAAATGAAACAGCAGATAAACCTGGAGCTGCTCGAATGCAAGCCGTTCAAGAACGGCTGCGTGCTCGTCACTTATCGAGTGAAAAACAAGAGAGGCGCGAAGTGAAACGTGCACTCTCGCGTTAGCCTTCGCCGGGGTAAGCGGCGACGACTTCGAGCATGACGAGAGCGCCAGCGGGCAAGGCGGCGGCGGCGAACGCAGTGCGCGCCGGCAGCGGCGTGACGCCGATGGCCGGGAGCCAGGCGGAGTAAATCTGGTCCACGGCCTTGAAGTCCTTGATGTCGGCCAGTATCAAAGTCACCTTGACGATGTCGGCCGGCGTGCACCCGGCGGCGTTCAAGATGGCGTCAATGTTGGAGAGCATCCGGCGCGTCTGTGCTTCGAGCCCCTCTTCGAGCTTGCCCGTCGCGGGATCGCGCCCGGTCTGGCCCATCACGAAGACCAGATCGCCGGTGCGAATGGCCTGCGAGTAGGTGCCGAGCGCGGGCGGGGCCGCCTCCGTTTTAATCCGAATCTTGTTGACCATCTGATGTGCTCCTTAATGCTGTTTCAAAACCTAGACTCAATTCTTTGCGCCTTAAGTTTTCTCTTTGCGCCTCCAGCGAGAAACTGCTTTTCACGCAGAGGCGCAGGAAAAGAAAAACTAAAGGCGCAAAGGTGTTGAGTGAATCAATCGGTTCACTTCATATCTCGACCTGACGTTATTCTTTCATCCGCTCGGCCCTGAGCGGGATTTCGAATTTCACTTTGACGGGGCCGCCGCTTAGCGGGGCCAGGTCCAGGACTTGGGCCGATTCGCCGGGGAAGATGATTTGCACCACGACGACGTTCCGAGGGTCCGCGAACTCCAGGTCGAAGTAGTGGAACTCGGTGATGTTGGACGCGTAAATCCAGAGATTGTCCTGGCCGCGAATCCAGGAACTAAAACTCTCGCTCTCCATCGGCTCGGTGCGAATCTCAAGTGGGACTTCCGTCAGGAGCCGCTTGGTCAAGTCGAAGTGCTCGAAGGCGTACTGCCAGCTCTGCTCGTAGGGGCGCTTGGTTGAGCCGCGCTCGCGCGGCAGACGGCCCTGCTGCTTGAGGCGTATGTTCTCGCGCACGAACTCTTCGCGCTCCGTCTCGGCCGCATAGTCCGCGTTCGTCAGGCGCTCCAGAAAATGGCCCACGTCGCGGCTCGAAGTCCACACGCGGCGGATGATTTGGAAGTAGGTGACGGCCGTCGGGTTGATGTCGAAGATGGTGATTCTCCGAGGCCGCCAGAGCGGGATGAGATTGAGGCCGTAGAGGCCGCCGACGACGCTCACCATGTGTATGTCCTCGCGCCGCTCGGGCGCGACGCCTTCGTAATGGGCCTTGATCGTCGCGAACTCGCCGAAAGACCCGTCCTGGTGGCCGTCGTCCGTGCCGTAAAAAACCATCTCCGGGTGGTCGTGATATATCTCCCGGTTAAAAGCTCTGGGTGCCTGCGATGTCACGCTTCGTCCTCCCTAAAAAATAGTGATGAATTAGGAATGATGAATGATGAATCAAAAAGCAAATGCCTTTTCATTCCGCATTCATCATTCCGCAATCCGCATTGCTTTCGTCGTCCCAGGCGGGCCTGAAAAGCTGCTTGTCGAAGTAGCCGAGCCGCTCGGACCATTGCTCGCCGGGAGTTTCGTCCGAAGGAGCGGACGATTCCGGCCTTGTGTAGGTGACGCGCACGGTCTCGGCGATTAACTGAAGGGCATCTTCGACGGCGCGCGTCTCCTCGTGGCGTAGAGTGATGAAGCCGTCGCCGGTGTAGGTGGCGGACGCGGGCGCTCCGGCGCGCGGCAGTCGGGCCTCCACGACCAGGCGGCCGACGCGCCGCTTCGCCTCTTCGATGCCGCCGACGTGCTCCACCAATCCTCCCCCAATCCCGCGCAGGAAAATTGTGCCAACGGCGTACTTGCGTTCCCAGGGGCCGTCGAAGCAACGGTCCACGGCGGCCCGCGCCCAGGCCAGTCGCGGGTCCATGTCGTAGGCGAACCCGAGCATCGGGCCGATGCGCGCGCCGGCGGGCCTGAGCGTGGCGTCGGTGAAGCTCACATTGCCGTCTTCGAGCAGGAAGCCTTCCATGTGCGTCATGGCGCTGCCGGCACGAAGCGCGCGTGTGGCGGCCATGCCCTGCTTGATGAAGTCTCGGAAACGTTCCTTATTTATGTCGCGCGGCATGACGCACGTCCACTGAATCGCAGGGTCTTCCAGCGCCTCAAGAATCGAAGGCTTGTAACAGCAGACGGAATAAAAGCGCGGCTCGTTCGCAATCGTGATCGTGTCAAAGCAAAGCTCCTCGCCGCGTAAGTAGTCTTCGGCCAGCACGGGACTCTCCGCCGACGGGCGCATTAACCGGAGCGCCAGCTCAAGCCGTTCGGCGCTGCGTATGCACCAGGTCGCGAGCCCGCCGCTTCCGCCGAGCGGCTTGAGCACGAGCGGAAACCCCACTTCGGCCGCGAATCGCCTGGCGTCCGCCACGCTCGTTATCAAGCGGTCGCGTGCTGTGCCAATTCCGGCCCGTTCGAGAGTGCGTTTCAGTGACGACTTGTCGAGCGCGCGCCTCACAGTCTCCGCGCTCATGCCCCGCTGGAGGCCGAGCGCCTCGTTCGCCTGGGCCACGGGCAGGAGCAGCGTCTCCTGCGGCGTGACGAGCTGATGAAGCGGGCCGTGCTTCTCCGCAAGAGCGCGCGCGGCGGTGGTCAACTGCGCGGCGTCGTGCGCGTCGGCGACTGAGACGAGTTCGTCGAAAACCCCGGCCCGATTTCCGGCGCGTTCGCAGATGCAGAGCAATCGAACGCCGTCGAGTTTCCCGACCGCCTCGGCGCAGCGCAAACTCTCGCCCGTCGCGCGGCTGGCGACGAAGACTACGCGGCGCGCATTCTCTCCTTGTGCCAAATTCACGCGGTAGCCCTTTCGGCGGCTTCGCGGCGCTCACGCAGTTGCGCCTCGCGGGCCTGCCTGTCGTATAGCACGTACTGAATCAAGTCCCGCCCTGAAGCGTTGACATCCTCTTCCGAGAGAGGCTCGACGCCGTGGAACGAGATGTCCGAGCGCCGGAACGCCAGCAGGGAATTGGGCCTGTATGGAACGGTCTTGACGCGGACGAAGTCCTCGAACTGATAGTGCGTCCCGGCGGGGCAGCGAAAGCCGGGCTCCTTCGGGACGTAGAGCGACGTGCCGAGGTGGCTCGCGCTTTCGTCCGGTGCCAGGTAGATGAGGAGCACGACCAGTTTCGTATAAAGGTCCGAGTGCGGCCCCAGAAAATACCCTGCGCGGTGACGAATCAACTGCGACTCGACCGCGACCTCGGGCCGCGAATTTTCGTCAGGAAGCTCGGCGGCGAAGGAGTCCAGGACGGCCTGTGCCAATTCCGGGCTGAGAAACCAGCGGTTGAAATCCTCCCAGAACTCCCGCAGCTCGCCGGGCAGCGTCTTCGTCCAGCCCTCGTTAAAGTCCCGCTGGTCCCTGTGGCGGAAGTGGTCCAGCTTGAGCGTCGTCACCTCGAACAGGTTCTGGTAGACGGCGCTCTCTGGCAGGTGGGCCAGAAGCTCGCGGTAATAATCTTTCGGGAACACGTTTTCGAGGTAGTAGTGCGGGTATGGCTCCGTAATTACTTCGGCCGCGCGCAGCCGTGCGGCGAAGTGTGCGAGGGGGCTGTCTGTCTGTGAGTTGAAAATTTTCGTCACGGCCTCGGCCTCCCTTTAGTTTCCTTCGGCGGCGCGCACGAGCGGGATGACCTCGCGCCCGAAGATGACCATCTCTTCGAGCTTGGGCCAGCCGGAGATGATGAACTGCGTGACGCCGATGCGCTTGTATTCGAGAAACGCCTGGGCCAATTCTTCGGGCGAGCCGACGAGCGTAATCGCGGACGAGCCGTAATAGGGAACCAGCCCGGCCCAGAGGTTGCGATTCATCCAGCCGATGTCGTCCGCGGCGGCGAGCGCCTGCTTCAGCGTCTGCGAGTCGCTGCGCGTCAGGATGCCGCGCTCCTGCCGGCCGATCTCTTCGTCGGGCAGCAAGTCCTCGGCGGCCTTAATCGCTTCCTCGCGCGTCGGCCGGCAGACCACGCAGAGCCTGAGCGAGACTTCGACGCCGCGCTCGCGAAACTGTGCCACCTGCGGGGCCAATTTTTCGGGCGTGTCAACGAGACGCAGCCAGCTTGAGCCCTGGCTGCGGGCGAGTTGCCGCGCCTGCTCGGAGTGGCCGGAGACATAGATTTCGGGTGAAGCGCGGTCGGGCGCGATGAACGGCGTGTTAAGCCGTCCGCCTTCGACGCGCCAGTAGCGGCCGTCGAAATTAACCGGACCATTATTGCTCCAAAAGGAGCGGCAGATTTTCAGGAACTCCTCGGCGCGTGCGTAGCGCTCGTCATGCTCCAGAAAATCGCCGTAGCCGCGCTGCTCGGCGGGCGAGCTGCCGGCGACGATATTCAAAGCGAGGCGGCCGCCGATGAGGCCGGAGAGCGTGTTGACCTGCTGGACGAAGGTCGCGGGCTGCATGAGCCCGGTGCGGTAGGCGATGATGAATTTTAGTTTCGCGGTCGCGCGCCCCACCGCGCAGGCGACGAAAATCGTGTCGGGCTCGTAGCGGCTGAAGGAGAGGAGCACGGATTCGATGCCGGCCTCCTCGGCGCGGCGCGCGAAGTGTGTCCAGCCTTCCATGTCGGGCAGCGCGGCCGGCGAAGTGCGCTGCGTCGTCAGCACGCGGTTCGTCTCCTGCGCCGTCTTCATGCCGACCTCGCCGCCCTTCGGCAGCATCCAGTGGAATCTGAGATTCATGGCTATATCAGGAAAAGCATTTCACGCAAAGGCGCAAAGAAACAAAAGACGGAGGGCGCAAAGAAAACCGTTGGCGCTCTTCTTAGCGCCTTTGGTTTTTCTGTTCTTTGCGTCTTTGCGTGAAATGCTTTTCATTGTTCCTCGGCCTCTCGGACGAGCGGTAAAACCTCGCGGCCGAAAGTCGTTACCTCGTCAACTTCGGGCCAGCCGGAGATGATGAACTCGCCGACGCCGATTCGCTTGTACTCCATGAAGGCGTCCGCCAACTCGCGCGGCGTGCCGAGCAGCGTCGTCCAAACTGGCCCATAATGCGGGACCAGCCCGGTCCAGAGCGAGCGGCTGAGCCAGTGCTTGTCTGCGGCGAGCCCCGCGCCCTCCCTGTACATCTGCGAGTCGTCCTTGAGGCGAATCGTGCTCTCCTCTTTGTCCGACGGCAGCAGCGACAGCGCGTCGCGGACAGCTTCGTCGCGCGTTGGCCTGCACACCAGGCACAGCCTGAGACAGACACTACGGCCGCACGCGCGCAGACGCGCCACGGCCGGCTCAAGCTTCTCAGGCGCGTCGGCCGCGCGCAGCCACGTCGTCCCCTGCGAGCAGGCCAATTGCTCCGACTGTTCCGAGTGGCCCGAGATGTAGATTTCCGGCGCGGCGCGGTCGGGCGCGAGGAACGGCGTGTTGAGTCTTCCTTTTTCGACCCTGTAATACTGGCCCTCGAAATCAACCTCGCCGTCGCTGTGCCAGAAAGCGTTGCAGACCGCCAGGAATTCTTCGGCGCGCGCATAGCGCTCGTCGTGGGCCAGAAAATCACCGTAGCCGTGCTGCTCCCTGGTCGAGCTGCCGGCGACGATGTTCAGGGCGACGCGCCCGCCGATCAGCGCCGAGAGTGTGTTCATCTGTTGGACGAACGTTGTCGGCAGCATCAGCCCGGAACGATAAGCGACGATGAACTTCAGTCGCTCAGTCTCTTGACCGAGCGCGCACCCGATCATGAAGGGGTCGGGCTCGCAGTGGTTCAAGGCTATCAGTACCGAATCAATGCCTGCTTCCTCGGCGCGGCGCGCGAAGTGTGTCCAGCCTTCCATGTCTGGGCGCGCGGCGGGCGAGTCCGCGTCCGCGTAGTGGATTCGGTAACGCGCGGCGTCCTGGGCGGTCTGCGGCGCGTCGGGGCTCACCTCGCCGGCCTTCGGCAGCATCCAGTGGAATCTAAGCTTCATGGCTTAACTCTCGTCGTTCGTCAGGACGCAGCAGTGCTGCCACTCCGGGCTGACCGGCGGAAGTATCTTCGCGCCGGGGAAGAGGGCGCGCATGTAGTCAACCGTGAAGTAAGAGCAGTAAGACTCGCCGGGCTTGCCCTCACGCTGCTGCTCGCAGAGTTCGTCGCCCGGCTCAACGTGCAGTTGGTCGTCCACGAGCACGCACCAGTTGGACCTCTTCGCCGTCTCGACGAGGCCGTCTATCTCAAGCGACGGGTGCGCGGGCAACTGCCATTCGAGGTTCTTCCGCACGTCCGTGCCAGAGGGCAGCTCCGGGGCGGACAGAGACCTATCGTAAGACGGGTCGCAGAACGTGAAGGCCAGCACGCCGCCCAGCGCGAGGTTGTTTCTCAACTGCTCGACCAGCGTAAGCGTTTCGTTGCGGTGCGTGTGCGTGAAGACGGAGAAGGCGAGGATGACATCGAATTTTACTCCGAGGTCGGGGACGGGCAGGTGGCGCACGCCTTCTGGGTTGAAGAACGCGCTGTAACGGTTGTAGTGATAAAAATGGGCCAATGGGAAGGCACGCCCGCCCTGCTCAATCGCGCCGCGGTTGAGGTCCAGGCACCAGTAGTCGTCATGATTAACGTTCCCGTCCGCGCCCAGGAGGAAGCCGCCGACGTTTCCGCCGAAGTCGAGCACCTTGCGGCCGCGCCAGCGCGGGTGGCCGAGCTGCCGGTCGAAGTAAGAGAACTGCGTGACGCGCGTCGAGATGAAATCCCACATGAATGACCGCACCTCCCGAAGAGTGAGAACTCAAGCTTCCACCGTCCACGGCACGGGGCTGGGAAGCACGCCGTGACGTTTGGCCCATTCTTTCAGCGCCCAGGGCTGCGTATCAACGTCCCTGTAGCCGCCGAGCAGTTGTCGCGTGACCGGGTCCGTCTGCCAGAGCGCGCGCTCGTCCGGCGATTCCAGGTAAACCTCCGGCTTCATCCAGCGATAAGCGTAGCCGTACATCAGGACTTTCGAGGTGCGCCCGCTCAGGTTGGGCGCGGCCGTGTGATAGAGCCTGTTCTCGAAAAGAAAGGCGTCGCCCGCGTTCAGCTTCAGGTCGCACAGCTCCACGTCTTCCGGGTCAATCTGGCCTTTGCGAAGCGCTAAAGGCTCCGTCCTCAGATGGCTCTCGCGGGCCAGCAAAGTCATGCCCGAGTCAGGCTGGTGAAAGTCCGTCAGGCAGTAACAGATTTTGATGCCGACGCGCGGCAAGCCTGCGTGGCCCAAATCCTGCGGGATGCGAATGTCTCTGTGCCAGCCGCGCCGGAAGCGCGGGGCGTCCGGGCTCTCGGGCCGTTTGCAGATGAGCGCCGTCGAGTGCAGGTGTATGTTGGGGCTCAGCAGTTGCACGACCAGCGGGACGGTGGACGAATGGGAGACCAGCTCGAAGAGCGCCTTTTCTTTGAGCAGGCCGGGGCGCAAATCCAGGTGATTATACTCGGGCCGGTTGAGCACTTGCGGCTTGTTGAGGAAGACGCTCGCCAGCCGGTCGCACGCGTCGAGCAGGCGCGCGGCCGCTTCCTGGTCCAGCGCGCCGCGCACGACGAGAAAACCGTCCTCGTCAAAGGAACGTCGCTGCTCTGCTGTGAGGGGAACGAAATCCATAGGCGTCATCCTTCGAGCCCGTCGCATCTAGCCAGCTTCCCGGCCGTGTCACAGCGAGCGCGCTCCAGCTCGCGCGGGATGTTACCGGCAGGCCAGTTGAGCTTGAGCGACCGCTCCAACACCTCCATCCGGCCGCACAGGAAACGGAACTGCTGCGAAATGGTGCGCGGCTTTCCGGGCGTGGCGCGTCCGGGGCGCGTGCCGTCGTCGAATTGCCGGACGTGGGACCAGACTTCAGGCAGGACGGCGACGCGGCAGTTGTGGAAGAGACGGATTTCAAAGTCCCAGTCTTCGTGCGACGTGAGGTCATCGGCGAAAAGTGGCCCACAACCCAGCCGGGCAAGCGCGTCGCGGCGCAACGTCATCGAGCAAGTCGAGACGGCGCTGCGATGAGCCCAGACCGGGGGGCAGTCGCTGGCCCAGCAGATGTCTCCGCCGGAAAACTTCAACAGGCCGCTCGCCTTGAAGCGGCTCATCCCCTGGCGCTCGCCCTCTATGAAGTAGAGGTTGTCCGAGACGACGGCCTCCGCTTCCGGCAACTGCTCGAACACGCGCTGCTCGGCGTCGAGCTTGCCGGGCAGCCAGAGGTCGTCGGAATCAAGAAACGCGAGCAGCTCACCCGTCGCCAGCCGCGCCCCGGCGTTTCGCGCCGCACGCGCGCCGCCGCGCCGCGCAAGACGCAGCAGCTTGACGCCTGGCCCAAAACGCTCCGCGAGCACGTCGCAGGTGTCGTCGGTCGAGCAGTCGTCAACCACTATCACTTCGACTGAGCCGCGCCGCTGGACCAGGGCGCTCTCGATGGCCTCGCAGACCAGCCGCGAGCGGTTCCAGGTGGGAATGACGACGGATAAGAGAGGGCGTTCCACGGCCGTGTCCTTGGTTGCTGAGTTTTGGGAACGATGATCGAGTCCCCGCGAAATAAGGGTGTCGCCCGCGCCGCCTCGCCTCGGAATCGGCCAGGTGGCGGACCAGGGCGCGCATACTCTAATTGGTTCCTGAGGCTCGTCGAATCACGCAGCAATGCTGCATCTCGTCGTTGACGGGAGGCAGGATAGTAGCATGCGGGAACAGCCTCCTCATATATTTTTCGGTGTAGAAGACGTGGCACGTCCTCTGCTGCTCGGGCTCGTAAGACTTAATCTCCTCCGTCTCCAGGTACAGCTCGTCGCCGTTGACGAGCACGAACCAGTCCGCGCCCTCCGCCCTCTGCATCATGCCCGGCAGGTCAATGTCTAGGACGTTGCCCTTCTCGCCCTCCAAATAGACCTCGCGCTCAAGTCGCCACTGAAAGTTGTTTCCGTTGTAGCGCCCCGGCCATGAAAAATAGTTCGGGTCAATGAACGTGAAGGCCAGGACGCCGCCATCGCCGAGGAGCGCTTCCAGCTCGCCGACCTGTTGGAGCATGTCGGAGCGCGAAGTGTTGGTGAAGACCGAGTAGGCGACGATGTAGTCGAATTTTTGGCCCAGAGGGGGAAGCGGCAGGCGCGGCTCGCCTCGCGGGTTGAAGAAGAAGCAGTAGCGGTCGTAAAAAATCCAGTGCGCCTCCGGGTAAGCACGCTTCCCGCGTTCGATAGAGTCGCGGACAACGTCAACGCACCAGTAGCGCTCGTGGTCTATAGTCGAGTTCGGGTCGCGCAGGATGTTGCCGACGTTCCCGCCGAAGTCGAGCACGTTCTTCCCGCGCCAGGAGGCGTCGCCCACTTGCAGCGAGAAGTAAGTGAACTGCCCCGTCTTTTGCGAGAAGAATGGCACAGGAGCCCTCGAAGATTGAATGACTGAACTGGCGCGCATCTCAACCCGCGCGGTAAAAGAACTCGCGGTTGACGTAGTTCGAGCGGCCGCTCGCATCCAGGAACGTGTAATAAGCGACGATGACGAGCACGCCCTTGTTGACACGCAGGTAGCTCTCGACGCGCATGAAGTCGAAGTCGAAGGTGGCCGCCAGGGCGACAGCGCGCTGGCCTGCCTCCTCTTCCAGGTTCGCCATCACGCGCGCGGGGGCCGTGGGCCAATTTACGGGACCGTCCGCGCCTACGCCGACGACCCTGACGCTGAAGTGCTCGCCTTCCTGCGCGATTGTTATCTCGGCCACGCCCTGCGTCAGCGGTTCCGTGTTGACCCACCGCCCCGTCAGCTTGCCCGCGTTCAGCGTCCTCGTCGCGGGGTCGGCGAGCGCCGGGTGCAAATCGCCTGTCTGTTTGAACTCCAAGGTCTGTGCCAATTGAGAATCCTCCGGCGGAAATGGGCCAGGAGCGGCGCTAGTAGCGCCCGTGGGAGAGCGCGAAATACTCGCGCACGAAATAGTCCATGCGACCGCTCGCGTCCTTGAAGCGGTGTAGCTGCGCGAGCACCATCAGGCCCTTGAGGAGCATCGCCTGAAGCTCCGTCTCGGCGAAGCCGAAGTCGTAGCTGCATGTGAAGCCCGTGCCGGCGCGCGAGGACGGCGACGCCGTGAAGGGCTGCGCGGCAACGGTCCCCCAGTCTATCAAACCTTCTGGTCCAATTGCGTAGACCTGGAGCGTGAGGCGGCCGCCCTCCTCCGTCATCAACAGCCGCGCGATGCCGCTCGTCTCCGGGTTCGAGTTGACCCACGTCCCAGGGAACGCGGACAAATCGAGCGGGCCGTCGTCAGCGGGAACGCGATCACGAATTTGAGCGAATTGCATTCGTCACCTCTTCAGGAGACTCTGATCCAACTGCGAATCATCAGGCGGTTTGAGGCGTCCGCATTCGCAATCGGCGTCCGCGAGTGAATCGTCCGCGTGTTGTCAGAAAAAAGCATCTCGCCTTCGCGGAGCAGGAAGTCCAGCGTGCGCTCGGTCTTCGTGATGACCCTCTCGAAGTCGTCCAGCAGGGCGAGCATTTTGCCCGAGAGCCTGGCGTAGCCGGACTCAAGAGCGAGATCAATCACGTCGCGCCGCCAGCACATACGGCCCGATTCGGTCAGCACCGTCCGCCATCTCAAACCGCCACCGCAAAGCGGCGACAGTCGCCACGGCACCGGCTCGGTTTCGAGAAGCCCGAGCGTTTCGGCCCCGAGCCGGCCGCGCACCTCGTCCCGCACGGCGTCCACGTCGAGGACTCTCGAATGGCCGCCGCCCGAGTGGTCGGGGCGGACGCAGACCATCGAGATCAGTTCGATGGGAATGGCCCAATTCGCGGCGTCCGTGTGCAACCGCTCGCTCTCGCGGCCCCCGCGCGCCGAATGTATGTCGGTCGAGGGCTGTATGTAATGGACCAGTTGCGCGCGCGGCTTCTGGTACGGGAGGGCCACCATCTCGCCGAAGGCGCGGTTGACGGCGACGAACACTCTATTGCCTTCGTCGAAGCGCAGGCCGCCGATGATCACACAGTAAGGCCAACTGGCGATGCGCGCTTTGATTGACTCGACGAGCCGGTCGAAGCCGTCCGAGTTGACCGCGCGAACGTCCCGCCGCACCCGCTCCTGCAAGGCGGGCGAGTAGAACTCCTGGTTGTCGTAGAGCGGGAGGCGTTCGGCCCCTTCAAAGAGTTCGCGCGCGAGCGCGGGCGGTACATTGATTCTCGCCGAATCGGGAAACGGTGCGAGCATCTTCGGTGTCTGCTCCGATCTCTAGGGTATTCGGCATTCCCGAAAAGGCTTCCATCCCATTGCAACTCGAATTGCGGCACAGTCTATGAGACTGGCCCTGCGCTGTCAATAAAAAGAGTGATGAGTGATGCGTGATGAGTGATAAGTTAAAGACAAGCGGTTTTACTTATCACTTATCACTCATCACTCATCACTAAGTTTCGGTAGTTTGAAGGAGCGCCAGGCGTTGAAGGCCGTTTGGGGGTCTGTGTCGGCCGGGGGCTTGGCGAGGGTGAGGTGGCTGCAATCGGCGCGGCCACGGACGCGGAGCATGGGCCTGTCGCGGTTCGTGGTCTGGTTGGTGACGAAGCGGACGATGAAGCCGACGCGCGGCTCATCCGAACTGTTGGGGTTCGACCCGTGCACGATGTTGCTGTGGTGCAGCGACATCTCGCCCGGTTGCAGGACCAGGTCCAGTGCCTCCGCTTCGTCCACCGTCATCTCGACACGCTCGCCGCGCCTGTTCAGAAGGTTGGGGTCATCGCGTATGATCTGATGTTCCAGCAGGCCGCGCTTGTGAGAGCCTGGGACGACGCGCACGCAGCCGTTGGCGCGCACGCTCGGCGTCAGCGCGATCCACGCGGAGGTCGAAGGCGTCAGGTGCCAGCCCGAGTAAAGGCTGTCCTGGTGCCACGAGACGTAGCTCGCATCGCGCGGCGGCTTATAGAAGACGACCGTCGCTTCCACCAGTATGTCGTCTCCGAGCACGCCCCCGACCGCGTCCAGAAGCGCGTCGCGCGTGACCAACTCATAGGCCCAATCGAAAAAGAGGTGCAGGTTGTCGAACCGCTTGAGCGCGCCCGCGCCGCACTGGTCCGAGAGCGAGTCGAGCGCGCCGCGAAACCGCGCGGCCTCGTCGGCCGAAAACACGCGGACGGGGAAGACGACGCCGTCGCGCTCGTACTGTTCGATTTGCCGCCTGGTGAGTCCGGCTGTCACAGCCTCGGCACGCTCCTCACGAGTGATGGGCCAAAACGAGAGGGTCAGGAAGTCGCGCGCATTGTAGCACCGTGCGTGAGATAAAAGAACAGTTGATTGAATTCCGTTTTGAACTACAATCTTAGAGCCACAAACAAAACCGGAATAACTGTAGGGGCAGGGGGAAAG
>JADMIO011621107.1_pt1 | contig 25602 bp, 21 predicted proteins | sample 8958161 | NCBI WGS metagenome assembly JADMIO01 (sample SAMN16585339, study PRJNA669376) | soil metagenome | isolation source: Crop rotation soil | place: USA: Cullars Rotation, Alabama | collected 2011 | reverse complement strand
TCACGCGGTGCGCATGGACCGACTCGCCCGCCTTGCGAAGATGACGCGGCGACACGCGCAGGAGATCATCGATGCGATCTCCGCGGACTTCGGCAGCCGCTCGGCCCACGAGACGTTGATCGCCGACTTGCTGGCCGTCGACGAGTCCATCCGGCATGCACGCCGCCATCTCCGGCGCTGGATGACGCCCAAGCGCGTGGCGACCGGCATCAAGTACCGTCCGGGTTACAACCGGCTGATCCCGCAGCCGCTCGGCGTCGTCGGCGTGGTTGCGCCGTGGAACTACCCGTATCAGTTGTCGATGCTCCCCGCGGTTGCCGCGCTGGCCGCCGGCAATCGCGTGATGATCAAGCCGTCCGAAGTCACGCCGCGAACGGCCGCGCTGATGGCGCGCATCGTCGCCGAGACGTTCGGCGATGACGAGGTCGCCGTGTTTCCCGGTGACGCCATGACGGGGAAGGCGTTCGTCGAGCTGCCGTTCGATCACCTGTTCTTCACCGGCTCGGCCGCGGTCGGCCGAATGGTCGCGCAAGCCGCCGCGAAGAACCTGACGCCAGTCACGCTCGAGCTTGGCGGCAAGTCGCCGGTGATCGTCGACAGCGACAGCGATTTCGCGAAGATCATGCCGCTGGTCGCGATCGGCAAGCTCTTCAACGCGGGGCAGACGTGCATCGCGCCCGACTATGCACTCGTGCCGCGAACACGCATCGACGAATTCGCCGCGTCGATGCAACAAGCGGTGGCAAAGCTCTACCCGACGCTCGCCGCCAATCCCGATTATTCGAGCATCGTGAGCGACCGGCACTACGCGCGCCTCGCTGCGCTCGTCGATGAGGCGCGCACCTCGGGCGCGAAGGTGATCGAGATCAATCCTGCGGGCGAGAAGCTCGATCCGGCCTCGCGCAAGATCGCGCCCACGCTGGTGCTCGGTGCAGATGAAACGACCGCGATCGCGCGCGAGGAAATCTTCGGCCCGCTGTTTCCCATCGTCGGCTACGAGGAGATCGACGACGCGATCCGCTATGTCAACGAACGCCCGCGACCTCTTGCGCTGTACTGGTTCGGCAATCATGCCGCGCATCGCGAGCGCGTGCTCAATGAAACGCTCGCCGGCGGCGTAACGGTCAACGGATGCCTCACGCATTTCGCACAGGAATCCCAGCCTTTCGGCGGTGTCGGCGAGAGCGGTTATGGCACCTACCACGGCGAGTACGGGTTCCGCACGTTCAGCAAGGAGAAGCCTGTCTACTATCAGAGCCGCCTTGGACTTCTGTCCATGTTGTTGCCGCCCTATGGCAGGCGACTCGACGCGCTGCTGGGCTGGTTCAAGCGGGGCGGGGCGCAATGAGCGACGCGATCATCACTTCGGAGCCGCGACAGGCCGATGCAACGCATCGATGACGTGTTCGATTATGTGATCGTCGGTGCGGGATCGGCGGGCTGTGTTGTCGCCGCGCGGCTTTCCGAGGATCCAAAGACGACGGTTTGCCTGCTCGAGGCTGGCAAACGCGATTCGAACCCGCTGATCCGCATCCCGCTTGGCATTGCGGCACTCGTGCCGCGCCGCCTGCACAACTGGGCGTTCAGGACGGTGCCGCAGGCCGGGCTCCATGGGCGTTGCGGCTATCAGCCGCGCGGCAAGACGCTTGGCGGCAGCAGCGCGATCAACGCGATGGTCTACATCCGCGGTCATCGCCGCGATTACGACGAGTGGGCGGCGCTCGGCAACACCGGGTGGTCGTATGCAGAAGTCCTGCCGTATTTCTTGCGCTCGGAGAACAACGAGCGCCTGCACGATCGCTTTCACGCGCAGGGCGGCCCGCTGAATGTCGCGGATCCGCGATCTCCGAGTGCGTTCATGGAAATCTGGCTCGCCGCCGCCGAAGCTCAGGGGTTTGCGCGCAATGTCGATTTCAACGGTGCGCAGCAGGAGGGCATCGGTTTGTATCAGCTCACGCAGAAAAACGGCGAGCGTTGCAGCGCGGCGGCAGCGTTTCTGACGCCCAATCTCGGACGCGCCAATCTTGCCGTACGCACGCAGGCGCGCGCGACGCGCGTTCTTTTCGACGGCATGCGAGCGGCCGGCATCGAATACCGCCGCGGGGGCGCTGTGCGCGTCGTTCGTGCCCGGCGCGAAGTGATTCTGTGCGCCGGCGCGTTCCAGTCACCGCAGCTGCTGTTGCTCTCTGGAATCGGTGATCCGGCAACGCTCCGCGCAATCGGCGTTGCGCCGCTCGTGCAGCTGCCCGGCGTTGGCCGCAACCTGCGCGACCACATCGACTTCGTGATCGCGTACCGGTCGGGGCGCAATGACCTGATCGGCTTCATGCCCGGAGACATTCTCAACGCAATGCGCAGCTCGGTCCGCTATCGACGCGAGCGTCGCGGGATCTTCACATCGAACATTGCCGAGGGTGGTGGTTTCATCAGAACACTGCCAGGACTCGAAGCTCCCGACGTACAACTCCACTTCTGCATCGGAATCCTCGAGAGCCATGGGCGCAGGCTACACGCGAACCGCGGGTTTTCGAGCCACGTTTGCGCATTGCGTCCGAAAAGTGCAGGCCGCGTATCGTTGCAGAGCGCGGATCCGCTCGCTGCGCCGGCGATCGATCCCGCGTACTTTGCGGACCCCGATGATCTGGAGACCATGGTGCGCGGCTTCAGGATCTCGCGCGCGATCATGGAGTCGCCGCTGCTCGCGCCGTATCGCGGCAAGGAGTTGTTCACTGCGGGCGTGCGCACCGACGCCGAGATCCGCGACGTGCTGCGACGTCGCGCCGACACGATCTACCACCCGGTCGGCTCGTGCCGCATGGGCATCGACGAGATGGCGGTCGTCGATCCTCAATTGCGCGTGCTCGGCGTCGCGGGCTTGCGCGTCGCCGACGCTTCGGTGATGCCTACGATCATCGGCGGCAACACGAACGCACCGACGATCATGATCGGTGAAAAGGCGAGCGATCTGATCCGCGGCGTCGCGGCCCCGGGGCCGATCGAGATCCCGATGCAGGACGCGATCGCCGATGTCGCCGAGGAATCCCAATGAAAGCATTGCGCTGCCACGCGTTCGGTCCCGTCGGCCATCTGGCGGTTGAAGACGTGCCGCCTCTCGTTCCCGGCCCTCGCCAGGCAGTCGTCAGCGTGAAGGCGGCAGGGGTCAATTTCCCGGACACATTAATCGTCCAGGGCAAGTATCAGATCAAGCCCGAGCTGCCGTTCACACCAGGCGCCGAGTTTGCCGGCACCGTCAAAGCGGTCGGCGAAACTGTCGCCAACGTGAAGCCCGGCGACGCGGTATCGGGCGTCGGCGTCACCGGTGCATTCGCCGAGGAAGCGCTGATCGACGCGGCGAGCCTCGTTGCTCTACCGCCCGACCCAGATTTCGGAGTGGCCGCCGCGCTGACGATGGCCTATGGCACGACGATTCACGCGCTCAAGGACCGCGCGCAAATCGTCCGCGGCGAAACGCTGCTGGTGCTCGGTGCGGGAGGCGGTGTCGGCCTCGCGGCCGTCGAGATCGGCAAGCTGCTGGGCGCCACCGTGATTGCCGCCGCGTCGACCGATGCGAAGCTCGAAGTCTGCACCAAACACGGCGCGGAGGCGGTGATCAACTACGATCGCGAGGATATGAAGGAGCGCGTTCGGGCGCTCACCGGAGGTCGTGGCGTCGACGTCGTCTACGATCCGGTCGGCGGCGCATATACGACCGCCGCAGCGCGCTGCGTCGCGTGGAACGGCCGCTACCTGGTGATCGGCTTCGCCGCGGGAGAGATACCGCAAATCCCCCTCAACCTCCCGCTGCTCAAAGGCTATTCGATCGTCGGCGTCTACTGGGGCGGATTCGTGCAGCGCGACCCCGCCGCGAACGCGGCAAACATGAAGCAGTTGATCGACTGGATCGCCGCGGGCAAGCTCGTACCGCTCATTTCGGCGCGCTATCCGCTATTGCAAGCCGTCGATGCGCTGTTCGCAATCATGCGCCGCGAGGTCACGGGAAAGATCGTCATCGTTCCCTGAACGATCGCGCGGAGACCTAAAGCAGAGTTGAATACCCGCCGTCGAGCGGAATCGCGGCGCCCGTCAGGAAATCCGACGCGCTGCTCGCCAGGAACACGGCAATTCCGCCAAAGTCGTCGATCTTCCCCCAGCGCCCGGCCGGTGTGTTGGCGAGCACGCGTTCGTCGAGCCCCGGAACGTCCTTGCGCGCGCGGCGCGTGAGATCGGTGTCGACCCAGCCCGGGAGCACGGCGTTGACCTGGATGTTGTCCGGCGCCCACGCGACCGCCAGCGATTTCGTGAGCTGCACGACGCCACCCTTGCTCGCTCCGTACACCGGAGCAAACGAGGCGCCGAAGATCGACAGCATCGATCCGACGTTGATGATCTTGCCGCCGCCCGATCGCGTCAAATGCGGATAGGCACCGCGCGCGCAAAGAAACGTGCTCGTCAGATTGGTGTCGAGTACCGTCCGCCACTCGGCGACCGAAAGCTCGTGTGCCGGCTTGCGGATGTTCGTCCCCGCATTGTTCACCAGGATGTCGAGTCGACCGCAGCGGGCGACGGCCTCGCCGATCATCGCGTCGACCGAGGACTCGTCGGTCACATCGACGCTTAGAGCGATCGCGTCGCTGCCGAGCGCTTGCAGCTCCCGCGCGGCAGCGCTCGACTTCTCGGCGTTGCGCGCGGCGACCACGACGCGCGCGCCCGCCCCGGCAAGACCCCGCGCCATGCCCAATCCAATTCCGCCGTTGCCGCCGGTGACGATGGCGACCTTGCCCTGCAGAGCGAAGGGCCTCGCGCCGGCGGACATGCTAATCCTTGCCTTGATTGACGGTGATCGGTGAGAGCTTGTTCGCTCCGAGGCCGTATTTGGCCGCGATCTGATCGTAAGTCCCGTTTTTCTGCAGCCGCTCGAGCGCCCCCTTGACCGCATCGCGCAGCTGCGGCTCGGTCTTCGGTGTCGGAATCCCCATCAGCGACTCGGTGAATGGCGTACCGAGAATGACGTACGTATTGGGCTCCATCTTCTGGTTGTAGGAGATCGTCTCGCTTCCCTGGACGCCGCCATCGAGGCGCCCGGATTTCAGTTGCGTCCTCGCGTCGATCGACCCCTCGGTACCCACGACGCTGATCGCCGGCTTACCCTTTGCGACGCAGTTCTGCTTGCTCCACTCCTCGATTTGCGCCGGCCAGTTCGTACTGCGGCTTGCGCCGACCTTCTTGCCGCAAAGGTCGGTCGACGTCTTGATCGTCGCCGCATTCGCCTGCGACGTGTAGAACTGGGCGCCGCTCTTCAGGTAGTCGACGAAATCGACCTGCTCGCGCCGTCCCGGCAGGTCGCTCATGCCGGCCATCACGATGTCGACGCGCCCGGTGACGAGCGAGCTGATCATCTGCGCGAACGCCGTCTCCTGCCATTCGACCTTGACCCCGAGCTCCTTCGCGATCGCCTCGCCGAGCTCGACATCGAATCCCATCAGCTGATTACTGGCGGGATCCTTGTATGAGATCGGCGCGTAGTTGGGTTGCGTCGCGATGACGAGCTTGCCGGCTTTTTTGATCCGCTCGGGGGTGTTCTGCGCGGCGGCGCCGGCGGCAAGCGCGGCGACGAGCAGCACCGTCGCGAGTTGCAGGGTTGTTTTCATCGAACCTCCGTTGTTTGTGCGTCAGGAAGCTCGTCAGGATAGCACCGCGGCGATGAACTCCCGCGTTCGCGGATGTTGCGGATTGACCAGCACCTGTTGCGGCGGACCGGATTCGACGATTGCGCCGTGGTCCATGAATGCGACGCGGTTCGCGACTTCGCGCGCAAAGCCGAGCTCATGCGTGACGACGATCATCGTCATTCCCGAGCGGGCGAGATCGCGCATCACCTGCAGCACTTCGCCGACGAGCTCCGGATCGAGCGCCGAGGTGGGCTCGTCGAACAGCATCAGCTTCGGCTTCATCGCGAGCGCGCGCGCAATCGCGACCCGCTGCTGCTGGCCGCCGGAGAGATCGGCCGGGTAGGCGTGGCGCTTCGCTGCGAGTCCGACACGGTCGAGCAGCGCATCCGCCTCGGCGATCGCTTCGCTTCGCGGCCTGCGCTGCACCGTGACCGGACCTTCGATGATATTTTGCAACGCGGTGAGATGCGCGAACAGATTGAAGCGCTGAAACACCATGCCGCTGTCGACGCGCTGCCGCGCGATCTCGCGATCCGACAACTCGACGAGTACATCGCCCTTCTGCCGGAACCCGCAAAGCTCACCGTCGACCCAGATCGCGCCTTCGTCAGGGCGCTCGAGCTGGTTGATGCAGCGCAGAAACGTGCTCTTGCCCGAGCCCGATGGCCCCACGATGCACAACACCTCGGTTCTGTCGAGGGAAAGCGAAACGCCCGCGAGCGCGGTGAATTTGCCGAAGCGCTTGACCACGTCGGTGGCGATGACCATCGGTTGCATTGCGCTCTTTCGTTGCTGCTAATGGCGGCCGAGCGCTCGCTCGATGCGCCTCGCGGTGACCGGATGCGTCGAAGAATAGTCCAACGAGTACTTCCGCTGTCTGCCGGTAACTTGCGGGTCGTCGAGCCGCTTCAGAATTTCTGCGAACTCCTTTGGCGGGATGCCCAGCTCCTTCAGTCTCTGGAAAACATAGGCATCGGCGTCGTCCTCGAAGTCGCGAGAGTAGCCGCCTTGCAGCAACAACGCAGGAAGCGCGACGGCAAGATCGGCGATCGATCTGGCGTGCCCGGCGGACGCGGCGATCAGCGTGGGAACGCCGGCGGAATGCAGCATCTGTCGAAGAGCATGACGCTCGTGTATATGGCCCATCTCGTGCGCCATCACCGCCGTTAATTGAGACGGATTCTGAGCCAGTTCAACGAGCGCGTCAGTGAGCACGATCGTGGCGCCCGGCAGCGCGAAGGCGTTCGGACCGATCCTCTTGCAGGCGCGCAATTCCAGCCGATAGCGCGGGGCATCCGCAAGTCCTGCCGTCAAGGTGGCGAACGCGTCATGCAGCGACCGTTGGCGCTCGGCTTCGAGCTTGCTCGGAACGCAGAACGATTCGTCGAGAACGTTGAGGGTTTGCTCACCGAGTGCCGACTCGGTTTCGACCGTCACCGTCCGGGTCACCATCTGCGCCGCCAGCGGGAGTCCGTAGATGGCGAACCAGACACTGAACACGACGAATGCAACGAGTGCCGTCAGTGCGTGGCGCCGGTTACGATCCAGCCATCCGTCGAGGCGATTACCGCTCGGAAACAGCGCTTCGAGCGCGCTTTCGTCGTCCGTATGCAATTGCGCGCCGCCGGGTAGCTGGATCACGCGGCGTGCACCCTCCGCAGGACCCTCTATTCGCACCTCTCCAAGCGGCGCATCGACGCTCAACGCGTCGCCAATGATCTGCAGATAGCCCGAGCGCGCGCGCACGCGCACGGGATTGCGCGTTGACGTCTTGCCGTCGTAGTAAACCGCGTCGAATTCAGTCAAAAGGCGATATCGAGGTCGCAGCGCTCCCCGCACTGTGCCTCGAACGTTGTAAAGTCAATCGAGAGCGCCGAAACGACCGGCACTTCCCGCTCTCTCGCGAAACATTCATGCTTGCGGCATCTCCCGCTCGGCCATCACCTTGCTCGCGCCACCGCCGCGCTGACCGCGCGCGAAATACCTTTCGAGGAAATACTGGCCGATCGACAGCGCCGAAACGACGGCGAGATACCAGATCGCGGCGACGATCAGGAGCTCCATCACGCGCGCGTTCGCGTAATAGATCGTCTGTGCGGCGCGCAGGATCTCCGAATACTGGATCACGCTTGCCACCGACGTGAGCTTCACCATGCTGATCACCTCGTTGCCGACCGGCGGAATGATCACGCGCATCGCCTGCGGGAGGACGATCCGGCTCAGCAGCGTGAGGCGCGTCATCCCGATCGCCTTCGCGGCTTCGGTCTGACCGGCGTCGACGGACAGGATTCCGGCGCGGACGACTTCTGCCGTATACGCACCCTGGTTGATGCCAAGGCCGAGAAGCGTCGCAACGAACGGAGAGATCACGTCGACGGTGCGGACTTCGAACAATCCGGGAACGCCGAGCGTGGGAAAGATCAGCGCGAGATTGAACCACAGCAAGAGCTGCAGCAGCAACGGCGTGCCGCGAAAGAACCAGATGTAGAACTTCGCGACGCCATAGAGAACCGGGTTGGGTGACATCGCCATCACGGCGAACAGCACCCCGAGCGCGATGCCGAGGACCATCGCGCAGATCGTCATGATGATGGTGTTGACGAGCCCGGTCAGGATCGCTTTCGCCGTGAAGAACTGGCCAACGACGTTCCAGGCGATCTGGCCGTGGGCGAAAGCGTTGATCAGGAACGCGAACGCGACGACGATCAGAATCGCCGCGATCCAGCGACCGTAAAAGACGCGGCGGACGAGTTTAAGATGCGCGATCGAATACGCATCCGCCGATTCGATCCGGGTAGCGGGCGAATCGCTCATCGGAACGCGGTCAGCCCCGCGGGCCCTCGTAAGCCGCTGCCCAGCTTCGCTGGGCGTCGAGGCGCGCGACGAGCCGGTCGAGCTGCTCCCGCACGCGCTCGGGGGCCGTGCCGCCGTGACCGGTCCGTGCGGCAACCGCAGCGTGCGGCGTGAGGCACGCCTTGACGTCGCGCGTCAACCGGCGGTCGACGGCGACAAGATCGGCGTCCGTGATTTCGGCGAGTCCGACGCCCAATTCCTCGCAGCGCTTCACGAGCGCGCCGGTAATCTCGTGCGCGGTGGCGAACGGTACGCCGCGCCGGGCGAGCCAATCGGCAACTTCGGTAGCGAGCGTGAATCCGGCGACCGACGCGCGCGCCAGCTCGGGGGTCTGCGCGCGCATCGTGCGCACGAGCCCTGACATCGCTGGCAGCACGACGGCCAGCGTGTCGATCGCTTCGAACGCCGCGTGCTTGTCTTCGGCGAGATCGCGGTTGTACGAGAACGGCAACGCCTTCAACGCGATCAGCATCGTCGCGAGCGATGCGATCAGTCGTGACGAGCGGCCGCGAGTGAGCTCGGCGATGTCCGGATTCTTCTTCTGCGGCATGATCGAGCTGCCGGTCGTAAACGCATCGTCGAGCTCGACGAACGCGAACTGCCGCGACGACCAGAGCACTATTTCCTCAGCGAGCCGGGACAGGTTGACGCCGAGCATCGCGGTGACGAACAGGAATTCGGCGACGTGATCGCGCGCTCCGACGGCGTCGATCGAGTTCTCGCACGGCGCATCGTACCCGAGCTCCGCGGCAGTCAGCTCGGGATGGACCGCGATCGCGGAACCGGCAAGCGCCGCGGCGCCGAGCGGCGATCGAGCGGTGCGCCGGTCCCAGTCGATCATCCTGTCGGCATCGCGCGCGAACGCCTGAGCATGCGCGAGCAGCAGGTGCGCGAGCACGATCGGTTGCGCGGGCTGCAGATGAGTAAATCCAGGCGCAAGCGTCGCCATGTGCTGTGCGGCTTGCGCCGTCAGCGCCTCCTGCAGGACGAGCAATGCGGTGACGATGTCGCGGGCGACAGCACGCAGATAGAGGCGCAGATTGTTGGCAGCCTGATCGTTGCGCGAGCGTCCGGCGCGCAACTTGCCGCCCAGCGGCCCCAGGCGCTCGACCAGCACGCGCTCGAGAAACGTATGGACGTCTTCGTCGCCGGCCGCAGGTGCGAGCCTGCCGGCTGCAAACTCGCGTTTCATGTCATCCAGCGCTGCGATGATCGTTGAACATTCGCTGTCGGTGAGGAGTTCGGCACGCTCGAGCTCGCGCGCGTGCGCCTGCGACGATACGAGGTCGTACGGAGCGAGCCGGTAGTGGCTTGCAGGCGAGCTCGACAGCCGCATCAGCGCTGGATCGGGAGGCGAACGGAAGCGCGCGCCCCAGAGCTTGGTATCGCCCGTCGATGCGCCGCCGCGCTTGCGGCCATCGTTCGCCCCGGTCGGGCTCATCGCAGCCGCTTTCGTTTCGGATTGGCCGCGACGAGACACAGCTCGGTGAACAGCATTTGCGCGCCGACGTGAGCGGTGTTGGTTGTCGCGTCGTACTGGGGCGCGACTTCGACGACATCGCCGCCGACGATGTCGATGCCCGCGAGCCCGCGAACGATCGCCAGTGCTTCGCGCGGAGTGATTCCGCCGACTTCCGGCGTGCCGGTTCCTGGCGCGAACGCCGGATCGATGCCGTCGACGTCGAACGTCACGTACGTCGGGCCGTCACCAACGACTGCCCGGGCCTTGGCAACGACTGCCGAGATGCCCATGTCGGCGACTTCCTCGGCGTGCAGCACGGTCATCCCGGACTCGTACGAAAACTCCCACAGGTATTCGGCGCCGCCGCGAATCCCGATCTGGATCGAGCGGTCGGGATCGAGCACGCCCGCGAGAACCGCCTGCCGGAATGGTCCGCCGTGGTGAAATTTCGACCCTTCGTATTCGCCTGCCGAATCGCAGTGCGCATCGATGTGCACCATGCCGACCGGGCGCTCGCGGCCGAGCGCTTTGAGTATTGGATAGGTGATCGAATGATCGCCGCCCACGGCGAGCGGGATCACGTTCGCCGCGTGGAGCCGTATGAAGAACGCTTCGATGTCGGCAATGCACTGATCGAGCGAAAAACGGCTCGCCATCGGCACGTCGCCGATGTCGGCGACCTTGAGCACGCCCATCGGCGCGATCTTGAGAACGTGCTCGTAGGGGCCGATGCGCTCGACGGCGCGCACGGCGCGGGGGCCGAGGCGGGCACCCGCGCGATTGGTGACGCCGAGGTCCATCGGCACGCCGACGAGCGCGACATCGATGTCGCCGAACTCGTTCTTTCCTGCCGCAGGATCGGGAGCGAGCATCGGCGCCGCGAGAAACGTCGCAACGCCGGCGAACGGCCACTTGCGCCGTCCGGGATCGACGAAAGCCTGCGTGGCAACCTCAGCAAAAGCCGGATCGAAAATGTCGCCGCCCCTGGCGTCTGCATACTTCCTGCGCAGCGCTTCGAGCTTGTCCGAATTCATTGGGCGGCAGTCGGGGCGGCAACACTCGTGCGCCGTTTCGGCACTTCACCCAGCACTGTGCAACGGCGAACGACGCGACGTTCCGTCGCCGGGTCGTATGCGGTGGCGCGATGCTGCAGGCAGCGGTTGTCCCAGACGATGAGCTCGCCGGTCCTCCAGCGGTGCTCGTAGGTCAAGTCAGGATGGATAGCGAGCGCATTCAATTCTTCGATGATCGCGCGCCCTTCGTCGTACGGCATCCCGACGATGTACTCGGCGTGATCGCCGAGGTACAGGCAATCGCGGCCGGTTTCCGGATGGGTGCGCACCACAGGATGATCGACCGGCGGTCGGGCGCGGCGCTGCTCGTCGGTCATGGGATCCTCGCCGTGGCGCCGCGTACGCGAGAAATCGAGGTTGTGAACGGCGCGCATGTTGGCAATGCGCGCCTTCCATGCATCGGAAAGCCGCTCGTAGGCGCCATACATGTCGCAGAAATGCGTTTCGCCGCCGACGCCGGCGACGACTTCGCCGTAGATGATCGTTGCCTGGCCGGTGATCCTCGACCACGAGCCGTCGGTGTGCCACGAGAGCGTGCCCTTGTCCGGATGCTTGCCGTTCGGATTGCCGTTTTCGTCGAGGTTCGAGAGTCGATAGAGCTCCGGGTAGCCGTCGGCGTGATACTGATTCATCACGTGGATCTGCACTTCGCCGAATCGCCGTCCGAACGCGACCTGACGGCCCGGCGGAAGGTCGTGCGGCGGAAACAGCAGCACCTGATAGCGCAGGAACGCCGCGTACAGCGCGCGAAAGAGATCGTCCGAAATATCCTCGGCGAGGTTCACGCCCGAGATTTCGGCGCCAAGGTTCGGCGTCAACGGCCGCACGGCGAAGGGCCAGCGGAGGTCAGCGGCAGAGTTCATGGATTCGACTCCCACGAATCGATCTACTGAGGACAGATATAGCCGACCCCGGTCGGGCTTTTGAAGCAGCCGACCGATTCCGGCAACAGCAACTTGGGCAGCCACAGCACGATATCGGGAAAAAAGACGACGAAGGCGATGGTGAGAAAGAATACGCCATAGAGCGGCAATGAGCGTACGACCGCCCTGCCGAAACCGACGCCGACGTACTTCGAGGCGACCAGCAGCGATAGACCATAAGGCGGCGTGATCAGCCCGAACACGAGCGTCGTAATGATCACGACGCCCATGTGCAGCGGATTGATATGGCCGACTTCCGTGAGCTTGAGGATGATCGGCATGAAGATGATGATCGCCGGCACGGCATCGATGAAATCGCCGACGATCACGAACAGCACCACCAGCAGGAACATGATCATCCTGGGATCGGTGCCGGCGTACGCCGCAATGTAGGCGGCGACGATGTCGGGTCCGCGCAGATACGCGACCATCCAGCCAAACGCCGACGCCCCGGCGACCGCTGCGAGCGGCAACGAGTAGAGCAGCCCCGCGTACATGAAGTCGCGAGGCAGCTCCCGAATGTGCGTCGGGCGCAGCACCGGGATCAGCACGAACAGGATGTAGACGCACGCGATCATCCCGGCCTCCGTCGGCGTGAACCACCCCGTCAGGATGCCGCCCATGATGATGACCGGAATGATCAGCGGCAATGCGGCGCCGCGCGTGGCGACGACGATTTCGGTCAACGGCGAGCGCTTCTTCATCACGCCGACCGGACCCCAGAAGTAGCTGTAGATCATGAGGCCGATGCCGATGAGAACCCCGGGGACCACACCGGCCAGGAACAGCCCGCCAATCGAAACATTGCCAGTCGCGCCATAGACGACCGCCATGATCGACGGGGGGATCAGATTGGCCATCGTCGACGCCGATGCGATCAGCGCAGCGCTGAATGCGCGGTCGTAGCCCTCCTTGTCCATTTCCGGCGCGACCGTGCGCGTGAGAATCGCGACGTCTGCGACCGACGAACCGGAGATGCCGGCGAAGAACATGCTGAACAGCGTCACCACCTGCGCGAGGCCGCCGCGCAGGTGCCCGACGAGCGTCTGCGACAGCCGGATCATCCGATGAACGACGTCGGAGGACGCCATCAGCTCGCCGACCAGCAGGAAGAACGGCACTGCGAGAAGCGTCTCGGCGTCGATGCCGTGAAAGAGCTGGCCGACCATCGACTGCAGGCTCACCTGCGTGAAGGCGGTGGCGACGAACACGCCCGCCATCAGCGCGAAGGAGACCGGCACGCCCATGTAGCCGAATGCGAGGAACAGGATTCCCATCAGCACCAGGATTGCGCCGGGGCTCAAAGGAGTCCCGCTTCGATGGCTGCCGCTTCAGAGCTCATTCGACGTCGATCGGCAGGAAGTCACGATCCTCCGGCCCCTCGAAGCCATTTCGCCAGCCGCAGACGAGCTGCTCGATCGTGAACAGGCCAACCAGCACGCCGGCGATCGGAACGATTCCCGAATAGACGGTGAGGGGAATCAGCGACGGCATTCGATAGCTGCCGAGGTCGAGGATTGCGTTCTTCCAGCCGAACCAGAGCAGCAAGCCCGACACGACCAGCACGACCAGCCGATTGGCGATCTCGATGAAGCTGCGCGGTGCGCCGGTCATCCGCTTGGTGATCTCGGTCAGGTAGAAGTGATCGTTGCGTCGCGTCGCCGCCGCCATGCCCAGAAACACGCCCCATGCGAAGAACGCCGTCGTCACCTGCTGCAGCCAAAGCCATGGCGCCCCCAGCGTGCGGGTGACGACGTCGCAGAACACTGTCAGCGTGAACATGAAGATGCACACGCCGCACAAGACCATAAGCACGGCCTCGAGCGCGTCGAACGCCTTCCATTTCAGGTGCCGGTGACGCTGCAGGATCAGTGCACGCGGGTTCGCCATGGGCGTAATGCCAAGGGACGCAAAGGACGAAGCTCGCGGAAGAGCGGCGACTCGGGCCGCCCTTCCGCTTGAAGCGGGGCGGCTACTTGACGTCGCGGACCATCTTCAGGAGCTTGACCGCATGCGGGCCGAGCTCGGCAGCCAATTGATCCTGGACGGGCGCCGCCGCTTTAATGAAGCCCGACTTGTCGACGCCTTCGACGACCTTGACGCCCATGGCCTTGAGCTTGTCTGCCGAATCCTTTTCGAGCTGAAGCGCCTTTGCCGGCTCCTGCTTGCTGACTTCGGCCGCAGCCGCCTGCACCCACCCCTGCTGCTGCGGCGTCAGGCTATTCCAGGTCTTGTCGCTGACCCAGATGCAATTGTTGTTCGCCTCGTGCTCGGTCATGGACAGGATGGGCGCCACCTCGTAATGCTTGTTGGCGAGATAGACGTTGACGCCGTTTTCGGCGACGTTGACCACACCGGTCTGCAGCGACGTGTACACCTCGCCGAACGGCATGTGCACCGTCTGCGCGCCATACGCAGGGAACAGCGTGTCCTCGGTCTTCGTCGCCTGGACGCGCACCTTCTGGCCTTTGATGTCGTCGATCGACTTCACCTCCTTCTTGCTGTACATGTTGCGCATACCCATCGTCAGCAGGCCCAGAACCTGCGCTCCCTGCACCGAGTCCTTGACCATCGCACGGAATTCCGCGGCGATCGCCGGATCGGCGAGCACCTTCTGCAGATGCGCCTGGTCACGGAAGATGAAATGCAGCGAAAACACGCCGGCCTGCGGCGCGAGCGTCGACGCATTCGCGGTCGACGTGATGACGAAGTCGATGTCGCCGGCACGCATCTTCTGCAGCATCTGCGGCTCCTGGCCGAGTTGCGCACCCGGGAACTGGTTGATGCTCATCGTGCCGCCGCTCAGCTCTTTCAGCTTGGCGTCGAAGATGTTCGCGGCGATGCCGTAAGCGGTCGTGTTCGGCTGGTCGTACGCGAAGCTGAACGTTCGGTTTTGCGCCGCTACGCCGTTGAACAAACCGACCGTCGCTGCAACGGCGAACGCGCCGAGCATTGCACGGCGGCGATTGATGATCGTCATCTTGATTCCTCCTCGTGTGGTTGCCGCGATCGGGTGACTGTGGCTGTCGCTTGGCCGAACCCGCGCCAAACGATAACGGGGCGCAGCCAACAATGCAAATGGGGGACCAAAGGACTGGCCGATGCATACGGAACGTGCGCCGCAAGCACTGTGTCAGACTTATGTGCGCGTTATCGTCGCCCCAAACCGACCGGATCCCGTGACCCCTCGAATGAGATCGGCATTTCGCATCGACAGCGTGCTGACGATCGTCGTGCTCGCGGTTCTGATCGTCGGTTGCTTCCTCGTCCTGCAGCCGTTCCTCACGGCGATCATCTGGGCGATGATCCTGTGCGCGACGCTGTGGCCGCTGTTCCTGTGGCTCACGCGACGGATGGGCGGCCGCACCGGTCTGGCGGCGCTGGTGCTGGTGCTCGTCATCACGCTGACGTTGTTGACGCCGTTCGTCATCGTCGGTACGACGATCGCCGAAAATGCCGATCGCCTCAGCGAGTTCTTTCGCACGGCCGTCGAGGATGGTCCGCCCGAGGCACCGGCCTGGATCGCCGGGCTGCCGATCATCGGCGAATACATCGCAAAGACGTGGTCGACGTTCGCGCACGACACGGCGAAGCTTCTCGATCTCGCGCGGCAGTACATCGAGCCGGTGCGCAAGGTGCTCATCGCAAGCGGCGCGACCGTGCTCTCCGGCATCCTGCAACTCGCATTGTCGATCTTCATCGCCTACTTCCTGTTTCGCGACGGCGATGCAATCATCGGGCGCACGCACGCGGCGATCGAGAGGATCGCGGGCGAGCGCGGTCATCGACTCGCGCTGGTGGCGATGCTGACGGTGCGCGGCGTGGTCATCGGAATTCTCGGCACGGCGCTCGCGCAGGGCGTGCTGATGGCGGTCGGGCTGTGGATGGCGGGGATCAAGGCAGCGCCGCTGCTCGGCCTCGTCACCTTCTTCCTCTCGCCGGTACCCATCGGTCCGCCTCTCGTCTGGGTACCGGCTGGTTTGCTGCTGATCAACCAGGGCGAGACGGCGTGGGGAATCTTTCTGCTGCTCTGGGGGTTCTTCGTCGTATCGTCGGTCGACAACGTGCTGAAGCCCATTCTGATCAGTCGCGGCAGCGATCTGCCGTTCGTGCTCGTGCTGATCGGCGTGCTCGGAGGCGCCGTTGCGTTCGGCTTCATCGGCGTCTTTCTCGGGCCGGTCCTGATCGCCGTCGGCTATGCGCTGCTCAAGGAGTGGGCGGCCGCGCCGCGAAGCGCGGAGCCGATCGACGAAGTCTAGGGCGTCGGTTGGACCGGGCGCGGCGCCATGTCTCGCGCAAGCTCGGCGCGAAATGGAGCGAGCGCCGCAACCATCTGCGCGAAGATCTTCGGTGCCGCAGCGATCACCTGACCACCGTGCAGAAAGTCGCCTTCGCCGGTCAGATCGCCAATCAGTCCTCCGGCTTCCTGGATCAGCAGGCTGCCTGCGGCGACATCCCACGGATTGAGGCCGACCTCCCAGAATCCGTCGTAGAAACCTGCGGCGACGTACGCAAGGTCGAGCGCCGCGGCGCCCGGGCGGCGGAGACCGGCCGTGTGTTCGATCATCGTCTTCATCATGCGCAGGTAAGTGTCGAGGTAGCGGCCGTCGCGAAACGGAAATCCGGTTCCGATGAGACAGTCGCGCAAGTGATGACGCTTGGAGACGCGAATCCGGCGGTCGTTCAGGAACGCGCCGCGGCCGCGCGTCGCAGTAAAGAGGTCGTTGCGAATCGGATCGTAGACGACGCCCTGCGTGATCTGTCCGCGTTGCGACAGCGCGACCGATACGCAGTACTGCGGAAATCCGTGCAGGAAATTCGTCGTGCCGTCGAGCGGATCGATGATCCAGATGTTTTCGGCACTCGCGTTCGCGCCTTTGGCCGTGCCTTCCTCTGCTAGAATCGCGTGGTCCGGATAGTTCCCGAGCAGCACTTCGACGATGGCGCGCTCGGCTTCGCGGTCCACTTCGCTCACGAAATCCTTCGGACCTTTCGAGGTGATCGTCAGCAAGTCGATTTCGCGGGCGCCGCGGTTGATGATGTTGCCGGCGCGGCGCGCGGCCTTCACCGCGATCGTGAGCATCGGATGCATGGTCGGGATTGTCGCCTCTATCCTGCCGGCGATGCCGACAGTCGAAGCACAAGAACAGGGGCAGCCATTGTAACCGTTGCCGACGCCGCCGGTCGCGCGAGGCGCTACCCGCGGACAGCGATGCCGGATTACCTCGATCGACTCTCTTCCATTCGAATCGTGCTCGTCGCGCCGAGCCATCCCGGCAACATCGGCGCGGCGGCGCGCGCGATGCACACGATGGGCCTCGAACGCCTCGTGCTTGTCGACCCGCGGCGTTTTCCCGATCCTGAGGCAACGGCACTCGCCTCCGGCGCGACGGAGGTCCTAGACAATGCGCGCGTCGTAGCGACGCTCGACGAAGCACTTGCGAGCTGCGCGCTGACCGTGGGGTTCTCGGCACGCCCGCGCGAGTTCGCCGGCCGCGTGCTCGCGGTGCGCGACGCTGCGGCGCAGGCGATTGCGCATTGCGCGCACGGTGCGGTTGCGTTCGTGTTCGGCACCGAGATGTCGGGGCTGTCGAACGACGAGCTCGCGCGCTGCAGCACGGTGAGCACGATTCCGACGAACCCGGAGTACGCGTCACTCAATCTGGCCGCCGCCGTGCAGGTCGCGGCGTACGAATTGCGCCAGGCGGCGAGCGACGGAAGCGTATGGCGCGCGCCCCGTTTCGAGCCCGCGACGTTCGACGAGATCGAAGGTCTCTATGCGCACGGCTCGCGCACACTCGCCGACATGCGATTCCTCGCCCCGCATATGCCGCGGCGCCTGTTGCCGCGGCTGCGGCGGCTGTTTGCGCGCGCGGCGCTGGAAAAGGAGGAGGTCAGCATCCTGCGGGGAATCCTCGCGCGGATCGATCAGATTCTGGGCCGGACGCGATGAAGCGCGGCTTCGTCTCCGATGCCGGCACCGGAGCGACGGCCGCCACGACGGGCACGTCCAAGCACGAGTGTGCGAATTGCGGCGCAGACGCACCGGCTCGCTACTGCCCGCAGTGCGGTCAGGATACGCGCGAGCGGTTGCCGACCTTCGTGCAATTCATGCGCGACGCAACCGGTCGGTATCTCTCCTTCGACGGCAAGCTGTGGAAGACGCTTTTTCCGCTTCTGTTCCGGCCAGGTTTCCTGACGCGTGCGTACCTCGCCGGAAAACGCAGGCGGTTCATTCTTCCGGCGCGTCTCTTTCTCATCTCGAGCCTCGTCTTGTTTGGGGTGCTGCGCTTCGCGGCGGAGTCGATGGACGTGCTCGATCTCGACAAGGAGATCCGGATCGAGACGGACGAGCCTGCGGAGAAGACGAAGACCGCGACAAAGCCAAAGTCGAAGGCGGAAGACGAAGACTTCGTCGTGCTCGACGACAAGCTGAACATCAACATAGGGAAGATCGCGAACGCCGTCGGAGGCCCGCTCAAGAAGCGCGTCGATCGCTTCAATCAGTTGCCGCGCAGCGAGAAGATCGAGCAGATTCTTGCCGGCGCAACGCGCTACGGTCCGTACGCGATGTTCGTCCTGCTTCCCGCTTTCGCGGCGTTGCTCAAAATCGCCTATCTTGGCCGTCGCCGCCGCTATCCCGGGCGCCCACGTCTCTACGGAGAGCACCTGGTGTTCGCCGCACACAACCACGCGTTCCTGTTCATCGTCGTCGTCGTCTTCTCGCTCGTGCCGTTGGGTCTCGTACGAGGACTGCTCGCGTTGTGGGTATTCGTCTATCTCACGTGGGCCATGCGCACCGTCTACGGTGGCTCATGGATGGGAATCGCCCTCCGCGGGTTCGCGCTCACCATCGTCTATTTCGTGCTGTTTACCTTCGTCACCGTGGGCCTTCTGGTCGCAGCGATCCTCTTGCGCTGAAGGATGCTGCGCAAAAGTTGAGCAGTTCAGTCGGAAATGCGAAAATGCCGCGCATGTTCGACCGACTCCGTGAAGACATCGCGGTTGTTTTCGAGCGCGATCCCGCCGCCCGCACGAAATGGGAAGTGCTCACCTGTTATCCCGGGCTTCACGCCCTTGTCTGGCACCGGGCCGTGCCGCATCGGCTGTGGCGCGCCGGCTTCCGCTGGCTCGCGCGCTGGCTCGCTCACTGGGGACGCTTCCTGACTGGAATCGAAATCCATCCCGGCGCGGTAATCGGCCGGCGTGTCTTCATCGACCACGGAATGGGTGTGGTGATCGGCGAGACCGCAGAAGTCGGCGACGATTGCACGCTCTATCATGGCGTCACGCTCGGTGGCACGTCGTGGAACTCGGGCAAACGCCACCCGACGCTCGGCAAGAACGTCGTGATCGGCGCAGGCGCAAAGATTCTCGGCCCCGTGCTCGTCGGCGACGGAGCCAAGATCGGATCGAACGCAGTCGTTGTCCGCGACGTTCCGGCAGCGGCAACAGCGGTGGGCATTCCCGCGCGTATCCTCGTCGATCACGATGCGCGGCGCCGCGAAGATCACGCGGTCAAGCTTGGATTCTCGGCCTATGCGATTTCAGCCGACATGAACGATCCGATGGTGCAGGCCATCCACCGCCTGATCGATCACGCGGCGGCAACCGATGCGCAGCTGCAAGGCCTGATCGACGAGCTCCGGCGTAGCGGCGTCGAATGTAGCGACGCCAAGGCGGTCGCCGAAGGCTTCGACCCGCAGCGCTTGAACGAAATGCTCGATTAGCGCGGGTTCTCGCGCGACGCGAACGCGGGTCACGCAAACGTGGCGCTCGCGCACGAGGGCGGTCACTGCGCTCGTCCTTGCTGATACGCCGGCGAGAACCGCTGGCAGGGAAGCGGTCCTACGCGCGAGGTTTGACGCGTCGCGCGCACTCCTTCGCCCGATCGCGCGCCTCGACGATGTCGGCGCCCGTCGCGAGGGCAACGCCCATCCGCCGCTTCTTGTACGCCTCCGGCTTGCCGAAGAGCCGGAGATCCGATTCGGGCACGGAGAGTGCGTGCGCGATGTTGTCATAGCGAATCCCGCGACCGTCGATTCCCCCATAGATCACGGCGGAGGCGCCGGGAGCACGCAGCCGGACGTCGACCGGAAGACCCAGAATCGCGCGTGCATGCAGCTCGAACTCGCTCTGCACCTGGGTGGCCATCGTGACCAGTCCGGTATCGTGCGGTCGCGGACTCACTTCCGAGAACCACACTTCGTCACCCTTGACGAAGAGCTCGACGCCGAACACGCCTCGTCCGCCGAGCTCGCTCGTGATGCGCAGAGCGATGCGCCGCGCTGCGGCGAGCGCCGCGGCCGACATCGGCTGCGGTTGCCAGGACTCGACATAGTCGCCGTTGACCTGGAGATGGCCGACGGGCTCGCAGAAGTAGGTCTGCACGTCTCCGTTTGCGTCGTTGGCGCGAACGGTGAGCAGTGTGATCTCGTAGTCGAAATCGATGAAACCCTCGACGATTACGCGACCGCCGCGCACGCGCGCGGTGCACTCCGCCGACTGCCACGCCGCCGCAACCTCTGCCTTCGAGCGCACGACCGATTGGCCTTTGCCCGACGACGACATCACCGGCTTGACCACGCACGGATACCCAATGCCTGGCGTGGTTTCGATTGCCTCCTCGAGCGCCGCGGCGCTGTCGGCGAACCGGTAGGTCGACGTCGGCAGCCCGAGCTCCTCCGCGGCGAGTCGACGAATGCCCTCGCGATTCATCGTGATCCGCACCGCGCGGCTCGTTGGCACGACGCAGGCGAGACCCTCGCGCTCGACGTCGGACAACGCATCGGTTGCGATCGCCTCGATTTCGGGAACGATCAATTGCGGTCGCTCCTGCTCGATCAGCCGGCGAAGCGCGATTGCGTCGGTCATCGCGACGACGTGTGCGCGATGCGCGACCTGGTGTCCGGGCGCATTTGCGTAGCGGTCGACGGCGACCACCTCCACGCCGAGGCGTTGCAACGCGATGATGATTTCCTTGCCGAGCTCTCCGCTGCCGAGCAGCATGACCTTCGTCGAGGTCGGCGAGAACGGCGTTCCGATGTGAGTCGCTACAGGGGTATGTCCGTCGGGCATGGCAGCTCGCGGAAGAGGAGTTGCGGCGATTCTACGCCGCGCTCTCCGCTTTGTGCTGCGGTGCACAACTGTATTTGCTAGAGGGCTATAACCTATTGTTTTTGTTTGTTGTTTTTTGACAACGGCCTGTGCAGCGATGCCAAAAGGCAACGTTCTACAGCGGCGCTTTGCACCTCCTGAACAGGCTTTAGCCCTAGCGACGCGCTTTGCCCCGTTTCGGGCGGTCGCCTCGGGTGAGCGGAGCGCTGTACGCCCCCCGATCGGCGGGGGCGGGCGCGTCGGCTGCCTGGTCGGCAAGCGTGAAATCGATCTTCGTCGCTTCCAGGTCGACGCGCGCAACGACAACGCGAACTCGCCCGGCGAGTTGAAAGACCCGCCCGGTGCGCTCGCCGATGAGCGAGTGGCGCGCGGCTTCGAAATGGAAATAATCGCGACCGAGCTCGGTGACGTGGACGAGGCCGTCGATGTTGAGCCCATCGAGTGTCACGAAGATGCCGAAGCTCGTGACCCCGCTGATCGTGCCCTCGAAGGTCTCGCCGACGCGATCACGCATGAAGTAGCACTTCAGCCAGTTTTCGACGTCGCGTGTCGCGTCGTCGGCGCGCCGCTCGGTGAGCGAGCAATGAACGCCGAGCTCCGCCCACGACGAACCCGACGGTTTGTATTCGCGGCGCGCAAGCACCGCCTTGATTGCGCGATGGACAAGAAGGTCCGGATAGCGGCGGATCGGCGATGTGAAATGCGCATAGGCTTCGTACGAAAGCCCGAAGTGACCGACGTTGTCGGGCCGGTACCGTGCCTGCTGCAGCGAGCGCAGCAACACCGTTTGCAGCAGCGCAAAGTCCGGGCGATCCTTGATACGAAGCAGTAGATTCGCGTAGTCGGATGCCGTCGGGTTGTCGCCGCCGGAAATCGACAGCGCGCAGCTCGCGAGAAAATCGCGCAGTGCCGCGAGCTTTTCCGGTGTCGGTCCCTCGTGCACGCGGTAGAGCGCGGGGTGCCGGTGCTGCTCCAGGAACTCCGCCGTGCACACATTCGCGGCGAGCATGCACTCCTCGATCAGCTTGTGCGCATCGTTGCGCACGACGGGAACGATGCGCACGATCTTGCCGCTCACATCGAACTCGAGCTCCATCTCGACACTGTCGAAGTCGATGGCGCCGCGTGCTTCGCGCGCCCGCTTCAACGCATGAAACAGCGCGTAGAGATCGGCGAGAGGCCGCTGCAACGCTTTGGCGTTTCGCGGCACGCTCGCGGGATCGCAGAGCCAGCCCCACACCTGCGTGTAGGTGAGCCGCGCTCGCGAGTGCATCACCGCCGGGTAGAACTTGTACTTGCGGATGTTCCCTTCGCCGGAGATCTGCATTTCGCACACCATGCACAGCCGGTCGACCTTCGGCTTGAGCGAGCAAAGCTCGTTCGACAGCGCCTCGGGCAGCATCGGGATCACTCGGCGCGGGAAGTAGACCGACGTCCCGCGCTCGCGCGCATCGCGATCGAGCGCGTCGCCATCCTTCACGTAGTGCGATACGTCGGCGATCGCGACGATCAGACGAAACCCGTCGCCGACGCGCTCGCAGTAGACGGCATCGTCGAAATCCTTTGCCGTTTCGCCGTCGATCGTAACGAGCGGCAGCTGCGTGAGATCAATGCGGTTGACGCGATCGCGATCGGTCACCTCCGCGGGAAGCCTGGCTGCCTGCTTGAGCGCGGCGAGCGAGAACGCGTGCGGCAGATCGTGCTTGCGCAGCGCAATCTCGATCTCCATTCCAGGATCGGTGTAGCCGCCCAGCACCTCGACGACGCGTGCAATGGCTTCGCGCTGCGGAGAGGGCTGCTCGACGATCTCGACCACGACGACATCACCCGCCTTGGCGCCGCGGCGCTCGTCCTCGGGTATCAGCAGGTCCTGGTTGATGCGTCGGTTCTCGGCCACGACGAAGCTGATGCCGCGCTCCTCGTGCAGCCGGCCGACGACGGTGCGATTCGCGCGAGCAAGCACGTCGACGATCTCGCCTTCGGGCCGTCCACGCCGGTCGAAACCGGTACGACGTCCCGTCGCGCGGTCGCCATGCAGGACTTTGTGCATCTCGCTCGGGCGCAGGAAGAGATCGGCGCCGCCGTCGTCAGGAATGAGGAAACCGAATCCGTCCGGATGACCCTGGACGGTTCCCGCGATGAGATCGAGCTTGGCGATCATGCACAGCTCGCCCTTGCGATTCATCAGCAGCTGCCCGTCCCGCTGCATCGCTTCGATGCGTCCGAAGAACGCATCGCGTGCGCGCTTGTCGACGCCCATTTCGCGCGCGAGTTCGGAGGGTGGTAGCGGTACGCCCGCCTGCTTCAGCGCATCGAGAATCGCTTCGCGCGTCGGCAACAAGCCGGGATCGAGATCGCCGCGGCGCGTGTCGCGCTCACGCGCGAGCGTCGGACCGACCGCTCCGCGCCGTCGTGCGGATCGCGTGATCGAATGGACGTCGACAAATGCGGCGTCCTCCGACTCGTTCCCTTTCGCGCGACCGCGCGTGCGCGCGTCCGGTTTGTCCGAGCGCGATTTCGAGCGCCTGAGATTTGAAACGGCGCGTTTTTTTGACAAGAAATGGTCCCAAAAGTAAAATTATGCGTTGCAGTGATCCCGTCGCCCAGGTGGCGGAATTGGTAGACGCACTAGGTTCAGGTCCTAGCGGTGGCGACACTGTGGGGGTTCGAGTCCCTTCCTGGGCACCAATCCAGTATCCAACGAAGTCCGAAGAAATCCAAATGCTCGACGAGTGCCCGCATGAATCGCGGGCGCTTTTTTTCGGGCCCCGGCCATCAATCAACGCCATTCGCGCCACGCTCGCACAATTTGCGCCGCGAGGCTCGATCGGGTACGGTTGTCGGTCGCGATCGACGCGTAGCCGCCCATGCCGCAGAGCATCCAGGATTTCCACGACGACCCTCGCAACGACGCGATCCGTATCTATATAAACGGAGCGTTGAAGCCACGCGCCGAAGCGCTCGTGTCGGTGTTCGACAGCGGTTTCGTCCTCGGCGACGGCGTGTGGGAAGGTCTGCGCGTGCATCGCGGACATCCGGCGTTCCTCGACGCGCATCTCGACCGCCTGTACGAAGGCGCGAAAGCGATCGCACTCGACATCGGCCTCGATCGCCAGCAGTTGACGCGCGCGATCTACGACACGCTCGGCGCGAACGCGATGACCGACGGCGTTCATGTTCGACTGATGGTGACACGAGGCGTCAAGCGCACGCCGTACCAGGATCCGCGTGCGACGATAGGGCCGGCGACGATCGTGATCCTTCCCGAGTACAAGTCGCCGAAACCCGAAACGCTTGCCCGTGGACTGACGCTTTTCACCGTTCACGTTCGCCGCGGCTATCCCGACGTCCAGGACCCGAAGCTCAATTCGCACAGCAAGTTGAACTGCCTCACCGCGTGCATCCAGGCGACCACGGCGGGCGCCGACGAGGCGCTGATGCTCGATCCGCACGGGTTCGTCGCGACGTGCAATTCGACGCATTTCTTCATCGTCCGCAGGGGCGAGGTATGGACGTCGACCGGTGACTACTGCCTTGGCGGGATCACGCGAGCGAATGTGCTGCGCCTGTGTCATGACGCTGGCATCGTCGCGCGCGAGAAGAATTTCAGTCTTACCGACGTCTACGGCGCCGACGAGGCATTCGTGACGGGCACGTTCGCCGGCGTTGCACCGGTCGCGACCGTAGACGGCCGCGAAATTTCGCGCGGTCGGGGACCTGTGGTCGAGCGTATCCAGCGTCTCTACGTCGATCTCATCGAGCGTGACATCGCCGCGCGCGAGACGAGCGTGCGCGAATGAGCGCGCCGCTGCGTATTGCGATGTGGAGCGGTCCGCGCAACATCTCTACTGCGATGATGCGTGCGTGGGAGAACCGCGGCGATTGCACGGTAACCGACGAGCCGCTGTACGCGGCGTTCCTCGCCGAGAGCGGAATCGATCATCCCGGCCGTGACGAGGTGATCGCCGCCGGCGAAACCGATGCGCGCAAAGTCGTCGCGGCGATCACCGGGCCGGTGCCCGATGGCAAGCCGATCTGGTACCAGAAGCACATGGTGCATCATCTGCGGCCCACCACACCGCGCGAATGGATCCCGGAGCTCACCAACCTGCTTCTGATTCGCGATCCCGCCGAGGTCGTCTCGTCGTATATCAAAAGTCGGCCCGATGTGACGCCGCAGGACCTCGGCTTGCCGCAGCAAACCGATCTGTACGATGCAATCGCGGTGGCCACCGGGAAGCCGCCGCCCGTCGTCGACGCGGGCGATTTCCTGCGTGCGCCGGAAGGTTACCTGCGCGCCCTGTGCCGCCTGCTCGGCATCGAGTTCACCGAGCGAATGCTCAAGTGGCCCAAAGGCCGCCGCGCAAGCGATGGCATCTGGGCGAAGCACTGGTACGCGGCGGTCGAGGCATCGACCGGGTTCGAGCCGTGGCGTCCGCGCGAAATCAATCTCGACAGTCGTGCCTCGCGCGTCGTGGAAATTTGCCAGCCCCACTATCGGCGGC
>JADMIO010785059.1_pt1 | contig 25603 bp, 24 predicted proteins | sample 8958161 | NCBI WGS metagenome assembly JADMIO01 (sample SAMN16585339, study PRJNA669376) | soil metagenome | isolation source: Crop rotation soil | place: USA: Cullars Rotation, Alabama | collected 2011 | reverse complement strand
TTACGCATTGCTCATCACTTGCCTTACGCATTGCTCATCACTTGCCTTACGCATTACTCATCACTTGCTTTACGCATTACTCATCACTCATTACTCATCACTCATTACTCATTATTCATCACTTGTTCTGACTCGTATAGCCCGGGCGGCTTTGTCGCAAGGTCAAGCCTTGCGGCCCCTCAAGCCTAAGCGAATGAAACTTGCCGTCTTTGCGGTTCTGTAGCGGCGGATAAAAACCCAGGACATAAGCGGACGAAACTTCTTCGGCAATCGCGCGAAAGAGCGGACCGAGATCGCCCTCGTTTGCATAGATGCTGCGGCCGCCCGTCTTATCCACCAAGCCACTGACGTCAAGCGGTGTCGGCAACGGCGCTACTTTTACCGAAGCCAGCAATTGCGAATATGAAGGCATGGTGACCACGTAAACGCTGGTGTCGGCAGCGTTCGCGCGTTCGATCACGGTCTCGGGCGAAACAACGTCGCCCACCGGAAATCCATCGGTGATGACTACGACCGCTCGTTTGACTAACTGGTGCTCGCGCGTCAGCGGCGCATGACGAGCCAGCATGCGCACGGCATCGTCGACCGCATCGTAGGCGTGCGTCGAGAGGCCGTTCGATTCCTGTCCGAGACGATCGTAAGCGCGTTCGAGTTTTTCCCGATCGGCAGTCAACGCTTGCATCGTCTTCACCCGCATGCCGAACGAGATGACTCCGAAAACGGCTGGATGAGTTGCGAGCCGCTGTGAGAAGTCGCGCATTGCGTCAGTCACCCGCCGAATTTCCGCAGGCGTCATGCTGCCTGAGACGTCAAGCGCGAAAACGATCGCCAGTGGCCGCGGCGCGCCGGCAATCTTCTCAATATTGAAAGAGGCGATGGGCCGCTCGACGCCATCTTCAAAAAGTTTGAAATCATCTTTCGTCAGATTACGGACCAGATGTCCCTTTGCATCCGTGACGACGGCGTCCAGCGAGACCAGTCCGGTATCGATCTTGATCACATCCTGCGGATCAGATTCTGCCGGCATCACGCGCCGAGGCCGCTCAGTTTGTGGAGCATTCTGCGCGCGAGCAAGACTGGTCGAAAACAAGAAGGCTGCGCCCAGCAGAGTGACTAACCTGAGAACTGGAAAACGATTGAGAGAAAGCATGAAAAGTGCTGCGATTATACGCCCGGCGATCTGCCCCCGCCATCGGAAGACAGGCAACGCCAACTCGCGCGCGAGCCTTCTTAGATGCGACCCGGCGAAGAGTGGCTGCAAAACGGACTACGTGATAATTTGAGGGCACCAAAACCAATGACAAAGAAGCTCACGGCAGTATTTGCGCTCGCGCTGCTCGCGTTACTGTTCATCGCGACGCCGGCCCAGGACAAGCGCACCGGCATGATCAAGGGAAAGGTGCGCGTCGAGAAAGGCTCGCCCGCGGGCGTCGCGGTGATCCTGCGGCGGGAAGATCGCGAGGTGGCGCGCGTTCTAACTGATCGCAAGGGCCAATTCGCGATTCCGCATATCGCACCGGGAATTTACGGAGTCACTTTTCGCAAGCCGGGTTTGCAAATATCAACGATCGAAAAGCTGGAAGTGACTGCCGGAAAGACGCGAAGTCTGAAGGATCTGGTTCTGGGAATTGACGAAGGCTCGCTGGCGTTCATTCGAGGCAGCGTCTTTACTGAAAATGGCTTGAGCGTTCCTAACGCGCGCATCGACATCGCGCGCGTCAATTCTGAGGATTCGATCGAGAAATTAGACAGTCGCGTGACGGGCGAGACTGGCGAATTCGTTTTTCGTCTGCCGCCGGACCCAGCAAAGTATCGCGTGACTTTGAAAGATAACGGAGCGGACAACGCTTCGAAGGATGTCGAAATAGAAGGGCCGGCAATTTATCGCGTGGCCCTGACTTATAAGAAGAAGAACTAAGTAAAAGTAAAAAGGCCAAAGGCAAAAGTCCGCCTGCGCTAAGTCACGGTCTTTGCCGGCCGCGGCATTTTTACTTTTGCGTCTGACTTATTCCATGTCCGATCGCGAAGAGTTTCTTACCGCGAAACAGCTCGCCGAAATTCTCCAGGTGAGCGAAACAACTGTGCGCCGCATGGCCCAGAAGCGGCGCATTCCTTCCGTGCGGCTAACGCCGCGCATCATCAGGTTCCATCTCGACGCTGTCCGAGAGGCCCTCGATGTCCCACGCGTTTCGCGTCCGCAAAGCGTCAAAACGGACGACGCTCAATTGTCATTTGATGACCTGATGTTGAATTGATCGTGCTTACCTGCGTCGTCCCAGCGGGATCTCGATCCATTTTCCATTCTGATTTATGAAGGCACGCGGCCGCTTGATGGGAAAGCGGCGCGCGAACGCAGGATTGGCGCTGAGAAAACGATTGATGGTTGCGTTGTCTCCTGTGGCGACGCGCCATTGATTGTCTTCGCGGACTACATATTGCTGCACGACAATTCGGCCGTCGGCGTTCAGCGGCTGGCTAACGTGCCCGTACATCGTCGTGTCGGCCACGGCGATGTTGCCAGACGTGCGAACTGGTCCAATTTCAATTCGATTGAGCTGATACATGTCCCGCGTGCGCTGAAGGCCACTCACGAATTTGTCTTTGGCAATGCGGCCGCGGAAAGAGGACGGTAATCCATCGTAGAGCGAATCGTACTGGCCTGACTTCAATTGATCGAACACGCGCTGAATCGCCGCGCGCACATCGCTTTCGTCGGATGGCCAGGCGAGAGTCCCTGGCGTGGTAGAAAGAATCGCGGCCAGCGCGAGCGTGAATAGAAACGCTTTAGTCTTCATCGATTTCATCGTGCTTCTCAGATGCTTCGTAGGTCGCGATCTTTGCTCGCAGCTGCGTTCGATAGCTAAGAAACCAGGCCACGATTCCCAGCGTGGCGAGGACGAATGCGGCTGAGAGATTGCTGCGCCAAAGCATGATCGCCGCAGCGAGCAAGAGCGCTCCAGAGACAATTGTCCACGCGCGCTCAGCCATCACTTCTCATTTCACCTCGATCGGAATCGTCGAGCTGATGCTCGCCGGCGGAAAACACTTTTCGTCGTCGCACGCCTGAACTCTCACGCTGATGGGTAACGAACGCTGGCCCGCGGTAGCTTTGGCGTCGGCGCTTATCGGAACTTTAATCTGCGTCTCGCCCTGGTAAACTGCGAGCGGTTCTTTCTCGAACTGAAACGTTTTTTTCTCACCCGGCGGGTAGACGGGTTTTGCCGCCACGATTCCTTCCGCTTTTTCAGGAACGACTTCCGTCGCAATCAAATAAGGAAACGTCGCCGGGTTCGCGTTGATGTGATAGCCGGGCATGATGGCGAGCTGGATAATCGCTTCGCCCGCGTTGCCCGCAACGATTTGCGCCGGCGTCGTCGTCACCTTCACAACCTGTTCGGACGAAGACACCGGGGCCGGCGATGACCTCGGCGGAAACCCACCCGGCGCCGCGCCAATGCCGCCGCCGTTGTCGCGATGACAACCTGCCGCGAGCAGGCCCACTATCAGCGTGCCTATTACAATGGCGTGTCTCACTCTTCTTCCGGCTCCTCTCTTTCATCCTTCCCGTCAGGCTTCCTGATCCCAAACTTCTCCAGACGATATTGCAGAGTGCGAAAAGTCAGCCCGAGCAGCTTGGCGGCCTTCGTGATGTTGTAGTCAGTCTGGTCCATGGCCTGGAGAATCAAGTTCTTTTCGACTTCTTCGAAGTTGATTCCTTCGGGCGGCAGTTTGAATCCGCCGGTGGCGACGCTCTGCGATTCCTGGCGAACTTCTGTGGGCAAATCCTCGGGCGCGATCAACTCGCCTTCGCACAAGAGAATCGCGCGCTCGATCGCCGACTCGAGCTGTCGCACGTTACCCGGCCAGGCATAGTCATTCAGCATCCGCCTCGTTTCCGGCGCCAGTCCTCTGATCAAACGCGAAGTGTTCTTCGTGTGCTTCTTGAGAAAAAAATCGATCAGCACCGGAATGTCTTCACGACGCTCGCGCAAGGGCGGCACATCGATCGACAGCACGTTGATGCGATAGTAAAGGTCGTCGCGAAAACGCCCGTCGCCCACCATCGCGCGTAAATCGCGATTGGTTGCGGCCACCACGCGAACATCGACCGGGATTTCGAAGGTCGCGCCGACGCGGCGAATGCGCCGTTCCTGCAAAGCGCGCAAAAGTTTTGCCTGCATGCTGACGTCCAGCTCGGCAATCTCGTCGAGAAAGAGCGTGCCGCGATCGGCAACTTCGAACAGGCCTTTCTTGTCCGCATGCGCGCCGGTGAACGAGCCTTTCTCGTGACCGAACAGTTCCGATTCGAGCAGGTTTTCATTGATGGCCGCGCAATTGACGGCCTGGAACATGTCCGACGCTCTCGGCGATTGATTGTGAATCGCGCGCGCGATCAACTCTTTTCCGGTTCCGGACTCGCCGCGAATGAGAACGGTTGAACTCGAGCGCGCAACCTTCAGGATCATTTTCTTGACTGCTTCCATCTTTGGCGAAGCCGAAAGAATTTCTACGTCGATCTGATCGAGCGTGCCCAGCGCGCGCCGGATGGTTGCCAGCAACGCGTCGCGATCGAAAGGCTTTTGCAGATAGTCGAAAGCGCCGCGACGCAAAGCTTCCTTGGCGGATTCAATCGTCCCGTGCGCGGTCAGCAGGATCACGACGATCGACTTGTCCATCGTGAGCAGATGCTGCAACAACTCGAGGCCGTCCATGCCGGTCATCTTTAAATCGGTAAGCGCGAGATCGAAGTTGCGGTCTTTGGCAAACTTGAGCGCGGCTTCGCCCGAGGCTGCAGAGGTGACGTCGTATCCTGCGTCGGTCAAAATCTCGTGCAGGATGTCGCGTTGCGGTTTGTCGTCGTCGACGACCAGAATTGATTTTCGTGACATGACTGGTTTCTTTGCCGAAGTCACCCGCCCGCAATTGCAGGCGGTGCTGACACCGGCAGCGTAATCGTAAAAGTTGTCCCTTCGCCCTCTTTTGATTTAACAGAGATCGCGCCGTGATGATCGTCAACTGCTTTCTTCACTATTGCCAGGCCCAGGCCCGTTCCCGTCTCTTTAGTCGAGTAATACGGCTCGAATATTTTTGAAATGTCGTCGGCGTGAATTCCGCGGCCGCTGTCGGAAACATCGATGCGCACACGGCGCGCCTCGTCTTCGCTCGAGAGCTCGATGGAAATTTTTCCGCCGCTGCCGTCCATCGATTGCAGGCTGTTGATTATTAAGTTCGTCAGCGCCGATCGCAGCGACTCAGCGTCCGCCACGACGGTGGGCATCTTGGTTTTTTCCACCACACTGGTTTGCACGTTGCTTTCATCAGCCTGAACTTCGAACATGCGCAAAGAATCACGCGCGAGTTCGGCGATGTCGAGTGGCTTGAGGTCGAGCTTTGGCGGCCGTGAATAATTCAGAAACTCTGTGATCCGTGTGTTAATCCGGGCGACTTCAGCTTTCAATTGACGGGTGAGACTCTCAAACTTGTCCTGCTTCTGCGCATCGGCGGGCGCGAAGGTAACGCGCAAGTGATCCAGTGTCAGGTTGATGTAGTTGAGCGGGTTGCGAATCTCGTGCGCGATAGCTGAAGCCAGGCGGCTAACGACCACGGCTTTTTCAGCATTGTAGAGTTGCGCTTCAAGCTCGCGCGTGCGCCCGAGTTTGACCGTCATGTCATTGAACAGCTCAGTCAGTTCGCCCATCTCGTCCTGGCGTCCGGTAACCGGCACGCGAAACGAAAAATCTCCGCCGGCCACGCGACGCGCGCCGGTTGAGAGAGATTTGATCGGTCGCGTAAATCGCCACACGACAATTGCCGTCAAGCAAGTCGTTACTAACAGCACGCCTAGAGTCCAAAGCATCGAGCTGCGTGATTGATGTTCAAGTGCGCTCTTCAGGCTGTTCGCCGAACCAAGAATGACCACGACGTATCGACGGCCCTTATCCGTATCGACCGGAAAATAGAAGGCACCCTCATCGATTGTCGTACCGGCCGGCGCAGTCGTCATACCAATTGGAAGTTGGACGTTGGATTCCGGCAACTGCACGGCGCTGGTTAGCGGCGGCAGCGGTATGTCTTTTACTTTAACGTATCGAATTGCCGTTTTATCCGCGTTCCACTTCGGTGTTTGGTTCTTGTCCAAGCTGTCTTTGATGTTACCTTCTTCATCCACAATCAGGACGTTCTGCACTCGATTTGACGGATCGTCGAGTAAGGGAATCTTGCCTTCCTCGCGCATTTGATCGAGGTATTCATTGTTGGAAAGGCTGCTCGAGAGACTGTTCACTCCCAGAGCGACGCCGGCCATGATTGCTCGTTGCTGCTCGACGATGAATTCAGTGTTGCTGCGGACTGCGCGCAAATTGACGTAGTACTGTACGCTTACCGTCAGCACGAGCAGGATTGCCAGCAGCACCAGCAGTCGAACGCGAAAACTATTTACGAGTTTCGATAGGGCCATCGCACTGTAGCAACATGCGCGCCAACGTCTACGCTAAAGTAGATCGCACTAGTCCTTTTTTGGTTGCCGTTTGCTGAGCGCGATGTTATAGTTGCGGCGACCTCAAGGCAAACTCCCCACCGAGGTTCGCCGCGGGAGAACAACCCGCCTCACATTTGACGCCGCGCAATGCGGATTTTGACAACTTGTTGAGCCGGAATCTGGAAAGCGTTGGAGATTTCTGGATCACAAGAAGACGCGTACGCCGCCCCTCGGCGTGCAAATAAAGCAACAGTTTACTGGTTCGCCTCGAGCGCACTGGAATTTGCGATTTTTTCAACGAGGAGTTGCTGATGAATCTAAATTATTCCCCCAGGGTCGCACGTCACGCCTTTATACTTTTTCTTCTTTTCGCCTTCATTAGTTCGGTTTCGATTTCCACTTCAGCTAAATCAAAACGCGGCCGCGAACGCAGTAACGCGCGGTCATCGCGCAACGCGCGCGGAAGATCGGCTCGCGCGGAGCGCGGCCGGCATTTGTCGCGGCGCGAACGTATTCAACAGGCGCGAAACGATCGTCGCGGTGGGCGGCGGCTTTCAAAGCGCGAGCTGCGCGCGCAACGCCAGCAGATGGAGCGCGAGCAATCAGCCTACATCGCGAAATTGCAAAGGCGCGCCGGGCGCAAACTCAGCAAGCGCGAGTTGGCCGCAGAAATGCGCCGGTTCAACTCGACGCATCGTCGCGCGCTGGAAGAAGCGCGTCGCCGCGCCGAAGCAGCGCGCCAGGCAGCGATTGCGCGCCAGCGCGCCATCGATGACGGACTGAGAAACGAAGTTCAGTCGAACATCGCCAAGGACAGCACCGTCGGAGAAGACCTGGAAGTGCGCGCCGCCGCAGTTCAGGCACTGGGATATCACGCGGGCACTGTGGTGGTGATGGACCCAAAAACGGGTCGCGTTTATACCGTGGTAAATCAGGAATGGGCGCTGCGCCGCGGATTCAAACCTTGTTCGACGATCAAGCTCGTTACCGGTGTCGCCGGCCTTTGCGAAAAAGTGATCGCTCCAATCGAAACTGTCAGCGACGGCGGCCGTTATCGCATCGATCTTACAGATGCCCTGGCCTACTCGAACAACCAATATTTCCAGAACGTGAGCGGGCAGGTCGGCTTCGAGAAAATGATTTCGTATGCGCGCGAGTTGGGCCTGGGTGAAAAGACCGGCATCAACTATGTGAACGAATATTCCGGCCGGGTGCCCTTGTTTAAGTCGGGCTACGCCGTAAACCACATGGGTTCGCATGGAGACGATTTTGAAATCACGGCGATCCAGTTGGCGTCGCTGGTTTCGGCGATGTCTAACGGCGGCAAACTTCTGACGCCGCACCTGCCGCGCAGCGTTGAAGAGAATTCGCATTTCAAGGCAGAAGTGCGCCGCAAGATTAATATCGACAGCGATATTTGGAAGCGCATGGTTCCCGGCATGATTGGCGCGGTCAACTACGGTTCCGGCAAGAAGGCTTATCGTCCGGAACAAACCGTGGCTGGAAAGACCGGCACGTGCATTGGCCAGGGCGCCTGGCTCGGCCTGTTCACCTCGTATGCTCCAGTGGCGAATCCGCGACTGGCCGTAGTCGTGATCACTCGCGGCACGGATGCGCACAATCACTTGCCTGCGGCGATTGCCGGAAACATCTATCGTGCGTTGAGCCCGCGTTTCGGCACGCAGATCAATTTCCAGGTTGCCGAAGGGCCTGATGACGAAGACACCAACCCGAATAAGAAAGCCGCTGCTCTGGACGAAGAATCGAAAGAGACTAAAGCGGCCACCGAAGCCGAAGAGATCGACGACGCCAATAACGCGACTCCGGCCAACGATTCGGGTACAGATCTGAAGGTAAAAACAACGACCATGCCGGTTGAAAACACACCCAAACCGGCTACAACCAACAAGGTCGTGACTCCAAATTCGAAACAGCCGGTCGATGGCCGCTCCCGTCGAGCGCAGCCGCAACCGTAAATAATTACTCTGAATTGGGGCGAGTTATGCCGAACTCTTTTGCGAGAGTTCGGCATTTTTCATGCGATATTGCTTTGCCGGCATCTTCAGGCAATTCTCGCTTGACACCAACTTGCCTGTTGCAGGATTATTGCCGCTCGCATTTTAAGGTTCTTCCCTGACAGTTTGGCGCTGCGTGGCACCGCAGTTGCTCTTCGTTACAACGAGCAGGTCGGAAGTAGCATCTCAGTGCCTGCGCGTGTTTCGGGAACGACACGTCGGCACACACGAATCGGAGGCTTTAGTTAAATCAGATGAAATGGATCAACAGAGCAATGGCACTCGTCGCGGTGCTCACCATATCCGCGGTTGCAGCTTGGGCGCAGACGCCAGAGTGCACTGACGACTTTAAGACGGCAACTTATTCAAAGTGGTATGACGCGGTCAAAACGGATCAGGAAGCGGCTTATAAGGCGGCGGTCCAGTATTTAACCGTCTGTCCGAATGAGCCGCCTGATAATGCTTACGCGAACGCCCTCAAGAAATACAAAGACAAAGTCGATAAAGCGAAGGCCACTAGCCAGGTAGGCTCGGATTTCAAGGCCGCCATCGACAAGCGAAATTACAAAGACATCGTTCGTCTCGGCAACCAATACGTGGCCGTCGATCCCGAAAACTCAACCGCGTATTTGTGGATAGGGCTTGCTGGTTTGAATGACGCGTCGCTGGTAAGTGATGCTGTGCCGGCTGCGAAGAAAGCGATCGAACTCGTCGAAGCGGGCAAGTCGCCGGAGCCTTACAAAACGAAAGAGCAGGCGCTTTCTGCTATGAACGAAGTGATCGCGCGGTCAATGGCCAAGAGCGCGCCTGCGGATGCGATCCCCTATTTGATCAAGGCTGCCAAGGCCGATCCAAAGAACGCCGCGATTTTTGGAGAGTTGGCCCAGGCCTATGCCGAGGGGCCGCGCGCCAAACTGACGAAAGATTACCAGGCGGCGCAGGGACCGAACGGCACCGAGACTGATGCCAGCAAGCTGGTTCTGCTCAACCTCAATGAAGTTATCGATCGCCAAATTGATGCGACGGCTCGCGCAGCTGCACTCGCTACTGACGCCGCGGTGAAGAAGGCACTCATGGAGAGCTTGACCGACGATTACAAGTTCAGAAAGGGATCCGAAGCTGGACTGACAGAATACGTCGCGGGCATTCTTTCCAAACCATTGCCGGAACCGCCGACGCCGATAACGACTCTGCCGGCGACTACGCCGGCCGCGACTTCGGCTGCGCCTCCAGCCCCGAGCGGCGCCGCGCCAACAACGACAGCAACAAAGCCGAGTGCCAGCCCGAGCTCAGGCGCGAGTAGCCGTCCGGCAACGACCAACGGATCGCAAACCAGCGGCACCGCAAAACCGGCGGCGACTCCGACGCCAAGGCCGCGTTCGCGCAATAACCATCGCGGCTAACTTCGGTAGCTTCCCGGTAAACCTTCACGGTAAACAAGGGCCACTTCAACCAACTAACTGCGCCGGGCGCATCGCAATTTCGACGATGCGCTCGGCGTTTTGCTAGAATCGCTCGCTGTGACGCCTGATTTGAATAATCTTCACACCCTCGAACAGATCATCGATTATCACTTTCAGGATCGCGACCTGCTGGCGCAGGCGATGACGCATCGTTCATGGGCGCACGAACAGGTTTCGCCGCAGGCCGCGGCGCAAGCGCGCCAGCTGCACAATGAAGCGCTGGAATTCCTGGGCGATTCAGTCCTGGGATTGATCGTCGCGGATTATCTTTTCCGCGCCTATCCGAAAGCCACTGAAGGCGAATTGTCGCGCATGAAGCATCGTCTGGTCAGTTCGCCCACGCTGGCCAAAGCTTCGACAAAACTCGGCCTCGGCGAGTTCGTGCGCTTCGGACGCGGAGAAGAGAAGAGTGGCGGCCGTCGCAAAGCTGCGCTGCTCGCCGACGTGTTCGAAGCGGTCATGGGCGCGATCTTTCTCGACGGTGGTTTGTCCGCGGCGACTGATTTTGTGAAGCACACTTTAGGAGAAGAGCTGCGCGACGCTGACCCAGTTTCCGCGGCCGCCGCTGATCCGAAAACGCGACTGCAGGAACGGCTGCAGGCGAACCATGAACCCGCGCCGCAATACAAAGTCGTCGAGACCCTGGGGCCGCCGCACCATCGCACCTTTCATGTGGAGCTTAATTGGAACGGTGGGACCGCGCGCGGAGAGGGCCGCACCATCAAAGCCGCCGAAGCTGCCGCGGCTCAAGTCGCCCTCGAAGCCATGGCGGTGACGAGTGATGAGTGACAGCGCAAAAGGGGAAAAGGGGAATGGGGAAGAAGGGGAAACGGGGAGAGGGGAAAAAGGGGAAGTAGTACTCATCACTTCTCGCGCATTACTAATCGCTTATCAGCTTCTCACTCGATCATTCACTCGACACTCATCACTTATCACTCACTCATCACTCGTCACTCATCACTCATCACTCATCACTCATTACTCGTCACTCATCAATCATCACTCGTCACTCATCACTCATCGCTCATCACCCATCACTCCTCACTCCTCACTCGTCACTCATCACTCATCACTCATCACTCATCACTAATCAGTCATCACTCATCACTCATCACTCGTCACTCATCACTCATCTTCCTTTACCCTCTTTCCCCTTTCCCCTTTCCCCTTTCCCCTTTCCCCTTACCCCTTTTCCCCCCTCTTTCTTATCGCCCGCTGCGCTTGCGCTGTAACTCGGTAACATCTACGATGAATCCCGATGGCTGACCCAGCAATCACCACCGAAAAAAAGACCAAAGATAAGTCCGCGACGTTTACCGCTCGCGAGGTAAAACCGAACGGCCGCGTTCGGGAAAAAGAGCGCGCGGAAAAAGAGGTCGAGCCCGCAGTGGGCCCGCGCAAGACCATCGTCCGCGAGTATTTCGAGTCCGCAGTCGTGACCGTAATCATGGCCCTGTTCGGGATGACCTTCATCGTTCAGGCTGTGAAAGTTCCGACCGGATCGATGCAGAACACCATCACGGTCGGCGATCACCTGCTGGTCAACAAGTTCATCTTTGCTCCGGGCCCGCGCTTTCCTTTGCTGCCCCAGCGCGAAATTCGCCGCGGCGACATCATCGTCTTCAAATATCCCGGCAATCCATTCAATCCCGCGCGCGACCAGATGGACGACAACATTCCTTTCAAAGTTAATTACGTGAAGCGCGTCATCGGTTTGCCCGGCGACAGCGTCGAGATGAAAGGCCTGCAGATATTTATCAACGGCCAGCCGCTGCCTGAGCATGTAATCGTCGCGCGCAACGTGAACGAAAAAGCGCCGCTGGAAATCGTCGAAGACACGCCGCGCAAAGGCGATGAGAAATACGACGTCTATTATTTCGAAGACACAGTCGAAGCCGCGCGCAACGGCCAGCGCGGCGGAGTCAGCTCAGATTTTCACTTCGCCGTAAACGGCAAGCCCGCCGTCGTCCCGCCCAACTCTTACTTCGTCATGGGCGACGATCGCGACAACAGCCTCGACAGTCGCGCCTGGGGATTCGTGCCGCGCGATCTGGTCATCGGGCGCGCCATGTTTGTCTACTGGTCCTACGACGAGACGCAGCCATTCAGCGGTCCTATCGATTTCTTCTCAAACAGTCGCTGGCGACGCACGGGAACGATGGTCAGATAAAAACCAGGACTGAGTTAAAAGGACTGAGGACTGAGACGAAACCTCAATTCTCAGTCCTCAGTCCTCGTCACTCAGTCCTAGATTCTCATCACTCAGTCCTAGATTCTCATCACTCAGTCCTAGATTCTCATCACTCAGTCCTAGATTCTCATCACTCAGTCCTAGATTCTCATCACTCAGTCCTAGATTCTCATCACTCAGTCCTAGATTCTCAGTCCTCAGTCCTCATCACTCAGTCCTAGATTCTCATCACTCAGTCCTGGATTCTCAGTCCTCAGTCCTCGTCACTCAGTCCTGAATTCCCCCTGACGCAGATCGATGCATCCCATCGTTCTCTTTTGGTTCAAGACAGTCCGAAAAATCCTAAAAACTCAATTTCAGTCAGTTGGCATGACCCTTGCTCCCGTAGCCGTGAAGACATCAGCTCTCCTGAGAAAGGACGGTTCGGAAACTATGCTTTGGACAATCTTGATGGTGCTTTTGGTTTTGTGGCTGCTGGGATTTATCGGTGGCGTCGGCGGCAGTTTGATTCACTTGTTACTGCTCGTAGCGTTGGTGGTCTTGGTGCTCCAATTGATCACCGGACGACGCGCGGCTATTTGACGCCGCGTCGCGCAGGGAAGAGAAAGGGGGATCGAATATGCGTTACGAGGGTGAAATAAAAGGCAAGGCTAAAGAGGCGAAAGGAGCGGTCAAAGAAACACTTGGTAAGTCGCTCAATGATCGCGAGCTGCATGACAGCGGCGAACGTGAAAAGGTAGAAGGTCGAATTCAGGAACGAATGAGTAAAGCCAAACGGGTCTTCGGGGAAGCAGTCGAGGACCTGGGCGATGAAATCGCCAGCTCTTAGGGGCTGGCGATTTTTTCTGTTTGCAGGGAGGTGAAGGATGACAGGAAAGTTTTTATATCTGGCGGCAATCGTCGCCGGCAGTATCAGTTTAGTCGGATGCAATAATACGAACACCAATCTCAATTCGAACGCGAACGCTAACGCGAACATGGCGACGCCTGAAGCCCGGGCCACCGCGACGCCGGAAAACTCGCGCGGCAGCTACACCGAAAAGCAGGCCCAGGAAGAGCGCGAGCGCGCCAAAGCCAGCAAAGAAACTATCGGCGACACGCTGGACGACGCCTGGATTCACACGAAGATCGTGGCCAAGTTGTTGACGAACTCGACCACGCCTGAGCGCAAGATAAACGTGGACGTGGTGAATAACGTCGTCACTCTGCGCGGCACCGTCGATACGGCGGAAGAGAAGACCGCGGCTGAGAAAGTCGCGAAAGACACCGACGGCGTCAAGTCAGTCGTGAACCAACTGAAAGTCGCGCCGGCGCCGAAGGCTTCGCCCGCGGCGAAACCCAAGGCCGCAAAGGCTTAAGTTTTCGCGGTGACTTTTGAGTGATAAAGAGCGGCCCGGGGCCGCTCTTTTGTTGGAATGTTGGAATGAGTGGGTGGTTATCAGTCGTCGGCAACTTCGACGAACGCGAGACGTCGACGCGGCGCGTTTGGGAAACATTAACCGTGGGCAAAGAGTGACGAGGCGAAAACACGACGCGGAGCGTCGAAGGAAATTAGCCGTGGGCAAGGCCCACGGTCACGGCACGAAAAATTGTTGCGCCCCGCGAGGGGCGCTGGATGTCACCACAAATATTTTTCGTCGTATTTGACGTCGTTAACGCGGAGAAATTCCACGTACTCTTCCTCGAACGCTCGCTTGCGATGATGGTTCTCTTGATTTCGGATGTAATCTTTTGTCGCTGGTATTTGCGAGGCGCTAACCGAGAACGCTCCGTAGCCATCTTGCCAACCGAAGCTTCGCAATCCGATCGCTTGATGAACCCATTTTGAAGAGGCATGCTTAATGTCGCGAACAATGTCGGCAAGTGTTTGGGTAGCTTTGATGCCGATCAGCAAATGAATATGATTCGCCGTGCCGCCTATACATTCGGGAATGCATCCCGCTGTTCGTATTGTGCCGCCCAGAAAAGCATGCAACTGTTCGCGCCATTCATTGGCGATGAAGGGCTGTCGGTGTTTGGTGGAAAAAACCAAATGTACGTGAAGGCTTAGATGTGTGGAAGGCATTGCGGGTAGCGCCCTTTCAGGGCGCGCGGATTATATCACTGTTAACCCGTGGGCTGCGCTTCGCTGGCCCACGGCTAGTGTCCGTCATCCCTTCGGGATGAATCCGGCTTCTTATGCGAAAGAAGAATTCAGATCTACACGGCAGCGCTCCCGACAACGCGCGCGTCGCGCTGCTTCTGATCGACGTCATCAACGATCTCGAATTTGAAGGCGGCGAAAAATTACTGCGACACGCGTTGCCGGCCGCGAAACGAATTGCCGCGCTCAAGCAGCGTTGCCGGCGCGCAGGCATTCCCGCCGTCTACGTCAACGATAACTTCGGCAAGTGGCGATCGGATTTCAAAAAACTCGTTTCGCATTGCCTGAACGACAGAACGCGCGGCCGGCAAGTCGTCGAGCTGCTCGAGCCGGAACGCGACGATTACTTTGTGCTCAAGCCCAAGCACTCCGGCTTCTTCTCCACCACGCTCGATTTGCTTCTTGAACATCTCGGCGCGCAGACACTGATTCTCACAGGCTTCACCGGCGACATCTGCATCCTCTTCACAGCCAACGACGCCTTTATGCGTGACTATCGTTTGGTGATTCCGAGCGATTGCGTCGTCTCGGAAAGCGAAACCGAGAATCGGCGCGCGCTGAAGTTCATGCAGCGCATCCTCGAAGCCGACATTAGACCATCCACTGAAATTGAAATGAGTGCCGGGCAGTAGCTTGACCGTGCGGCAGGCGGATTAAAGCCAAGCGAGTGGAAGTTCGTGTGGATGTCGCCGCCCCCGCGGCACTAGCCCGACCGTACAAGGCGAGCGGTCGACCTTCAGAACAGTAGCCCGACCGTCAGGGAGGGCGGATATCCTTGCGGGGGATAGGCCTCTTAAGCCCGCGCTTACGCTTGGGCTAATGCCAACGTTCTCCCTTCTCTCTGGGAGAAGGGCCGGGATGAGGGCTTGCCGCGACGAAACCCATTTAATCTGATCGCGAGAAATGACTTCGCTGTGCGCGAACTCATCTCTCGCAAGTCATCGTCCGATTTCTCTACCTCGTGCGCGACTCTTTCATTAACACCTGGCTTTAGCCAGGTGTCGCGCAACCGAAATTAGACTGAAACCGTTTCAAACGGTTTCCAGTCGGAATGCCACCGCATAACCACCTGGCTGAAGCCATGTGTGAATAAGAGAAAGAAGTTCTCGCAAGTCGTCGTCCGATTTCTCTACCTCGTGCGCGACTCTTTCATTAACACCTGGCTTCAGCCAGGTGTCGGGACGCCCGAAATTAGACTGAAACCGTTTCAAACGGTTTCCAGTCGGAGTGCCACCGCACAACCACCTGGCTGAAGCCCGGTGTTAATTAACAAAAGGAAGTCTCTCGCGAGTCATCGTCCGATTTATTTCTGCACTAGCGCCTTCCCCTAATCCTCTCCCAGAGGGAGAGGATTGAAAGCCAAGCGTCGAAGTCAGTCTGTGACCTGTCGCCGCCCAGGCGTTAGCCCGACTGTGAGGGAGGGCTCATACCGCTCGGGGCTCGCGCCTACTCCAAGGCTTCTCCCGTCTCCCAGTGGGAGAGGGGCATGAAGTAGGCACCCCTTCACGCGCGCGCATCTTCTCGTCGCACGTTCACGTTCCGGCCTCGCACATTCGAGTTCCGAATGATCACGCGCGAGTTCCGACCACGAATCTTCGACTCCCGACCGCTGTATCTGGCCGTTTTACACTGAATCGTGCAGTTCCAGCTTGGAACGCGCTCGTACCTGACAGGAACATGCAAGTTCTTTGCAGGTACGCGTAAGTTCTTTGTTGTAATGCCCGCGTTCCCATGGCAGAATCCCGGCCGTCGAAGCGAAACCCACGAATTCGCCCTGGTTTTTTGAAGAGTTCTTCAAATCCGCCTTCCGTGCCGCTGCGGCCTGAAGGCGCGTGACACTGCGGCGCTCCCACGTTCTATCGAGAGTTCCCTCTGTTACAGACGACGGCGCACCCTCACTGGGCACGCGCTCCTATCCACCCTTACATGCGCACAGGCGCGAAGGAGAAACCTCAGATGGCAAACAACCCAAAAAGCAATGGCGAGAGAATGCAGAAGATGCTGAGTGCCTGGGAGACTCTGACGCCGGCGAAATCTTTCGGCGGCATGACACTCGATCAATTCAAAGCGATAGCCGCGCCGGCCCAGACGGCGCGGGAACGCATCGCCGATCTGGAAAGCCAGATGACACAGGCGATCAACGATCGCGACGCTGCGGACGCGGCATTTAACGGGAAAGCGCAACTGGTTGTGAACGGCGTCCTGGCTGATCCGACGGAAGGTCCGGACAGCAGCTTGTACGAAGCTTTCGGCTACACGCGGAAGAGCGAGCGCCGTTCAGGCCTGACGCGCGGCAAGAACAAGCCAGGCGGCGTACCGCCTCCAGCGCCATGACGGCGGCCGGAGCAGTAGCCCACGCGTGAGTAAGGGCGTGCTGTCGTCTTCATGCTGAAGCCGTGACATATGGCAGCCCAGGGGCAGAGTCCCCATCTCATCGGGACGAGGCCCCTGGATCCAATTAAACAAGGACACGCGCCGTGAAGGCGCGCCAGAAAGGAGATCTATGGCAGACGATCCAAACAAGAAACACGACGACGGACATTTTGTATCAAGTCAACCTTGGGAGTACGAATACTTCAAGAAGAAAGTCAAAGAAGCATTCCCACACCAGTCAGACGAAGCGATTCATGACGCGATCCTTTCGTGTCGCAAATCAATTGCGCCATCAGAAGGACGAGAGAAATTGACCGAATGTGTCCACAAGAAACTACGTGGCTAGTAACTAGATCTCGCCACGACTGAATGGCGAGGCTTCTCACGAAGCCTCGCCGTATTTCCTACCGGCCTGAAGTTTCAGATTGTTGCGGCCAACATTTGCGGTGTGAAGACATTTCGTCGGTGCTTTAGGTAGAAACTTTATGGGGCACAAAAAAAGGCATGGCGCGAAAGCCAAAGCTAACTTTTCTGGCCAATCACATGCTGCTGGCGATCCTCACCAGATCACACTATTCATAATCATAACGATCGCCTACGTTGCGTGCGTCGGACTTTTGACCTTGATGATTGGTGTCACTGCTTCCACGTTCCTCGCCACGCCAATATGGGCTTTTCTTTTTTTACTTTTCTCCCGTTCAAACCGATCTGTCGGGGACGGTGTCGTCAATTGGTTCCGTGCCATTCAAATTCCCAAGCCAGACATACCCACCGTGGGCTTCTCAGCGCTCGCAATATTTCTCATTCAGTTTACAGCCGGTTTCCTTTTGGCCGAATACATGAGCAATACGGACCCTGATTTCTTTGAGTCGGTTCCCGACAACACCCTGGGCGCTCTAGACGTTTTGTCCACCAACTTCACTACGGCACTTGTATTGTTACTCTCAATCGTCTTGTCGTATGTCGCCGCAGGTTATGTCGCCGGGTTTATTCTTCACGAGAAAAACGGCCGACCGTACTTTCATGCGGCACTCGGAACGGCGGCGTATAACTTTGTGGCGTTTAGTATCGCCCTACCTCTACTCATGCTTAGTGACAATCCGGAGGATGCTCCGACGAAGCTTGATATTGTTTTTATTCTTCTGTTCACAGGCCCCACGTACCTTTTGGCAGCCCTTGGGACCAGAATCGCCGTTGGACCCCGAAAGGAAGCGAAGCCGGTAAAAGTAGAGACAGAAGGAGCTTGGCCCAAGAAGCTTCTTACGGTAACAAGGCTCTTACGGAATCGAAGAGTTTTCACAAGCCTTACTGCTTTGTTGGTGCTCACGACTGGCGGCATACTTGTTTGGCGACATTACAAGGCGCATCGAGTTACGCGGTGTCAAAGTCCCCCGTTAACTGCAATGCTGAATCCTTGGCCAGTGACGTACGCGGGTATTGCGGAACTTTGTCACGATCTGCCTGCGCTTGACGCTAGGCTTGTTGATTCTCAAAACTATTCCCAGAGCCGCGAAGAATGGGAAAGAGGATTAGCTACACAAATCGGGAATGAGTTCTATGTGCTAATCTACATTAACAATGGAGCTGCTGATAATGCTGAAGAAATCAATCCCGGGCGGGGAATCGCACGCAGTGTACGGCTCACGACTGAAGTGCCCGTGGACGATGCCAATTTCCACTACATCAAAACAAGCTTCGGCGGAACCAATACGAACACAGTAGTCAGCCAATTCAAAATAACAACGGATCCACATGGTCGACTGGAAGTTATCCCAAGAAGCGGGGAGATCTATAATTATGTCGGGACGGAACTAATCGCTGGGAATTTAGACGTTGGGAATAACACTATTGACATAGGCGATCTCACGCCTAAATGGCAAGCAAGCAGATTTATTCGGTTTCGCGTTAAGGTGGTGCAATAACGAATTGAACTGCCGCACGAAATAAGATAGAAGTAGCTTCCACTTCACGGAATGTCCCAAGTCTAGGAGAGCGATGCCAGTTATTCAATTCAAAGGCAAGACTGCGATCGAGTCGTATCATCACACGATTCCGCATCACACGCTCGAATTTGAACCGAAGCTGTCACTCCTGCCAAAGGGCGAGAAGCCGAGCCTGGACGGCAATCTAATCATTGAAGGCGACAACTTGCTCGCGCTGAAGGCGCTGCTGCCGACTCATGCCGGTCGCGTCAAGTGCGTCTACATCGATCCGCCCTACAACACCGGCAACGAAGCATGGGTTTACAACGACAATCTCACTCAGCCCCAGTTCAAAGAGTGGATTGGCAAAACAGTCGGCAAGGAGGGAGAGGACTTCACGCGCCATGACAAGTGGTGCTGCATGATGTATCCGCGGCTCGAACTGCTGAAAGAACTACTACACGACGATGGCGCTATATTCATTTCGATTGACGATAACGAATTGAGGTATTTGCTTCTAATTTGTGATCAGGTATTCGGACCGGAGAACAGATTTGGCTTGATTGTAGTTAAGAACAATCCGCGTGGCCGAAGGCTCGGCACAGAACTAGCAGTCGAACACGAATATCTCGTTGTCTATGCGCGCAACAACAGCAAATTTAAGGCAGGAAGAATACCGCTAACTGATGAACAAATAGCTGAATACTCTGAGGTAGATAACGACGGACGGAAATATAGATTGCTGGGCCTCAGGAAACGTGGCGCGTTGTCGCGCAGGATCGATCGCCCGAATCTTCACTTTCCGCTTTACGTCAATACAGCGAATCGCGGCGTGAGTCTACAAAAGTCAAAAAATCTAGTCGAAGTCATTCCTCGATTATCCGACGGCTCCGAAGGCGTTTGGCGGTGGAGTGGAAGGAAGATTGATGAAGAAGCGGACAGCCTCATTGCCCGAGAAGTAAAACGTCGAGACACCGGGCTCTTAGAATGGGACGTGTTCGAGAAAGATTATCTTGAACCCGCTGAGGGCAGATTGTTTCCAAGCCTGTGGTTAGGTTCCGAATTCAATTACGAGACCGGAACTGATCAGATAAAAGAGATCCTTGGGAAAGTCGATTTTCCTTACCCGAAGCCTGTTGATCTGGTGAAGCACGCGATTCTGCTTTCAGGTGCAACTGACGGATTTGTCTTAGACTCATTTGCCGGCTCCGGAACGACAGGTCAAGCTGTTTTGGAGCTCAATGCCTCCAATGGGGCCAACCGCAAATTTATTCTTGTGCAAATGCCGCACGAGACAAAAGAGCAGGAACAAAAAGGTGTAAATATCTGCAAAAACATTACTGCGGAGCGCGTAACAAGAGTGGCGATTGGGTATACGTACAAAACGCAAAAAGGTAAGAAGGTCGCGGTTGCAGGCTTAGGTGGTACATTCACGTACGCAGGAGTTGGAAAACCACTCTTTGATGAATACCGGAATCTCGGGAAAACATTGCCGCCCTACGACGAATTGGCAAAATACATCTTCTATACGGAAACGAGCAGCGACTTTGATAAAAAAGCTCTCAATCCAAAAACCGGGAAGATTGGTGAGCATAGGAAAACAAGCTACTACCTTCTCTACACTCCGAATAACAAAGAAGATCAGGCGCTCGATTTGGAATGGCTGAAGTCGATCGAAAAGTCTGAGAAGAATCGCAACATCGTCGTGTACTGCGAAAAGATTTGGATTCATCGCGACGATCTAGCGAAGTACGAACGAGACACTGGGCGCAAAGTGCGACAGATGCTTATTCCGTTCAACCTTAAATAAAATCGACATGCTCAAGCGTTATCAGGAACGAGCACTCAAGGAAGTTGGTGTGTTTCTTGAGGGAATTGCCCAGCAGCAAGCTTCCGGTAATTCGAAACACGCCAGCGACGATGCGTGGGATCAGCTGCGAGATGAATTGCGACTTGCCGGCCGATACAACCGGCGACGAAACGGACTTGGGCAGGACCTCCCAAACTTCTGCGTCCGCGTCCCCACGGGCGGAGGGAAAACACTCCTTGCAACACAGATTCTTGGGCTCATTTACAAAACAATTCTGAAGGATCGCAACGGTGCCGGACTCGTGCTCTGGGTTGTGCCCAGCGATCAGATTTACAAGGACACGTTGAAAAAACTGCGTGACCGCGCGGACTTTCATCGCGAGTCGTTGGAGTTCGCTGTCTCGCGACGAATTGAAGTATGGGAGAAGCACGAAATCTTTCGCCTCACGCCAAGCCAGATGCAAAGCAACTTGAACATCCTGTTGCTGAAGCTTGCCAGCACCAATCGCGAAACGCGCGAGCAATTGAAGTTCTTTAGAGACGCCGGCGGAAACATCATGCTGCATTTCCCGCCGGAAGATGAGTCCGAGCAACATGCAAAGCTGAAACAAGAGTTTCCGAATTTGGACATGATGGGCGACGAAGACTCTGTGACTGATAACCTCGTCAAGACCTCACTGGGAAATCTCGTTCGCATCCATCAGCCGCCAGTGATTCTCGACGAAGGACATAAAGCCACCAGCGCTCTAGCTCGGAAGACCATTGAAGGTTTCAATGCGACTGTGATTGTGGAGCTTTCGGCCACGCCGCCGAAAGGCGCAAATATTCTGGCGAGAGTGACAGGTCGCGAATTATTGGACGAAGAGATGATCAAGCTGCCGATGAACATCTCGAACTCTAATGAGAAGTCCTGGAAAGATTGTTTGACTCAAGCGAAGGACAAGCGCGAACAACTGGCGAAGATCGCAGCGGAGAATTATCGAGCGACGGAAAAACTCATTCGGCCAATCGTGCTGGTTCAAGTTGAAAGGACGGGCAAGGACCAGCGCGATTCTAAGCACGTTCACAGCGAAGACGTCAAAGAACACCTAATGCAAAGGCTGGGTGTATCGGAAGCAGCAATCGCGATTAAGACCTCAGAGAAAGATGATATTGAGGGAATTGATCTTCTTGCGGAAGGGTGCGCCGTCGAATGGATCATCACCAAAGCTGCATTACAGGAAGGCTGGGATTGTCCATTCGCCTACATTCTGGTCTCGCTGAACAATACTGGAAGTCTGGTTAGCATGACTCAGCTTGTAGGTCGAGTCCTGCGGCAACCTTACACTGAGCGTGCTCCATTCGCCGAGCTTAATGAGAGTTATGTTTTCTGCTTGCGACGCAAGGCGGCGGATATTACGCGCGAAGTTAAGAAGAGCCTTGAGAAAGAGGGTTACGAAGGCGACTTGATGAGTGTAGTTGATACGAGCGAGGGATCGAAAACCACGGAGACTCGCGAGACTCAAATGCGCGAAGCGTACCGCGGGTACTACAAGAAGTTTGACGGCAAGGTTTATCTGCCCAGATTTGCAGTGAGAGAAGAAAAGGATTATTCAGCTCTCGATTATTATCGACATCTCATCAGCGAAGTCGACGTATCAACCTTCCGCTATGCAAACATCAAGTGGGATTTATCTGACCTATTGAAGAAAGTGAAGGATTCAGTTTATCGCATAACACTTGATGAAGATTTGAAACGAATCGAAGATCCTGAGGCGACCAGCTCTGAAACAGACGAGCAAGTCACCGCGTGGCTTGTTGCGAGCCTTTCCTTCGACTACTTCGGTTTCAAGCAGCTTAGGATAATTGTTGAGCGGGTTGTCGATCGGCTACACAAAACAAATGCTGACATAGCAGGACGGCTCTCGCTAGTTAAGTATGAATTGCGTCAGAGAATCACAGGCTTCATTGAACGCGAGACTGATCGAGTTACTCACGCAGCTTTCGACCGACTCTTCTTTCCAGCACATTGGGATCCTAAGCTTAGAATTCCACGTGGACAAGTTGTCGCGGCCGCTTCTATAGTGTCACCTAAATACTAGTGACTCCAGCGTAACTGGACTGGCCACAGTTAGGCCGCAAATGTAATCACACTGGCTCACCTTCGGGTGGGCCTTTCTGCGTTCGCGAGTGGACCCGATAAGCTCATGGAGCGGCGTAACCGTCGCACAGGAAGGACAGAGAAAGCGCGGATCTGGGAAGTGACGGACAGAACGGTCAGGACCTGGATTGGGGAGGCGGTTGCCGCCGCTGCTGCTGACGGTGTGACGTTCTCTGTTCCGGTCACACCACATACGTTCCGCCATTCCTATGCGATGCACATGCTGTATGCCGGTATACCGCTGAAAGTTCTGCAAAGCCTGATGGGACATAAGTCCATCAGTTCAACGGAAGTCTACACGAAGGTTTTTGCGCTGGATGTGGCTGCCCGGCACCGGGTGCAGTTTGCGATGCCGGAGTCTGATGCGGTTGCGATGCTGAAACAATTATCCTGAGAATAAATGCCTTGGCCTTTATATGGAAATGTGGAACTGAGTGGATATGCTGTTTTTGTCTGTTAAACAGAGAAGCTGGCTGTTATCCACTGAGAAGCGAACGAAACAGTCGGGAAAATCTCCCATTATCGTAGAGATCCGCATTATTAATCTCAGGAGCCTGTGTAGCGTTTATAGGAAGTAGTGTTCTGTCATGATGCCTGCAAGCGGTAACGAAAACGATTTGAATATGCCTTCAGGAACAATAGAAATCTTCGTGCGGTGTTACGTTGAAGTGGAGCGGATTATGTCAGCAATGGACAGAACAACCTAATGAACACAGAACCATGATGTGGTCTGTCCTTTTACAGCCAGTAGTGCTCGCCGCAGTCGAGCGACAGGGCGAAGCCCTCGGCTGGTTGCCCTCGCCGCTGGGCTGGCGGCCGTCTATGGCCCTGCAAACGCGCCAGAAACGCCGTCGAAGCCGTGTGCGAGACACCGCGGCCGGCCGCCGGCGTTGTGGATACCTCGCGGAAAACTTGGCCCTCACTGACAGATGAGGGGCGGACGTTGACACTTGAGGGGCCGACTCACCCGGCGCGGCGTTGACAGATGAGGGGCAGGCTCGATTTCGGCCGGCGACGTGGAGCTGGCCAGCCTCGCAAATCGGCGAAAACGCCTGATTTTACGCGAGTTTCCCACAGATGATGTGGACAAGCCTGGGGATAAGTGCCCTGCGGTATTGACACTTGAGGGGCGCGACTACTGACAGATGAGGGGCGCGATCCTTGACACTTGAGGGGCAGAGTGCTGACAGATGAGGGGCGCACCTATTGACATTTGAGGGGCTGTCCACAGGCAGAAAATCCAGCATTTGCAAGGGTTTCCGCCCGTTTTTCGGCCACCGCTAACCTGTCTTTTAACCTGCTTTTAAACCAATATTTATAAACCTTGTTTTTAACCAGGGCTGCGCCCTGTGCGCGTGACCGCGCACGCCGAAGGGGGGTGCCCCCCCTTCTCGAACCCTCCCGGTCGAGTGAGCGAGGAAGCACCAGGGAACAGCACTTATATATTCTGCTTACACACGATGCCTGAAAAAACTTCCCTTGGGGTTATCCACTTATCCACGGGGATATTTTTATAATTATTTTTTTTATAGTTTTTAGATCTTCTTTTTTAGAGCGCCTTGTAGGCCTTTATCCATGCTGGTTCTAGAGAAGGTGTTGTGACAAATTGCCCTTTCAGTGTGACAAATCACCCTCAAATGACAGTCCTGTCTGTGACAAATTGCCCTTAACCCTGTGACAAATTGCCCTCAGAAGAAGCTGTTTTTTCACAAAGTTATCCCTGCTTATTGACTCTTTTTTATTTAGTGTGACAATCTAAAAACTTGTCACACTTCACATGGATCTGTCATGGCGGAAACAGCGGTTATCAATCACAAGAAACGTAAAAATAGCCCGCGAATCGTCCAGTCAAACGACCTCACTGAGGCGGCATATAGTCTCTCCCGGGATCAAAAACGTATGCTGTATCTGTTCGTTGACCAGATCAGAAAATCTGATGGCACCCTACAGGAACATGACGGTATCTGCGAGATCCATGTTGCTAAATATGCTGAAATATTCGGATTGACCTCTGCGGAAGCCAGTAAGGATATACGGCAGGCATTGAAGAGTTTCGCGGGGAAGGAAGTGGTTTTTTATCGCCCTGAAGAGGATGCCGGCGATGAAAAAGGCTATGAATCTTTTCCTTGGTTTATCAAACGTGCGCACAGTCCATCCAGAGGGCTTTACAGTGTACATATCAACCCATATCTCATTCCCTTCTTTATCGGGTTACAGAACCGGTTTACGCAGTTTCGGCTTAGTGAAACAAAAGAAATCACCAATCCGTATGCCATGCGTTTATACGAATCCCTGTGTCAGTATCGTAAGCCGGATGGCTCAGGCATCGTCTCTCTGAAAATCGACTGGATCATAGAGCGTTACCAGCTGCCTCAAAGTTACCAGCGTATGCCTGACTTCCGCCGCCGCTTCCTGCAGGTCTGTGTTAATGAGATCAACAGCAGAACTCCAATGCGCCTCTCATACATTGAGAAAAAGAAAGGCCGCCAGACGACTCATATCGTATTTTCCTTCCGCGATATCACTTCCATGACGACAGGATAGTCTGAGGGTTATCTGTCACAGATTTGAGGGTGGTTCGTCACATTTGTTCTGACCTACTGAGGGTAATTTGTCACAGTTTTGCTGTTTCCTTCAGCCTGCATGGATTTTCTCATACTTTTTGAACTGTAATTTTTAAGGAAGCCAAATTTGAGGGCAGTTTGTCACAGTTGATTTCCTTCTCTTTCCCTTCGTCATGTGACTTGATATCGGGGGTTAGTTCGTCATCATTGATGAGGGTTGATTATCACAGTTTATTACTCTGAATTGGCTATCCGCGTGTGTACCTCTACCTGGAGTTTTTCCCACGGTGGATATTTCTTCTTGCGCTGAGCGTAAGAGCTATCTGACAGAACAGTTCTTCTTTGCTTCCTCGCCAGTTCGCTCGCTATGCTCGGTTACACGGCTGCGGCGAGCGCTAGTGATAATAAGTGACTGAGGTATGTGCTCTTCTTATCTCCTTTTGTAGTGTTGCTCTTATTTTAAACAACTTTGCGGTTTTTTGATGACTTTGCGATTTTGGGAAAG
>JADMIO011367168.1_pt1 | contig 25604 bp, 30 predicted proteins | sample 8958161 | NCBI WGS metagenome assembly JADMIO01 (sample SAMN16585339, study PRJNA669376) | soil metagenome | isolation source: Crop rotation soil | place: USA: Cullars Rotation, Alabama | collected 2011 | reverse complement strand
GGGTCCCGGGCGCGCGCGCCTTCAGCCATGCCGCGGCCCGTTCGACGGAGCCGACCCGCAGGCCCCGCCCGCCGGGCACGATGATGGTGTCGAGCGTCCCCGCCTCCTCCAGGGACACGTCCGCCGCCATCCGCAGGCCGCTCTCGGAACGGAACGGCCCGGGCTCGAGCCCCACGATGACGACGTCGTAAAGCGGCGCCCCCTCGCCCGACAGGTCGTTGGCGGTGGTGAACACCTCCAGCGGCGCGGTCATATCGAGCGCCATGACGCCTTCGTAACCGAGGATGCCGATGCGGCGGGGCGGGTTGGAGGTCTGCATGGGTGCAGGCTAGCAGACGGGGTGATGTCCGCCAGGTCCGTGATCCGACGATTCCGGCCATGCGGCAGCAGGCTTGACGGTCACGGACCCGCAGGGCCTGCTGCCGGGCAAGGTGCGGATGGAGCCGGCGCGTGCAAGTGATCCAATGGAGCCAGCCGGAGCGGCGGATTCCTCCGGCCGACGCGGAGGCCTTCTTCCGCCGGCCGCTCGACCGGCCGGTGCTGTTCAACTTCGCCACCTCCCGGCTCGAGATGGCGCCGCACGCGGGCGCCTTCTCGCTCAAGCTCGTGCTCAAGGGGCGGGAGACCTATGGCTTCGGCCGCCGCCAGGTGACGCTCGCGCCGGGCGAGCTGATGCTGGTCCCGGAGGGGTGCGAATATTCCAGCCTGATTACCGCGCCGGCCGAGAGCCTGTCGGTCTTCCTGCCCACGGCCGAGGCGGCGGGGCTCTGGCGGCAGGGGACAGCCGACCACGCCGTGCTGCTCGATGACGACGGGCCCGCCCTGCCGTCCCGGCCCGATCCCCTGCCGCTGGCCAGGACCGCCGGCCCGGCGGCGCGCCGGCTGATGGGGCGGCTGACGGCGGCGCTGCGGGCGCAGGACGTCGCCGGGACCGAGGAGGCGGCCAAGGGCCTGCTGGTCGAGGCGGCGAGGAGATGGCGCGGGCTCGACCTCCACGCCGCCCTGCCCGCCGTCCGTCGGGCGGCGGCGCGCGAGGAGCTGATCGGCCGGGTGCTGCGCGCACGCGACATGATCGAGGACCTGCGCGGCGTGGACTGCCGGATAGAGGCGCTGGCCGCGGCCGCGCGCCTGTCGCCCTACCACTTCCTGCGCACCTTCAAGGAGGTGCTGGGCGCGACCCCTGGCGGCTACGCGCGCCGCGTGCGGCTGCGCCACGCGCGGGAACTTGAGCGCCTGGGGCTGGCGGCGGCCCAGGTCGCGCGCGCGACGGGTTATGGCTCGAGCGCCAGCCTGCGCCGCGCGGTCCGCAGAACGGAAGCCTAGGGGCGCGGCGGGAAGCGGTCGGCGGGCGCGTCCTGCTCCGACAGGCGCACGGCGGTATAGTAGAAGCGATGGTCGCCATCGAGCCTGACTCCCCAGGCAGGAAAGCGCACCGGCCCGAAATCCCTGAGCGGGCCGTAGATCCATTCCTCCGCCGGGCGGTCCGGCTCGCCCGGCGCAAACCGCGCCCACCGGACCGGAGAGCCGGCCATGGTGGTTTCGAACCAGCCGATCCGGCGGCCGCCCTCCAGCACCTCGAAGCGGCGCTCCGACATGGTGTGCAGCGCCAGCGCCGGGTCGCCCGCCGCCAGCCGGTGATAGAGCACATAGATGTTGCCGCCCCAGCCCTCTGCGAAGCGGCGGCTGCGCTCGGCGGGCCAGGGCTCGACCTTCCCCCTGGTCGAACGCCAGGAGGCGGCCGGGGTCAGCACCATCACGCCGTCCTCGTAGTCGCCGCGGATGCGCGGGCGGCGCAGGTCGCGGACATAGGCGTCGTGCTCGGGCCGCTCGGACTGGGCGTGGTAGGAGCGTTCCTCGACATGCAGGGTGCGCGCCCGGCCCCACAGGGCCGCCCCGCCCAGCCGGCCGATCATCTTGCGAGCCAGCTCCACCGCCGCGGGATCGCCGTGCAGCGCCTGGGCGCAGGCGGGGAAGGCCGCAAGCCAGGCGGCGGCGGCCAGCGCCAGGGCGCGGGTCACGGCCTCGTCCCCTTCCCGCCCAGCCGCCGCCCGTCCGGCGGCGGAGTTGCGGGGTCGGCCAGCAGGTCGCGGGCGAACGGCTCCGCGCCGGTGACGAACTCGGCGTATTCGAAGCGGAACTGGCCGTCGGAGCTGGCGCCCCAGGCGGGGAAGGCGATCCTCCCATAGGTCTTGAACGGACCATAGACATAGGACAGCGCCTCGCCGGTCTCGTCGGTGGCGCCCCAGCGCATCATGTTGCCGGCCGCATCTATGTCCCACCAGCCGAGCGCCTCGCCGTCCGCGCCGGTCATCTCGATATGGTTGGGCGCGCTGAAGCGGTAGCGGACCTCCGGCGTCCCGGCCGCCATGCGGCGGAACATGGTGTAGAAGTCGTGGGTCCAGAACGCGACAACGCCGCGATGCGCCTCGGCGGTCATCGCCTGGATGACGCCGTTGCGCCGCCGCCAGCCGGACTGCGGGTCGAAGCCATGGGCGCTGACCCGCTGGCCGCCGCCGTCCAGGTCGAAGCGCCACTCCAGCCGCTCATAGGGCTCGCCGAGATCGCGCCAGGCGCGCTCCTCGCCCTGGCCGACCCAGGGGCCGGAGCGGTACTGGCGGTAGCGGATGTAGATCCCCCGCACCCGGGCCCAATAGGCGCGCCCGCCCATGCGCTCGAGCATCCGCCCGATCCGCGCGGTGGCTTCCGCATCTCCGTTCAGCGGCGCCAAGGGCTGGCCCGCCGCCGGGGCGGCAAGGCAGGCGGCGAGGACAGCGGACAGCGGCAAGGCCAGGCGCATGGGCGGCGTCTCCGGGATGGACCGGAGGCCAGGGTTAGCAGCCGTCGCCCAGCCGGAATTGCGAATCTGCCTGGAGCGTTTTCCGGCGAAGCAGGCGCCGGTTCGCAGCCAGAAAACGCAACCAGGCCAGGGTCAGCTCGGGGCCGCCCGCCGCCGCGCCTTGGCCTCGGTCCCGTCCTGCAGCGCCCAGCGCAGCGCCGCGCCCGTGGCCACGACCCCGAGGCCGACGGCGGTCCGGCGGGCTGCGGCGGGATGGAAGCCGTGCATCTCCGCGGCCCATCCGGGCAAGAGTTCCTTGGCCGCCTCGGCCGCCAGCCGGCCGAAGGACGCCACCGCCGGATTGCGGCCCTTCTGGGACAGCAAGGCGCGCACGACCTCGCGGGTGCGGTAATCGCAGCGCAGCCCGGGCCGCATGCGCTCCAGATAGGCCTCTATGCCGTCCCGGGTGACCGGGACGCCGCGCGCCCCCAGGCGCTCGGCGATGGCGGCGGTCTCGGCGAAATACAGGCCCTGCATCTCGCGCGGGAACTGCGGGTCGCGATGACGGAGATAGGCCTCGAGGAAGCAGGCGGCTCCGGCCGAATGCACCCAGGTCAGCAGCGCGGGATCGTTGGCGCTGTAGGGCCGCCCGTCGCGCAGGGTCCCATGGACCTGGTCGTGGATCGCCCGCACCCGCGCGATCTGGGCCTCGGCCGCAGCCGTCGAGCCATAGGTGGTGGCGGCGATGAACTGGGCGGTGCGGCGCAGCCGGCCGGGAATGTCGCGGCTGAAGCTGGAATGGTCCCAGACCCCGGCCAGCGCCATCGGGTGCAGCATCTGCAGCAGCAGTCCCGCCACCCCGCCGATCATCATCGAGGTGAAGTCGCCGTGCACCTTCCAGCACGCCGAGTCCGGGCCGAACAGGCCCGCGTCCCCCGCAGGCTCCTCCTCCGGCGGCGGCGTCGCATGTCCCTCGCCGGCGCCGAACAACTGGCGCACCTGGCCCTGGATCAGGCGGCGGACATCCTCGATGGCGGAGCGGGGTGGCACGGCGAACAGCCTAACGCTTCAAACGCCGACGCGCCGCATGGCGGCGGCGAGGCCGCAGCTCATATGGGATCGACGTGCGGCCAGGGGGAGCCGCGAGGTAAGTGGATAGTGTGCGGGCAAGCGGGCCCCACCCTTTCGCTTACGCTCCAGGCTTTCTCGCGGGAAAGGCGAATCATTCGCGTTTCCATACCGGCGGCGAAGCCGCCGGTCGCTCGTCAGCCCAGCCGAACACGTCCTCGACGCCGACGCCGAACAGCCGGGCGATGCGGAAGGCGCTCTCTAGGCTCGGCGAATAGCGGCCCTGCTCGATGGCGATGATGGTCTGGCGGGTGACGCCGATGGCCTCGCCGAGCGCAGCCTGGCTCATTTGGCCGTGCTGCTCGCGCAGCTCGCGGATGCGGTTGGTGATCGGCGGCCGGCGCGACACGTCAGCCGCCGCGGCGCAGGAGCAGGATCTGGAAGGCGTATTCGGCGATCTGCGACAGGATCAGGGCTCCGACGACGAGGTGGAACAGCAGGGCGCCGTCGCCATGGACCATGTAGTGCCACAGCCCGCCGAGCGCGCCTGTGGCCAGCACATAGCCCGACCAATGGCCGGCGCGGTCGAGCAGCGGCCGCTCGCGCTCGTCGGCCGGCGCATTGGCCTCCTTGAGGGTTAGCAGCGCCAGTATGACCTGCACCACGATGGAGCCGACCACGACCAGCAGGACATAGGGGGCCACAAACCCGATGGGCGGCGCGGCCCCGCCCATGGCGCGCGAGGCGTGCAGCGCCAAGCTGAGGTAGTTGAGCCCAGCGACGGTGATCAACGCGCCCATGACCCAGGCGGACTTTTCGCGGAAAGACATTGGCGGCGCTCCTATGTCAGAAATCTTTGACATGGAGTATAGGTGAGCGGAAGCGGTGTCAAATATTTCTTACATAGCGAGGGCTGAAGCTGCAGCGTGGATGGGCGTCTGAGACGGCGCTCAAGGGAATCCGCCCCGCGCGCCTTGCCGCATTCGAACCCGCTAATGCTCACCCGTCGACTGAGACGTCCCGCGCTTCCAGCCCTCGGAGCGTTACCGAAAAGAGGTGGTCGGGGTCACTGGCAGAGTCGAACGAGATGAACCACTCTTCGGCGGCCTCACGGCACAGCGGTATCGAGAAGCTCCCCAAGCTGAACTCCTCTACGAACCGGCCCTTCATGAGCTGCCCGGCCCAGGAATGAGCGCGAAAGCAGCCATCGACGATGGCGCATATCGATGCGTAATTGCTTTCGACCCAGCGGAAATAGTCACGCTGCGCATCGTTCGGCCCATCGGTTTCGGAAAGCGTGTCGACGAAGACCTCGGCGATTTTGCCGAGAGGTTCGAAGCTCCGCGCGCCCTCCCAATAGGACAGCTTCCCTCGTGTGGCCTTCATATAGAGGAGCCGGCCGAAGAACGGGTCATCGATCCTGGTGGGCCTGAAAATGTCGAAGAGCTTCTTCAGCACCTAGCGGCCCCGATTGCGAAGCTGGAGCGTACCATACGCGCCTACGCAGAGCATGGTCGGCGCGCGAGAGTGACAAGTGCTCCTGTCACCGAATTCCGCCGCCACTCCCGCGGGTCATGTGTCCGGTTGTTCCCGACGAAGCCAGCGGCGCATCGCAATGACCAACTCTCGGATGGGCTGTGCCTCGATGTCATCGGGCGACCAATCGGCCCTTGTCAGTTCCTCGTAGTTGGCTGCCGTAAACTCGGTGAACCGCGCCCAAAGGGAGGACGGAGATGGCGCATCAGCAGGCAGCGCCTGAGCAAGCCAATCTCGAACGATTTTGCAGACCTTGACTGGCGCATTGTCATGCGGCTCGACGTCAGAGCCCGATAGATCTGACAGGGCCTGCTTGAGCTCAAAGCGTTTGTCCTCAAGCACCAGGATTCGTTTCTCGGCCCATCGGCCGCCACGGTACAGGCGGCATGAATAGTCGATCCCGAGCTCAAATGGCATGTTCAGTCGATAGTATTCTCCGATGGCCATAGCCTTCAAACGCGAGAGGTCGTGAATCCCGTATTTGGAGTCATTAATAAGCTCGATGATCTTGTCTATCCGACTCTCGGCACCGTCGGCGCGTTCCAAGGCAATCCGCGGCTCAAAGTCAAGCGCGAGGATACAAAACAGGATCGGCCGCAACAGATCAACGTAACCCGGATCAAAGGGGCAGTTGACGAAGACGTTTTTTTCGAATGCCAAGGCTATTTCTTGTAGGAGGTGTGATCTCTAATCATGCCATTCTTGCCATGGATGAAGACGTCGCTCCTATCTTTACGGGCGAGTTCCCTGCCGTAGTCGATCGCTTCGGCCTGCCGATCGAAATTCTTAGATGCGCGCGCGGCACCTTGCTTACGGACGCTCCAGCCGCCGGTCGTGCTCGGTACCACATGTCTCGTCTTTTTCGCCATGCAGCCCTCCGGGGAGCGTCAACCTCAAATCGCACCTCAATTTGAAGCCGGGTCCGTAACGCTTCAAGTCCTGAGGCGAGGATATCAAAAATGTTTTAGGGTCCTGAAGATCGCGAAGGTCCAACCTCAGGCATCCAGATTCGGCGGCCTGGGACTGCGCCACCTGCACTGCCGCGTGAGCGTTGCGCCATTCGCGGACGTTCCGCCCGGCCCGCTAGCGGATCAATGTGGGCGGAGCAGCGGCCGCACCAGCGACTGCTCCACCGTGGAACACCCCCGCTCGCAGCCCATTTCCCCGGCATGGCCGCCGCCGACAGCATCTTCCCGACCTTCTTCCTGTCCGGCTTCGAATGCTCGACCTTCGATTGGAAGGACTGGGGGCGGCGGGACCTGTGCACGGAGACGCGGCACCTGGAGCATGCGCAGGAGGACTATGCCTTCCTGCGCCACCTCGGCATCGGCGTCGCGCGCGAGCTGCGGATGCGGCTGTGCGAGGCCGACATCGCCGCGGTGAAGGCGATCCGCGAGGTCGATCCCGACGCACGCATGGTCCACATCGATCCGCTGGTGAACGTGGTGGCGCCGCGCGACCGGCCCGACCTGGAGGCGGCGGCGTGGCGGGAGACTTATGACGACACCTATCTGGCCTGGGACATCATCGGCGGGGTGCGCCATCCCGAGTTTGGCGGCGGGCCGGAGATCCTCGATGTGGTCGGCGCCAACTGCTACTCGTTCGGCCAAATGGAGTACCGCGAGCAGGGGCCGCACGCGCCACTGGAGCCCGGCGACGATCTCATCGTCCCCATGTGCGAGCTCTTGCTGCACACCTATGCCCGCTACCGCCGCCCGATGATCTTGGCGGAGACCAGCGGCCTGAAGACGGGCCGCGCGGCGTGGCTGCGCGATGTGGTGAACGAGGCGCTGGCGGCCGTCGACCGGGGCGTTGACCTGCATGGGGTCTGCCTGTTCCCCGCCGTCGACATGCCCGACTGGGGCAAGGGCATCTGGGTGCACAACGGCCTGGCCGACCTGGTGGAGGACCGCGGCGACCTGAGGCGGCGGCCTGCCTGGGCCTATTGCGTGGAACTCAGGCGATGGCAGCGGCGGCTCAATCGCGTCACGCGGCTGGATGACGACCCGCTCAGCGACCCTGTGGACCTGGAGGACATCCGCCGGGCCGCGCGCGAGATGAAGGCGGAGCCTGACGCGGACTGGAGCTAGCGCTGTTCGCGACAACCTTGGAACGCGGAACGAAATCCTTATCTAAGCCGCTGACAAGGCGAGACAACTGGAGCGGAAGATGGCCGGCGGTTGGACCCGTGACGGAGCGGTCCTGGATCAGATCGAAGACACCGTCAGCGACGGCGTCCTGAACGCGCGCGCCCGCTTGCCCGGCGGCGAGGGCACGACCCATTGCGTGGAGTGCGGGGACGAGATCCCGGAGGCGCGCCGCCGCGCCCTGCCCGGCGCGCATACCTGTGTGAACTGCCAATCCGACCGGGATGGCCGCGTCGTCATCCCGGGGATCAACCGCCGGGGCAGCAAGGACAGCCAGCTGCGGTAGGACCGGCGCGCCGCCTGCTCTGACCGCGCGTCCAAAGCCGCTCGCCGGAGCACAGGCCGCCGATCAGAACGGGATCTCGTCGTCCAGCTCGGCGGAGAAGTTCTCAGGCGCGCCGGCGGGCTGCACCCGGCCGCCGCCGCCGCCCGAATAGCCCGAGCTGAAGTCGTCGCCGCCGCCAGCGAACTGGCCGCCACCCTCGCCCTTGCCGTCGAGCATGGTCAGCTCGCCGCGGAACTTCTGCAGCACGATCTCGGTGGAGTAGCGCTCGGCGCCGGACTGGTCGGTGTATTTGCGGGTCTGCAGCGAGCCCTCGATGTACACCTTGGCGCCCTTCTTCAGATAGCTCTCGGCGACCTTCACCAGGTTCTCGTTGAAGATCACCACCCGGTGCCACTCGGTCTTTTCCTTTCGCTCGCCCGACATCTTGTCGCGCCAGGTCTCCGAGGTGGCGAGCGACAGGTTGGCGACGCGGTCGCCGGAATTCAGGGAGCGGATATCCGGGTCCTTACCCAGGTTGCCGACCAGGATGACCTTGTTGACGCTGCCCGCCATCGGAGCCTCTTTCTTTCTGTGCGCGCGCCGCCCCCTTCAAGCAGATTTGGGCGCGGCCATTCCTCGAACCTCAATCCTTAACGGGCGCCGGGACGCGGATCAAACGCGGCCGTGGACCATCCACAGGATTTGATGTTGCTGATTTGTTCTCATAAATAGGCGCCCGCGACAAGTGGGAACCTGCCGCGGGCGTTTTCATGCCGCCGCTGGAGGCGGCGGTTCGTCCTCAGTGGCCGAAGGCGTGCTTGGCCAGCACCGCCAGCAGCAGCAGGGCCACGATGTTGGTGATCTTGATCATCGGGTTCACCGCCGGGCCCGCGGTGTCCTTGTAGGGATCGCCCACGGTGTCGCCGGTGACCGCGGCCTTGTGGGCCTCCGAGCCCTTGCCGCCGTACTCGCCCTCTTCGATCAGCTTCTTGGCGTTGTCCCAGGCGCCCCCGCCCGAGGTCATGGAGATGGCCACGAACAGGCCGGTCACGATCACCCCCATCAGCATGGCGCCCAGGGAGGCGAAGGCCTCGCCCTTGTTGGCGATCCACCAGATGACCAGGAACAGCACGATCGGCGAGACCACCGGCAGCAGGCTCGGCACGATCATCTCCTTGATCGCGGCGCGGGTCAGTATGTCCACGGCGCGGGCGTAGTCCGGCTTCTGCTCGAAGGTCATGATGCCGGGCATCTCGCGGAACTGCCGGCGCACCTCCTCCACCACCGAGCCGGCCGCGCGGCCGACCGCGGTCATCGACAGGCCGCCGAACAGGAAGGGCAGCAGGCCGCCGAAGAACAGGCCGATCACCACGTAGGGGTTGGACAGGTCGAAGGCGACGTCGCCCACGTCGGCGAAGAAGGGATAGTCCGCCGGATTGGCCGAGAAGAACTTCAGGTCCTGGGTGTAGGCGGCGAACAGCACCAGAGCGCCGAGGCCCGCCGAGCCGATGGCATAGCCCTTGGTCACCGCCTTGGTGGTGTTGCCCACTGCGTCCAGCGCATCGGTGGTGACGCGGACCTCCTTGGGCAGGCCCGCCATCTCGGCGATGCCGCCGGCGTTGTCGGTGACCGGGCCGAAGGCGTCGAGCGCCACGATGAAGCCCGCCAGCGACAGCATGGTGGTGGTGGCCACCGCGATCCCGAACAGGCCGGCCAGCTTATAGGTGACGATGATGCCGACGATGATCACCAGCGCCGGGAGCGCGGTGGACTCGAGCGACACGGCCAGGCCCTGGATGACGTTGGTGCCGTGGCCGGAGACGGAGGCGCGGGCCACCGACTTCACCGGGCGGAAGTGGGTGCCGGTGTAGTATTCGGTGATCATCACCAGCAGCGTGGTGACCGCCAGGCCCGCCACGCCGCACCAGAAGATGGCGTCGGCGCCGGCCGTCTGGGTCCCGATGGTCAGGGGCGCGGTGACCAGGGCGTGGGTCACCCACCAGACCGCGCCGATGGACAGCACGCCGGTGACGATCAGGCCCTGGTACAGCGCCCCCATGATGTTGCGCTTCTTGTCCAGGCGCACGAAGAAGGCGCCGATGATGGAGGTGATGATGCACACGCCGCAGATGGCCAGCGGCAGCAGCATCATGTTCCATTCCACCGAGGTCCCGCGGAAGAAGATGGCCGCCAGGACCATGGTGGCGACGGTGGTCACCGCATAGGTCTCGAACAGGTCCGCCGCCATGCCGGCGCAGTCGCCGACGTTGTCGCCCACGTTGTCGGCGATGGTGGCGGCGTTGCGCGGATCGTCCTCGGGGATGCCGGCCTCGACCTTGCCGACCATGTCGCCGCCCACGTCGGCGCCCTTGGTGAAGATGCCGCCGCCCAGCCGTGCGAAGATGGAGATCAGCGAGGCGCCGAAGCCCAGGGCGACCAGGCTGTCGACCGTCTCGCGGCTGGTCGGCGCCAAGCCCATCACCTGGGTCAGGATGAAGAAGTAGCCGGCCACCCCGATCAGGGCGAAGCCCGCCACCAGCATGCCGGTGACCGCGCCCGAGCGGAAGGCGATGCTGAGGCCCTTCTCCAGGCTCTCGGAGGCGGCCTGGGCGGTGCGGACGTTGGCGCGCACCGAGATCAGCATGCCGGCGAAGCCGGCGGCGCCGGACAGCACCGCCCCGATCAGGAAGCCGAGCGCCGCGTGCCAGCTGATCAGCAGCCAGACCGCCACCAGGATGAAGGCCCCGACGATGGCGATGGTGGTGTATTGCCGGCGCAGATAGGCCTGGGCGCCTTCCTGGATGGCGGCGGCGATCTCGCGCATCCGGTCGGTGCCGGTGGGCGCGCGCATCAGCGACGCGGTCTGGACGATCCCGTAGATCACCGCCAGCAAGCCTGCCGCGATGACGAGGAGGAGTTGAGAACTCATGTGCGAAGCGCCCCTTCGTGCTCTAGCGCAAGGACGGGCCGGGCAAATCGCCCGCCCGGTCCGGCCGCCGGCCCTCGCGGACAGCGACGGGCGGCGTCTTGATAAAATGACGGGCTGTATTGCCAAAAGCGGACGCGCGACGCAACGCCGGAAACATCAGGCGTCGGACGCCGGCTCAGCCCCTGGAGCGCTATTCGCCCCGATTGGATCGAAGCGGCGCACCAGACTCCCTGCTTGGTCCCGTTTTCTGGCGGCGAACCACTATCCACTTCGCCGGAAAACGCCCTAGGAGGCGGGGCGGACGAACTGCCTCTGCGCTTCCTGTTTGACGATCTTCACATCGGTGATCTCGCCCGGGCCGGCGATGGCCGCCGCATCGCGCAGCATCGCCGCCCGCAGCTTGGCGAAATCGACGTGGACGTTGTCGGCCTCCGCCATCGAGCTGCGCGCCGCCGCCCGCACCATGGCGTCGCGGAAGAAGGGCTCCTTGGCGCGGATCCTCACCATGTCGGCGCCGGGCCGGCAGACCAGCCTGAGCGTCACGAAGATGTAGTTCACCAGCCGCCCCTTGTCGCTGATGGGCAGCGGCGCGGGGTTCATCAGCAGGGTGGGCGCAGGCGGCGCCCGCTCGTCCGCCAGGGCCGGCGCGGCGAGCGAGAGGGCGGCGATGACGGCGGCGATGGCGGGACGGCGCATGTCCGCAAGCCTAGGGATGATTCGCTAAGAAGCGGTTGGCCGGCCGTGCCGCCAGCCGGTGCGGTCGAGCGCGATGGGCTCGCCGTCCTGCAGCACCCGCACCCCCTGCCCCTCTGCGACCTCGCCGATAACCCTCATGCCCTGGGCCGCGAGCGCCGCGGCGCCGGCGGGCGCGGCGGTGCAGACCACCTCATAGTCGTCGCCCCAGCTCGCCAGGGTGGCCAGCAGCGCCTCGCCATGGGTCGCGACCGCCGCGCGCGCGGGCTCCGACAGCGGCAGCCGCTCGAGCTGCAGGGTGATGGCCACGCCCGACGCGTCGGCGACATGGCCGGCGTCGGCGACCAGGCCGTCGGAGACGTCGGCCGAGGCGCTGGCGTGCTCACGCAGGGCCTCGATCAATCCCAGCCGCGGCTGGGGCAGCCGGTAGCGCTCCATGGCCCGGGCGGCGTGGGGCGTGGAGAGGGTCAGCCGCCCGAGCGCGACCTGCAGCCCGATCCAGCCGTCGCCGATGGTTCCGGAGACCAGCACCAGGTCCCCGGGCCTGGCGCCCGAGCGTTTGACCATCCGGCCCTGGGGGACCCAGCCCAGCAGGGTGGCGCTCAGCGTCAGGGGACCGGGGGTGGAGACGGTGTCGCCGCCGAACAGCTTCAGGCCGAATTCCGCCTGATCCTGCCTCAGCCCCTCGGCGAAGCGCGCGCGGGCGTCCCAGCCGCAGTCCTCAGGCCAGGCGCAGGCCAGCAGATAACCGTAGGGCTCGGCGCCCTTGGCCGCGAGGTCCGAAAGGTTGACCCGCAACAGCTTGCGCGCGACCAGGTCGAGCGGATCGTCGGGCAGGAAGTGGACGCCGGCGACCATGGCGTCCTTGGTCGCGACCAGCTCATGGCCCGGCCGCTGGGGGATCAGGGCGGCGTCGTCCATCAGGCCCAGCGCCTCGGGGGCGCCCTCGGCCAGCGGCTTCAGCAGCCGGTCGATCAGCTCGAACTCGTCGATGGGTGGATCGGCGCCCACAGCCGCGCTCAAACCGCTATGGAAGCTCCCTTCCCCCTCGAGGGGGGAAGGGTCGGGGATGGGGGTGAGCGCACCGAGGCGGGGGCGCTCCGCGGGGTTGGGCGCCGGCGCTCTATTGCGCCATCTGTCTCAACACCAATGCACACACCCTCACCCCTGCCCCTCTCCCCTCGAGGGAGAGGGGACGTTGTCAGGCGCGACAAGCGGTGGCCATGTCCCCTAATTGCGGACATCCCGCGCGATCCCGTCCAGCGCCCCGTTGACGAAGCCGGGCTCGGGGCCTTCGAAGAAGGATTTGGCGATCTCGACATATTCATCGATCGCCACCTCGGTCGGCACGTCGGGCCGATGCGTCAGCTCGAAGGTCGCCGCGCGCAGCATGGCGCGCAAGGTGGCGTCGATCCGCTCCAGCCGCCAGCCCTGGGCCAGGCGTTTGGCGATGGCCTGGTCGATCTCGCCCTGCTCGCGCACCGCGCCGCGCACGATCTCGGCGAAGAAGCCTTCGTCGGCCTGGGCGAGGATGCCCGCGCCCTCGAGGTCGGCGTCGAAGCGGTGGTCGGAGAATTCACGGATCACCGTCTCGGCGCCCGCGCCGCCGATCTCCATCTGATAGAGCGCCTGCACCGCCGCCAGCCGGGCCACGGTGCGCGCCCGGCGCGCCTTGCCGCTCAGCGGCGGCGTCTGGGTCGCGGCGGCGGCCTCCAGCTGCTCCAGGGCCTCGGCCAGGCTGCGCGGGCCCGAGCCGGTGTCGGAGGGGCCGCTCATCGCTCCTGCCCCGCCAGCCGTCGGCGCCAGGACACCAGGTCCAGGCAGGCCTTGGCGGCGAACCCGCCCTTGTCGCCCTCCGCCACCCGCGCCCGGGCCCAGGCCTGGGCTTCGTCCTCGACGGTGAGGACGCCGTTGCCGATCGCCAGCCGGCGGTCGGTGGCCAGCGACATCAGCCCCCTGGCCGATTCATTGGCCACGATCTCGAAATGATAGGTCTCCCCGCGGATCACCACGCCCAGCGCCACATAGCCGTCATAGGAGACCCCGACCGAGCGGTTGCCGGCGCCCTCGGCCATGGCGATGGCGATGGGGATCTCCAGCGCGCCGGCGACGGTGGCCACGTCGAACTGGGCCCCGAAGGCCTGCAGATGATCGCAGGCGCCCTTGAGCAGCTCGTCGGCCAACTCCGGATAGAAGCGGGCCTCCACCACCAGGATGCGGATGTCCTGTTCGGGCATGGGCTCAGTCCTCCCCGCCCGGGATCGGCCGGCGGTCGACGATGCGCAGGCCATAGCCGTCCAGGCCGGCGGGCTTCACCGCGGTGGCGGTCAGCAGCACCATGTCGCGCACCCCCAGGTCGAGCAGGATCTGGGCCCCGACGCCGTAGTCGCGCAGCGCCCGGTGCGGATCGGGCGCGGCCTCCCCGCCGAAGCGCTCCGACAGGCCGGTGGGCTTCAGGTCGCGGATGAAGACCGCCACCCCGCCCTCGGGATTGGCGGCGATGGCGCGCAGCGCGTCGCGCGCATAGTCGCGGCGCGCGCCTGAGCGGCCCAGCACGTCGGCGGTGATGTCCACCGCGTGCATGCGCACCAGGGTCGGCCGGTCGGCCTCCACCTTGCCCTTGACCAGGGCGAAATGCTCCGCTCCGTCGATCAGGTTGCGGTAGATGATCATGCGGAACTCGCCGCCGTAGTCGCTGTGGAACGGCGTCTCCAGCACCCGCTCGACGAACCGCTCGGTGCGCCGGCGGTAGGCGATCAGGTCGGAGATGGTCCCGATCTTCAGCCCGTGCAGCTGGGCGAAGGCGATCAGGTCCGGCAGCCGGGCCATGGAGCCGTCGTCCTTCATCACCTCGCAGATCACGCCCGCCGGCTGGAGCCCCGCCAGCCGGGAGATGTCGACCGCGGCCTCGGTATGGCCGGCGCGCACCAGCACCCCGCCGTCGCGCGCCACCAGCGGGAAAACGTGGCCGGGGCTGACGATGTCGTCCGGGCCCTTGGTCGGATCTATGGCCACGGCGATGGTGTGGGCCCGGTCGTGGGCGGAGATGCCGGTGGTCACCCCTTCGCGCGCCTCGATGGAGACGGTGAAGGCGGTGGCGTGCTCGGCGCGGTTCTCCGCCGCCATCGGCGGCAGGCGCAGCTGGCGCGCCCGCTCGGCGGTGATCGCCAGGCAGATCAGGCCGCGGGCGTGCTTGGCCATGAAGTTGATCTGCTCGGGGGTGGCCATCTGGGCCGGGATGATGACGTCGCCCTCGTTCTCCCGGTCCTCGGCGTCGACCAGGATATAGGGCCGGCCCTCGCGGGCGTCCTCGAGGATGTCCTCGATGGGCGAGATGGGATCGTCGTTGGCTCGGCTGCCGGGCATGGCCGTCATCTTACGCCGTCTCCTGCCAGCGCGCGGCATAGCGCGCCAGCACGTCGATTTCGAGGTTCGCCTTCGCGCCGGGCGTCAGCGTCCCGAGCGTGGTCGCCTCCGATGTATGGGGGATGAGGTTGACGCCGAATGTATCGCCCTGGACCTCATTGACCGTCAAAGACACCCCGTCCAGCGTGACCGAGCCCTTCGGCGCGATGAAGCGGTGCAGCGGCGCGGGCGCGCGCAGCGCCAGCCGCAGCGAGCCGCCCTCCGGGATTGCGGAAACCACCTCCGCCACCCCGTCGACATGGCCCAGCACCATGTGGCCGCCGAGCTCCTCGCCCAGCCGGACCGGCCGCTCCAGGTTGATGCGGTCGCCCGCGCGCCAGCCGCCGAGCGTGGTCTTGCCGAGCGTCTCGGCCGAGGCCTCCACGGCGAACCAGCCCTGCCCCTTCTCGACCACCGTCAGGCAGCAGCCGGCGTGGGCGACCGAGGCGCCGATCTCGATCCCAGAGAGGTCATAGCCGGTCTCCACCTCGAGCCTGCGGGCCCGCGGCGTGTCCTGGACCCGGCGAATGCGGCCCACATCGGTGACGATGCCGGTGAACATCAGTCCGTTTCGTACCTTTCCCAGAGGTCTTCGCCCAGCATCTCCACCGAGACGCGGCGGAAGCGCGGCGCATCGGCCAGCGCCTGCAGGGCCATGGCGCCGACGCAGGGCCGCCCCTCCCCTCCCAGCAGGATCGGGGCGCGGAACCACTCCAGCCGCCTGACCAGGCCGCAGCGCAGGAAGCTCGCCGCCACCTGCCCGCCGCCCTCGACGAACAGGGAGCTCAGCCCCTCGGCGGCCAGGGCCTCGACCGTCGCCCCCAGCTCGGGCCGGCCGTCGCCCACCGCCTTGACCTGCAGCACGCGCACCCCGGTATCGACCAGGGCCGCGGCCGGCGGCTCCGTGGAAATGACATAGGTCGGGACCTCCCGCGCCGTGCGGGCCAGCCGGCCCTCGGCCGGCAGCCGCTGGCGGCTGTCCAGCACCACCCGCGCCGGCGAGGCGCCGGCATGGCCCTCCAGCCTGACGGTCAGCTCCGGATCGTCGGCCAGCGCCGTCTCTATGCCGATCAGCACCGCGTCATGCTCGGCGCGCAGGGCGTGCACGGCGTAACGCGCGCTCTCGCCGGTGATCCAGCGGCTTTCGCCCGTGGCGGTGGCGATGCGGCCGTCCAGCGAGGTCGCGAGCTTGAGCGTGACGCTCATTCCCCCGCCCCGGCCTCCTCGGCCTCGTCCGTCAGGCCCTCCTGGCCCAGGAACTTGGCGAAGTCGCCGGTCTCGCGGAAGTCGCGGTAGACCGAGGCGTAGCGGATGTAGGCCACCTCATCGAGGCTCTTCAGCCCCTTCATGATCGCCTCGCCCACCACCTTGGACGGGATCTCCGTCTCGCCCATGCTCTCCAGCTGGCGCACGATGCCGGAGACCATCTTCTCCACCCGGTCCGGATCGACCGGCCGCTTGCGCAGGGCGATGGAGACCGAGCGCACCAGCTTGTCCCGGTCGAAGGGCGTGCGCCGGCCCGAGCGCTTCATGATGGTCAGCTCGCGCAGCTGCACCCGCTCGAAGGTGGTGAACCGCCCGCCGCACTCCGGGCACAGCCTGCGGCGCCGGATCGCCGCCCCGTCCTCGGACGGGCGGCTATCCTTTACCTGGCTGTCAGGGCTTCCGCAGAAGGGGCAGCGCAATGAGGTCGTTCTCCCGGCTCGACGCTACATTTAGGGGAGCGGGGGCGGCGGCGCCACAACATCCTTTCTCTGAGTTTCCAGTGTCTGGGTTCGCTCGTACTGTATCGGCCGCGTCTCACCCATCGCCCAGGCCAACATGCGCTTCGTCCCCGACGGTCCGCGTATCCCAGATGAGCTTCTGATCGCGCGCGATGAAGGCCGCGTGGTCTTCTTTTGCGGGTCAGGCGTTTCCCGGGCTCGCGCAGGCCTTCCTGATTTTCCCGGTCTGGCTAGGGAGGTTCTCGGATGCTTGCACGTTTCTGAGACTTCCGAGGCTCGCCGTGTGTTTGAGATCGCGGAACGACTCGAAAAGGAATCCAAGGTCGGCGGCCTCTTCCCGGCGGACAGGCTCTTTGGCCTCCTGGAGCGTGAGTTCAGCAAATCACTGATCAGCGAGGCTGTAGCAACAGCGCTGCGCCCTCCAGCCGACCTTGATCTATCGGCTCACAAAACGATGCTCGCGCTTGCCCGCCAGCCGAGCGGTCATACCAAGCTGGTAACGACTAACTTCGACCGCATCTTCGAAGCGTGTGACCGGCGCCTGCAATCTTACACCCGTTCAACTCTTCCCCGGCTGCAGTACGCGTCCGATGGCTGGGGCGTCGTGAATCTTCACGGCAGGGTGACTAAGGACTACTCGGCTCCCGATGCCGACGGGCTGGTCTTATCCAGCGCCGAATTTGGCGATGCGTATCTCGCCCAAGGGTGGGCACGCGACTTCGTCCGCGAAATCCTGGATCGCTATACCGCAGTCTTCGTCGGCTACTCCGCCGATGATCCGCCGGTTCGATATCTCCTCGAAGGACTCCAGCAATCAGGCGGAGAACGACGCCAGATCTACGCTTTCCAGGAAGGACCGGATGATATCGCGACCGCGCGGTGGGATGGTCGCGGCGTTCAGGCAATCGCCTACGACCCCGCCAATGAGCACGCGGCTTTGTGGAAGACACTGGAGGGTTGGTCCATCCGGGCCAAGGACCCGGCCGCATGGCGTTCCAAGATATTCGCTATGGCCCGTAAAGGCCCCACGAAGCTGGCTCCTCACGAACGCGGGATGTTCGCGCACCTGGTTTCCACCGCTTCCGGTGCCTGGGAGCTTCGAAAGGCCAGTCCGCCGATTCCTGCGGAGTGGCTTTGTGTGCTTGATCCGATCATTCGCTTCGAGCAGCCGGGTTCCGCCAGAGGGGGACTGAATAAACGACTCATCGTTGATCCATACGAGCTCTACCGCCTCGACGACGATCCACCTCCGCGAGGACGGAACGAAGAATTATCGGACATAAAGCCGGTTCCCGATAACGCCTGGGATGCGTTTCGGCTGAATGCAGAAGACCGCCGCGTCGCTGACGAGTATCAGCTTCCCTGGGCGAGAGGTTACAACGCAAAGAACGTTCCGCGCCTGCCGCGACGGCTGGCCGCCATCGGCGATTGGATCGGCGAAGTCGCGTTGCAGCCCGCCGCCGTATGGTGGGCCGCACGCCAGAAAGTCCTTCACCCGGAAATCCGGGACAGCATCGAACGCAAAATTCGTGGGACTTCCGACGATCAGGCGATGGGCGTCTTGACCGCTTGGCACCTGACTTTCCAACTTTGGAACGCCGCCGAATGGAACAGCCGTACCGGGCGCGAAGTCCGCGAAGCGGTCGCGGGGCACGGCTGGAGTCCCTCCATCGTCCGCCAGTACGCCGCCGCCTTTGCGCCCCGCTTCAAGGTGGAGCAGATTTACGGTCCAACCATTCCGCCAAAGGCAGGCGGGCAGATCGTGTTGTCCAGCCTGATGGGAGCACGGGTTGAATATCCGAAGGGCTTCGAGGGGATCGCCATCCCCGACGAGTATCTGCCGGCCGTCCTAGGGAGCCTGCGTCTCAATCTGGAGACCGGCGTGGCTCTGGAAATGGAGGTCGGAGGATGGATCACATTTTGCTCCATCGTTCCGGATGAAGAGGGAGAAGAGGAGACCGCATTCTCGCGGTCCTACCAACTCTCCGGCCATGTTGTTCATTTCGCGAGTTTGTTCCGCCGTCTGGTAACGGCTGACCCAAAAGCCGCCCGATTTGAGTTTGGTTGCTGGCCACAGCATCACCCCGTTTTCACGCGCCTGCGCATCTGGGCCGCCGGTATACGCGAGATCGTGAATCCCGAAGAATTTGCCGCCGAAATTCTTTCCCTGACTCCCGAGGCGTTGTGGAATGGGGAGAACAATCGGGACTTGTTGCTGGCGCTGCGGGCGCGGTGGGCGGAACTCACACAAAGCCAGCGTCATGACATCGAAAATCGTCTCCTTGAGGGGCCACCGAAAATCCGGAAGCACTCCAAGGCACGGCATGCGGAGAGATCAGCCCACTATCTGTTAAGCCGGTTTCAGTGGCTCGTGCAGCAGGGTTGCGAACTTGATTTTGATCTTCAGGCGCGCTTCGCCGACTGGCGGCGACAAGCGCCCGAATGGCTGCCTGAATATGCGGCTACAGCCGCGGAAAGCCACGACGGACGCGGCGGCACGGTCACGAAGGATACGAATTGGTCCCAGCTTCGGGAGCTGCGGCCGGCAGAAATCGTGGCCGCGGCGCGAACTGGCGCGGGACGCAGTTTCCGGCATCTGACCGAGTTCGACCCGTTCGCCGGACTGGCGGAAGAAGCCCCACTCAAGGCGATCAGCGCGTTAGGCCGTTCCTATGCCGCGGGGGATTTTGCGGCGAGTTTTTGGGAAACCCTGCTTTGGTCCAAGGACCGCAAAGACGACGGGCTCAGACTTAAAGCGCTCATCGCAGGCCGCCTCGCGCAGCTATCAAACCGACATTTCTCCGAAGTCGTTCTCGGAGCCTCTCAATGGTTTGAGATCGCCGGACCGGCCCTCCGCGGGGATTGCCCGCCAAGCTATTTCCGGCTGTGGGATAAATTCGTTAGCGCCATCACCGAAGCTCCGGAAAGTTCTCGTTCCTCCCTGGTCCGCCAAGGTGGCGACATTGACTGGACGACCGAGGCCATCAACTCTCCGGCCGGAAATCTCGCCGAACTGCTTATGACCGACCCGCTCAAGGCCGGGCTCAAGCAGGGCCAGGGTTATCCGAAGGCCTGGCGCGACAGGGTTGATCAGCTCCTTGCTTTGCCGGGTGACTCCCGGCGGTTCGCATTGGTGATCTTCACCTTCAACCTCAATTGGTTCTTCCACATCGATCCTGCGTGGACCGAACGTACGCTGCTGTCAGTCGTCGAGCGGCCTCGGGAGCAGTTCGATCAGGACGCCTTCTGGGCAGGATTCTTCTGGGGCGCTCGCACACCTCAGGCCGACCTCTATCTCCGGCTCAAGCCCTTCCTGCTTGATATGGCGAAGCGCCGCGCCCTTCAGCGGCGCAGGCATGGCGAGATTCTCGCCGGTTTGCTTCTGAACGGATGGGCAGGAAAGAAACACGGGAAGCGCTACATAACGAGCGAAGAGCTCCGATCAGCGCTCCTGGAAGCCGATGATCAATTCCGGGCGCAAGCGCTCTCGCATTTGGAGCGTTGGACTCCAAACGCGGCAAACGGCTGGTCCGGACAGCTTGTTGCGTTCATCAAGGAGGTCTGGCCGCGCCAGAAGAAGGCGCTAACACCGCAAATCTCTGCCCGCCTTTGCGATCTCGCCTTTGCACAGACGGACCGGTTCAGCGAGGTAGCCCAGGCGATCCTTCCGCTGCTCGGAAGGATCGAGGGCAATGACCTCTTTCTCGGTTCGCTCTGGAGAGCGAAGAACAAACCAATCGAATATCCAGGCGATGTCCTGGATCTTTTGTTCGCTGTCTTGGCTGACGATCCACGGCACTGGCCCTATGGCGCGTCGGACGTTCTCACGCGCTTAGCGTCTGAGCCTTCTATCGCAAGCAATCCAAAACTGACCGAGCTTCTACACCGGTCAGAGGTGCGATGAGAAAGCGCAACTCCACTGAGAAATGGGGAATGTGAGGACAGGAGCTCCTAAGCCCTACCCCTCCCAAAGCCACGGGTTCAGCACCGCCACGCCTGTCGGCTCGAAATCCCCGGTATTCCGCGTCGCCACCGTCATTCCATGCGTCAGCGCGGTCGCCGCGATCAGGGCGTCGCGTTCCGAGCGCCGGTCGGGCACGTGCAGCTTGGCGCAGCGGCGCGCCACCGCCGCGTCGATGGCCAGGACCCTGCCCTCGAACTGGGGGACGACCTGATCCTCCAGCCAGGCGCGCAGCACCTTGCCCTGCGCCGTGTCCCGCCGCTCGACCAGCAGCACGCCCAGCTCGATCTCCAACAGGCTGATCGCCGACAGATAGGTGGCGGGCGCGGGTGTCGCCGCCGCCCAGGCGAGCAGGCGCGGATCCGCCCGGTCGGCGCGGCGCAGCGCCGACACGACGTTCGTGTCGAGCAGGAACATCAGTCGAGGTCGGCCGGGCGCAGCAGTCCGCCCTGCAGCGGCGCGGGCTCGAAGTCGAAGTCGCTCTCCTGGACCAGGGCCTGGGCCAGGCTGACCCCGCCGCCGGACAGCCGCTGGTAATCCTCGATGGTCATCAGCACATGCGCCGGCCGGCCCCGGTCGGTGATGAATACCGGCCCCTTGGCGGCCGCCCGCTTGGCGCCGCTGGCGTCCTGGTTAAAGGCGCGGGACGAGAGGGTGGTCACGGAGCGCTGGGGCATGATGTAGAGATATATCTACATTTGGCTGAGTGCAAGGACGTGCCGTCGACGTCGTGGGAATGGTTCGTGAGCCACATCTTCCCCCGGCTCGACCGGGGAAATCCTCCCCATGGGCGCAGCCCATGGCCGCCAGGGGAGTCCTTCCCACAAGGTTGAGAGCCGCTTCCCCCATCGACCTTCGCCGCTACGCGTCTGAGGCCACTTCCCCCAGTCAGGCTGGGGGAAGGCTTGAGCTTAGGAGGTGGCCGCTTTGGATGTGTTCAGCGCCACGGCGGCGCGGACGAGCGCCTTCAACGCCGCCTCGTCGATCGTCTCACCCTCATGGAGGTCGATGGCGCGCCGGGTGTTGCCTTCAAGGCTGGAGTTGAACAGGCCCTTGGGGTCCTCCAGCGAGGCGCCCCGGGCGAAGGTCATCTTCACGACGCTCTTGTAGGTCTCGCCGGTGCAGACGATGCCGGCGTGCGACCACACCGGGACCCCTCTCCACTTCCACTCCTCGGCCACTTCGGGGTCGGCCTGTCTGATCAGGCCGCGGAGCCGGGCGAGCGTCTCGCCGCGCCAGTCGGCCAGCGCCTCGATCCTCGCGTCGATCAGCTCGGAGGCGGAGGCTCCGCCATCTGCCTCGTCCGCGCCGCTGGTCCTCGTCTTCATGGCTGTCCCCGTCCGCTGCGCCATCTGACGGCATAGGGCAGCACGAACATGTACAGGCCCGTGAGCGTGAGCAGGCCCAGCGGAAACAGCGGCAGGAAATACACCCAGGCGGCCGGCTGCCGGCCCAAGCCCAGGGCGGTGAAGATGCCGGCCACGACCGCCACGAAGCCGATCGAAATCCAGCGGTGGAGCTGGCGAATCCAGTGGTTCCAGTTCATCGCCGCCCCTCGATCATCTTCCAGCCGTTGCCCGAGGGATCGCGGAAGCTGGCGTCCACGGCGCCGTAGCGGTCCACGGGCTCCTGGGTGAATTCCACGCCGCACGCGCGCATCCGGTCGTAGGCGGCGCGGCAGTCGTCGACGACGAGCACCAGCGGCGGCATGGCGCCCTTGGCCACCATCTCGCGCAGGGTCTGCGCGGTCGCCGCGTCGACCGTCGGCGGCTGCGGGGCGAACAGCCCGAGCTGGAAGGACGGCTGGTCGGGATGCTGCACCGTCAGCCAGCGGTAGTCGCCGTTGCGCGCGTCGGTATGGACGCGGAATCCGAGCTTGCCGACATAGAACTCGACGGCCTCGTCCTGATCGCGGACGTAAAGACCGGCCACTCCGACACCCTGGGTCATGGGACCTCCGTTTCTTCGGCCCCATCCATATCGCCGGCCTCGCGCCGCCGCTTCTCCGAAACTGCCATCCTGAGGTCGGGCCGATGGGCGGCGCTGAGGTAGCAGGCCGGCACATGGTCGCGCTCATGCGGGGCGACCTGCTCTCGCGCGCGAAGCTCTCCCGGGCTTTCGCCGGTGACGTCGCGGAACGTCCGCCCGAAGGTTCCCAGGCTCTCCCAGCCGGTCTGGAAGGCGATCTCGGTGATGGGCAGGTCGGTGTCGCGGAGCAGCGTCTTGGCCCGCTCGATCCGGCGGGTAAGCAGATAGCGGTGCGGCGGGACGCCGAAGGCCTCCCTGAACGACCGCGCGAAATGGGCCTGGGAGACGCCGCTCACCCGCGCCAGCCGCCGGACGGGCCAGGCCTCGTGCGAGGCCGCGTCCATCCGGTCCTTGGCGCGCAGCAGGCGGCGCAGCAGCTCGGGGTCCTGGCTTGTGGGCCCGCGTCCTCGCCTGCTCCCCGGGCCGGCTCCCATGAGCGCGGAGGTCAGTAGATCGGGAAGCGGGCGCAGAGCTCCAGCGCCTGGGCCTTCACCGCCGCCTCGGCGGCGGAGGTGTCGCCGCCCTCGCCGGCCTGGGAGAGCGCGTCCACCACCTCGGCGATCATCTGGCCGATCTGGCGGAACTCGGCGGGGCCGAAGCCGCGGGTCGTGCCGGCCGGGGTGCCGAGCCGGACGCCCGAGGTGATGGTGAAGGGGGTGGTGTCGAACGGGATGCCGTTCTTGTTGCAGGTGATGTGGGCGCGATCGAGCGCGATGTCGGTCGCCTTGCCGGTCACGCCCTTGGGCCGCAGGTCGACCAGCATAAGGTGGCTGTCGGTCCCGCCGGAGACGATCTTCACCCCTGACTCGACCAGGGTGGCGGCCAGCACCTTGGCGTTCTCCACCACATTGCGGGCATAGGTCTTGAACTCCGGCCGCAGCGCCTCGCCGAAGGCCACCGCCTTGGCGGCGATGACGTGCTCGAGCGGGCCGCCCTGCAGGCCGGGGAAGACCGCGGAGTTGATCTTCTTGCCGAGCTCGAGGTCGTTGGACAGCACCATGCCGCCGCGCGGGCCGCGCAGGGTCTTGTGGGTGGTGGTGGTGCACACATGGGCGTGGGGCAGCGGGCTCGGATAGGCCCCGCCGGCGATCAGGCCGGCGTAGTGGGCCATGTCCACCATCAGCCAGGCGCCGATCGAATCGGCGATCTCGCGCATGCGCTTGAAGTCGATGACCCGGCTGTAGGCCGAGCCGCCGCCGATGATCAGCTTGGGCCGTTCGCGCTCGGCGATCTCGGCCATCACGTCATAATCGATGAGCTGGTCGTCCTGGCGTACGCTGTAGGCGATCGGCTTGAACCACTTGCCCGACTGGTTGGCGGGCGAGCCGTGGGTCAGGTGGCCGCCGGCGGCCAGGTCCATGCCGAGGAAGCTGTCGCCCGGCTGCAGCAAGGCCATGAAGACGGCCTGGTTGGCCTGGGCTCCGGAATGGGGCTGGACGTTGGCGAAGGCGCAGCCGAACAGCTCCTTGGCGCGCTCTATGGCCAGGGTCTCGGACCGGTCGACCTCCTCGCAGCCGCCGTAGTAGCGCCGGCCGGGATAGCCCTCGGCGTATTTGTTGGTCAGCACCGAGCCCTGCGCCTCCAGCACCGCGCGCGAGACGATGTTCTCGGACGCGATCAGCTCGATCTGGTCCTGCTGGCGCTTCAGCTCGCCCTGCACGATGGCGAAGATGTCCGGGTCGGCGGCGGCCAGCCCCTCGCTGAAGAAGCCGCTCTTGCGGCCCTCGACGGTCTGAGCTTGTGCGGTCATCACAGCCTCCGGGCAGCCGCGGGGGGAGCGCGGCAGGGCCTGTTTAGCCGACCCACGCGCCCGATCAATGCAGTTCCCGCCCCAAAGCGGGACTCGGCGGGGAACCGCAGGCGCCGGCGCGACGTTGAGCGATCAGGCGGTTTGTATCCAGCCCATGCATGCAAGGGCCGGATCGACTTGGGAAGGGGCTCCATGACACTGCAGGATCAAAGCACCGATCTGGCCAACGAGGATCTGCTCAGGCTGAGCGCGGAAATCGTCGCGGCCTATGTCTCGCAGAACTCGATACCGGCCGCCGGCATTCCGGACCTGGTGCGCAATGTCCACTCCGCCGTCGTGGGCCTGGGCGCGGCCCAGCCGGCCAAGCCCACCGAGAAGCAGAAGCCGGCGGTGCCGATCTCGCGTTCGATCCAGGACGACTACATCGTCTGCCTGGAGGACGGGAAGAAGCTCAAGATGCTGAAGCGCTACCTGCGCTCGCGCTACGACATGAGCCCCGAGGAATACCGCCGCAAATGGGGCCTGCAGCCGGACTATCCCATGGTGGCGCCCGCCTATGCCGCACGCAGGTCGGACTTCGCCAAGCAGATCGGGCTGGGGCGCGGCGTGCGGCGGCGGAAATAGCCGTCACTTCTGTTCAAGCTTGGCGCAGGTAATCCGCTCAAACTCCCCTTGAACGGAGTATCATCATGCGCCAGACCGCTTTCGCCTGCCTTGCCGCCCTGGCCCTCGCCGCCCCCGCCACGCCCGCCCTGGCGTCGGACCAGGACGAGATGCAGGCCATCGTCCAGACCCTGATGAGCGCGGTCGCGCCGGGCGACATCGCACCGTGGCGCAAGTACCTGGACGCCGGCTTCGTCTATGTGACCGAGGGCGACGAGATCCAGACCAAGGCCCAGATCCTGAAGGACTTCGCGCCCTTGCCCAAGGGGATGACCGGCTCGATCCGCATCACTCAGTACAAGGCGACCGTGTTCGGCGACTTCGCCGTCGCCACCCACATCGACGAGGAGAGCGAGCACATCCATGGCCAGGACCTGCACCCGCGATACCTGACCAGCGACACCTGGCGCAGGGCGCCTGAGGGCTGGCGGCTGGTGATGCAGCACGTCAAGGTCATCCTCGACGAACCGCCGGCGCAGGCCCTGCCCCAGGCGCTGCTCGACGAATACGCCGGCATCTATGCCGCGGAGGGGCTGAGCATCCGGGTGAAACGGGATGGCGACCACCTGCTCGCCGAGCGCGACGGGCGTCCGGCCCAGGTCTGGAAGGCTGAGGCGCGGGACGTCTTCCTCGTTCCCGGCCGCCCGCGCGACCGGCGG
>JADMIO011301995.1_pt1 | contig 25607 bp, 25 predicted proteins | sample 8958161 | NCBI WGS metagenome assembly JADMIO01 (sample SAMN16585339, study PRJNA669376) | soil metagenome | isolation source: Crop rotation soil | place: USA: Cullars Rotation, Alabama | collected 2011 | reverse complement strand
GCAGTCGCGCGCCACCTCGAGCCGAGTCCCGATCTCGCCGACAGGTTGCGGCGGCAGGGACGAGACGAGATCGCCGACTGGCTTCAGGACCCGGCGGGCGGGCTCGAGATCCAGTTCATCGCTCAGCCTGAACCGCGGGGACTCGGCGATGCTGTCCTGCGCGCAGCCGATCGGCTCGACGGGCCGTTTGCGATCGCGCTCGGTGATGCGGTCGTCACGCCCACTGTGCTTGCGCGGCTCGCGAGCGAGCGAGATCGCACGGGAGCGGCGGTGACAATCGCCGTGCAGGAGGTGGCGCGGGATCAGGTTGTCAAGTACGGCGTCGTGGCGCTGGGACAGGGCCACGACGTGGCGGGAGTCATCGAGAAGCCGGATCCTGTGGATGCCCCGAGCCGCCTGGCGGTCGCCGCGCGGTACGTCGCGACGCCGACTCTGCTCCAGGCGCTGGCGTCGACGGCCCCCGATGAGCACGGCGAGGTCGGGCTGACGGATGCCCTGCGCGCCGTTATCGCATCCGGCGAGCGGGTCGTCGCGGTGCCGCTTCGCGGCCTCGAGGAGCGCGTGGATGTCGGAACGGTCAAGGGATATCTGGACGCAGTCCGTCGCCTCTGAAGCGTCGGCGCGCCACAATCCCGCGATGGACTTCGAGCAGCGCTACAGGGTGCCGGTCGATGGGTTTGAGCTCAGCAACCGCCGCACTAGCGATCGCGATCTACTGAGCAAGGCCGAGGCGCACGTGATCCGCGAACGGGACATCCAGCGCTTGGATGACCTCCAGGAGCGTCTCTATGCCGAGGGAAAGCGGTCGCTGTTGGTGATCCTGCAGGCACTGGACGCCGGCGGCAAGGATTCGACGATCGAGCACGTGATGAGCGGCGTCAACCCGCAAGGGGTGCGAGTCACATCCTTCAAGCCGCCCAGCCACGCCGAGCTCGCGCACGACTTCCTGTGGCGCTGCCAGATCGCCCTGCCGCGGGCGGGAGAGATCGGCATCTTCAACCGCTCGCACTACGAGGAGGTGCTCGTCGTCCGCGTGCATCCGGAACTGCTGGCCGAGCGTGGAGTGGATCCGGGAGCCGGCGAGAAGGAGGACTTCTGGAAGCGGCGCATGGACGACATCGTGGCTTGGGAGCGCCATCTGCACCGCAGTGGAACCCACATCGTGAAGCTGTTTCTGCATATCTCGGCAGGCGAGCAGCACGCGCGGCTGCTTGCACGAGCGAGGGAGCCGAAGAAGCACTGGAAGTTCGCGCCGCAAGACGCCGTCGAACACAAGCTCTACGCCGAATATCAACGTGTCTACGAGCAGATGCTGCAGGAAACGAGCACCGACTTCGCGCCCTGGTACGTGATTCCGGCCGACGAGAAATGGCTGTTGAGGACGGCTGTCGCCTCGATCATCGTCGGACGCCTCGAAGAGCTGAATCCTCGATTCCCCGAGCTCAGCGAGTCGCAGCGAGTGGAGATGCGGCGGGCTCTCGAGGCGCTCGAGGCCGAATCCGCCGCGAGGCCGCACGGACAAGGCGACGGTTAGGCTTAGCCGATGACTTCCGTCCGCATCGGGTACAAGGCCTCCGCCGAGCAGTTCGGCCCGAAGGAGCTGCTCGACATCTCGGTGGCGGCCGAGGATCGCGGAATGGAGATCATCTCCGTTTCAGATCATTTTCAGCCGTGGCGCCACCACACTGGTCACGCGCCCGCGGCAATGCCCTGGCTGGCGGCGCTCGGGCAGGCGACGAGCAAGGCCTTCCTCGGTACCAGCGTCCTCACTCCGACGCTTCGTTATCACCCGTCGATCGTGGCGCAGTCGTTCGCGACGATGGCTTCGCTTACGCCCGGGCGGATCTTCCTCGGAATCGGGACGGGTGAGGCGATGAACGAGACACCGGCCACCGGCCAGGAGTTTCCTGGGCGCAAGGAACGGCGACTGCGTCTGGCCGAGGCGGTGGAGTTGATCCGTCTGCTCTGGACCGAAGAGCGCGTCGACTTCCAGGGCGACTATTACTCGGTGTCCAAAGCCACGATCTACGACAGGCCAGAGGAACAGGTCCCGATCTTCATCGCGGCGTCGGGGCCGCTTGCGGCAAAGCTCGCCGGCCGGATGGGCGACGCCTTCATCTGCACCAGCGGCAAGGACCCGGCTCTATACACGAGCCTGCTGGAGAAGCTTGGCGAGGGGGCGGCCCAAGCAGGGCGTGACGTCTCATCCATACGGCGGATGATCGAGATCAAGGTCTCTTATGATCGCGATGCCCAGTACGCCAAGGACGCGTGTCGCTGGTGGGCTGCGCTCGCGCTGAAGCCCGAGCAGAAGGAGGGCATCGAGGACCCTGTCGAGATGGAGCGCGTGGCTGACGCGAATGCCGATCAGGCGCACACTCGGTTCATCGTCTCAGACGATCCCGAGGACGTCGTCGAGCGGATCGGCGCCTATCTCGACTTGGGCTTCGACGATCTCGTGCTCCACGCTCCGGGCAACGATCAGCTCAGGTTCCTGGATCAATTCACGCAGGATGTTCTACCTGCGTTGCGCGACCGCGCCGAACGGAGCTCGGTCGCCGCATGACCCCGGAGGGGCGCAGACGTGTGACGTTCTCGCGAAACGTCACGCTCTCGCTTTCGCGCACGTGCGTTTCGCACTGCAAATACTGCGCGTTTGCCACGCACCAGCCGCATCTTCACTCGCCTGACGAGGTCGAGTCGCTGATCGATCTTGCGGCTCGCCGCGGCGTCAAGGAGATGCTGGTGCTCACCGGGGACGACCCCGCTCACCACGACGGGGTTCGCGAGCGCTTGTCACAGCTGGGCTTCGACGATTTCGTGGCCTACGTCGTGTGGTGCTGCGAGCGTGCCCTGGAGCGAGGGGTCCTGCCGCACACGAACCTTGGCGCGCTCACCAGGGAGGACCTGCTGCGCCTGCGCGAGGTCACCGCCTCGCAGGGTCTGATGCTCGAGTCCACTCGTCCTGACCTCGTGGCGCATCAGGCTTCGCCGACGAAGGACCCGGCGCTGAGGATGCAGACGATTCGCTGGGCGGGTGAGCTGAAGATCGCGTTCACGAGCGGAATCCTCGTCGGTATCGGCGAGAGCGAGTCAGACCGCTTCGACGCGCTGACTGCTCTTGCCTCGGTGCACGAGGATCACGGTCACCTGCAGGAGGTAATCCTCCAGAACTTCGTCCCGCACCGGCGGTACTACGGCGAGGAGCCGGCAGAGGTGGCATCGGCCGCAGCAGAGCGCTTCTGGGAGACCGGCCTGCACGAGGGCCCGCAGGTGCCGGCGCCCGAGTGGGCGTCGCCGGTGACGATCGACGACATGAAGCGGCTGATCGCGCGCTCCCGTGAGTTGATGCCAGACGTCGGCATCCAGATCCCGCCGAATCTCGCCGACTGGTGGCCGGAGTTGATTGCCGAGGGCGCGACCGACCTCGGCGGGCTGTCTGCCAACGGCGACCACATCTCTCCTGAGCATCCGTTTCCCTCGCCGCATCAGGTACGCAAGCGTCTCGCCGGCGATGGCTACGCGCTCACCGAGCGCCTGTGCACCTACCCCCAGTATCTCGACCCGGAGTGGATGGCGCAGGGAGTACTCGACGTCGTGAAGTCGTCGTATTGGAGCTTCATCCCGCGTCGCGGCTCAGGGCGCCAGGACCCTCCTTTCGCGATTGCCTCAGAGCTCGTCGGTCCCGCGATCGAACGAGCTCGCGACGGGCAGATGCTGACCCCTCAGGAGCTGACGGCGATGTTCGCCGAGACCAGGCCCGAGGCGATCGAAGCGATGCGGCAGGCGGCCGACGAGCTGCGCGCGGAGCTCGCCGGTGAGACCGTGACCTTCGTCGTGAACCGCAATATCAACGTGTCGAATGTGTGCACCGTCGGTTGTGCGTTCTGCGGCTTCGGGCAGGGCAAGCGCTCGCCGGATGCCTATACGTACGACGAGCAGGAGCTGCGCGCCCGCGTCGGCGAGGCCGTCGAGTACGGCGCGACCGAGATCTGCATGCAGTCGGGGATCCACCCCGACTGGGGCCTGGAGGAATACGAGCACTGGCTTCGCGTGCTCAAGGACGAGGCGGCGGTGCTGGAGACGGAGCTGCATCTGCACGCCTACTCGCCGATGGAGATCGCCCACATGTGCGACGTCAGCGGGCTTGACCCGCTCGACGTCTTCGCCAGGTTGCGCGAGGCCGGGCTCGACTCGACGCCGGGCACCGCGGCCGAGGTGCTTCACGACGGCGTTCGCGAGCGGATCAGCCCCAACAAGCTGCCCGTCGATCGGTGGGTGGAGATCATCGAGGCCAGCCACCGATCCGGACTCCACTCGACAGCCACGGTCATGTTCGGGCACATCGAGGAGCCCTGGGAGCTGGCCGAGCACATGCGCGTCATCCGGGAGCTGCAAGAGCGGACCGGCGGCTTCACCGAGTTCGTGCCGCTCTCGTTCATCCCGTTTCATACGTTGCTGGGGCGCACACACGGCGTCGAGGAGATCAGCCGCGATGAGAACCTCAAGCACACAGCGGTCTTCCGGCTCGCGCTCGGGCGAACTGTTCGAAACGTCCAGGCGTCCTGGGTGAAGATGGGCATCGAGACGGCCACCGAGTCGCTGCGATGGGGTGTCAACGATCTCGGCGGCACTCTGATGGAGGAGTCGATCTCCCGCATGGCCGGCAGCTACCACGGCGTCCGCCTGGACCCCCCGCAGCTGATCGCCGCAGCGCACGCCGCCGGGCGGCCCGCTGCCGAGCGCACCACGCTCTACCGAATACGCCGCACTCACGACCTTGCGGCGGTCTAGACGGCGCCGAGCAGCGAGATGACCTCTTCGTCGGTGGTTTGCGAGAAGTCGTCGTACCAGGCGCCGACGCCGCCGAATTCGCTGGGCTTATGAAGTGCGACGAGCTCGTCGAACTCTCCCGCGAGACGCGCGCCGGCTTCAGCCGGCGCCACCGGAACCGCCGCGATCACCCGCTTGGCGCCGCGCGCCCGCAGCACACGCGCTGCCACGGCCGCGCTGACGCCGGTGGCGAGGCCGTCGTCGACGACGATAACCGTCTCGTCCTCGACCGAGAGCGGCGGGCGGCCACAGCGGTAGAGCGCGCTACGGCGCTCGAGCTCGGCGCTCTGTCGCGCGACCTCGGCGTCGAGCTCCGCGTCGCTGACCTGTAACTCCTCGATCAGGCCTCGGTCGACCACGACCGTCCCGTCCTCACCGACCGCGCCGATGCCGAGCTCGGGGTTGCCGGGTGATCCGAGCTTTCGCACCAGGCCGATGTCGAGTGGAGCGCCGAGGGCCTTCGCGACCTCGAACGCGACGGGAACACCTCCCCGCGGCAGCCCGATCACGATCGGGTTGACCGTGAAATTCCGTAGCCGAAGGCCGAGCGCCTTCCCGGCTTCGCGCCGGTCGGCGAAGATCGGTTGTCGCCGGTCGGCGAAGATCGAACCGGCCATGGATGATGGCTACCCGGAGAGCCTGTCCCCGAATGGCGGGGCTTTGAGGCTGAGCTCCTCCGTTCGCGCCGTTGGCGATTTATTCATGACTGTCATGAACAAATCGCCATCCGGTCGCTACCGGACTCAACCGCCGCCGGTTCGCCTTCCGGACTGGGTAGCGTTCTCTGATGGCGCGCGATCATGAGGCCCCGGGCGCGGTCGCCCTGGGAGCGGCGGTTTTCCTGTCCGGCGCTGTCCTGCTCGGAGTGGAGATCGTCGCCAGCCGCGTGCTCGCCCCTTCTTTCGGAAGCTCGCTCTACGTCTGGGGCTCACTGATCGGCGTCGTTCTCTCGGGGCTGGCGATCGGCTACTGGGTCGGCGGGGCCCTCGGCGACCGCTATCCGACGCCGTACCTCCTGGTCGGGGTGCTTACAGTCGGAGCGGGGCTCGTGTTGCTCGTGCCGGCGGTGGATGGCTGGGTGATCGAGAAGATCGTCGCCTGGGATCCCGGGCCCCGTCTGAACCCGCTGTTCACGGCGATTGTCCTGTTCGCTCCGCTCAGCGTGGTGCTTGCCGCTGCGAGCCCGATAGCCGTGCGGCTGGCGGCCCACTCACTCGAGCGACTGGGGCATACCGCGGGACGACTGTTCTCGATATCCACCGCGGGCAGCATCGCGGGCACGTTCGCCACCGCGTTCTGGCTTGTGCCAGAGCTCGGTACCGACGATGTCTTCGCCGTCGGCGGGGTGACGCTGCTTGTCGCCGCCGCGGGCCTGTCACTTGCCGAGCGCCTGCTGCCGGCGGCTGCGGTCCTGGCAGCGGCGGCAGTGGTTGCGGGGCTGACCGGGATCACCATCGGGCAGCAGGAGTCCGGGCGTCTCTCTGCGTCGGATGTGCGCAACTGGTCGCCTCTGTACAGGGAGCGAGAGAGGCGAACTCCCGGCGCGCTCAGCAGCTCGGTTACGGCCAACGAGTCCGGATACCGGGTGCGTGAGGCGCGCGATACCCGCTATCACCGGATGTACGTGCTCGACGGCGAGGGGACGCGCTACCTCCGCTTCGACAGCACCTTCCAGAGCGCGATGCGGCTCGACGACCACTACGCCACCGAGTTCGAATACACCGACTACCTGCAGCTCGGACTCGCATACGCGCCTTCGACGCGGAGCGTCCTCTTCATCGGCCTGGGCGGAGGCTCGGCTCCGAAGCGGATGTGGCGCGATTTCCCGGCCCTGCAGCTGCATGCCGTCGAGATCGACCCCGAGGTCGTGCGGGTCGCACGCCGCTGGTTCCACCTGCCGCAGGATCGTCGTCTGGGCGTGACCGCCGAGGATGGCCGTCGCTTCCTCCAGACCCATGCCCAGCGCTGGGACATGATCGTCATCGACGCCTATTTCAGCGACTCGATTCCGTTTCACCTGTCGACGGCGCAGTTCTTCGAACTCGTGCGGTCACGGCTTACGCCGGGCGGAGTTGTGGTCGCCAACGTGATCGGCGCCGTGACAGGGCCTGGCTCGCAGTTACTTCGATCGATGACGAAGACCTACCGGTCGGTGTTCCCGACGGTTGCGCTGCATCCGGTCGGCGGCGATGTCGGTACAACCAACGTCATTGTCGTCGCGAGCCAGGGCGGCCTGCCCACGCAGGAGGTTCTGCGGGAAAACTGGGAGCGGTTGCGCGAGTCCTCGCCCCGAGCGCCGGACCTCACCGACGCGATCGGCCATCGCTGGGCCCGACCGCTTCGCTTCGACGACGTGCCGCTCCTGACGGACGGTTATGCGCCGACCGATTCGCTGCTTGTCGGCTGAGGCGTATCAGCCCTGCGGCTGATCCGCGGATGGCGCATAGCGGTGATGAAGGTCGAGCGAGTTGCCCGCCGGGTCCACGAAGAAGGCCTGGTGACACACCCCGCTGTCGAGCGTCTCCGTCGGAAATTCGACGCCCAGCGACTGCAGGCGCGCTCTGGCGGCGGCGACGTCCTCGACCTGCAGCGCGATCGGCAGCCGGTGTGGGCGGAACTCCTGTCCGAACGCCGTCGGGTCCATGACGGCGAGGGTGAGATTGCCCGCTTGGAACTCGGCGCCCGGCATGTCTCCCCACCGCTTTACGAACGGCAGACCCAGCACCGTGCCGTAGAAGTGGACCGACTCCTCGAAGTCCTTGGCCGGGACCGCGACGAAGTCGACGCCGGTGATGAGAGGTGGGTCGCCGACTGTCATCTCGTCACTCGTTGCCGATCGTCTCACAGATCGCCCGGCGGGCCGGGCATTTTCTGCCCGGCCCGCACGATCTAGCGATGTGGCTCCGGCGAACTAGGTGCCGGGGACGACGTAGCCGTCTGTTCCGGTGGTGCCGGCCTTCTGGAAGATCCAGGAGGTCGGGTCACCCTTCGGGTTGTGGCTGTGCTTCGTGTACAGCGTCTTGACTCCGAAGAATCCCGGAACCTTCGAGATCTTCGTGAGCTTCGGCATCGCCTTCGCCATCTTGGCGCCATCGATCGACTTGGCCTGCTTTGCGGCAGCGCGAGCGAGCATCAGCGTGTTCCATGCCGTGACGGCCGCGGGGATCGCCAGCGGCACGGCGCCAGGGCCGAACTCCTTGTTGAACTCGGCTGCGAAGGCCGAGAACGCCTTGGTCTTCGTGGCCTTGTTGCCCTTGAACATGAACGGCCAGCCCTGCACCGTCACGCCCGACCGCTCTTCGGCGGTCAGCGAGTTCAGCGAACCCGTGTTGAACAGCCAGTCGGTGTAGACCGGGATGTTCAGCCCGAGCTTCTTGCGTGCCCTCAGGGCCGCCAGGTTGCCCAGCGCGCAGTGAACGATGGCCTGCGGGTTGCTCGCCATCGCGGACTGCACCTGCGGCGTCGCGTCAGCAACGGTGGGCGGGACCAGAACCGTCTTTGTCAGCGTGATCTGCTTCTTGTGCTTCCTTGCAGCGCCTGCCAGAGCAGGTGAGCATGCGCGGCCGCTGGCGTTGTCCGGAGCGATGATCGCGAAGCTCTTGACCTTCTTCTTGATCATGTACAGGACGACGCTCTCCTCGATCGGCTCGTACAACGAGCCGACTCCGAAGGTGCGCGAGAGCTTGTTGTAGCTCGCGTCCTGCGTACCCGAGATCTTCAATCCGGCTGTCTTGTCGATCGCAGGAGCGCACGGAAGCGCGACCGCGAGGACAGCGCCACAGAACACGAGGTTGTAGGTCGTGGCTGACGTTTCCTGCAACGCCGCGGCAGTTGCCTTTGCGCCATCGCCGCCATCGTCCTTCGTTGTCAGCTCAACCTTCGAGCCGTTGATGCCACCGGAACGATTGACGACGTTGATGGCGGCACGCATACCGGCGCTCTCTGTCTTGCCGACGCCGGCCAGCGGACCGCTGAACGAGTTGACCATCAGAACCTTGAACGGCGGCTTGGTGGCCGCCTTCGCTGGCGACAACGAGGCCATCAGCAGGGCGGCGAGAGCGGCGACCAGCCCGACCCCCGCCAAGACACCGTGCGGCCGCAACGTACGACGAAACGTATTCGACACTGTCTCTCCTCAGGTAAGAGCCGAGCCCGGAGAGCTCGGCCGAAACTAGCTTCTTTAATAAATACTTAAAACTGAGTCGAGGTGCCATACCCGGTTGCCTTCTACCCGCTGAGTAGCGGGGTCGCGGGACGCGACAATCGGCATAGGCATGCAATATTTCGCTGCTGAGTGTCCCTTCGCGGACACTCAGCGGCTGTCCGGTGACGGACTAGGAGACTTCCTCGACGGCCGCGGTGAGCTGGATCGCGCCTGACGGGCAGCTGTTCACGGCATCGAGCAGCGACTGCGAATCGGCCTTCGCACCCTCGACGACAAAGGCGATGCCGTCTTCTCCGAGCTGGAACACGGCTGGGTTCATCGCCTCGCACGTGCCGGAACCGATGCAGAGGTCGCGATCGATCGTGACCTGTGGGAGTTCTGACATCTCGTCCATATACCACCGCGCGGGAGCGGTAATCGCGCGTTTTGCCGATCGCGACGAGTGGGTAAGGCCGGTTGGCAATACCACCTCGTAGGAGGAAGAGTGCCCGACCCCTGGACCGCCGAGTGGGATCCGAGTATTAGCTGCCATGTCTCAACCGACTTCGACCCGTTCCGGGACGAGTTCCAAGCTGACGCCGGGCTGTCGCTACGCGGGGCGCGCCGCGACTATCCGATCTTCTACAGCACGGTCCTGGAGGGCTACGCGGTCACGAAGTACCGGGACATCGAGACCGTTCTCAAGCAGCCGCTGATCTTCTCGGCGCGCGACGCGAAGAAGATGATCTCGCCGCTCTGCCCGGCGGCACTCGCGACTCTGCAGGAGCACGAGTACGAGCCTGTCGTCGACCTGACCGTCATGGACGAGCCGCGCCACATGCAGCTGCGCAAGCGGCTCGGTGAGCCATTCAAACTCGACGTCGTCAAGGATTTCGAGCCCGTAGTCCGTGAACGCGTCACGCAGTGCATCGACCGCTTCGTCGATCGCGGCCGCGCGGACCTCGCCGACACGCTGATCTGGGAGATGCCGGGGAAGATCGCCTCCACCTTCGCGGGTATTCCGGCCAGTGAGGCCGACGCGATCATGGAGTACTCGAGTGGCCTCTTCAGGTTCATCTATGGGCGCCAGGGGGAGGAGGAGCAGGTCCGCGACGCGGATGTCGTCGGGCGCCTCGAGGATTCCGCGCGCCGCGCGATGAAGCTTCTGCTGGAGGATCCGAGCGGCAGCGGGATCCTCCCGCACGCGTTTCGTGCCTACCGCGAAGACGAGACGGATTTCGACGAGAACTTCCTCCTGGGGACAGTCATCCAGGGACAGACGGCGGCACACGAGACCACGGCCCACGCGCTCTCCAACGCGGTCAAGCGGCTCCTGAGCGAGCCGGAGGCATGGAACGACATCTGCGCCGACCCGGGCCTGATTCCGAACTGCGTCGACGAGTGCCTGCGGACCGGACCGACCTTCGCCTTGTGGCGGCGCCAGGTCCTGGAGGACACGGAGCTGGGCGGCGTGCCGATGCCCGCGGGCGCGCTGGTCAATCTGATGCTCGCTTCCGGCAACTACGACGAAGAGGTGTTCCCCGAGCCCGAGCGCTTCGACATACGCCGCCCGAACGCCCGCCGCCACCTCACCTTCGGCCGCGGGGCACACCACTGCCTGGGTCAGTATCTGGCGCGGCAGGAGCTGCGCGTCACGCTCGAGGAGCTCACCCGGCGCCTTCCCCACATGCAGCTCGTGGAGGGACAGTCATTCCCGCACGCGGACATCGCGGCCGTCGGCGGACCGCTGTCGCTGGAGGTCGAGTGGGACCCCGCCGAGAATCCCAGCTTCGAAGACCGGGCCGTCGCCGCCTCGTAGCTCAGGCGCCGACCGCTCGCGGCGTGGTGATCGCCGTCAACTAGAGTCAATCCCGGCGATGGCTGACGTACTCCCAAGATCGGCGTCAGGCACGAAACTGTGGTCTCCGTCGCCGGAGCGGATCGAGCGTGCTGCGATCACCGGCTTCGCGCGGCGCCGCGGGCTGCCAGAGGACTATGCCTCGTTGCATCGCTGGTCCGTCGATCATCTGGAGGATTTCTGGGCTGCGATCTGGGACGAGTACGGCGTGCATGGCTCCTACGAGTGTGTGCTCGAGTCGCGCGAGATGCCGGGCGCGCGGTGGTTTCCCGGGGCGCAGGTGAACTACGCCCGCCAGGTGTTCCAGGGCAAGGACGATGCCTCGCTGGCGATTCAGCACGCCTCGGAGTCGCGTGCGCTGTCGTCGTGGACGTGGGGCGAGCTGCGGTCGCAGACCGCCCGGATCCGCAACGGCCTGATCGCGCTCGGCATCGGCGAAGGCGACCGGGTGGCGGCATTCATGCCGAACATTCCCGAGACGATCGCTGCGTTCTTGGCAACCGCTTCGCTTGGCGCGATCTGGTCGAGCGCAGCACCGGAATTCGGCGCGCGCTCCGTGATCGACCGGTTCGCCCAGATCGAGCCGAAGGTGCTGCTGGCAGTCGACGGCTATCGCTATGGCGGCAAGGACTTTGCCACCGGCGAGAAGCTCGCTGCCATCACGGCCGAGATGCCCGGCACGCGCGTGGTGAGGCTGGGCTATCTCGATGAGTCGGGATGGGAGGATGGGTTCCTGAGGGAGGGCCCGCTCGAGTTCGCATCCCTTGGCTTCGACCATCCGCTGTGGATTCTCTACAGCTCTGGCACGACGGGGCTGCCCAAGGCGATCGTGCACGGCCACGGTGGGATGCTCCTGGAGCAACTCAAGAAGATGCACCTGCATATCGATGCGCAGCACGGTGACCGCGTCTTCTGGTTCTCGACGACCGGCTGGATGATGTGGAACTTCCTCGTCGGCGTTCTGCTGACGCAGGCATCGATCGTTCTGTACGACGGCACCCCCGCCGGCGACGTTCTATGGGACCTCGCAGAGCAGTCCGGCACCACGCTCTTCGGTGGCGGAGCCGCCTACTTCGCCGGCGCCATGAAGGAGGGCGTAGAGCCCGCCGCGGGCCGCGATCTCTCAAAGCTTCACGCCGTGGGCTCGACCGGTTCACCGCTCAGCCCTGAGGCCTTTGCATGGATCTACGACAAGCTCGGCGCCGACACCTGGCTGTTCAGCACATCCGGTGGGACAGACGTGTGCACGGCGTTCGTCGGAGGCGTTCCGACCCTGCCCGTCTATCAGGGTGAGCTTCAGGCCGTATCGCTCGGCTGCCAGGTCGAGGCCTGGTCTGAGGACGGAAAACCCCTCATCAACGAGGTCGGCGAACTGGTCATCACCCAGCCGATGCCCTCGATGCCGGTCGGCTTCTGGGGCGACGCGTCGGGCGAGCGTTACCGCGAGAGCTACTTCGAGATGTTCCCGGGCGTTTGGCGCCATGGCGACTGGATCGAGATCACCGATCGCGGCTCGGCGATCATCTACGGCCGTTCGGACTCGACGATCAATCGAGGTGGCGTGCGAATGGGCACGAGCGAGATCTACCGTGCCGTCCTGGCGGTCGACGACGTGGTCGACGCGCTCGTCGTCGACATCCCCCAGGAGAACGCTGAGAACTGGATGCCGCTGTTCGTCGTGCTGCGCGGGGGGCGAAAGCTAGACCAAGAGCTGACCGATCAGATCAAGGCCCGCGTTCGGACGGACTGCTCACCGCGCCACGTGCCCAACGACATCCACCAGATCCCCGAGGTCCCGCGCACCCTCAGCGGCAAGGCCCTCGAAATCCCCGTAAAACGGATCCTCATGGGCACACCGCCCGAGCAGGCCGCCAGCCGTGACAGCCTCGCCAATCCCGCCGCCCTTGACTGGTTCACGCGGACCGCGCAACTGTGGACCGCGGGCACCGGCGGCGGCGAACGCCGAACCTGAGCCCCAGATCCTGGCCAGCAAGTTTCCCGCCGCACGTGGAGGGGCACACCATCTTCGTATGAATCGCCGGCTCGAGCTCATTGCGGACATCGAGGGAACCGACCGCCTGGTCAATGACATCGTCGCCGCCGCGACACGGGGTAGCGGTCCGAAGGAGAGCTTCCGTTGCGAATGTGGGCATGAGACCTGTCATGAACATGTGCTCATCCCGCGGGACCTCTACGAGCGGGTTCGGCAGGATCCGATGCTCTTCATCCTGCAACCGGGCCATGAGCTCCCGGAAGCCGAGGACATCGTCCGGACGGCAGACACGTATGAGATCGTCAGGAAGCACGAGGAGTTGCGTCCGGTTCTGGAGCGCACCGACCCCCGCATCCATGACGAACCCCCTGAGTCTGCTGCGGCTGGCGGGTCCCTGTCCTAGTTGGGCCCCCGCGACCTCCGGGTAGCCCTGGGGTATGGCGCGTGGGGATCCCGGGATGATCTCGTTGGGATACGGGAAGTACGTGCGAGCCGACCGCATTTTCGCACTGGTGCCGATGGCCGACGATCAGCGCGGGGAGGGCCGGCGCACGTACGTTCACGTCGAGGATCTCGACGAGCCGATCGTCGCGTCTCGATCCGAGCGCGCGATCCTCGAGGACATGGAGGCGGCGCTCGTCGCTGCCGCCGGCATTCCACGGCGACGGCGACCGTTCGGTCGCCACTTCGACGACGGCGCACATCGGCGCAAGAGCAGCGTCTGAGCGGGTCGGAGAGCCGTCGGGGAACCTCGCTTGATACCGTTCGGCGGGCGTTGAATTTATTCAACGGCCTGAGTCGCAGGTGCCGATGAGGTTGGTCGGCTGCCCGCGACCAAGGTTGTGTTGAGCGGTTTCGCAGCGCGGAGGTGGATCCACCGCCGGCGTTCGGAATTCTGCCAACTTACAGTTCGAGAGGAAATCATGAGCGTCCACGCGGAACATGCGACCGCCAACGAGCAGATGATCGCGGAGATGCAATCCCGCGTGGGGAGCATCGTCCGGCGCGCGGAGCCGCCGTTCACGAATGAGATGAACGGTGACGCGATCAAGAACTTCGCCTGCGGCTGCGGTGACCCGAACCCGCTCTTCCACGACGACGAGTACGCGAAGGACAGCCCGTTCGGCTCCCGGATCGCGCCGCCCTGCATCCTGTTCGCGCAGGGGGTGGGAACCCTGATGGGGACCGCCTTCGGTATGCCTGGGTTGCACGCCCTCTACATGGGCACGGAGTTCTGGAACCACGAGCCGATGAGGCTTGGCGATCGGATCGTGCCTGAGTTCAAGTACGGCGAGATGGACATCGATGAGCAAGGCTCAAAATTCGCTGGCCTGCGGATCCGCCAGACGATGGACGGCTCGTTCACCAACCAGCACGGCGCGGTCGTGTCCGAGACCAAGGACCACGTGCTGAGGTTCACCCGGTCCGGCGGGTCGGGCCGGTCCAAGTACGCCGATCTCGAGAAGGCGAGCTACACAGCCGATGAGATCGATGCGATCGACGCCGACTACGCCAGGGAGCACCGACAGGGGGCCGAACCGCGCTACTGGGAGGATGTGGAGGTCGGGGAAGAGGTTCCGTGGGTCGTCAAGGGACCGTTGACGGTCACCGACTGCGTCGGGTTCAAGATCGGCTGGGGCCATGGACCCTTCGTGCGGCCGAACCGGATCGGCTTCGACTACCGCATGAAGCATCCCCGCGCCTACACGAACAACTCGAGGGGCGTGCCGGACGTGCCCGAGCGCGTGCACTGGGAGGACGAGTTGGCGCAGACGATCGGGATTCCCGCCGCATTCGACTACGGCCCGCAGCGGGTTTCCTGGTTCGGGCACCTGCACTTCAACTGGATGGGGGATCACGGCTGGCTCGAGTACATGAACGTCGAATTGCGGGAGCCGATCCTGATCGGCGACACGTCGTGGCTCGAAGGACGAGTTGCCGACAAATGGATGGAGGATGGTCGCCACCTGGTGAAGATCGAGCACTGGGCAAGAGACCAGCGCGACAGGATCACCACCAAGGGCCGCGCTCACATCAGGCTTCCGTCCCGGAACGATCCAGCTTGAGCGCGGACTTGTCTGCAGCCTGATCGTGCTGCACGTTCAAACCTCGTGCACGTGAGGCGTCAAGATCCCCTGTGATGGAACTGCGCCACATCCGTTACTTCGTCGCGGTCGCCGAGGAACTCAACATGGGCCGGGCGGCTGCCCGGCTCCACATCGTCCAGCCCGCGCTGAGCAAGCAGATTGCCGCGCTCGAGCGCGACCTTTCGGTAAAGCTCTTCGACCGCTCGAAGGGGCGGCTGTTGCTGACGCCGGCAGGCGTTGCATTCCTGAGTGATGCCCGCGACGTGATGCGCCGCGTCGATAGGGCGGCAGAATCCGCACGTTCGATCGACATGGGCGAGCTTGGCACGCTGGAGGTTGGGTTCGTGGGCTCGGCGATGTGGGGGGTGTTGCCGGGCGTGCTGCGGGAACATCGCCGCCGATATCCGGGTCTGCGATTTCGCCTGCACGAGCTGACCACTGCGGTTCAACTTGCACAGCTCCGGACAGGCTCGCTGGATGTCGCATTCCTGCGCGCGCCGGCGTTCGACGAGGAGCTCGAGTTCGAGCCGGTCTCACAGGAAGTGCTCGTGGTGGCCCTTCCCGACGACCATGCACTTGCGGGACGGGCGGCGATCGACCTGGCGGACCTGGCGGATGAGACCTTCGTGATGAGCGTGCCGCACGAGTCGCCGAACTACTATGCCCGCTGCATCGAGCTCTGCCGCACTTACGGATTCGTGCCGAATTCCGTCGAGGAGGCGGACACCGTCGGCGGCGGCATGCACTTCGTCGCTGCCGGCCTTGCTGTGTTGCTCGCCCCAGGCTCTTTCGCCACCCGCCCCTGGCCCGGCATTGTGTTCAAGCCGCTCACGCGAGAGACGGTCGAGCTCGAGCTCGCGATGGCATACAACTCCCAGCGCGAACGCGGCGCGCTGACGGCCTTCATCGAGACCGTTCGGCAGGTGGTCGCCGATCGGGCGTTAGAGGCGCGGTAGCTGAAGCGGCGAAAACGCGATCAGGAGGTCCAGCCTTCCGTCATCGGCCTGATGCCCGATGTCGACCCCGTCGCCTCCGCCACCCGAGTCCGTTTCGAACCTCCAGTCGAAACGCAGCCATCCATGGTGCGCGTCAACGGGGCTCGTCCTGATGTTCAACCGTATGCCCTGCCCCCGCCGGATGATCCACTCGGCGATCTCGGCTTGTCCTCGGGCCGTGTCATCGGCACCGGTGCTGACGCCGATGATCTCCGCGTCCGGAGTGAAGCCGGTGGCGACGATCCTGTGCACTTCGGCGCCATCGCCGACTGCATCGAAAGCGGCGATGTAGGCGTTGACAGCCTCTTCGGGACTCATGCTGCTCCTCTCGAGATGTGGCCACGACCCTAAGCCGCCGATCGCGTCGCCGCATCTACTCGGAGGAATAGCTCGATACATCCTGGATTAGGCCCCTGGCCCTGAAGCGGCGGCGTGACTAAGTTCGGATGCCTACGCGGATCCCTCCCGCGCGTCGCAGAAGGAGAACGGATGCACACGGTCGTCAACGGAGAAGTGCCGGCGCCGGCCTGCCCGGTTTCCCAGGAGTTTGATCCGTTCGGATCTCACTATCAGGAGGATCCGGCTTCGGCACAGGCGGAAGGCGGGGACGTCTACTTCAGCGAGACGCTGGGCTGGTACGTGATTACCCGGCACAAGGACATCCGCCAGGTTTACGCCGACAGCGAATCGTTCTCCTCCCAGCGGTTCAGTGAGCCGATCACGCCGCCCTGTCCGGCGGCGGGAGCGAAGCTGAAGGAGTACGGCTTCAAGACGCCGATGGCGCTCGGCGCTCTTGACGAGCCGATCCACCTCGAGAGGCGGCGGCGGCTCGAGGAGCCGTTCAGGATGGAGAACGTTGCGCTGATGACCCCGCGCATCCGGCAGGTGCAGACGGAATACATAGATGCGTTCGTCAGCCGTGGAAACGCGGATCTCGTCTCAGAGCTTTTCTACGAGGCACCGGCTGTGATCGCGCTGGAGTTCATGGGCGTTCCCGATGAGGACATCGCCCGGGTCAAGGAGAACGCTGCTGGTGTTCTCCTCTTCCAGTTCGGCCGAACGACGGAAGAGCAGCAGGTCGCGACGTGCGACCTGATGGGCCGGCAGTACGCGTACGCCATCGACCTGATCGCGCGCCTGAAGGAAGATCCATCCGGGCCGGGATTGCTGCAGTTCGCGGTGCGTGCGTCGCTCGACGAGCCGGAGTACTTCGACGACCACTTCCTCATCAGCCTTTGCATCACCTCGCTCGCGGCGGCCCACGAAACAACGAGTAGCTCGGTGGCTAACGCGATGCTGGAGTTGCTTCGCCCACGCGAGCGCTGGCAAGCGATCTGTGCCGACCCCAGCCTGATCCCCGGCGCTGTTGAGGAGTGCCTACGGCTCGCGCCCACGCTCACGACCGGACGGCGTCTTTGCGTCAAGGAGACCGTCGTCAGCGGCGTTCCAATCCCGGCTGGGTCGATGGTCTTGCTCGCCAACGCCGCAGGCAGCCGCGACGAAGAGCGGTTTCCAGAGCCGAACTCGTTCGATCCGGCCAGGCGCAATGCGAAGCACAGCTTCGCCTTCGGCTACGCGGGGCATTACTGCCTCGGCGCGCGGCTGGCCCGGCTCCAGATGGAGATCGTGCTGCAGGAGCTCGCTCGCCGTCTCCCGCACATGAGACTCGTCGAGGGTCAGGCCATTGAATACGTCCCAACTGCCAGCTCCCACACCCCGACCGCCCTGCTTGTCGAGTGGAACCGCTTCGAAAATCCTGTTGCCGGCGATCGGCCGGCCGATGGCGCCGCGGTCGGCGCGAGCTGAGTCGACCGGACCCCCGACACTACAGGAGACGAAAATGAACATGTCCAAGCTGGAAGCCGAGGTCGATCGGCTGTCGTCGGTTCACGAGATCCAGCAGCTCGTATACCGCCACGCATATTCGATCGACTCCTGCGACCTGGCGCTGTTCCAGTCGCTCTGGGCCGAGACAGAGACGGCTCTGGAGCCACCGTATGCGGATTACCACTCGGCGCGCAGCCCGCGGATCGCGTTCGAGGGCCGGGGCCCCTCGATGATCGCCATCGCCAACCATCTCATCGACTTCGACGGGCCCCATGACGCTCATGGAACCGTCTACGGCCTGGTCCAGACGGACTGGAGTGGAAAGTTCCTCGAGCAGGCCGTCATCTACCAGGACCGCTACGTCCGTGTCGAGGAGCAGTGGCTTTTCCTCAACCGCAAACACCTGCTCCTCTACGGAGCAGAGCGCTCAGCAAACCCGTTCGCGCAACCGCCCGCCAACTGGCCCGCGAATCAGATCGGCCTCGGTACAGCCACCGACGAAATCCGGGGAACCTGACTTGCCCCCGAGCCGGCGGCTGGGCCGTTGCCAGCGCGCCATCAACTCGAAGGAATCGACCGATAGCTCCTGGATTGGGGACTAGCCCCGAAGCCGCGGCCCAGCTAGCTTGCGAGCGTCGTTGAAAAAACTGGAGCTGTGGGGGCTGTTGAGAGAGCGGGCACCGCAGACTTCACTCTGGAGGAGGAGAAGATGTTGAGTTCGATCCAGCGTGGGCGTTCGCCGCGCGTAGTAGCAGCTGCCACCGGCGTCGTTGCCTTACTGATGGTGGTGATGGCGACAATTTCGGCGTCGAGCGTCAATGCCGCCAACTCGCCGTTCAAGATCCTGTTCGTGACGTCGCTGAGCGGGCCGCTCGGCTTCGTCGGCAAGACGGAGGCCAACGGCTATCAGGCAGGTGTCGATGTCGTCAACAGTCAGGGCGGAATCCTCGGCTCGAAGGTGGAGCTGAAGGTCGTCGATGACGCCGGTACGGGCGCCAAGGCGGTCGCTGCGGCGCTTCAGGAGACGAGCAGCACCGATTACCACCTGATCACGTGCGGCAGCTTCGGCGATGACGGCCTGGCGTGCGCCCCGGCGATCAAGAGCAAGCCGGCTCTGCAGATCCCGGCGATCGCCGAGGGTTCCATCAACAACCCGAAGAAGTACCCGCGCACGTTCAACTCCGGCGGTCTTTTCGATAACGCCGAGCTGGGCATGGCGCAGCGGATGAAGAAGAACAAGGTCAAGAAGGTCGCGATCGTCGTCGGTGACAACGCGACTGGCCGCACCGCGTCGGGGATCCTCAGCAAGGCCATCAAGAAGACCCGGCTGAAGGTCGCCAAGGTCGTCTTCGTGCCGCTTGGCGCGACAGATGCCACACCGCAGCTGCAGCAGGCTCAGGCCAGCGGCGCGGACGCGATAGCGACGACCGGCTTCACCCCGTCGAACATCGCGATCATGAAGGCGCGCGCGAAGCTGGGTTGGACCGCCGCGTTGTACTGCGATTGGTACTGCAGCTCGGCGAACCTCGGCGTCCTGACCGATGCCGAGCGCAAGGGCGTCGTCAGCCAGGTGTGGCCGTTCATGGTCAAGGGCAGCAAGGGTCAGCAAAGCAAGGAGTTCAAGGCGATGGACTCGTCGTTCTTCAAGCTGCAGGGCTCGACGATGCCGTTGGCGATCACCGCGGCGCAGGTGACGTACAACATCCCGATCCTGGCGCGGGCGGCTGCAAAGAAGGCCAAGTCGACGGCCGGTCCGAAGATGGCCAAGGCGCTCGAGCGCATCAGGCTCGGCAAGGACGCCAAGGGCTTCGTCGGTCCGAAGCTCCTGTTCACGCCCAAGAACCACGCGTTCGGCACGCAGCCGAGCGACTTCATCTACATCAAAGCTGGAGTGATGACCGGCGGGTACATCACACCGGGGAGTTAGCAGGGCTCAGGACAACACGCAGCCGGCTCGCCAACAGAGCCGGAACTCTCCATCGGGGGTCGGGTCCATCTGGGCTCGACCCCCGATCTCTTTCACCTGGCGTGTGTTGGGCGACGGCCATGCCTATGGACGGCAGAGCGTCCGAACGATACGTTGCTTGAAAATAGTGGAGCCCAGAGAGAGGCTCGGATGGGAGGTTCCGGTATGCGCCTAGCGCTCACGATCAATGCGCCGGGCCGCTTCAAGGAGGCGGTCGCGGATGTCGGGATGGCGGGCAGACTGGAGGAGGCGGGCCTGGACACGCTCTGGGTCGGCGAGGCGACCGGGTTTGACTCGCCGAGTCTGTTGGGCCACCTCACAGCAACGACCCGACGCGTTGAGCTGGGCGCGGGCGTCCTCAACCCGTTCACGCGCACCCCAGCTCTTGTCGCGATGACGGCGGTCGCGCTCGACGAGCTCTCCAACGGGCGGTTCGTCCTCGGCCTTGGGGTCGCGAACCCGCAGCTGATCGAGGGATTGCACGGGCTTGCGTACCGCGGTGCGATCAAGCGGATGGAACGCATGATCGACGTATGTCGTGCGGCGTGGGCGGGCGAGCCGATCGGCGGCGGACCGCCCGGAGGCGGTCCCGGGTTCTCCGGCTTGGAGCCTCGGCCCCTGGTGGTCGCCAAGCCGGACCGCAGGATCCCGATCCATGTGGCAGGTCAGGGCGAGCGGATGGTTGAACTGGCGGCGGCGCGTGCCGACGGCTGGGCTCCGATGCTGCTGGTCCCCGAGAAGTTCGACGAGGTCTTCGGGGAGTCCATTCAGCGCGGCGCGGCCCGCCGCGACCCGCAGCTCGAGCCGCTCGAGATCTCAGCCGGCGGTGTTCTGGCGGCAGTCGTTGACGATGAGTCGGAACAGCTGGCACTCCTGGCACGCGCCCGTCGCACGCTGGCGCTGTATGTCGGCGGACTCGGCAGCAAGGACAGCAACGTCTACAACCGGCTGATGCGTCGCTACGGGTACGAGGAAGCCGCGGAAGAAGTGCAGGATCTCTACCTCGCCGGCGATCGTGCGCGGGCGGCCGAGGCGCTGCCGGACGAGTTCGTCGACACGATCACCGTGATCGGCACCGCCGATCACGTTCGCGCACGAATGGACGCCTACGCGGCGGTGGGCGTGGCCTGCCTCACCATCGAGCCGCTCGAGGACCCGGTGGCGACGATCGCGCGACTTCGATCGATCGCGGACAGCCGCGATCACCTTGAGACCTCATCGGCCGCACCTTGATACCGTCTGGTCGGTATTGAATTTATTCAACGGCATGTAGCCGAGGACGCAGAGGAGAAGGTCCTGATGGAGTTCGGCATCCTGCTCAACCACGAGTATAAGAAGGACCACGACCTCGACGAGCGCGTCGACGAGCTGATCGAGATGACCCGCGTCGCGCGTGACAGCGGCTACAAGCTCCTGTTCGGGATGCAGCATCTCCTGTCGTCGCTGGCGACGTTCCAGGCACCCGTTCTGCTGTCGCGTCTGATCCCGGAATCCGGCGATATGCGCCTGGGCACCGGCGTCTACCTGTCGAACCTCGAGCACCCGATCCACATCGCGGAGACCTGGGCAACCCTGGACCGGCTCTCCGGCGGACGCATGATCATGGGCTTCGGCGCGGGCTACCGCAAGAACGAGTTCAGCTCGCTTGGCATCGAGCGCAAGACCCGCTGGGGCCGGATGGTCGAGCACATGACGCTCACCAGGCAGCTCCTGACGGGCGAAGAGGTCAACTTCCACGGCAAGCATTTCGACATCGATGGCGAGGCGTGCAGCATGACGCCGATCCAGGACCCGATGCCGCTGTGGCTCGGCGCCAACGGCGAGAAGACCGTCCGCATCGCGGCCCGCCACGCCGATGCTTGGATCGCCCCGCCGAACGTCAAGACCGGCTGGGTCAAGGGGCACCTTCAGTACTACAAGGACGAGCTCGAGGCCAACGGCATCGATCCGGCCACCAAGGAGTACCCGCTCATCCGCGAGATGTACATCTCCGACACCGACAAGTCAGCCGACCACGAGGCGCTGGACTTCCTGCGGGAGGAGTACTCGGAGTACGCCAAGCCGGAATACGGCCGCGATGTCGTCTACTGGCGCACGATGTTCGACGAGTTCCGCGAAAAGGCATTCCTCTGGGGCTCAGCGGAGACCATCAGCGACCGGATCCAGGAGTACGCGGACGCAGGCTTCAACCGCTTCATCTTCCGCGTCCAGTGGGGAGACATGCCGTTCGAGATGGCGGTCCAGAGCGTCAAGCGCTTCGCTGAGGAAGTCATGCCTCGGTTCGAGAAGGTCATCGCCTGACCGGCGGCTGTCATGACGGGCACCAGCTCCATCGCGATTCCGGAAAGCGCCCGCCGCCTGTTCGAGGGCAGCGAGACGGCGACCGTGATCACCGTCAATCCGGACGGGACTCCGCAGGCATCGATGATCTGGGTCGCGCTTGAGGGGAACGACATCATGTTCGCCGCCGATACCAGCTACCAAAAGATCCGCAACCTGCGACGGAACCCGATCGCTGTGATCGTCGTCAACGACGACGAGGTCACTGCGAGGGGGCTGCGGCATCACATCGTCGTTCGCGGCCGGGCGTCGGTCACCGGGCCTGGAATACCCGACGAGTACGAAGCGTTTATCAGCGGGACGGTGGCTCGCTACTTCCCAGGGCATCCTGCCCCACGACGCGGGCTGGAGGACGGCGTGATCGTCCGGATCACACCGGAGCGAATTCGTGGCATCGGGCCGTGGGCCTGATCCCGCCAAGCAGCGGCAACAGAAACGGAGAAAGCAATGCCCGCATATCTAGTTGGCTGGGTCAAGGTCAAGGACCCGGCTGGGATGAAGGAGTACGCCGCCGGCTCGCATCCGAGCATTCATGCTTACGGAGGCAAGATCCTTTGGGCGGGGCCGCCGGCCGCGGCGCTTGAGGGCGAGTTCGACGCCCACGGTCTTGCCGTGGTCGAGTTCCCCTCTCAGGAGGCCTTGCAGCAGTGGTATGACTCGCCGGAGTACGCGGAGTGGCTCGATCTGCGCAAGCGTTCGGCTGACAGCGTGATGCTGGCGACTCCCGAAGCGCCAGCCGGCGGAATGGCTTAGGGGGCAAGCGGATGGGGTTGTTGTATGAGGAGATGTCCGTGGGGCAGGTCGTCTCGCACGCGATGACGCGGACCGTCACCGAGGCGGACAACGTGTTCTTCACGTGCCTGACGATGAACCCGCAGCCGCTTCATCTCGATGCGCAGTTCGCGGAGGGCACCGAGTTCGGAGAGCGGCTGGTCAACAGCATGTTCACGGTCGCGCTCGCCGTCGGCATGTCGGTCTTCGAGCTGACGCTCGGTACGACGGTGGCGAACCTCGGCTTCAAGGAGACCGACTTCCCCAAGCCCGTGTTCCATGGTGACACGCTGCACGTCGAGACCGAGATCATCGACAAGCGCGAGTCCAAGAGCCGGCCCGACGCGGGCGTCGTCACGTTCGAGCACCGCGGCTACAACCAGCGCGACGAGCTCGTCGTGCGCTGCCGGCGAGTGGCGATGATGCGCAGAAAGGGTGTTGAGGCATGAACTTCGCTCTTACAGAGGTGCAGGAGACGCTTCATGAGGAGGTCCTCAAGCTGTCCCGAACGTTCCCGGCCGATTACTGGCTCGAGCGGGACAACGCGGGCGAGTATCCGTGGGACTTCGTCAACAAGCTGGGTGAGCACGGCTACTGGGGGACGATCGTTCCGGAGGAATATGGCGGGGCTGGGCTGGGCATCACCGAGGCGGCGCTGGTGCTGCACGCGATCTGTCTATCGGGCGCGGGCACCAGCGGTGCGTCGGCGGCGCACTTCTACATGTTTCCGCCCTCACCGGTGGTCAAGCACGGCTCCGATGAGCTCAAGCAGCGGGTCCTGCCGGGCGTGACGCGCGGCGACACCGTCATGGCCTTCGCGGTCACCGAGCCGACCGCCGGAACAGACACTTCCCGGATCTCGACGTTTGCGAAACGCAACGGCGACGGCTGGATCGTCAACGGGCAGAAGGTGTGGACCACCAATGCCCAGAACGCCGACAAGATGCTGCTGCTGGCGCGGACATCCCCGCGCGACGAGGCACGCCCGCTCGACGGGATGACGCTGTTCTTCACCGATCTGAATCGCGACCGCTGCACGATCCGCAAGATCGACAAGCTCGGGCGGCCCGCGGTCGACTCCAACGAGGTCTTCATCGACGACCTCGAGGTCCCCGACGAAGACCGGGTAGGCGAGATCGGCGACGGGTTCAAGAACCTGCTCGACGGGATCAACCCCGAGCGGATCGTGATCGCGATGGAGGCGATTGGCATCGGCCGCTCGGCGATCAACATCGCCTCGCAGTACGCCAAGGAGCGGATCGTGTTCGACAGACCGATCGGCCAGAACCAGGCAATCGCGCACCCGCTCGCGCATGCCTGGGCGCGGCTCGAGGCCGCCGAGCTACTCACGCTCAAGGCAGCCTGGCTATACGACAACGGCAAGTCGTGCGCGAGAGAGGCGAACGCCGCGAAGCTACTCGCCTCGGAGGCGGCGTTCGACGCCTGCGATGCGGCTGTCCAGACCCATGGCGGGTTCGGCTACGCCAAGGAGTACCACGTCGAACGGCTCTTCCGAGAGGTCAGGCTTTACCGCCTGGCACCTGTCTCCAACGAGATGGTCCTCAACTTCCTCTCCCAGCACGTGCTCGGGCTGCCGAAGTCGTACTGATGGACGGCACGGCGCCGCAAGCGAGGGAGATCAGGCGGCTTCGCAGTCTGCTCTTCATGCCCGCGACGCGTCCCGACCTGGTCGCCAAAGCGCCGCGCTTCGCTCCCGATGCGGTCGCCATCGATCTCGAGGACGGAACAGCGCCGGCGGAGAAGGTGCAGGCTCGCGACTTGGCCGTACAGGCTGCCCGCGACCTTGCGAGACAGGCGCCGCGGGTCGCGGTCCTGATCCGCGTCAACAGTCCCGGATCTCCGCTCATGGCTGATGATCTGGTCGCGGCCGTGCAGGCGGGGGTCGCGGGGGTCGTGGTTCCCAAGCTCCAGGCGATCGAGGAGCTGGGCGAGGTCACCGAGCGACTCCGCGGCGCCGAGAGCCGCTTCGGCAGCGTCGACACGACACGCGTACTGGTCGGCATCGAGACGGTCCTCGGAGTGCACCGCGCGAACGAGCTGCTCAGCGGTGACCCGCGCGTCTTCGCGACCTATTTCGGTGCCGAGGACTTCGCCGCCGATCTGGGCGCGGAGCGGACGGCTGAGGGAACCGAGGTGCTCTACGCGCGATCGCGTGTGGTCATGGCCGCGCGAATGGCCGGTGTGCTGGCGCTCGATCAGGCCGTCGTGGAGCTACGCGACGAGGGTCGCTTCGTGGCCGATGGGGAGCGAGGCCGCCAGCTCGGCTATACCGGGAAGCTCTGCATCCACCCCGATCAGGTCGCGCTGAGTCACCGCCTCTTTACGCCGAGTGACGCAGACGTCGAGCGCAGCCGGCGGCTGCTCAGCGCGTACGAGGCCGGCGTAGGGGAGGGGAGGGCCGTCGTGGAGTTCGAGGGCCAGATGGTGGACGGGCCGCTCGTGCTGCGGGCGCGAGCGGTGCTCGCAGCCGCCGACCCTTCATAGGCGGCGGCCTCAGCAGAGCCGGTGAGAAGCCTCTTCGAGGCGTGCGCGGAAATCGGGATGAGCGACCGCGATGAGATTCCGGGCACGCTCTGCCAGCGAGCGGCCGCGCATCTCCGCGACGCCGAATTCGGTCACCACGAGGTCGACGTCGCTGCGTGGCGTCGAAGTCACGCCATCCTGGAGGCGGGCCACGATCCGCGACACCGACCCGGAGCGGGCCGTCGCCGGCAGGGCCATGATCGACTGGCCGGCGGGTGCCAGCGCCGACCCACGGACGAAATCGACAGC
>JADMIO011121702.1_pt1 | contig 25612 bp, 31 predicted proteins | sample 8958161 | NCBI WGS metagenome assembly JADMIO01 (sample SAMN16585339, study PRJNA669376) | soil metagenome | isolation source: Crop rotation soil | place: USA: Cullars Rotation, Alabama | collected 2011 | reverse complement strand
AGAACGCGCTCGAGTTCGGCAATTTCGAGCCGATGAAAGCGTTCGTCACCGAAACGCTCGGCGAACCGTGGAAAGACCATCTTCGCTACAAAAAGAGCGAGGGCTACATCGATGCTCGAGTCGAGGACTTCGATCCGCGGGCGAAATGGTCGGAAGAGGTCCGCCGGTTCATGATGATAGACGTGCAGGGCAAAGGCGGCCGGCATTTTTACTACTCGATCCACGCGTTTGCGCAGGGCGGCGCGCAGCGCGTCCTCCATTTCGACAAGGCGTGGTCGATCGAAGAGCTGCGGAGTGTGATGGTCGATTGGAACGTTGCGTCCTCAAACGTCGGTATCGATTCCGGTGCCTGGACCGCGGAGGTCTACGAATATGTGATGCAGTCGGGCATGCTCCCGAGTGGCGACTATGCGTGGAAGCCGATGAAGGGCGATCGTGCTCCGCACTTCACCGTTGAGGGAGTTCGCCAGCCGTGGACGTGGTCGTGGGTCGATCCCTACCTCGGCATGAAGACGCAGGGTCAGGTCCCGCAGCTCCGCCAGGTGTTGTTCTCGAAGACGGCGATGCTCGATCGGGCCGAAGCGATCATGCGTGGCATCGGGCCGAAACTTTCGATCCCGTCCGGCGCCAACCTGCTTCACGAATACAAGATGCAGCTCACTGCCTACGAGCGGTTCGAGAAGACGAAGAAGACGACTGGAGAGGTTGAAATCGAGTGGGTGCAGAAGCGGCCTGACGATCACTGGGGCTCTACCTTCCGCATGGCTTTGGTCAGCGCATTGGCGACCGGGATCATGGACATCGGAGCTTGACAACAGACCGCAACACAGTATCACACGAGGGAAGATGCCGCTGCACGAGAATTCGCAGGAGTGTTCAATCGGGTTCGATTACGATGCGGTCGAGGGCGGAAAACAGGAGACTCTGACCCACAGCGAGGAGGACGTTTACGAGGCGCTCCGGAAGATCACCCGGTTCGTCCGGACCAAAGATCGCGCTCGTCTGACTCTCGATTGTCTGGCCCTGGCCCTCGGCGATTCGGAGGCCGCGGTGAAAACGATGACCCAGCTCGCCGAAGAGCACGGGTTGACTAAGGCCGCGATTTCGAAACGGACCAAGGAAATCCGGGAGCAGCTTCACCTTTCAATCAACGCCAATAACAAAAGCGCCCATGCTGTCGAAAAATACCGGAACAACCGAAGCCCTCTCCGTCTCGACCGTGTTACCGGAGGGTTGCACGGCCTACCGCCAGGGTCTCGTCCTGAAACCGGGCCTGTCGTATGACGAGTGGAAGGGCGTAGGGAAGACGATTTCCCGCATGGCCGGCTCGGTCATGTGGCTTCTCGGTGACTGGTTGGCGTATGGTCAGGCGGCATATCACGGCCTCGAGGGGTTCAAGCGGATGGAGAACGACCGCTACGCGATGGTCGCCGAGGACACCGGTTTCAGCGAGCAGCGCCTTCGGAACGCGAAATGGGTGTGCTCGGCCGTTGACCTGTCTCGGCGCCGAGACAAGTTGACCATGTCTCACGCGGAGGAGATCGTCGGCCGATCGGCTCCGGGCCAGTTCGATTACTGGATCGATCGCGTTGTGAAGGAGGGCATCCCGGCCAAGAAGCTCCGGGAAATGCTCCGAAAGTCGAAGTCGATCCACAAGATCGAGCCCAATGACAGCGGGGTGACGTCTCCGCTCGCAGTCACCGACCAATACGTTCGCGACATGCTTTCGGTCATCCCGAAGCTCACCGCGGACCAGAAAAAGGAGCATCTGCGGAACCTGATGCCGGTCATCCGTGGGTTGTCGGCCTGATGTTCGACAAGCGGTGGAAGTATGTCGGTCCGGTGAAGGAGGCCCAAGGGGAAATTTTCAGGGTAGTTGACGCGGCAAAGAGGGACATCGTCGCGTTCACAGAGCTTCGGGACGGCAAAGGCTCGGGCCATACCTGGCGCGGGACCGCCGATGAGTTCAAAAAGCAATTCACGATGTTGAAGCCGACCGGTTGACGGCGGGCGCGAAGTTATCGCGCGCCCATGGACGAATGGCTCATCATCTATAACGACTACTCCGACGTCGATCTGGCAGCGGAAATTACGTGGCTGAAGACCCAAGCCCGGAACCCGTTCAACGCGCAGACCGAGGGTAATCGGTCCTATGCGCGGTCAACCGCTGAGGTCCGCACTCGCCTGGCGGCCGCGACGCAGATCCAGCGCGAACGTTCCAACACCGAGCCCCGGCATGGGGTCGCGGACTTCTCGTCGGTCCAGCCCTAACCCATGCCCGCCCCGAAGATCAATTTCCTCGAGCGCATTGTCGCTGCAGTTTCTCCGGAATATGCGCTCAAGCGCGCCATCGCCAAGGAGAAGTTGACGTATTTCGGCTACGACGGCGCCGATCCGGGCACCAAGCGCGGCTCGTCTGGCGGCCAGGGTAAGAACGCCGGCAGCGAAACGCCGAAGATGGCGCAGGACCGCCTGGCCCTGATGTGGGAGGCCCGGGACCTCGAGCGAAACATGCCCGTCATCCGGTGTGTTCTCGATCGCGTCTCTCAATACGTCTGCGGCGTCGTCCAGTATCAGTCCCAGACGCAGGACGCGGCCGCCGATTCTCTCTACGAGGAATACTGGAACAACTGGTGCGAGACCACGGCCGACATCACCGGCCGGCATAACTTCCGGATGCTGGTCGAGCTGGCGTTCCGGTCGATGCTCCGGGACGGCGATTTCGGGTTCAACCTGGTCCGCAACGGTCCTGACCTGCAACTGCAGTGCGTGGAATCCGACCGCATCGGTGACCCGAACAAGGTCTCGAATCAGTTGGAGGACATGTTCGTCCAAGGCATCCGGCTGGACGAGCTCGGCCGCCCGACGGCCTACGACATCTACCGGCGTGAGCGGAAATCGAATCGCTACGAGCTCGAGGGTTCGGTCCCGGCCGATCAGTTCTTCTTCCTCTCGAAGCCGCTTCGCACGGACGAATACCGCGGTGTTTCCTGGCTCGGCCCGATCGTCGCGCCGGCGCGGGATCTCTACGAAATGTTCTCCTTCGAGCGTGGCGCCGCCAAGTGGGCTGCCTCGATTGCCGGCGTCATCACGGTCACCGACCCGAGCAATCGCGGCACCGCCGGCAGCGCTGGCACCTGGGACGGTCAACTCGCGGACGGCACCAAGACCCAGACGGTTACCAGCGGAAAGCTCCTTCGGCTGAAGCCGAATGAGTCTGTGACTCCCTTCGATACCGGCAACCGCCCGTCGGGTGCCTTCGCCGCCTACATCGACGCGGCCATCCGGGACATCGCGATGGGTCTGAACGTGCCCTACGGTTTTTTCAACATGGCGTCATTCGGCGGCGCCACGGTCCGGCTCGAGGCGATGCAGCTCCAGCGCACGTTCGTGCGGCACCAGGAGCTCCTGACGGCGAAGCTCCTCGATCCGATCAAGCGCGCGGTCCTGAACAACGCCATTGCCCTCGGTGTGCTCCCGCCGACTCCGAATTGGAACGCCGGTCGCTGGCAGTTTGGTCCGCATCTGACGGCGGACACCGGCTACGACACCGATGCGAACATCAGTCTCCTGCAGAATGGTCTCAAGACGGCGGCCGCGATCGCCGGCGAGGAGGGCTACGACTACGAGGACCTCGTCGACCAGCTCATCAAGGAGGCCACGATCCTGCGCGACAAGTGTGCGCTCGCCGGCATCCCGGTCGAGATGATTGCCCAGGCCCGGTTTCCGGAGGCCACGGCCCAGATTGCCGCGGTTCAGGACGCGATGCAGCCCCACGTTGGTCCGACGCTCGAGGAAATCGGCGACGGCGGCGCCAAGGGTCTTGCCGACGTCATGGAAAAGGCCGCGCAGGGCATCATCCCGCGCGAGGAAGCGGTCGCGCTCCTCGTGTCGGTCTACGAATTCGACCCGGCAGTCGCGCAGGCGCTCATTCCCGACAAGCAGGCGGAAGCGGTGAAGGCCAATCAGCCCGCCGCGCCGGCTGCGCCTGGTGGCGGCAAGCCCGCGGCCAAGAAGCCGGCCGCGAAAGAACCCGCGAAGAAATAGCTTATGCCAAACTCCAAACAAGGTGAGCACGTGATGCGTGCCAAAGTTCGTGTCGGAAACGTGAGTCCGTTGAGCGGCAATGAGGGCGACCCGTATCGCTCTCAGACGATGCGGGCCTACCCCGTCGCGAAGTCGGAAGCCTACCCGGCTGACGGCAGCGACGAGGACAACTCGTATTCGCGCTGGTCTCCGAGCGGTGAATTTTCGCTGACGATCACGAACCCGAACCTGCACGGGAAGATCAAGGATGGCGACGTGTTTTACGTCGACTTCCATCGCGCCGTGCCCGCCTGATGCCCTCTGACGCCCAGAAGAAAGCGGGCAACTACCCGATGCTTCATCTCCGGGTAGCGGGCCTGCCCGTTTCGATCGAGAATCGGAAGGGCTCGATTCGCTGCGGCACGGGCGCGCATGGCGAGTGGTCGGTGAAGATGCCGGTCCATTATGGCTACATCAAGCGCACGACCGGCGCGGATGGTGACAACGTCGATTGCTTCGTCGGCCCGGACCGCGATTCGCAGCTCGTTGTGGTCGTGAATCAGTTTGGGACCACGCATTTTGACGAGCACAAGATCATGCTCGGGTTCAAGACGCTCGCGTCGGCCAAGGCGGCCTACCGCCGGTCGTTCAATGGCGTTCCGCCGCGTGCGGAGTTCAAGGTCGTCACCCTGAAGCGCCTGAAGCAGTGGCTCGCCAGTGGCCAGACCTGGAATCGTTTCCTGTTCGCGAATCGCGAACGCCTGGTCCAGCTCCAGTCCGCGCTGCGGAAACGCGTCTCGATCACGCACGACGGTCAGCCGGGAGTGTCGCCGTCCTACGTCATGTCGACGATGAAGGTCGGTGGGAAGATCGCCGGCCACATGCAGACGGAGGGCAACGCGGTTCGCAGCGTCGCGATCCAGGATGAGTTCCGCGGTCTCGGTCTGGGGAAGAAGCTCTACGGCGAGATGATGAAGAAGATGCCGGGGCGGAAGCTCGTCAGCGACACGGCCGTGTCTGACTCGGCTGAGCGGGTCTGGAATTCCCTCGGTCGCCGGCCGGGCATCACGGTCAAAGCGATTCCGTCGCGATACGGCCACAAGACCTACGCCGGACAGCTCCGCCGGTTCGCGCGCGTGGGGAAGTTGACTGTCGCCGTTCCCAACGTGAAGACCACCGAATTTCGTCAACCTGACCCAAAGGAAGAGCAACGTTCCCGAGCCGCGCGGATCGCGCGCGTCGTTGCGCCCTTGGCAGTTGCCGGCGGTGCGTATTACCTCTGGCACAAGAGCCGGCCGAAAGTGCCGACTCGGGCAGTTGCCCCTGACGTTCCGCCGGCGTCGCCGGCCGTTGCGCCCACGAAGGTTCAGGTTGCTGCCCCGGTCGTCCAGGTTGCTGAGGTGAAGGCTCCGAAAAAGCCGATGTCCTCGAAGGTCACGGTCCCTGCGGGCAAACGGAAGGTCGTGGTCAACAAACTCGCCGCGCTTCACGCCCGGATGGTCCTCTTCAACGACCAGAACGATGAATACCGGAATCAGAAAGGTGCGAGTTCGAGCCTCCTCACTGCTTACCGGAAAGGTCGTCGTCTCGTCCCGCTGGTCCGCCGCGGCACGCAGGCTAGTGAAGACCTCGCTGACATTGCGAGCGGTCGCAAGGTCAAGGACCCCTTCTACAAGAAAGCGTGGTTCAAGGCCGCGGTGACTGGTGCGGCCATCGCGGCGCCGGTCGCAATCTCCCGGAAGGTGAACGCCTGGCATCACCAGGATCGCCGGTTCCCGGGCTCCTTGCCGCATGTCGACGCGATCCATCCGGCGTTCGGCAAGCTGAAGCAGAAGGCCGTCAAGTATGCGCGGGTCAAGCATCCCTACCTGACGCAAGACCGCCCGCTTTTCTCGGACAAGCGTCCGGTCGTCAGTCTCGACGTCGACGCGGAGTTCCGTGGTTGGGACCTCCGCGATCCTCGCGGTCGCTCGGCTCGTGTCTATGCGCCGGGCTCTCGTCGGCGTGACCGTCGTGAAAAGACTGCGCTCGAGAAGGTCGATAACATCCGCCTGATTCGAAACGTCGCGCTCGTCGCCGCCGGCGCCGGCGCCGCTGGCCTGACCGTTGCGGGTCTCAATGCGAAGCGGACCGGTCGCAACGTGAAGCAGCAATACCGGAAGGTCATCGCGGCGCGCGGTGGCCCGCGGCTTCCGGTCAAGCCCGGCTCGAACATCATCGCTCCTGATTTCCGGAAGCGGGCGCTTTCGTCGATCGTCCATCCGATCCTCTTCCGTCGGAAGGAGGAGCCCGCGATCCATCGGGTGATCGATGCGGCCAAGAATCAGGTCAAGTCGGCGGAGCGGCCCCAGCTCCCGGGGGAGGGTGTTGCGCGGATCGTCCTGGAAAATCCCAAGACTCGAGTCGGTGCCATTCGCATTCTTGGCGCTGGTGCTCTCGCTGGCGGCGGCACGCTCGCGGGCATCTTCGCGAAGCGACCGAAAACGGGTGCGCTCCTCGGTGGCCTCGGCGCGGGTCTGGTTCTTCGTCGATGAAAACTCTCGTTCTTTACGTGCTCGCCTCGATTGGTGCCCTCACGGTGATGTCCGGGTTGGTGCTCGCCGGTTGTTGGATCGCCGCGAAGCGCATCGCTCGTGCGCAGATCAAGCGCCAGGCGAAAGGTTGACAGGTTAGATTTGGCAACTTTCCCATGAACAAATCGGCTCGCCCCCTTCGCTCGCGTCTCGTGCGCCTGAATCGTCAACTCAGCAAGGTCGTCGAGTTTCGTAATCCCCAGGACGAGGAGTCGACGGGTTCGAAGTTCGCGAAGGGTGCCGCCGCGGTCGGCGGCGTGGCGGCCGCATACGGCGGCGCCGCGTATCTGCGCGGCCGGCTCAGCCAGAAGCCGGGTGACTGGAATTTCCGCCAGAACCAGCCCGGCCTGAAAGGCGTGCTCGCCAACATCGGTGCCGGCCATCGTGCCAACGTGGCGGACATGCGGACTGCGATCGGTGGCGCGCGTGGCGCCGTCGCCCCCGTGATCGACAAGGCTCGCGCTGCCGTGGCGGCCGCCGGTCCGGCCGCTTCCGCTGCGAAGACCGCAGTTTCCGGTGCGGCCTCGAGTGCCGGCCAGCAGATCCTCGCCAAGACCCGGCTTCTCCGCGGCCGGATGCCCCGGCTGCCGTTCGGCAAGTAAACGATTTTTCCCGGCGTGAAGGCCCCGTCACTGGTTGACGGGGCTTTTGCTTGCGTAATGGCAACCGTCGAGAAACCCCGTGTTCGCAATTCTTCAGGTCAATACGCCGCCCGCGGCGTGATTACCGCGAAGATGCTTCGTCGGGCCTACGGTCGTTCGACTTCGGTCACGTCTGGCAATTTGCTTGATCGTCCTTCGCTGAGTTTCAGCGCGAAGGAGAACGTCCTCCACTTCAACGCGGGCGAGCTCGTCGCTGAAAAGGTCGACACCGTGAACGCCGTCATCCGCGGCGTGAGCGTCATCACCGGCGGACTCATCGCCCGCGGTCACGATCTCGAAGTCGATCACGTGACGCTGAAGCAAATGCAGCTTTGCGCGCAGGAGAAGGGCCAGGTCCCCGTGAAGGTCGACCACAAGTCCGGCGCGGCCGCGGTGTGCGGTTACCTCTGCGATTTCCGCCTCGATGGAAACAAGCTCAAGGCGGACTGGCATCTTCTGCAGTCGCATCCGCAGAAGGAGCAAATCCTCGAGACTGCTCAGCGCATGCCGAAGGGCGTCGGCCTCTCCGCGGCGTTTGTGAGCCCTGATCGCGCGGAGCGCGCGAAGAGCGGCAAGGCCGCGGCCCGATGCAAGGAACTCCTTTCCGTCGATTACGTAACCCTCCCGGCCGCGAACCCTGACGGAATGTTCGAGGCAAAAGTTGACAGCCCTTCAGACGCAATGAATCCGGAAACTCTCGCCGCCATCAAGGCCATCGTCACCGAAGCCCTCGCGCCGATCAACAAGACGATCGCGGACCAGGGCAAGCAGCTCAATCTCCTGACCAATCCGCCCTCGCTCGAACAGCTCGCCCAGATGACGGACGAGCAGCTCGCGGACTTGGGCCTCACGCCCGAGGATGTCGCGGCCGCTCTCGATGAGCTGGCCAACGAGCAGACCGACGAAAACACCGAGGTCGACTCCAACACCGAGGTCGATTCCAAGGCCGAAGTGGCCGCGGCTCCCGCCGCGAAGACTGGCGTTGAAGCGGCTCCCGCCGCTGCCGCGGCGCCGGCCGCCGGTTCCGTTGGTGCGGCGCTCGCCGCGCTGACCAAGCAGGTCACTGAGCTGAGCGCGAAGCTCGCCAAGAAAGAGCTCCAGGCCGAGCAGGACGAGAACGAGATCCTCTTCAGCGAAATCGAGGCGAAAGTCACCGAGCTCTCCGAAGAGAATGCCCGCCTCAAGGAGGCGGTGAAGACCGGCGGCAAGGCCCTGACGGCCAGCGTCGATCGGAACAACATCCGTTTCTTCAGCCGCGGCAAGAACGAGGGCAAGTTCGAGAAGCTCGTCCAGTTCCAGATCGACGAGAAGAAGCTCACCAAGGCGCAGGCTTTCGCCGCCGCCAAGAAAGAGGACCAGCTCGCCTACGACGACTACCTCGTCCGCCTCGGCGTCAAGGCCGCTCCGACCGAATAACCGGTCACCCGATCGCAACCACATCCAGAACCATTTTCTACCATGGCCTCCCAAGTTGAATTTCAGATCAAGAGCTACATCTCGACCGCCGCGATTGGCGCGTATGAGCTCGTGAAGAAGAGCGGCACCGAAGTCGTTGTCGCCGGCGTCGGCGACCAGGCGATCGGTGTCACGATGGCCAATGCGGCCGCCGGCACCACCGTCCCGGTTCGTCTCTTCAACGGTTACGGCACCGCCTTCATGAAGGCCGGCGCTGCGATCACCGCCGGCGCGAAGGTGCGCGGTATTGCCTCTGGCAAGATCGACGACACCGCGACCGGTCCGATCGTCGGCTTCGCCGAGGAAGCGGCCACCGCTGATGGCGACGTCATCGAGGTCCTGCTCGTGGGCGCTTCGCCTGCGGCGTATCTCGTCGGTGCGGGTCAGGCGGCCGTTGCCGTCACCGGCGCGACGAATTCCTCGCCCTACGGCTTCACCACGGCGGCCCAGGCCGACGCGATCGTGACCCTGGTGAACCAGCTCCGGGCCGACCTCATCCTCGCGGGCATCATCAAGGGCGCCGCCTAATCGCTGCGCCACCGCAACAGAATAAAGCACACCACAACAACTTCCCACCATGTATCGTAACTCAGACGCAGTCATTCGCCCGGAACTCAGCGCTGTCGTGGAGGAAGCGTCCGCCGCGGACGCCTACTTCATCGCGCTGAAGGTCTTCCCGGCCTACAATTCCACGAAGAAGACCGGTGAGTTCATGAAGATCACGAAGTCCGCTTCGGAGGTCCAAAAGAAGAACATCACCGAGCGCGCCCAGAAGGGTCCCTACGGTCGGGTGGATCGCACCTACGAGAAGGACAACTTCGCGTGTGTCGATCGCGGTCTCGAGGAACTCCTCGACGATGCGGTCACCGCCGAGTTGGCCGACTTCTTCGCGACCGAGCAGGTCACGTCGAAGCTCCTGCTCCGGTCCATCATGATCGACCACGAGATCCGCGTGGCGGCCGAGGTCTTCAACGAGACCAACTTCGGCACCGCCGCCTCGGCTGCCGTGGCCTACACCGAGGCGAACCTCGCGACGATCAACTTCCCGCTGGACATCCAGACGGCGATCAAGGTCATCAAAAAGCGCGGCGAGCTGGCGAACACCATCGTCATGAACCGCAACGTGTTTGACCGCATCCGCCGGTCGACGCTGATGGCCTCCTTCCTGTTCGGTCCCCTCGGTGGCGGCCAGCAGATCACGGAGGACATGCTCGGCAAGGCGTTCGGCGTGCCGAACGTGCTCATCGCCGACGCGACCTACGACTCCTCGAAAAAGGGCCAGATCGCGGCCGCCGACTACATCTGGTCGAGCGCCTACATCTGGGTCGGCAATGTCCAGGGCGGCGACTTCAGCGCGGGTGGCGCGGGTCGCTCGATCATCTGGACGGGTGACGCCTCGAGCCTGTTCGTCACGGAGACCTACCGCTCCGAGGAGAACCGGTCCGACGTCATCCGCGTCCGCACCCACACCGACGAGAAGGTCATCAACGCGCCCGCGGGCACGCTGATTGCGACCAGCTACGCCTAATCCCTTGGCAGTGTCGGCATAGTGTTGGAGAGGCCCCGGCGGGTTGACTGTCGGGGCCTTTTCATTCCCGCCCATGAGCGAATTCTCTGAATCGATGGCCAGTGCGACGACCGAAGGTCAGCGGATCTTTGGGGATACCTGCACGATCGGCAGCACGGATTACACCTGTATCATCCATGCGCTCGTGGTCAGCAATGAAGTCGTCCCCGGCATGCCCGGCCGCGTCGCGCGCGTCACGGGTGTCGTGACGATGACCCTCGTCGACTGGACCGCCGCGGGCGGCGCGAAGGGCACGCAGATCACGGTCGCGGGCCACGTGCTGCGCGTGATGAACGACCCGGTTGCTCTCTACACGGCCGACACCGTCGAACTGCAAATCGGACCTCTCAAATGAAACCCTCCCTGAAAAATCGTCTCGTCGAACTCCGTGCGAACCTCACGCGCGATGAAGAGAAAATGTCCACTGGCAAGAAGGTCGCGATCGGCGCGGGTGCGCTGGCCGCGGGCGGTCTGGCCTACGGCTCCTATCGCGCCCACAAGGGCATTCAGCGCGGCGTGAAGGACATCGCCGGCCGCGTGCTCGGCACGATGGGCCGCAGCATGGTGGCCTCCGCGCCGGCCGCGCCGAAGATCCCCTACAAGTCGCGCCTGGTGCGGCCGGGCGTCCGCCTGAAGAAGCTCAGTGCGACTTTGGACACGGCCATCGAGCTCGCTCGCGGTGACCACGCCGGCAAATGGCTCGACAAGAACGCGGACGCCGCTCGATCCCCGAAATCTGTCGCTGCACTGAAGGCCGCGGCGAAACAGCGCGGGCTCGGTGCAGCCAACCTCGAGCGCCGGAAGGGTCTCGCCGCGCTCATCAAGATCGAGCGTTCCCTGAACCAGATGTAATGACTCCGCTGGACGGTCCAGTCTCGGTTCCTCCGACGCTCCGCGTTGAGGAACTTTTCGTCTCGCTCCTGGAGGGCGACTCGACCCTCGACGACCTCGACATCGTCGCGGGCAGTAATCGCGATGCGCAGGTCCCGCCGCTGCATGCGTTCGTCCTCTGCAAGGAGGTCGTCCCGGTCTTGAGCGTCGGGCAGAACTATTATTGCGACGTGGTGATCTGCGTCGCGAGCAACATCGACGACAACCAGCACACGGAGCGCAAAGCCTGGTTCAATGCCGTGCTGGCGGCCCTGACCCGATTCGAGCCCGGGAAGTTCATCGATGACGCCACGGGCACCAATGCGCGCCTCCTTGGCTGGTCGATCAAAAGCATCACGGAGACGAGCGAGGGCCAGAACACGGGCGACCTCGTTCAACTCCGTGCCGCGGCCTGGATCGCTGGTTGACAGACCTGATTTCGCATCATGGCACTCACTCGTAAAGGCACTCTCGCGTTTGGTATTGGCGCCGGCACCGGCGGCCTTACCGCCCCCACCGTGTCCGGCATCGACGCCGTCCAGTCGGCTGAGGCTTCGAACGAATACACCGTCAACCAGTCGGCGCGTGACGCCAGCGGTGAGACCGTGGCGCACGTCTATGGCGATGCGAAGGCGACCCTCCGTGCCGAAGGCTTTTGCTCGACGGCCACGATCCCGACGCTCGGCGCCGCGGTCACCGTCGCGGGTTTTGCCGGCGCGGTCCAGCGCTCGAACATCCAGGCCAGCAACGAGGACTTCGTGAAGGTCTCCGTCGAGGGCGAGAAGTTCAACGGCATCACCTACTAATCACCCATGGCCTCCGAAATCTCCATCTCCGCCAATTTCTCCTGCTCGAAAAACGGCGCGACCGTCGGCGGCACGGGCACGAAGTCGATCGACATGGCCGGCACGGCCGCGATCTCGAACGTCCAGGCGGTCGGCACGACCACCGAGGCGCTCGTCATCGGCGACATCACGAACGTCGGCTACCTTTTCCTGAAAAACCTCGATTCGACGAACTTTGTCCAGATCGGCCTCAACACGCCGGTGGCGGATGCGGACGCGTTCTGCACGCTGCTCCCGGGCGAGTTTGCGCTGGTTCCGACGCGCCTCGAGACGATCTACGCCAAGGCGAACACCGCGGGCATCAATTTGCTCGTGGCCGCCGCGAGCCTGTAACCATGTGGCTGAGCAATTCATCCACGATGATCGGTTCGTAGAGTCGTTCGCGAACGCCGAACACGTTGTTCTCGGGCGAAAGCTCGATCCGTATTGCCTCTGGCACCAGTTCCTCCTCGAGGTGGCCCAGTCCAAGGTCCTCCTCGGGGAATCGCTCACGCCGGTGGACCTTTGGGTGGCGGTGACGATCTGCACCGCACCCTGGTCACCGCATCACCGGGTTCCGGATCTGACTCCTCCCGGAAAACTCCGGTTCATCTGGGAAGTCGGTCGGTTTAACTTCCGTCGCGAGGTCGAGAAGTTCCAGACGTATTACAACGACTTCAACCAGGGGCCGAAATTCTGGCCGAACCAGCATCGTCACTCCGAAGAAGGTGCAGCGCCCCAGCGTGATTTCGACGAGAACCTCGAGCTCGCACTTCACCTGGTCAAGAGCGGCAATTTTTCGTGGCGCGATGCGTGGACGATGCCCCTCGGGATGGTGCGGTGGGCTTCTACCGGCCTGACGAAACTCGACGGCGCCAAGGTCGACATCTGGACGCCCGAGCACGAGGAGATGTTCCAGGCCCACGTGCTTCGCCGCGAGGCGTCGATTGACGCTCGGGGTAAGGAAATCGCCGCCGAGAAGGGCATTCCCTACGAGGCCGCGCGCAAAGAGGCCCACGACGCGTATTGGGCCGCCCACAAAGCCCGCCTAGCCAATGTCAGCCAATCAAAATAACACCGGTGCCGGTCAGCTTTCGGCAAATGCAAAGGTCGCCGCAGCGAACCTCGGGCCGGCGGCTATTCAACTGGCGAGCGGCGCCGGCGTGCTGCGCACCGCGAGCGATACGCTGAAGGGCGCGGCCCTGGATCGTCTGCTTGGCCCCACGGCGCTCTTTGCCGGCGGCCTCATCGGTGCGTTGCGCACCATGAAAGCGATCGTCGACCAATCGGGCCTCCTGGAGCGCGGCATGCGCCGGATCGCCTCGATCCAGCAGATTGAGGGCCGGTTCGAAACGATGCTGAAGAGCGCAGAGAAGGCCACCGCGCGCATCAAGGAGCTCTACAAGTTCACTGCCACCTCGCCGTTCGATTTTTCCGACGTTGCGGAGGCCAACCGTATCCTGCAGGCGCTCACCAAGGGCGCTCTCGCCGGCGCACGCGGGATGAAGATGGTCGGCGACGTCGCCGCAGCGACGGGACAGTCCATGTCCGAGGTCGCAGAAAAAGTTGGCAAGCTCTACAACGCCCTTCGCAGCGGCCGCAGTATCGACAAGGTCCTGTTTCAACTGCAGGGCATGGGCGCGGTCACCGACCAGCTTGCGTCGCAGCTCGAGACGGCCTCCGCGGCTGGCGCTGGCTTCGCGGACACGTGGAAGATCGTCGAGAACTCCCTCATGTCGGCCGAGGGCGGAATGAAGAACGAGATGAAGACGCTCGACGCGATGAATAAGAAGCTCGTCGAGGCGTCCCGGCTGATGGAGACGGCCTTTGCCGAACCGTTCACGGATGCGCAGGCCAAGTCGATCGAGGCCACGGTCAAGGCTACCCAGAATCTCACGCCGGTCCTCGCGCGCATCGGCAAGGACATCGCGCCGCTCCTTACGTTTTTCTCGGGTGTGAAGAACGAGCTGACCGTCGCTACGATCGCGACCAAAGGCTTTGCGGATGCGCTCATGTTCGCGTGGTCGGCGCTGTCGGCGATCTTCAAGGGAGTCGCGATCACATCGATCGTTTCGATGGGGTCCAATTTCTTCAAGGTGGCTCGGTCGGTCACCTCGTTTGCGTCGAATCTCCTGAAGACGAACCGGATCGTGAACGAGTATTCGCGCGCGATGGGCGAGATGCGCCGTTCGACCTTGCTCGCCGCGGCCGCCAACAAGGCATTCGACCAGGGGAACGTGATTAACGGCGTCAAGCTGAAGGCGATGGCGTTGCAGGCGAGCCTGACGGCGAAGGCGGTCAATCTGCACCGCACGGCGAAGATCAATTCCAAGACTGAGGGTGGTGGCACGAGCATCATGGGTTACGCCGGCTCGATGGCCGGCGGCCTGGCGATCGGTGCGATGGGCATGGCCCGAAAGGGTCTCGGTGCTCTCGGCTTGTTCATGAAAGCCAATCCGGTGCTCCTCATCGGGACCGTTGCGGCTGCGGGCGAGGAGTTGTTCGAAAAGTGGGCGGAGAAGACCGCGGCTGCGAACAAGGAGCAGATGGATTTCATCTTTGGTCTCTCGAGCATTCGCGAGGAGGCCCGGAAGTCCGTCGATGGGGTGAAGACTCTCGACCAGTATCGCGAGGCCGCGACGCTTTTGGAAGAGAAGCTCGCGGACGTGAACGAGCAGCTCAAGAATCTGAGCCCGGCGGACCCGGAATTTGCGTCGAAGCTGGGTGAGATCGTTCGCACGCGGCGCATGCTCTCCGGCCAGCGCGCGATCCTGCGCAAACGCGACATCTCGGGTGTCGGTTTGTCGGAGAAGGAGCGTTCCAATATCGTCGAAGACACGCAGAAGCGGCTTCAGGTTCGGGAAGCCCTGCAGGAGGCGACCGCCGCTCGCGGCGACGACTACACGCGCCGTGGATTCCTGGCGAGCGAATCTGCGCGTCTCGCGCAGGAGGCCAAAATCGGCCGGGAAAATGCGGAGGGCGTCGATTCGCCGGAGCGATTCAAGAACAACCCGACCGCGCTGATGCGAATGAACGCCGCGATTGCCAGCATGGAGAAGAACGGTGGCTCGGCGACGAAGGGGATGTATGAACGTCGTGCCGAGCTGGCCAATCTCGCGGCCACGCACCAGGACAAGATTATCCAGAAGGCGGGCGTCGACACGGAACTTCAGGCGCTCGACAACAAGATCCAGCTCCAGGAGGTCGAACTCGCCTACGACAAGGAGATCGCGGCCATCAAAATCCGCGGCGGCGAGACCGCAACGATGGAAATGTCGAAGCAGCTCGCGATCCTGCGGAAGCAGCTCGAGCTGGCTCGTGTGCAGGGCCGCAAGGGCGACGCGGCCAGCATCGAGGCGCAGATTGCGGGATTGGCGGGCGACCAGGCGAAGTTTCGCGCCGGCGTCGCGGTCGACCGGGCAGCGAACAACGCGACCATCAACAAGAATTCGAAGGCTGCGCAGGCCATCCGGGACGCGGACGAGATTCGAAAGCTGCAGGACCAGTATCAGGCGAACGGGATGGACCCGGCGCAAGCGCAGGCAGACTGGTCACGCTCGATCATGGCTCAAGCTGCGCAGGCGGCGCCGCGTATCGTTTCTGATTCGTCGCAGAGCGTCGGTGGCGGTGGCGGTTCGTTCGGCTCCAACCCGATTCTCGCGGCGCAGCAGCGCGTCCAGCGGGCCATCGAGGCCGGCAACAATCTCCTGGAGATCATCGCCCGGAACACGGCGGAAGGCGGCACCGTGAAGTGACACGCGGGAATTCGCCATGGCACTCACTCGTAAAGGCACGTCAGGCTGGTTTCTCGCGGAGGGCGGAGAACTGCAGACCGATCGTTTCGGCATGTCGCAGGCGACCGCGACGTATGAGCGTCTCGACGTTGCGACCAACGTGAACCCGGGTCAGCCGGTGGCGTTTGGCCAACTCCACCCGATCTGGACGTTTCTCACTTGCGATCGATTCTCGATTCGCGCCAACGGGGCCGGTTGGATTTGCCAGGCGTCTTTCTTTGGCGTCACGGGCACGCCGACGCCGATCTACGAGCTGGATTTCTCGACGTCGGAGGAGCCGATCGAGACGCACCGGAAATTTGTTTCGGATCTCGGCGGCAAGCCGGGGTCGGAGCTGAATGGTGCGCGATTCGACGATGATGGCGCGTTCATTGGTTTCACCGGGCCTTTCTCCAGCGATTCCGAGGAACAGAAGTGGCGTGGTGTGCAGAGCTATCTTTCGCCCGGCACGGTCTGGCGGAAGAACTACACGACGGCCACGCGTCCGGCCGATGTCGGAAGCATCGGTAAGATCGATGCGGCTCCCGAGGGGACGCCTCCGACGGTCCCCGTTGGCTTCACCTGGCTCTACACCGGGCTCACGTGGGAGCAGCGCGGTCTCGTCTACACCGTGAAGAAGGAATGGCGCCTCAGCGGCCGCAACGGCTGGAACTCCACGATCTACGATACGGCTTACTAACCGAATATGCCTGGCATTTCCAAACACCTCAAGGCCATGGGCGACTTGATTCGCCCCGGCCAACGTGTCGCGGAGGTCATGACCGCGGAACGTCTGAACGCGATGATGCTAGCAATCCGCGGGCTGGCGCGCGGAGACAACATCGTTTCTGGTTTGGGTGTGCGCAGCCGCGGGGTTGCTGAGGGCGTTATGCTTTCTGCGATCGGAGACTCGGGATCTAACGCGGGGTCGCATCCGTTCAAGGTCATCAACGCCACGAGCGGCGGCTCTCCGAAGGTCCGCGTTGTTTTCGGTCAGGTGAACAGCATCACACCTACGATCGGTGGGACTGCACTCGACCACTCCACGCCACCGAAACTCACGCTCACGACGAGCGGTGTGGTCTACCTCATCGTGAATTTGGATGGGAGCGGAAACATTCTCACCGCAACGGTGAACAATGCTGCATCCCTGCCTTCGGCCGGAGCGTTGACCGGATACCTCACTCTCGCGACCGTCACGATCTCGGGCGGTGTTGTTCTCGCTATCAACCAAAGCGTCACGCACTCGCTCGGACATCAGAAATGCGGGAGCACGACGCATAACTTCTGGGGGGTTTGAGTCATGAGCGCGGAAATCATGCCGTATTCCCTCAACGAGTGCGGCTGTAACATTTGTCCTGAATTTGCGGTTCGTCACCGGACCCGGAGCGCGAGCCTGACAAAATGTGGCTGGCCCGAATTCGCGGGCTACGAATCGACGCCGCCGAAAATCTATCGGACAAAGACGCTCGCGGGGTCCATCGACTACCGCACTTTTCTCGGTCCCGACTGCGAACCGCTGGACGGGTGTCACTCCCGCGCGGTCCAGACTTTTTCGGGCGCGATGACTTACCCGCGGTCTACTTGCGAGATTCCGGAATCGGCGCACGCGCACATTGAATCTTGGGCGCCGTGCGATACGCCCGGAGGTGAGATTGACGGCGACGCCAGCAGCATCGGAAGTCCTACTGGCAACACGTCGGAGGCATTCTCTAGCACCGTCCACACGATCTCGGGCCTTGGATGTGGGGAGGGTAGCGGCCCGTCGTTCTATGCCAGCGGTAGCCAAACCGAGACGCTCTCCGACGAGTATACGAAAGCCCAACTCATTGAGGACACTGTCGGATTGGCCGAAGCAGATTCTTTCGGGACGTGGTTCGGAGGGACGCCGGATACATTCCTCTTCGATCTCTCCAGTGACGAAGCAACCTGCACTGTTCGCGAGGTTCAGGTCGAAGTGCGTCATCGCGTCCCGCCCAACGGCCTCTGCTATCGATTCAAGTATCACGTCTATTTTGTGCCGGAGGGCGGCGGTTTCGAATCGGACATAGTTTCCGAAACCGACTATGTGTGGGATCAGGTTGTCCCGGATGGATACGATCCGAATGACGAGGAAACGTGGCCCAAATTCGAGATGAGCCTGGATTTTGCGCTGCTCGAGGTGGCTCTTCCTGCGCTTCCGGAGGGGGAGATCGTGATTGAGGTCTACGACTACACGTGTGAGGGCTGCGAATGAAGCCGATCCCGGCCCAGGTCGTTCGCGTGCGTTCTGAAAAGTGCGCCACTTGCCCGACTCCGTGCGGCGCACCGCCGCGGCCAGAAGACCCTGCCTCGAGGTGTCCGCTCAGTCCGCCCCGATGGGGTCGTTATGGGTTGGAGCGTTCGGGTTTTGGTCTCGGTGACGCTGTGGCCGTGGTCGCCCAGCCGATCGCGAAGACTGTCGATGCGGTTTTCAAGACGAACCTCGCGGGGTGCGGTGGCTGCAAGAAGCGCCAGGCCGACTTGAACGCTGCAGTGCCCGATTTGCTGAAGCCGTTCCGGGGTTGACGCCTGTTTCATCGGTAATCCCGATGAAACTCTACGTCGACCTCGATCTCCGGCAGCTCGTTTTGACGCCTGGTTGGACTTCGCCGTTGGGGGAGATCATCGCGCGTCGAGGTGACGTTCTCCCCACGGAGATCCAGTTCGTGAGGGACGGCGCTGTGATCGACGCCGGCAACACGACCGGTGGGGGCGCAATCACCATCCGGGCGACGCTCAAGACCTTTGGGGAATACAGCGAGAATCCGCCTCTGACGATCACGACCTCGTGGACCAAGTCTGGCGCCACGACCACGACGAAGTATTCCGGCCTGGTTGACCTGACCGGCGCCGGCGTGGCGTCGCTGGTTGGCGAGGCCGCGGATGGGAGTGCGATGCTTGAGGTGAGCTGGGTCATCGGGACGGACGTGGGCACCTCCCGCATGGTCCTTTTCACGATCGAGAACTCGGTCTACCGCGGCGGCGACGCGGTCCCGACGGCCACCCCGGCGCAGGGTTCGGTCATTTTCCTCCCCGCAGTCACGGGCCTGACGGGTGGTGGCGCCACGAATCTCGATGGCGTGGTCACGGTGGGCGTGACGCCGCCGCAGGTTTACGTCCTGGCCATCACGACCGGCGGTTACCTCACGCAACAGACGTGGGCTCTCGTTGCCGGCACGGACGACGCGGACGGGGTCACGATCATTCACCCCGTCGACTACAACGCGTCCACGAACGCGAAGGTGTTCAAGCGGATTTCCTGATGAAGAACTTCCTCAAAACTCTCGCGTTGACCGCGGTGTTTGCTGCCACGGCGAGCGCCCAGGTCATCGGTGTGAAGGCGACGGGCGCTGGCGTGTTGGTGGAGCCGTCGACGTTGCAATTTCCGAACGCCGGTCCACGCATCGCGGACACCGACGCCAGCACTTACCTTTCGCTGGTTGCAGGCAGCAACCTGAGTGCGCCGCGGTCGCTGACCTTGGTCACGGGCGACACTAACCGGTCGATCACCCTGTCCGGCAATCCGACGTTGGCGGATTGGTTTGACCAGAGCGTAAAGTCAGGGACGGCGCCCACGTTCCTCGGCACGAATTTTTCTGCAATCCCGAACGGTGCCCTGAGTAACTCCGCCATCACGATCGGCGGTGCGTCGACTTCGCTCGGCGGCACGGTCACGGCGACGACTATCCTCGACTCCGTTGGCAGCACTCGGGGGAGCATCAACTATCGCGGTGCTTCTGGCTGGTCCTCGCTGACGCCCGGCACCGTTGGCCTCCCGCTTCTGAGCGGCGGCGCCGGCGCTGATCCGAGCTATGCGACTCTCGGCGTGACCGGAGGCGGTAACGGTCTGACCACGGCCACGCTCGGCGACCTCCGCTATGGCTCGGGCACGAACACGCTCGCGGCGCTCACCGGCAACACGAGCACGACGATGGCCGTCCTCACGCAGACCGGCAACGGCAGCGCGAGCGCTGCGCCGGTTTGGACGAGCACGACGGGCACGGGTAATCTCGTGCGCGCCACGTCGCCGACGATCGTCACACCGACGATTGCCTCGATCACTGCGCCCAGTCTGACCGACTTCACGGTGGCCGGCGGCAGCAGCGGCGCGAGCCTGACCCTGGGGCAGGGCAACACCGGTGCCACGCTCACCATCCCCGGCGTCGGCGGCCTCACGATCTACGTCAACGGGCAAAAGTTCCTGCACACCTCTGGCGGCGGGGGCGGCGGTGCCGGCCTCGGTCTCACCAATCTGTTCATGGGGCAGGGAGCCGGAGGGAATTTCGGGAGCTCCACTGCTTACGCGGACGTCGTCATCGGCCCCGGTGCGGGTGCGAGCCTTAGCGGGACTAATCCGCTGGCTGCGGCCAACTCGCTTTTCGGTTACACCACCGGTGGAAGTCTCGTGGGCGGTTCTTTCAACGACGTCTCGGGCGCGGCGGCGCTTTCGGCTTCTGCATCCTCGGTGAGCATGGTTGTGAAGGGGCACCATGCGGCGGCCGGTCACACTGGCTCCTACGGGGTTATTTCAGGCGAAGCGGCGGCGGCGCAGGGTTCGGGCGACGGTATTGTTGCGACCGGCCACAATGCTCATGGTCCGAACTCGGCAACGACGGCGGCCCACAACGTTGTCGAAGGCGAGTATTCGTTCGAGAGCATCACGAGCGGAACGGACAACTTCGGTGGCGGCGATCAAACTGGCCGAGCGGTCACGACGGGTAGCCGGCTTACGCTGATTGGCGCCAAGTCGGGATACCAAACCCTGACTACGGGACATGACGTTCTCCTGGCCGGATCAAACACCGGCACGACGAAGTCCGATCTTGCGAACTCATCCGCGATTGGCCCCGGCGCGCAAGTGAACGAGGACAACGCCATCGTGGTTGGCGATTCGAATGTGACGAAGCTCACGACTGCGGCCCGGATCATCACGACGAATTCCTCTGCCGCTGCCATTGATGTGAATGGCCGATTTTCCGTTCATGGCACCACGGGTGCGGCGGTTATCACCGGCACTGCCGGCACGCTCCAGATCTCCGGCAACATGGCGAACGGGGCCGGGACCGTGAATAGCCAATACGGCTATCTCAACACCTCGAACGGTGGCGGCAATAATTCCGGCGTTGGGTTTCGCGATGACGCCACGCTGCCGAACAGCGTCACATCTTCTTACACGGCGTTCCTCTCGAACGTGAGCACTGCCGCCACCTCCTTCACCGTGGGCTCGATCAGTGGCTTCGTGATGAACAACGGCACCAAGGGCTCGGGGTCGACGGTCACGGTGCAGCGCGGCCTGCTCGTCGGTCCCCTCACGAACGGCGGCACGATCTCGGGTATCGAGCTTCAGGTCGCCTCGGCGGCGAATCGCTGGAATATTAACGCCACCGGCACCGCCGCGAATCAACTGACTGGCCCCACGACGATCGGTGCCAGCGGCAGCGCGGTCGATCTTATCCTCACCGCCACGGCCACGCTCGACTTTCCCAGCATCGCGGCGGACGGCGGCACCCAGGACCTCACGATCACGGTCACGGGTGCCTCCACGGGCGACACTGTCGTGCTCGGCCTTCCGGCCGCCCCGAACGCTGGCGTGGTGTTCAACGCGTGGCCGTCGAGCAGCAACACGATCACGGTCCGCGCCACCAACGCGACGACGGGTGCGATCGACCCCGCGTCCGCCTCCTACCGTGTCACAGTCATTTCGCACTAACATGAAAAAGCTCCTCGCCCTCCTCATTCTTCCGCTGACGGTCATCGCTGCGGAGCCGGTCATCACGATCAACGACAACGACGATGTGCTCGTCGATGGCCAGAACTACGGCAAGCCCGGTGACGTGATGGCCAATAACCGGCAGCTCATCGTTCCCGTGCAGAAAGCGCTCAACAAGGCCCGCCGCGAACGCGCTGAGGCGCGCGACAAGGAGCGGACCGACCTTGACGAGGCCCAACGCCAGGTCCTCGCCGAGTTCAAGGCGGCGCGAGAGAAGGACCGCGAAGAGTTGAAGGCATCCGTCGACACCCAGTTGGCGGATGTCCGGAAGCGCGCGGAGACCGAGATTGAAAAGGCTCGGCTGGAGGTGGTCGACGCCAAGGCGAAGCAGACCGCGGCTGAGCAGCGTGCGGCCGTGGCCGAGGGCAAGCTCGCTGCGCTCCTGAAACCGCTGCGCGAGCTCCGGATGGAGGCATATCCTCTCGACGTGCGCGCGGCCATCGTCGCTGCGATCGCCAACGACAAGGAGAAGAAGCGCGCCGCGCTTGCAGCACACAAGGCGATGGTCGAAGCGGAAATGGCGAAGCTGGATGTCCCCGATTCGAAGTAACCATCGCCGGACGTTTGGCTTCAAATGATGGCGGTCGTTCCATATTTCGTCGGGTTTCTCGACACGCGGGCCTGGCGTCCGGAAGAGCTTCGGAAGGCCGGCATCTCGCGCACGAAATACACGCTGCGCGCCTCCCTGACGTTCGTGAGCGCGGTCCACGGACCGATTACGGCGCCGGAGGGGATGGACACTGACCTCGCGTCGATCCCGCGCTTTGCCTTCGCCTACATCGCGCCGGATGACCCGGCGATCGAATATGCGAGCGTCATCCACGACTACCTCTACTCAGTTTGCGGGAAACTCCCGAACGGGAAGATCCTGACCCGAGAGGGGTGCGATGAGGTTCTTCGCGAAGCGATGAAAGCCTCGGGGGCCCGATGGGACCAGTGCGCTCTCGTTTACCGGGCGGTGCGCCTGGGCGGTGGAAGCCACTGGGCCGGTTGACGTGTGTTGAAACGAAATACTCCTCAATGAAGACCATCGTCGTAAAGATCATCTGTCTGGTCGCCCTGATTGGGGCGACGGGTTGCACCAGCCTCAAATACAAGAGCAAGGAGGGCGCGACCTTCGAGTCCGTTTCGTTTCTCGCGAAGCGCAACATCAACGAGCTCTCCGTCGAAGAGAGCGAGAAGGGCCTGCCAAAGGTCACGTTGAAGGGCTACTCGAACGACCAGGCCGAAGCTGCGGCCGCCATCACGTCCGCCGCGGTCAGTGCGGCGCTCAAGAAATAATTTGAACCATGGCTGAAGAAGTAAACCTGAAATCGGTCGATGCGATGTTCGCGACGTTGATCGCGGAGTCGAAATCGAATCACGCGGCCCTGATGACCCGGCTCGATGGCCAGGACAGTGAGCTGAAGGAGATCAAGGCCGGCGTGAAGAAGACCAACGGCCGCGTCGACAAGCTCGAGGACGAGAGCAAGGCGCGGAAGGTTCGATATGCGACGCTGTTCAGCGTGGCCTCGGCCGCCGGCGCCGCGATCGTCTGGCTCGCGGAGCGAGCTCTTTCATGAATTTGATCCCCAAACGCTTCGTTGTCGCCACTGACAACCACGGCGATATGGCGGATGAGGAGACGGTGAACGCGCTCTTTGCGTTCATCGACAAGTTCAAGCCGACGGTGCGCGTCCATCTCGGCGACAATTGGGATTTCCGCAATCTGCGGAAAGGAGCGAGCGACGAAGAGAAGAAGGAATCTCTCGAGGAGGACTGGAAGGCCGGCACCGACTTCTTCCGCACGTTTTTCAAGGGTGGGGAGGAGAATCATTTCCTCTGGGGCAACCACGACGATCGGTTGCGGCAGTTCCAGAAGTCCGCGACGGGGGTCCTGCGCGACTACGCCACCGAAGGCATCAACCGCATCAACGCGCTGTGCTCGGAGCTGAAGGTCTCGCAACTGCCCTACGACTCGGCCAAGGGAATCCTGAAGCTGGGCAAGCTCTCGCTCCTTCATGGGTATCATGCTGGCATCGGCGCTGCGCGCCACCACGCGAACATCTACGGCAACTGCCTGTTTGGGCACGTCCACACCGATGAATCGGCGCCCGTGGCTTCCCTGGAGCCCGCAGAGGCCCGCAGCGTTCCCTGCCTGTGCATTCGGGACATGGACTACATCAACGCCAAGACCGGGAAGCTCCGGTGGGCGCAGGGGTGGGCCTACGGCCTCCTGTTCGACGACGGCAGCTACCATTTGGAACGTGCCCGGAAGATCAACGGCCGCTTCGTTTATGCCACCGACTTCGCCATCGCAGCCTGACGATAAGTGGGCCGCGCTCCTGACGGCCGAGCTCCGCGCCTCGACGACTCGTCCCGAGAATGGACGAACCATGACTGAGCTCGAGGCGCGGTCGGAATTGCCCGGAACGACTACGCGACGTCGGATTGCGGCCCTCGTTGCCTCCGGCAAGCTCCGGCTGGTGATGGCCGGCACGAAGAAGTATTATGTTCCGGCGTAAACTTGTCTCGGCAGCGAGACAGGTAAACATCGCCAGTTTGTTCGCTTTCCGTATGCGGTAACGAGCCCTCCTATGAGGAGGATTCCCCGTGGGGGCGCCATCTTTCCGACCCGGTGGGGAATGCTTCCGGACGCTGGCCGTAGCCACGAGCGTGAGCGAGTGGAGCAGTCGAACGATCCACTCGCTCACGCTCGTGGCTACGGGCAACCGGGGAATGTAAAATCCCGAGGGGAAACGCGTCGGATTGTTAATTCCATGCGCAGAATCCTTAATTCCGCGCGCGTAATCCTTAATTCCGCGGTCGGAATCCTTAATTCCAGGCGCTGAATCTTTAATTCCGAACCCGGAATCCTTAATTCCGATCGCAGAATCCTTAATTCCGAAGGCGGAATCTTTAATTCAGAGCACGGAATCCTTAATTCGGCGCCCGGAATTCTTAATTCCAAACGTGGAATCCTTAATTCGGGGCCTCGGATTAAAGATTCGACGCATTCGGCGGTGACGCGCGTGCGGCCGAAGGCCGGATTCCCCTTGGGCAGTGGGCTTGGATGACGCGTTAATCGCGAATTAGTGGGAATAGATATTGCTGGGGCTACCAAAGCCTATTTAGGTCCACACCCCTCCAGTCCAGCAACTTATCGTCGGTGTTTTCTTACTTGTTTTGGCCATGCTGACCCCACTTTTGCGCCTCTTTGTAGGCGCCGCTCGTTTTCTGCGCATCTCTTGGTTTCTCTCGTTGTTCTGCCTGGGTGCGCCCGCCTTCGCGATCCAGGTCATCTACGTCAATCCGTCTGCGCCCGGGCCGACGCGTAACGGCGCCTCCTGGGCCACCGCCTACGTCGACCTGCAGTCGGCCCTGGCGGCCGCCAATCCCACCTCCGCGGTGCCCGTCGAGATCTGGCTGACCGGCGGCGTTTACAAACCGACCACGGGCACGGATCGCAACGCGACCTTCGCGCTCAAGAATTATCTCACGATCCGCGGCGGTTTCTCCGGCACCGAAGTGTCGCCGGCGCAGCGCAGCGCCGCGCCCGCGCAGCGCACCTTGCTGAGCGGTGACATCGGGGTGGCGCAGTTCGGCGGCCTCACCCCGACGTCGGATGTCACCGCCTACATGGGTTTCGTCTTCGATTTCACCAGCGCCGGGGCGAAGGACAACAGCTTCAACGTCCTGCGGGCGGTCAACGTCACCGACGTCGTCCTCGACCGGCTCGTGATCACGAGCGGCGTCGCCGACGGCTTCGACCCCGCGATGGTGGCCCACATCGAGGCGATGATCCAGCCGGCGCCGAGCAACGCCGGCTACCAGGAGGCGCTCGTGCCCTCGGTGGCCGGCGGCGGCCTTTACTCGACCAATTCGGTGGTCGAGGTGGTCGACTGCTTTTTTGCCGGCAACCGCACCAGCGGCTTCGGTGGCGCGATCGGGACGCGCGGCGGCTCCCTCACCGTCACGGGGACCACGTTTTCGCGCAACAGCTCCAACTACGCCGGCGGCGCCCTTTCGCTGCAGGACACCGGCCTGGCGCTGAACGACAGCACGCTCTTCGGCAACGAGGCCGCCTACCTCGGCGGGGCCGCCTACATCAAC
>JADMIO011624629.1_pt1 | contig 25614 bp, 20 predicted proteins | sample 8958161 | NCBI WGS metagenome assembly JADMIO01 (sample SAMN16585339, study PRJNA669376) | soil metagenome | isolation source: Crop rotation soil | place: USA: Cullars Rotation, Alabama | collected 2011 | reverse complement strand
CGCGGTTTTACCCGCGGGGCTCGAAGACTCGCCCGCGCGGCGTGGGCCCATGAGTGATCCAGCTGCCGCCATTCGCGGAAAATTCTTAGTCCCTTCGCGCATTACGCACTTTTGCGAGCCATAATTCCGCTAGAGGCCGAGAGGTTTGCGGCCACGGAACACATGGATGACTCCCATTTCAAGGAGGAAACACCCACGAGCGGAGGCTTGTGATGAACGTCACCATCGACCGTCTCGCCCCCGAATCCCCATCCTCGACAGCGCCGTCTTCGGCGTCCCCGTCCTCGGCATCCCCGCCCAAGTGCTGTCCCACGTGTGACAAGACTTTGAACGCCGACCTGGCGTGCTGGAACTGCTGCGACCGCCTGTGCGCGTCGTGCCACAAGCCGACCGGTTCGGCGTTCGTGGCCGTGTGCTGGTCGTGCTGGTTCCGCGCCGAACAGCAGAAGTCGACGCAGGCGACGGCAGCGAGTTGAATCGCCGTGCAACGGAATCGTTGTGCAACCGTAGGACGGACATTCCTGTCCGTCCGCAGCCCGAGATGTTTTCGATATCGGCGAGCCGGAGGGGGCGACGCGTTTCCCGGGTTCGGACGGACAGGAATGTCCGTCCTACATCGGAGGTGCGTCGCGTCCTCGGAGGTGCGTCGCGTCCGAAAGTGGTTTAGCCCTTCTCCGCGTAGCGCTTGATCGACGAGTTCACTTCGGTGACGGCTTCTTCGGCCGTGGCCCAGCCCATCGTTTCGATTTGCACGCCTTCCAGCTGCTTGTAGGTGGCGAAGAAATGTTCGACCTCGCGCAAGAAGTGCGAGGCGATGTCGCGCAGGTTGCGGTACTCGGCGAACAGGGGATCGGTGTTCGGCACGGCGAGGACCTTGTAGTCGTTGTGGCCGCGGTCGCGCATGCGGAACAGGCCGAGCACGCGGGCCTCGATGAGACAGCCGCTGAAGGTCGCCTCGTTGACCATGACGAGGACGTCGAGCGCGTCGCCGTCCTCGGCCAGCGTCTGCGGGATGAAGCCGTAATCGCCGGGATAATGGCTCGACGAGTACAGGTGCCGATCGAGGCGCATGAGGCCGGTCTCCTTGTCGACCTCGAACTTGTTGCGCGAACCCTTGGGGATCTCGACGATGGCGTGGACCACCCTGGGCGAGTCGTTGAAGGGCGGCACGTCATCGAAGTCGAGTCGTCTGGTCATGGCTTCCTCGTGGAGCGGCGTAAGGTTGACAGGTCGCCGTCATTCTATCTCCGCGGCCACGCGTGGAGGCGAGGCATTCGTTAAAATTGCCGTGCGGCTCGGAAAAGCATTTCCTTGCCTTGCTCGGTTGATAAGCTGAACACTGTGGAGCCTGACGTGATTTCGCGAAGAGGTCCCAGGGTCGAAACATGAGCAAGGAACACGTGGACGAGACATTGACGGAAGACCGCAAGAAGGAAATCTTCCTGGCCCTGGTCGACGCGCAAGATCACGACATGAGCGTGGCCGAGTCGCGCAAGGTCATCGCGGACAAGTTCGGCATCTCCGAAGGCGCCCTCAAGAAGATCGAGGCCGAGGGGCTCGATCAACAGTGGCCGCCGCTGTGATCGCGTAGCGCAGTCCGCAAACGTACGAGCCGGAAGCGTCAGCGACGGATCCGTCGCTGACGCTTCCGGCTCGTACGTTTCCTGCTCGCTTACTTTTTCTTGCCGACGCAATACAGATACTTGTCCGAGCGCAGGAAGATGGCCCCATCGGAGGCGATCGGGCAGGCGAGAAACTTGTCCTTGAGCGAGTTCGTCGCCAGGATCTTCGCCTGCGGGCCGGCTTCCAGGACGGTCGTCGTGCCGGCCTCGTTGACGACGTAGATCTTGCCGTCGGCGATGAGCGGCGACGCGGCATATTCGCCATCCACGCGCTGGTCCCACAGGGCCTTGCCGGTGGCGGCGTCGGCGCAGTTGAGGACGCCGCGCGTCGCCAGGGCATAAACGCGGCCCTGATAGTACGTCGGCGAGCTGTAACCGCTCGAGAGCTTGTTCGAGGACCACAGCACCTTCGGCTCCTTGATGTCGGCATTGGGAACGCGGATCGCCTGCAGCTTGCCGCCGGGGGCGTAGACGACGCCGTCGCCGAAGGTGGGGGACGGGATCGTCGAGAAGCCGCCTGCGACGGTCCACTTCTTGCGGCCGGTCGCGACGTCATGGGCCGTCAGCTCGGACGACGACGGGCAGACGACTTCTTCCTGGCCGCCATTGTCGATCACGATCGGCGAGGCCCAGTTGATGGCGCGATGCTTGGGCGTGCGCCAGCGATTCTCGCCGGTGAGCTTGTCGATGGCCGCGACGAACGACTCGCCCGCGTTTTCCAGGAACACGATGACGGAGTCTTTCGCGAGCGCCGGCGAGGCGGCCATGCCGACGTTGTTGCCGATGGTCGGATAGTCGCCGACGAGCGAGCGATACCACAGCAGGTTGCCGTCGCGATCGAGGCAGGCCAGGTCGCACGTGGCGAACATGGCGTAAACGCGCTCGCCGTCGGTCATCGGCGTCGGCGCGGCCATGTTGGTCTTGGGGTGGCACAGCGTCGTGCCGGTGGCGGTGAGCTGGCGTTCCCACAGCTTCTTGCCGTCCTTGACGTCGAAGCACATGACGTGCAGCCGTTTCTCCTCGTAGTTGCTCGACGCCGTCACGTAGACGCGGCCCTTGGCGATCACCGGCGCGGACAGGCCCTTGCCGACGAGCGCCGCTTTCCAGCGGATGTTGTCGGTATCGCTCCAGGTGAGCGGTAGGTCCTTCTCGGCCGAGACGCCCGTGCCGCCGACCCCGCGAAACTGCGGGACGTCCTCTGCCAAGGCCAGCCCCGCCACGGAAACGGCGGCGATGACGGCGATTTCCAGAAATCGTTTCATGTTCACTCCTGGGCGTGACTACTTCGACTTCTCCGCGAGCACGGTCACCGGCACGGCGGCGCCGAGGTCGTCGCAGACGCGGAGCTGGAACGACCATTGCTGGGCCCAGCTCTCGGTCTGCTCGTTCTGGCACACCTTGATCAGGATCTCGTTGCGGCCCGCCTTGAGCTGGCCCTTGGCGATGTGCTGATCCATCTGCATGCCGTGGTGATACTCCTCCCGGAAGAAGATCTCCTTGCCGTTGAGGAACAGACGAATCGCGTTGTTGCTGCCGACGCGAATCTGCACCGGCCGATCCTCGGGCGACGACACCACGGCGTGACCGAAAACGACGGCCCCCTTGAGCGGGCCCACCACCTTGTTCAGATCGACCAGGCCGAGCTTCTCCTGCGTCGCGTGTTCGCTCCAGCCGGCCTTCTTGTCTTCCTTGCCGACGTAGGTGGCGGCCAGGTCGACGCCGCTCTCGGGCGGATAGGCCTTGTGGAAGCCGACCCCCTTGACGTTGTCGAACGGGCCGCTCACCATCCAGCGCGTCACGAAGCCGAAGTGCTGCGTCAGGTCGGTGTCGATGCCGAGCTTCTTGAGCTGATCGGCCGCCGTGGTCACCTGATCGCGATCGCGCGCGGCGCCGAGGGCCTTCTTGTACAGGTCCAGCGCGGCGGTCTTGTCGCTCTTCGAGAACGCGGCCTGCGCATCCTTGAGGACAATGGCCACGGCGTCGCGGCGCAGCTCCTGGCCCGGGTCGTCGAGCATCTTCGGAATGAGTCGATCGGCGGCCGAGGCGTCGACGCGCACGAGCCAGTCGTAGGCCAGCCGTCGAGCGGCGCCGTTGCGACGTGTGTCGCGCACGAACGCCTCCAGCTTGGCGGCCGGCAGCGGCTTGCCGGACTGGACTGCCTTCTCATTGACGGCGTCGACAGCGGCACGCAGCCAGTTGGCGGCCGCGGGGCTGGCGTCGTCGAGCCCGCCCAGGACGTCGAGCGCCACGTCGGGCCCCTTGCCGACGAGCTCGCGCCAGGCCTTCGCGGCCTGGACATTGCCGGCGCCCTCCTTGCCGATCGACTTGATGCGTGCGATCAGCGACGCTGGTTCCTCGGCGGAGACGGCGCCGACGACAGCGATCGAGGCCAAGAGACAACGAAGGAGCGTGGATTTCATGCGAACCTCGCTGGTGGGAGAGGGACAAGTTGAGGTTATCGGGCCGGAGGCGGGTGTCAAGATTACGCTCCACCTCGTTCGCTCCACCTCGTTCCCAAACTCTGTTTGGGAACGCACTCCAGCGAAACTCCGTTTCGCGTCATGGCACCCTGCTCGTACTGACTCGCGAAACAGAGTTTCGCTGGAGTGGGTTCCCAAACGGAGTTTGGGAACCAGGGAACCGACCGAAGGTCTCCATGCGGCCTCCGCTGCTCACACAGGGTTCGTGGAGACCTTCGGTCGGTCCGGTGGCACGGTCAGGAGACCGTGCCACAGCGCCCTCGCGTCCACAGCGCCACAACGGGTCACCATCTTGCGACTCGCATCCGCCCTTGCTACGATCTAAGCGAAGTCACTTCTCCGAGGATGGACCGGAATGGCCGACCCTTTTGTGCTGCGCTGGAAAGTCGACCGACCTTTTATCGAGGCCGGCCGGTCGGAGGACGTTTACACGCTGCTTGGCATCGAGCCCAACACAGCGGCGCTCGGCACGGGGGCGACGGGAAGCTTGCCGGTTCACCTGCTGCTCCTGGTCGACGTCAGCGCGTCGATGGATTTTCTCGTTCGCCACGATCCCAACGCGCAAAATCTCGGCCAGGGGGTGAGCGAGGGCAAGCGGGCGCAGAACGTCATCTCCGATGTGCCGAGCCGGCGCGAGATGGCCTGCACCGTCGTGCAGCGGCTGGCCCAGAAGCTACAGTCGACCGATCGCATCTCGGTCGTGGCCTTCGACGACATGGGCTACCTGCTGGCCTCGAACGTCGATCCCACCTCGGTCGAGGCGCTGGCCGATGCCCTCTTGAAGCTCAACAGCGTGGGCGGCGGCGGCACGAACCTGACCCAGGGGCTGGAGGTCGTGCGCGCCGTCCTCGGGCAGGCGGACGACAGGGCCCGCACCCGCAAGCTCGTCCTGCTCACCGACGGCGAGGACGATCATCCCGCGGAAGCACTGGGCCTGGCACGGCAACTCGCGCTCGATTTTAGCCTGCCGATCGTGGCCTTCGGCACCGGCGAGTGCAAGGTCGCGTTCCTGACCGACGTCGCCAAGACGACGCTGGCCGGCAGCTTCAACCACATTCGCCACGAGACCGAGGCGGACCAGTTCTTCCACCAGGTGCTGTCCGGCCAGAAGAACGTGCAGGCGACCAACGTCGTCTTGAAGCTGTGGCTGTCGCCGGACCTGCAAGTGCGCGAGCTGTATCGCACGCGGCCGGAGATCCTGTTCGTCGGCGACATTCAGCCCGACGTCCACAACCAGGCGACCTTGCGGCTCGAGCAGATGGAGCGCGGCAAGGCGTACGAGTTCCTCTTCCGCTGCACCCTGCCGGCCCGCGCCGCCAACCAGCGTCTGCGCATCGCCAAGGCGACGCTGTCCTACGATCTGCCGGCCCTGGGACAGATGAACCAGGGCGTGGAGAGCAATATCATCGTCACCTACACCGCCGACGCCCAGCAGGCGCGCGAGCGCTCTGGCGACGTGCGTCGCGTGCTGACGCGCGCCGAGGTGCAGCGGCAGGTGCTCTTCTTGCAGACGAAGATCGACGCGCTCAAACGCGGCGGGGCCAGCGATCGCGACGCCACCGTCGTCGCTAACCTGCTGCAGGCGCTCATCAAGAAGTTCGAGGAGTTTGGCGATCAACCGATGGTGAACCAGTATCGCGCCATGCACGAGGAGTTCACCAAGAAGGGCGTCATCTCGCAGGAGATGCTCAACCGCTCGCTGGCCGCGTCGTCCCGGGCCGAGGACATGATCGTCGCCCAGGACATCGATTTCTAGGGTTGGAGTTCCGCCTTCAGGCGGCGGCGCTCGGCTGACGCTACTTCCCAGCCGGCGGTCTCTGTGGGGCCGGTTTTCAACCGGCCCAATGTAAACATGGCGCTCGGTGCCGTGACCTCATGCGACGCGGAGCGTCGCAACACATCGGGGGCCACGTCCATCACCTTCGCGGGCCGGTTGGAAACCGGCCCCACAGAGATCGCTGATCGGGAGATAATCGCCTCGAGGCGCCGGCCGCCTGAAGGCGGAACTCCAACATGAGGAACAAATGACCGCTGAGGACCTCATCAAGCTGCTGAAACTGGAACCGCATCCGAAGGAGGGCGGTTTCTTTCGCGAGACGTATCGCTGCGACGAGAAGCATGCGTCGCTGCCGGCGCGCTATGTTGCGTCGCGCTCGTTCGGGACGGCGATCTACTATCTGCTCACGCCGGGCACCTGTTCGGCGCTGCACCGGCTGGCGAGCGATGAGATCTTCCACTTTTACCTGGGCGATCCGGTACGCATGCTGCAACTCGGGCCCGGCGACGAGGGGCGCACCATCGTGCTGGGCAGCAAGCTGCTCGAGGGACAGGTCTGTCAGGTGCTGGCGCCGCGCGGCGTGTGGCAGGGGAGTGTGCTCGAGCCCGGCGGACAGTTTGCCCTCCTGGGCTGCACCGTCGCGCCGGGTTTCGACTATGTGGATTATGAACACGGCGACCGCGCGACGCTGACCAAGCAGTATCCCGCGTTCGCCGAGTTGATTCGCCGTTTGACGTGAAGCGACTACTTCGTGTCAACTTCCACGTTCACACCTTTCTTGCCGGGGCCCTTGCGGTTGACGTCGACGTCGACGCCGGGCGCACGCACCTTCACACCGCCCTTGCCGTCGATGTCCTTGCGCTCGACGTCGACTTTGGTGCCCGGCGCGTCGATATGGACGCCGTCCCTGGGCGGGGGGCTGGGTGGAGCCGGAGTCGGGGTGCGAGCGCAGCCCAGAACGCCGACCAATCCCAGCAAGGCAATCGCAGCGTAACGCATGATGTACTCCTTCCATCGAGAAAAGTAGACAGGGTCCGACCCCGTCCGGTGCCCGAGCAGGTGCAAACGGTGTGCCATGTGCCAGTCCCGCGCAGAGGCCCGAGCCTGAGCGCCAGCGAAGGGCCCTTCGCTGGCGCTCAGGCTCGGACCCGCGTGACGGCTACATGGTCTTGACAGCCGGGGCGATTTCGTTGCATCCTCGGGGCGATGTTGCCGAGCATTTCCATCGTGACGCCGTCGTTTAACCAGGGTCGTTTCCTGAATGACGCCCTGCGCTCGGTGTGGGACTCGCGTTACCCGCACATCGAGCATGTCGTCGTCGACGGCGGGTCGTCGGACCAGAGCGTCGACGTCATTCGTCCCTACGCGGATCGGCTCGCCTGGTGGTGCAGCGAGAAGGACGCCGGGCAGTACGACGCCATCAACAAGGGCTTCGCACGCACGCGCGGCGAGGTGATGGCCTGGCTCAACGCGGACGACAAGTTTATGCCGTGGGCGCTGGAAGTGGTGGGCGAGATCTTCGCGACCCATCCCGAGGTGGAGTGGCTGACGACGTTTTGCCCGGTGACGCTCGACGAGGCGGGCCGGGCGACGCGTTGCGTGCCGAAGCGATTCAGCCGGCGCGGCTTTCGCCAGGGGGCCAACCTGCCCGGCTGCGGCTGGCTGGGGGCGCAGTTTCTGCAGCAGGAATCGACGTTCTGGCGCCGCAGCCTGTGGGAACGCGCGGGTGGACGGGTCGACGCCTCGCTGCGTCTGGCAGGCGACTTCGACCTGTGGGCCCGCTTCGCCCAGCATGCCGAACTGTACGGCGTCGAGACGCCGCTGGGCGGCTTTCGCTACCACGGCGCGCAGAAGACAAGTCTGGCCTACGAGGCGTATCTGCGCGAAGCGCGCGAAGTATTTCTTCGCTACGAGAACAAGTTGCCGCGCCGCTGGCAGGCGACGCTGCGCTCGCTCCTCGCCGAACTGGTGCCGTCACGCTTCCGCGGCTGGGGTCGCCGGCTGGGGCTGCTGGCGCCGGTGCATGTGTGTCGCCAGCGCCTGCCGAGCGGGCCGTGGGAAGTCGTGTGCGTGTAGAACGGACCAGAAATCAGAAGTCAGAAATCAGAAATCAGAAGTCAGAAGGAGTCTGACTTCTGAGTTACCTCGTACCACGCTCCCGGAGACTCCTGAAATAAGGTCTCTCTAGCCCCGGAGGGGCGTCTGACCGTAGCCCCGGATGGAGCGCAGCGCAATCCGGGGAAAAGTAAGAAAGCAATATTTCCAGCCCGGAGGGGCGTCGGAACGAACCCTGGGCAATCAGACGCCCCTCCGGGGCTCGTTGTACGGGCGCCGCTGTAGCCCCGGATTGCGCTGCGCTCCATCCGGGGCTACGGTCAGACGCCCCTCCGGGGCTAGAGAACCCATTTCAGCAGTCTCCACCGCGTGCGAACGAGATCGAATCGCGCGATGCGCAGCGTCGCATGACTCACGAGGCGGAGCGTCGTGCCACGTTGGCCTTAGCGCCACATGAAAATATCGACCAGGTTCGAATAGTCGTCCGTCCACAGGCGCATGCCGGGAGTGCGGGCCGCGGGCCGCCAGCCGGGGGGGCGGGTCAGCGATTGCAGTTCGTCGGCCGTGCGGGCCATGACGAGCCACGCGGACGAGTTCTTGCCGGGGATGCCCTGGTCGTGGTCGTAGCACACGAGCGCGGTCAGACCGGCGTCTTCGGCGAGGCCGGCCAGCACCGGCTCCAGGTTCAAATAGCGGTTGGAGATGTTGAAGACGAGCCAGCCCGCGGGGGCCAGCTTCGAACGATACAGTTCCAGCGCCTGCTTCGTTACCAGATGGACCGGCACCGAGTCCGAACTGAAGGCGTCCAAGACGAGCAGGTCGTATTCGCCCGCCTGGGCCTGATGCATTTTCAAGCGAGCGTCGCCGAGAATCAGTTGCAGCCGGGCGCCGCGCGCTTCCGCGTCGCTCAGGTACGTGAAGTAGTCCGGGTTCTGGGCGACGCGGCACACGGCCGGGTCGATCTCGTAGTAGGTCCAGTCCTGGCCGGCCTGCGCGTAGCACGCCAGCACGCCGACGCCGAGGCCGGTGACGCCGATGTGCCGCGTCGGCGTCGGCAATTCGGCCCGGCCGGCGAAGATCTGGCCGATGGGGCCGGTGCGGTGGAAGTACGTCAGCGGTTCGCAACGCAGCTCCGCGGCGTTGCCTTGCATGCCGTGCAGGGTGGTGCCGTGAAACATCTGCATGTACTTGCCGGTCGGATCGACGCGGACGTGCAGGTCGCCGAAGAAACTGCGTTCGCGATGCAGCACCTCGCCATGCAGTTCTTGACAGAAGGTGCTCGCCACGAACAGGGCGCCCAGGCCCAGCGCGAAGCGCAGCGGCCGTGTCGACCACGCGAAGCACACCATGAGCGGAACCAGATACAGCAGGGCGCTGACGGCCGGCATCATGCCCATGCGCACCTCGGTGTGGTCGTCCGGCTTCAGCTTCGACAGACCGAGGACGAGCACCACCATCGTGACGCCCAGCAGCGCGGGACTGACCAGGTCGACGACCAGCCGGCGCCACGCGGGAGTCGTTTCGGTCGCCGTTGCACGCGCACGCGGCCACAGCAAGCAACCGGCTACCAGCACGAGGGGATATTCGACGACGCGTGTGAACACCATGGGCGCCAGGAGGGCGTTGAACATGCCGCCGAGCACGCCGCCGAGCGACATGCACAGGTAGAAGTTGGTCAGGTGCTCGGGCGCCGGCCGCAGTCGGGCCAGCTCGCCGTGACAGACCATCGACGTGATGAACAGCACGGCCAGGTGAATGAGCATCACGATGCCGGCGTGCAGCTGATGCGTGCCGCTGCTCAGCATCAGAAAGACGAGGCACAAGAGCGCCGGCGGCAGCGCCTTGCACCACGACGCGTGCGCGATCCACGGATTGCGGGCGAACACGAAGATGAAGCTCGCCAGGTACAGGGCCAGCGGCACGACCCACAAGAGCGGGATCGCCGCGATGTCGGTGGTGAAATACGTCGTCACGCCCAGCATCAGGCTCGACGGCACGAACGCCAGCGCCAGCCAGTGCAGCCGTGTAGCCAGTGCAGGGGCGGGCGTCGCGGGCTGTGTGTCGTGCGCCGTGGTTTCGGCTTCACCCCTGCGCGGCAGCGCCTGCCAGCCGCACCACAGCGTCAAACCGGCGAGGACGAGGTAACCCCACAGCCAGATGAGCCCCTGCGTTTGCAGCGTGAAAAAAGGCTCGATGAGGAAGGGGTAACCGAGCAGCGTCAACATGCTGCCCAGGTTGCTCGCGCCGTAAAGGAAGTACGGATCGCGTGCCGCCGGGTGTCCGGTGCTGGCGAACCAGCGTTGCAAGAGCGGAGCGCTCGTGGCCACGACCAGAAACGGCAGACCGACCGACAGCGTCAACAGGCCCAGCAGCCAGGGGATGGGATTGGCATTCTCCGGCGGCGCCCAGTCGCGCGCCACTTGAATGGGCAGAAATGCCAGCGGCACCAGCAGCAGGACGGCATGCACGAAGAACTGCTTGCGCGGCCCGAGCCACCTCGGCGCCTTGTGTGCATACGCGTAGCCGGCCAGCAGCACCGCCTGGAAGAACACCATGCAGGTGTTCCACACCGCCGGCGTCCCCCCGAGCAGCGGCAACGCCATGCGGGCAATCATCGGCTGAACGAGAAACAGCAGCGTCGCACTGACGAACAGGGTCGAGGCAAACAGCAGAGGCACGGGCATCCTCCGGGCTGACGGGCAAGCATCGAAATGATCCCCGGGAAAAGAATAGCTCACGAAATGCTGGTAGGTGTGTCGGAGGCGTGCCAAAAGCGGATGAAGCTAACATGCCGTAACTTTAGGTTCGGCTTCAGCTTAGGGATGAGTTTTCGCGATAGGACGCGCGGCGTAAACAGGTGTCGTGTTTGTGTATCTGAGCCCGACGCGCAAGCGAGGGGCTGGACGCGGTCCCCAGCCGGCGCCTGGCTTAGTTGAATCTGCCCGGCCAGCGCGCACCGCGAGCCTGCGTCACGGCGCCTGTTGCACGACTTGCTGAGCGACCTGATTCGCCGCCTTCGCTCGTGCCGTCTTCATCATCTCCTCGGTGTAGATGTCGCCCCACCAGAGGTTGTCGCCCAGGAGCTCGAACTGGCGATGGGCGCGGCGCGGATGACCGCACAGGTAGGAGTAGAACGCGTAACGGCTGCGTAGCGACCTGTCGTTCGGGGAGCGCTCGAGCGACTTGGCGTACACGTAGAGGATGTCCTGCGCCACGTCGGAGCGACGGAAATAAGCCGCCTTGTCGCTTTCCGTCAGCAAGCGGTCGGCGTAGCGTCGATGCGCCAGGGCGAGCACCATCGGGTAGTTTCGCTCCCAGTTCTGGCTGTCGCGGCAGGCGCGGCCGAATTCGATCATGTCCTCGAGCGTTCCGTGCCATTTGGGATTGAGCCATTCCAGCTTCTGCCAGCAGACGTCGAACTCGGGTTGATAGTCGAGGGCGCGCTCGAACCACGCCTCCATGCTGGCCCGTCCGCGTGGATGACCGAGCTCCACGGTGAGCATCAACCTGGCCACCCGGCCGTGTGACGACCTCTCCAGGGCCTCCCGGGCGATGTCGAGCCGTTCGTCGAATGCCCGCAAGCCCTCGGGAGTGACGGTGTGTGCCCAGCCGCTGCCGCGCGCCTCCCAGGCCCACTTAATGTAGAATTCGCCCTTCACGACCAGCCGCGTCGGCTCGAGCGCCTTCTCGCCGGTGAGGGCCGTGTCGACCTGTTGCCAGGCCGCGAATGCGTCGTGGCCGAGTTTCTTGTAGCCGCGGATCGCGTCGTGAGCACGGTCGTACCAGAATTCTTCTATGTCGAGACAGCGTTCCTCCTCGCGGGCGCTCACGGGCATTAGCTGCAGCATCGAGCCGATCAGCCGCTCCGCCTCCGCACGAGCCGCGGGTTGGTCCGACTTCTTCAACTGCCGTTCGGCTGCCTTCCACAACGCCTGCGCTCGTCGCATGGCCGGGTAGGCGCTCGACTCCATGGCCTTGGCTGCCTTGGCGTAGGCGTGATCGTGCACGGCAGCGAGCGTCTTGGGGTCTGCGAAACGAGCGTGCACGTAGAAGATGAGTGGATCGTCGCAACCGGCCTCGATCGCCTTCTGCGTGGCGGCCCGGATGTCCCTGGGCTGCGCGTTGGCGGCGCGTCCGTTGCTGAATTGTAGCGCCGTCATCTCGAGGGCCGACAGGGCGTGCTCGTCCCACTTCGGGTCCTTGTGGCCGACCTTTTCGTAGGCCGCCGCCAGGGTTCGATTGTTCCACGTGGCCATGCGTTCGATGCGCGGCTCGAACGAAGCGGGTCGCAGCAACGCCGGCACAGGTCCCGCAGCAGCCGGCGTGGGGGGTGGGGCGTCGATGTCCGTCTCGGCCGTCTCATGCCAGCTGAGAAAGAAACGCTCCGCCACCCGCGTGCGTATTTCGTCCAGCCCGGGCATCGTCATCCACAGCCACACACCGACGCCGGCGAGCAGGAAGGCTGTGCCCACGAGCAGGCCAAGCACCTTCGGCAGCACCGACCGGCGTTGCACGCGCACGTCGACGTCGCCCCGGCGAGGCAAGCCAGCGCCGTACTCGAACCGCGCGGCCTCAGGGCGAGAATTCTCGTAGCGAGCCTGCGGGTCGTCCGCCACCATGGCGGCGAAGAGATACAGGAAGAGCACGCACAGCAGCAAACAAATTGCCTCGAGGCCGATGAGACACCACTTCACTGCCCCGTCGGTCCAACCGTCCGGACGGTTGAAAAGAAACACGAGGTGCGCCACGACCGAGAGCGGAAGCGGCGCACACGCGATGAGGGCGCCCAGGCGGGCCTGCGCTCCGTAGAGCACGCGTCCTCGGCTGAGTGTCAGCTTCTCGGTGAACAGCCCCCAGATTCCGTACAGCAACAGAGCGATCTCGGCGCCAGCGATCATGTCGAGCTACTTTCGTGTGAGAGCGGGCGATCCGGCCCAAGATTTCCAGCGAATGGAGAGGTTCACGGGCGAGTACTTCGCTCAACCGTAGGTCGTGAATGGAGCGGTGTCAATCCGGCAGCCGACGCGGGAGAAGTCGACACTGTTCCCCGCGGCTTGTGTTGAACCTGCCGGCCGGCGCGTGCATGGCCGCTCAGCCAGGCCGTGAGATGAATTTGTTGAAAATTACGAACTTACGTCGACAAAAAAAGCGGATTCGTTGCACTGTGTGTGTGTGTCACACTCCGTGAGACGAATCCTTCTATCCCATTGTCAATCCAGGGGTTGCGGAGAAAATATTCGTTGCACGTACGAAACGAACAAGGGGCTCGATATCGAACCCCTTGTTTGGCTTACGCTTCCGGCTTCTCAGTTGATCTTCAGCAGTTCGACGTCGAAGTGCAGCTCCGCGTCGGGCGGGATGACGCCGCCGGCGCCGCGCTTGCCGTAGCCGAGGTCGGGCGGGATGACCAGCTTGCGCTTGCCGCCGACCTTCATGCCGGCGACGCCTTCGTCCCAGCCCTTGATGACGCGGCCGGCGCCGAGCGGGAAGTCGAAGGGCTGGCCGCGGTCGACGCTGCTGTCGAACTTCTTGCCGTCCTTGAGCCGGCCCGTGTAGTGGACGGAGACCTTGTCGCCGGCCTTGGCCGCGTTGCCGGTGCCTTCGTTTTGATCCTCGTACTGCAAACCGGACGGGGTCGTGATCATGCTTTTCTCCTTGGGTTCGCTGCACTAACCCGACGCGTCAGCGAGGGCTCACAGATGTCCCTCGCTTACGCGTCGGGTTGGTGCACGGGGCGACAATCGGGCACTACCTCACTGGACCTTGACCAGCTCGACGTCGAAGTGCAGCTCCGCGTCGGGCGGGATGACCTTGCCGGCGCCGCGCTTGCCGTAGCCGAGTTCGGGCGGGATGATCAGCTTGCGCTTGCCGCCGACCTTCATGCCGGCCACGCCCTCGTCCCAGCCCTTGATGACCCGGCCTGTCCCGAGGTCGAAGTCGATGGGTTCGCCGCGGTCGAGGCTGCTGTCGAACTTCTTGCCGTCCTTGAGCCGGCCCGTGTAGTGGACCCACACGTGCTGGCCGGCCTTCGCGGGCTCGCCGGTGCCAACCTTCTCGTCGATGTACTTCAGCCCGGTGCGGGTGGTGACGACCTTGTCCTTCTTCTCCCCGTCGTTCTGCGCCTGAGCGAGGCCGAACGCGGTCACGAACGTCAAGGATGCCATCAGCAACGAGGTCAACCATCGTGCGGAGGTCATGCTTTCTCCTTTGTCCGAGGGTTTGTGTGTCCTGTCAGCAGATCTTTATATGTCCGGTGGCCGGCGTGGTCACTGCAGCGACCTGGGTCGCCGGGGCGAAGCGCGACGCGAAAATCCGAAATCGTCCTTGAACGTCACTCCGTCATCTGCGAAAATCAATCTCTGCCCGACACCCGCCTGGATCCGATTCGCACGGACTCGACTACTGATGATGAGGAGCTTTGTCATGGCGCGACGGTTCGTGCTGCCTGTTCTTTTGGCGGCCCTCTCGACGTCTTCGCTCACCGCCCAGGAAAAGAAGAAGGAAGAAGCGGTCCCGGACAAGATCAGCTACTACAAGCACGTGCGGCCCATCTTCCAGCTTCACTGCCAGGGCTGCCACCAGCCGGCCAAGGCCCAGGGCGGCTACGTCATGACCAGCTACGCCGACCTGCTCAAGAAGACCGACCACGATATCGCCGGCATCCTGCCCGGAGTGGCCGACAAGAGTGCCGTGTATCAGCAGATCATCCCGCAGAACGGCAAACCGCCCAGCATGCCGCGCGGCAAGGAACGGCTCACCGATCGCGAGGTCAACATCGTGCAGAAGTGGATCGCGCAGGGCGCGACCGACGACACGCCGCTGTCCGCGAAGGCGCTGCTCATCGACGCCGAACACCCGCCGGTCTACGAGCTGGCCCCCGTCATCACGAGCGTCGCGTTCAGTCCCGACGGCTCGCTGCTCGCGGTCGCCGGTTATCACGAGGTGCTGCTGCACAAGGGGGATGGCAGCGGTCTGGTCGCCCGGCTCGTCGGTCTGTCCGAACGCGTGCAGTCGGTGGCCTTCTCGCCCGACGGCAAGTATCTCGTTGCCACCGGCGGCGATCCGGGCCGGTTCGGTGAGATCCAGATCTGGGATATCGCCAAGAAGAAGCTGAAGATGTCGCTGCCGGTGACCTTCGACACTGTCTACGGCGCCCGCTGGTCGCACGACGGCAAGCGCATCTCCTTCGGCTGCGTCGACAACTCGGTACGTGTGATCGACGCCGAGACCGGCCAGCAGGTGCTCTTCCAGGGCGGGCACGCCGACTGGGTGCTCGAAACCGTGTTCTCGAAGGATGCCTCGCACGTGGTGTCGGTCAGCCGCGATCGCACCATGAAGCTGACCGAGGTGCCGACGCAGCGGCTGGTCGACAACATCACCAGCATCACGCCGGGTGCACTCAAGGGCGGCCTGATCACGGTCGATCGCAATCCCAAGAACGACGAGCTGGCGGTCGGCGGGGCTGACGGCGTGCCGCGCATCTACCAGATGCACCGCACCAAGGATCGCAAGATCGGCGACGACTTCAACCTGATTCGCGCCTTCCCGGGACTGCCGGGCCGGCTCAACGCCGTGCGCTACAACGCCGACGGCACGCGCATGGTGGCCGGCAGCAGCAGCGACGGCAAGGGCGAGGTCCGCGTCTTTTCGACGTCCGACGCCAAGGAGATCGCTAAGATGGAAGGCATCAAGGCCGGCATTTTCGCGGTGGATTATCGTGCGGACGGCAAGGCGGTCGCCAGCGCCGGTTTCGACGGCATCGTCTACCTGCACGATCCCGCCACCGGCAAGCTGATCCGCGAGTTCGTGCCGGTGCCGCTGACGACGAAGACGACGGCACGGTGATGAGAAATGACGACCGTTTAGCCGCCACGCCTTGGCGTGCGCGAACGCGGACCCGTGATGACCGAAGGGGCCCGCTCTCGCCCACGCAGAAGCGTAGCGGCTAAACGAAAACAGGATCCGGGGTTTACCATGATTCGTGTTGCCGCAACGATCGCATCCATTGCGCTGTTCGCGAGTATTTCATCCGCCCAGGAAACGCTGCCGGCCAATCTCAAGGTCGTGAAGGTCGAGATCCGGCCCGAACGCGTCGAGCTCAAGCACGCGTTCGACTATCGCCAGCTTCTCCTCACGGGGACGCTCGAGAGCGGCGGCCTGGTCGACCTCACGCGCATGGCGAAGTTCACGTTCCCGGACAAGATCGTCAAGGTTTCCGAGCGCGGCCAGGTGCGGCCCGTCGGCGATGGTGACGGCACGTTGCAGTACGCGGTCGCCGGTCAGACGGGCACGATTCCCGTCAAGGTCAACGGCCAGAAGGACAAGCGCGAGGTCAGCTTCGTCGGCGAGGTCATGCCGACCATGTCGCGCATGGGTTGCAACGCCGGCACCTGCCACGGCAGCGCCCAGGGCAAGAACGGCTTCCAGCTCTCGCTACGCGGCTACGATCCGGTCTTCGATCACCGCGCCCTCACCGACGACATCAGCGGCCGGCGCTTCAACCGCGCCGCCCCGGATCGCAGCCTCATGCTGCTCAAGGCGTCCGGCGGCGTCGCCCACGTCGGCGGCGTCCTGACCCAGCCGGGCGAACCCTACTACGAGCTGCTGCGGACCTGGATCGCTCAGGGCGTCAAGCTTGACCTGGGTCGGCCGCGCGTGACGAGCATCCAGATCTATCCGCCCAGCCCGACCATTCCGCTGCCGGGGCTCAAGCAGCAGCTCACTGTGCAGGCGACGTATGCCGACGGCAGCGTACGCGACGTGTCCGCGGAGGCGTTTCTCGAGAGCAGCAACTCCGAGGTGGTCAGCGTCGACAAGACCGGGCTGGCGAGCGCCCTCCGCCGCGGCGAGACCGCCATCCTGGCCCGCTACGAGGGCAACTACGCCGCCGCCCCGGTCATCGTCATGGGGGATCGCAGCGGCTTCGCCTGGCAGAACGTGTCCGAGTTCAACTACATCGACGGCCTTGTTTACGACAAGCTCAAGCAGGTGAAGGTGCAGCCGAGCGACGTGTGCAGCGACACCGACTTCATTCGCCGCGTGCACATCGACCTGACCGGTCTGCCGCCCGACGCCGACACGGTTCGCAAGTTCCTCGCCGACACCCGGCCGCAGAAGGTCAAGCGTGACGAGATCATCGACAAGCTGGTTGGCTCGGACGAGTTCGTCGAACACTGGACCAACAAGTGGGCCGACCTTTTGCAGGTGAATCGCAAGTTCCTCGGCGACGAAGGCGCCGCCGCCCTGCGCAAGTGGATCCGCGACGCCGTGAAGGGCAACATGCCGTACGACAAGTTCAGTTACCAGATCCTGACCGGCTCGGGCTCGAATCTGGAACATCCGGAGGCGTCGTACTTCAAGATCCTGCGCGAGCCGGATGCCGCCATGGAGAACACGACGCACCTGTTCCTGGCCATTCGCTTCAACTGCAACAAGTGCCACGACCACCCGTTCGAGCGCTGGACGCAGTCGCAGTACTACGAGCTGGCGTCGTACTTCGCCCAGATCGATCGCCAGGAAGATCCCAAGCACAAGGGCAAGAAGACCGAGGGTACGGCTGTGCGTGGGCCGTTGCCGCTGGTCGAAGTCATCGCGGACGCCAAGGGGGGCGAGGTCACCAGTCTGCGTACGGGATCGATCGCCAAGCCGACCTTCCCGTACCAGTATGCGAACATGGCCCCCGCCGCCGGCAGCCGCCGTGAGCAACTGGCGAAGTGGATCACGTCGAAGGACAACCCGTACTTCGCCCGCAGCTACGCCAATCGGCTGTGGAGTTACCTGCTCGGCGTCGGCATCATCGAGCCGGTCGACGACATCCGCGCCGGCAATCCGCCGACGAACCCGAAGCTTCTCGATCGCCTGACGGCGGAGTTCGTGAAGTCGAACTTTGACGTGCAGGGCCTCATCAAGACGATCTGCAAGTCGCGCACGTATCAGCACGCCCTGTCCACCAACCAGTGGAACAAGGACGACGAGATCAACTACTCGCATGCGTTGGCACGCCGCCTGCCCGCAGAGGTGCTGTACGACGCCATCCATCGCGCCACCGGCAGCACGTCGCGTCTGCCGGGCCTGCCGGCCGGTTCGCGGGCCGCGCAGTTGCTCGATTCCAACACACCGGTGCCGGGCGGTTTCCTGGAACTCTTCGGTCGTCCGCCGCGTGAGAGTGCCTGCGAGTGCGAACGCACCAATAGCATGCTCCTGGGCCCCGTCCTCAACCTCGTGAACGGCCCGGTGCTCAACGACGCGCTGCGCGACCCCGGCAACCGCCTCACTCAACTCCTGGCTCGCGAAAAGGACGACGCCAAGGTCATCGAGGAGCTGTACCTCAACATTCTGTGCCGGCAGCCGACCAAGCAGGAGATCAGCCAGGCCCTGGAAGCCTTCAAGGGCAACGACGAGGAATACGGCCGCCTGCTGCAGGAGAAGAAGGTCCGCGACCAGGCCGTCGCCGACTACGAAAAGAAGGTCCCCGAACTGGTGGCCAAGTTCGAGCGTGAGGTGCAGCGCACGCCCGCGTGGACCATCGTCGATCCAGCCGAGGTGAAGTCTGCCGCCGGCACCACGTTCACCAAGCAGGCTGACAAGTCGATCCTGGCCGGCGGCAAGAATCCGCCGCTCGACACGTACACGGTCGTCATCAACACGCCGATGAAGGAGATCACCGGACTGCGTCTGGAAGTCCTCGCCGACAAGAGCCTGCCCGCCAAGGGCCCTGGTCGCAATTCCAACGGCAACTTCGTGCTGAGCGAGCTCAAGGTCGAGTTCGCGAAGCTCTCCAAGGAAGCGCCGAAGCCCGAGACACCGAAGGCGACCGAGAAGGACGCCAAGCCGGAGGCGAAGAAAGACGCCAAGCCCGAGGTGAAGGAGGTTGTCACCGGCGTGAAGCTCGTGCGTCCGCAGGCCGACTTTTCGCAGGATGGCCTGCCGATCGCCTACGCCATCGACGGCAACCCCGCCACCGGCTGGGCCGTCTCGCCGCTCGTGGGCCGCAATCACGTGGCCGTGTTCGAGGCCGAGAAGAAGTTCGGCTTCCCCGAAGGGACCAAGGTGATCATCACGCTGTCGCAACAGCATCCGGGCAAGGATCACAACATCGGCAAGTTCCGCGTCTCGCTCACCGACTCGAAGGCGCCGGTCCTGCTGCAGGGCAACACGCCGGAAAACATCACGAGGATCCTCGATATTCCGGCGGAGCAGCGCAGCGACAAGGACAAGGCCGCCCTCGTCAACCACTACCGCTCGACCGACCAGGAGTTCGCCCGCCTGCAGCGCTCGGCTGCCGAGATCTTCGTCCCGGCCAACGCGCGCACGCTGGGGGCGCAGGACCTGTCGTGGGCCTTGTTGAATAGCCCGGCGTTCCTGTTTAACCATTGATCGCCGTTTTAGCCGCAACGCCTTCGGCGTGCGCGAACGCTGGCCCACGAACGATTGATGTGGGGCCGCGGTCGCGCACGCCGGAGGCGTTGCGGCTAAACGCGTCATTTCCATACAATGTCGTCCATGCACAAGACGCTCGACGACCTCCGTGCAATCTACGATCTGCCGCTGCCCGAGCTCATGTTCCGCGCCGCCCAGGTGCATCGTGAACATCACGACGCGGCCGACATCCAGCGCTGCGCCCTCTTGAGCATCAAGACCGGCGGCTGTGCGGAGGACTGCGGCTACTGTGCCCAGAGCGCCCACTTCAAGACCGCCGTGCAGCCGACGCCGCTGATGGAGCTCGACGAGGTGCGCGAGCGCGCCGAGGCGGCGCGGGCCCTGGGGGCGACGCGCTTTTGCATGGGCACCGCCTGGCGCGAGCCGCGTGACGGTCCGCAGTTCGACCGCATCCTCGACATGGTTCGCGAGGTGAAGAAGCTCGGTATGGAGGCGTGCGTCACCCTCGGCATGCTGACCGACGACCAGGCCAAACGCCTCGCGGAGGCCGGGCTGACGGCGTACAACCACAACCTCGACACCTCGCGCCGGCACTACCCGAACATCGTCTCCACGCGCAGCTACGACGAGCGTCTGCGCACGCTCCAGGCCGTGCAGAAGGCCGGTGTCAGCGTCTGCTGCGGCGGCATCCTCGGCATGGGCGAGAATGAACAAGATCGGCTCATGCTGCTCGCCGAGCTGGCAGCGCTCGACCCGCCGCCGGAGAGCATTCCGATCAACTGTTTGGTGCCCATCGAGGGAACGCCGCTCGAAGACGCCGCCCCGGTGGACTCGGTCGAGCTGGTGCGTCTGGTGGCCACCACGCGCATCGTGTTCCCGCGGGCGCGAGTGCGTCTCAGCGCCGGCCGCGATCGCATGAGTCGCGAGCTGCAGATCCTGTGTTTCCTCGCCGGGGCCAACTCCATTTTCTTCGGCGACAAGCTGCTGACCGCGTCCAACCCCTCGGCCGACGGCGACGCCGAGCTGTTCCGCGCCATGGGGCTGCCCGTCACGGGGTTGCCCGTATCGTGATGTGACGTCATGAGCCTCTTCGCACGCTGGCGACGCCTCCTCGACGACCTGCGCAGCCAGGACCGCTATCGCCAGCTCGCTGTCCCCTGCGGCCTCGACTTCTCCTCCAACGACTACCTCGGCTATGCGAAAAGGCGAGCCGGGAGCGTAAGCGACCGGAGCACGCTGTCCCACAGCGGTCAAGCCTCTCGCCTCCTGCGCGGCCACCACGCTCTGTGGGACGAAGTCGAATCGATGCTGGCCCGCTGGCACGGCGCCGAAGCCGCATTGATGTTCAACACCGGCTACACCGCCAACGAAGGCCTGCTGTCGACCGTGCTCGGGCCGGACGACTTCGTCGCCAGCGACGAGCATAATCATGCCTCGATCATCGACGGCATTCGTCTGACCAAGGCAGAGCGTTTCGTGTTCCGCCACAACGATCTCGACCAACTCGAGACCGGCCTGCGTGCGGCGACCACGCGCCCGGGCGGCCGCGAGCGCTTCATCGTCACCGAGGCGCTCTTCGGCATGGAAGGCGACCGCGCCCCGCTGTGCGACATTGCCGAGCTGGCGGAGAGATATCACGCTCACCTGATCGTCGACGAGGCCCATTCGACTGGCTGCTTCGGCGCCGAGGGCGCGGGGCTGGTCGACGAACTGGGTCTGCGGCCACGTGTGCTGGCCACGATGCACACCGGCGGCAAGGCGCTCGGCGTATGCGGCGCCTACCTGGCGTGCTCGAAGCTGCTGCGCGATGTGCTGGTGAACCGTTGCCGGCACCTGATCTTCACGACCGCGCTGCCGCCGGTGGTCGCAGGCTGGTGGCTCGACATGTTGCCGCACGATTGTCAGGATCGCTCGACGCGACAAAAGCTACACGACAACGCGCTACTATTTCGAGCCGAACTGGGCGGCATCGTGGCGCTAGGCCGCGACTATCTGGTGCCGATCGTGCTCGGCGAGGATTGCCGTGCCGTGTCCGCGGCGCAGACGCTGCAGTCGGCCGGGTTCGACGTCCGCGCCATCCGGCCGCCGACTGTGCCACAGGGAACAGCTCGGCTGCGGGTGTCGATCCACGCCGATCACGAGAAATCGGATCTGCGCCGGCTCGCCCAACTCTTGCGAACGATTCATGGCGAGCCGGGAGCGTCAGCGACTGGAGTTGAGTACACCGCCGCGCCTCCTCCGGTCGCTGACGCTCCCGGCTCGCCGGGTGGCGTGCCATGAGCGACGTGTTGATCCTGGGCACCGACACCGACGCGGGCAAGACGACCTTCGCCCTTCTCTGGCTCACCGCTTTCGCCGACGCCTACGAATACTGGAAACCGGTCGAAACCGGCCCGTCCGACAGCGACCTCGTTCGCCGTCTCGTTCCTGCGACCACGGTTCACCCGCCGGTCGCCCGCTTCGCGGCTCCCGTCGCTCCACCGCTGGCGGCCCGCCAGGAAAACGGCGTCGTTCCCGACGCGAGCACCCTTGTTGCGGCACGCCCCGCAGCGACTCGCAGCCTGCTCGTGGAGAGCTTCGGCAGCCCTTTCTCGCCGCTCAACGAAACGCAGGAACAGATCGGCTTTTTGCGCGAGCTGCCGATGCCGAGCGTGCTGGTGAGTCGCTCCTCGCTCGGCGCCATCGGTCGCACACTACAGTGCCTGCATGCCCTCGAAGCCTTCGGCATGTCGCCGCGAGCCGTCGTGCTCCTGGGAACGCCGGACGCCTTCGCCGTCGAACGCATTGCCCGTCATTCGTCGACGCTGTCGGTCGTCACGCTCGAACCACCGACCGAGTGGACCAGTGCGGGGCTCGCCGAGTCGGTGTCACGACAGCGCGAGATCCTCGAGCGTCTGCGTCAGATCTGCTGGTCGCCGGGGGTTTCGTTGCCGCATGACAATCTGGTCGAACGCGACCGCCATTCCGTCTGGCATCCGTACACGCCGCTCGTTGGGGCCGATGCACCTCTGGTGTGCAAGGAGGCGCAGGATGAGTTTCTGGTGCTCGAGGACGACCGCCGAATCATCGACGGCATCTCGTCCTGGTGGACGATTCTGCACGGCCATCGCTTCGCGCCGCTCATGAAGGCGTGGCGCGAGGCGGTGTCGCGTTTCGATCACGTGCAGTTCGCGGGCGTGACGCACGAACCGGCCGTCGAGTTGGCGGAGTTGCTGCTGGCCCGCCTGTGGCATGGCGGACGCGTGTTCTACTCCGACAACGGCAGCACGGCGGTCGAGGTCGCGCTGAAGATGGCGTATCAGTACTGGTGCCATCTCGATCAGCCCCACCGACGCCGCTTCGTCGGCTTCGAGCACGGCTATCATGGCGACACCTTCGGCGCCATGGCTGTCAGCCGTGATCCGGTGTTTTTCGGCCGCTTCGAGCCGCTGCTTCTGCAGGCCGACATACTACCGCTCGACGCGGCCCGACTCGACGAGCACCTGACCCGGCACGCTGCCGAGACGGCCGGCGTCATCGTCGAACCGCTCGTGCAGGGCGCCGGCGGCATGCGCATGCATTCGCTCGAGCAACTACGGCAAATCTTCGAGGTAACGCGCAAGCACGACGTATTGTTCATCGCCGACGAGGTGATGACCGGCGGCGGCCGCACGGGGCACCTGTGGGCGCATCAGGCGGCGTCGATCTCGCCCGACCTGATCTGTGCCGGCAAGGCGCTGACCGGCGGGATCATGCCGCTCGCCGCGACGCTGGTCTCGCCGCGTCTGGTGAAGGAGTTCGACACGCCGGAGCGAACGAAGACGTTCTTCCACGGCCACTCGTTCACCGCTCATCCGCCGGCGTGCGCGGTCGCGGTCGCGAACTGGCGGCTGCTCGAATCGACCCGCAACCCGGCTCGCGACATGGAGCCGTTCTGGCAGACTGCCCTGGCGCCGCTGTCTCAGGTGAAACGCGTCGTCGACGTGCGGGTGCGTGGCAGCATCGCCGCGGTGGAACTGGACGCGCCGGGCGGGTATCTTGCGGATATCGGCAAGCATCTGAAGCAGTCGTGTCTGGACGACGGTGTTTTCCTGCGTCCCCTGGGCAACGTGCTGTACGCCATGCCCCCGTTGCGAACGTCCCGTGCCTCGCTCGAACGCATCGCGGCGGCGATGATTCGTGCGGTGACGACACTCGGTTAGAGGCACCCATGCAGCCACTTCGCCGCGAAATGTCCGCGTTGCTCGTGGTCGACGCCCAGCGGGGATTCACGTCGCTGTGCCCGGACGAGTTGCCGGTGCCGGGCGGGCTGGAGATCGTGCCGGCGGTGAATCGGCTGCTGGCCATGCCGTGGGCGCGAATCGACGCGAGCCAGGACTGGCATCCGCCGGACCATCGCAGCTTCGTCGGCCAGCAAGACAACATCTATCCGCCGCACTGCGTCGCCGGCACGCAGGGGGCGGACTTTTTGCCGGACCTGGCGACGGAGCGGTTCCATGCCATCTGGCGGAAGGGCTTTTGGCAGGACTTCGAGGCGTACGCGCTCACGGCCCAGCACGCCGGCTACATCGCCTGTCTGCGGGCCGAGGGCATCGACGCGGTCGCGGTCTGCGGACTGGCGACGAACATCTGCTGCTTCCACGCCGCGCGTGATCTTCGGCAGGCCGGCATGCGCGTGTTGCTGGTGGAGGATGCTAGTGCCGGCATCGACGTGCCGCAGGCGAACCTGTTTCAGGACAGGACGCGAGCGGAGGGGGTGGGGCTGGGAATCGAGTACGTGACGGTGGCCGACGTAGGTCAGGCTTTCCAGCCTGACGGCTGCCCGGGCGACTGAGTACCCAAGGCGATGGTCTTGGGCGCAACCGCCAGGCTGGCGAGCCTGACCCAATCGGTTGGCAGCTACGAGCCCTTCACTGTCACCTTGTGCGGGCGGGCACGTTCCTCCTTGGGGAGGTGGATGGTCAAGACGCCGTTCTTGCACTCAGCTTCGATGCGCGAGGCGTCGATCGACTCGTGCACCTGGAAGACGCGATAGAAGTCGCCTTCCTCGTACTCGCTCAGGAGCGACGATCCCTGGCGTTGGCGCGACGGCAGGTGACCTTCGAGGATCAACTCGCCGTTCTCGAAACGCAGATTGACGTCCTGGCACGAGATGCCGGGCAGGTCGGCGTAGAGCAGCAGTTCCGCTTCGGTCTCGTAGATGTCCACCGGCGGTACGAAATACTGGCTGCCGCGTGTGCTTTCCGCGGGCGAGGCGGCGCGGTTCTTCTGCAGGACGGGAGCTTCGTTGGACATGTTCGTATCTCCTTGTTCTTATGTTCGATGTTGTTAACCCCGGACGGCGATCTTGCGCGGGCGCGCCTGTTCCTGTTTGGCCAGGCGGATGCGCAGCACGCCGTTTTCGAGGTGGGCATCGACGTGCTGAGCGTCGACGGCGACCGGCAAGGTCAGTGAGCGTGTGAAGGCGCCGAACGAGCGTTCCTGGCGATGCTGCACGGCCTTCTCCGGCGCCTGACGCTTACGCTCGCCCTTGATCGTCAGTTCGTTGTGCGTGACGAAGATCTCCAGATCGTCCAGGTTCAGCCCCGGTAGCTCGGCCTCGATGTGGACCGCGTCACCTTCTTCCCAGACGTTGCAGGCCGGGAAGGCCAGCGTGCGACCGCCGTTCCAACGTTCGAGAAAGCGGTTCATCTCGTTCTGAATCTGATTGACCTCGTTCCACAGGTGCGAGCTCGTTGGGCTCCAACGTGCGAAGTACATAGGTCCTCCTTCGATCGATTCGTTCCCGTGCGGCGCGCACGCCGGACAATCTCGGTCGTCGCGCCGCTCGGCAAGTTGGTTTGTTTCGTGAGTCACCGGTCGTTTGATTTGTCGACCGGGAAGACGCTTCCCACGTCTTGCGCGTATCCGATTAGCAACGCGCATGCCGAATCGAAGGCGTGGCGCAAGTGGCGGTTATTTCCAGCTTTGCGAGAACTGCCGTCGACGCATCGTTCCAAATAGGGCGTCGAATTGACAGTGGGATGTCAATTTGACACCGGCGTTGTCGTCCACCATACGATCCACAGCGCCAGGCCGAACGAGAAACGCAGTCCGAGCTGCAGGCTCACCCACCACAGGTTGCGGTTGATGAGGGCGCTGGCGTCGACGAGGGCCTTGCGGACCTCTTGCGAGACCATGCGGCGCGGGCTGATGCGGCCGAACGTCACCACGTGCACGAAGTGAGCGGCGGGGGAGCCGAGCCAGTACTCGGCCTGGTCGAAGTACTTCTTTCCAGCACATTGGGATCCTAAGCTTAGAATTCCACGTGGACAAGTTGTCG
>JADMIO010812907.1_pt1 | contig 25619 bp, 24 predicted proteins | sample 8958161 | NCBI WGS metagenome assembly JADMIO01 (sample SAMN16585339, study PRJNA669376) | soil metagenome | isolation source: Crop rotation soil | place: USA: Cullars Rotation, Alabama | collected 2011 | reverse complement strand
CGCGACAACTTGTCCACGTGGAATTCTAAGCTTAGGATCCCAATGTGCTGGAAAGCCGATTCGCCGACGCCGCGGGCAGTGCCGCGTTCGCCTCCGCGTACGCGTCGAGCCCCCCGAAATCATCGATATGGCGCAGTATTTCCCATTGCGGCATGCCCGCGGGATCGGGTTTCGAGGTGGATGCGGTCTGAGCACGGACAACAGCAGCAGTCAGCGCAATCCACAAGAAGACACACGGGCGGATGCGAAACGACATTGCGGGCTCCTGGGGGCGGCGCGGCGCGCTGACGGTGCACCTGGTACCTCAACCACGGTGTCCGTGCGCGATAACGATCGGGCACCGCCTCAGGTTGCATCGCTCCGCCGCTGGAGGTTGACGCTCTGCGCGTAGGAGATCGGGCCGACGGCTCGGCCGCGCTAGCGCAGCCCGTACAGGTAGAGCAGCGCCGCCCAGCCGACTTCACGTCGGTTTGGCGGCCTAGGGCCTCCCACGGATGATCTCCGCCATGCACTCCGCCAGCTTCTCGGGCGTGCACACCAGGATGTCCATCCCCACCTTGCGGCACTTCCTCGCCGTCGTCTTGTTGTACGACGGCCGTGCGTCGTAGCCGAGCGCGCCCAGTCCCACCAGGCGCACCCCGGCGTCGGCCAGCGTCCGCACCTGGCGGACGAGGTCCTCGTCCGACCGACCCTCGAAGAAGTCGGTGATGAGGACGAGGATGGTCCGCGCCGGCTCGCGCACGAGCTGCGCGCTGTACTGCAGCGCCTTGGTGATGTCGGTGCCGCCGCCGAGCTGGAGGGTGAGCAGCACGTCGACCGGCGACCCCACCTGGTCCGACAGGTCGACCACGGAGGTGTCGAACAGGACGAGCGACGTCCTCACCGCCGGGAGCTCCGCGAAGATCGACGCCATCACCGCCGAGAAGATCGCCGACTCCAGCATCGAGCCCGACTGATCCACGCACACGACGATGTGCCACGGACGCTTGTTGCGCTCCGCGGCGTGGTAGAAGACCCGTTCGACCAGCAGCTTCCCGCGCCGCTCGTCCCAGTTCTTCAGGTTGCGGCGGACGGTCGTGCGCAGGTCCAGGTTGCGGAACACGCGCCGGGGGGAGTGGCGGTCGCGGCGGATCGCCCCCACGATCGCCCTCTCGATCTGGACCTCCAGCCGCCGCTTGAGCTCCTGGACGACCTGGTCGATGACCTTGCGCACGAGGCCGCGGGTCTTCTCGTTCACCAGGTTGCGGTGGGTGAGCAGCGTCTTCACCAGCTCGACGTTGGGCTCGACCTTCTCGAGCAGCTTCGGCTCCTCGAGGATCTTCGCGATGCCCTTGCGACGGATGAGCTCCCGTTCCAGGACCTCCTTGGCCTGGCGCGGGAACAGCTGGCCGACGGTGTCGATCCAGGAAGGCACGTCCAGGCGCGAGCGGCCGCTGCCGGCTCCGCGCGGCTCCTCGTCATACACGAAGCCGAGCGCGCCCTCCATGCGCAGCGCGTCCTCCCTTCCGGCACCGATGTGGATGCCGCACTGCTCGGCGGTCTTGCCCAGGACCAGCCGCCAGCGGGTCAGCGCCTCCCGATCGGGGTCGCTCACAGCGTCCACTCCTCGAGGATCGCGGCGACCCGCGCGTCGACCGCCGCGATCTTGGCCGCCGCGCCGGCCGAGGTGGCGAGCGTCGCGATCGCCTCGCCGCCGCCGGTCAGGCCGTAGCGCTCGGCAACGCGCTCGCAGATCGACAGGCGCTGTCGCTCGTGCAGCCGCTCGAAGGCGTGGCGCAGGCGCGGCAGCATGGTCACGTAGCTCTGCCACTCCGCCGCGCGCAGGAGCTCGTCGACCGCGCCTACCATGGCGTCCGCGCCCAGCAGGATCGAGGCCCGCGACACCGCCATCACGCCGTCCAGGAAGGCGCCCGCCTCGATCATCGCCTCCGGCCGGGCGCGGGCGAAGGCCGCGATGCGGTCGCCGAGCTCGGCCGGCGTCTCCGCGCGGATCTCCGAGAGGATGCCGGTCAACGCGCCGCGCAGGAACGGCTGCGTCGACTCCTCGCGGGCCTTGCGCACGTTCTCCACCAGCAGCGCGGGGTCGAGCGCGGCGTCGTCCTCGCCGAGCAGCGCCTCGGCCAGCGCAAGGAGTCCGGCCAGCACCTCGCGATGCTCCTCCTCGGGAGCCGACGCCGCCGCCGGCAGCTCGAAGCAGGCGTGTGCGAAGCAGCGCCGGACGAGCTCCGACACCGCGGCCACGCTGAGCTGCTTGAAGCCGGCGTGGCGGCGCAGGACGAGGAGCTGGGTGAGCGCCTGGGCCAGCGAGGCGAACTGCTTGTCCTGATCGATCGCGGCTCCCGCCGATGCCTCCAGCCGGGTCATGAGGTCGGGCAGGTCCATGTCCAGCGACCGCACCAGCCGCTCGCACGTGCGCCCGGCGTGCACCTCGTCCCTGGCCAGCTCCTCCTCCAGCGCCGCCACCGCGGCCGACTCCAGCGTGTCGCCGTAGAGGACCTTCTCGACCAGCGTCGCCTCCACCTTCGGCGACCACTGGAGCTGCCACGCCTCGCGGAAGAGCAGCTGCCCCGCACCGCCGCCTTCGTCGATGCGTGTGGCCAGCGGGATGCCGAGGTGCGACAGGCGGTGCAGGAAGACCGACTGGCGGAGGCCGATCCCCTCGCGCTTGTCGAGCACGAGCTTGAGCCGCCGGTCCTTGCCCACCGCCTCGCCGAGGTCGAGCGCGTGTATCTGCGCGTACAGGTCGTCTAGCAGCGGGAGCCGGCCGAGCGCGGGGGTGACGCGGCCGACGGCGTTGCCGGTCTCCACCGCCGACATCGCGCGCAGGAGGTGGGCGCCTTCCTCGGCCGGGCGGCCCTTGACGCAGCAGGTCACGATGGCGTCGCGAACGTCGTCCAGGACCGGCGCCGGCCGGCCACGCAGCGCCGCCAGCATGCGCGCGTGCTGGCCGGCGCTGATGGCGTCCGCGCTCGACACGTGCTCGCCTTCCTTGCGGGCGCGGGCCAGCACCGCGACCACGTGCTCGACGCCGGCGCCGTCGCGCTCCTCCCACAGCCGCTCGTACCAGCGCGGCGCGCGGTTGCCGGCGCCGTAGCCGGCGAGCTCGCTGGTCTGCACGTACGAGTAAGGCGCCACCGTCACGTAGACGGTGCCCGCAGGGGACGCGGGCGGCGGCGTCTCGTCGGCCCGGTCGAGGAAGAGGTGGAAGCCTCCGCACGCCACCATCGCCAGCTCGGGCGCGAGCTTCCTCCGCTTCAGCTCCGACCGGATCGTCTGCCACATGTGGCGCTCGCGCTCGCGGGTGCCGTCGGCCGCGATTCGCTCCGGCGTGGTGGTGGCGCGGACGGCGGCGCAGAAGTAGGCCAGCTCGCGGCGGAACGCCTCGCGGTCGGCCAGCCGGTTCCCGGACTCGAAGATCGAGTCCCAGGCCTCTTCCCACGTGCGGTAGCCCGCCACCTCGGCCAGCATCCGGTAGAACGAGCTCTCGGCGAACAGGTGCTCCCAGCCCTCGGCGCCGCCCGAGTCGGCGGCGTCGGGCCCGGGCTGGGTCGGCCTGTCCGCGGCGACATGACGCCGGAGCAGGGCGTGGGCCGGGAGATCCATGAAGACGACCTCGGTGCCGGCCGCCTTGCACTCGCTCATCGCGACGTACTCGGGAGAGTAGGAGAGCATCGGGTACCACGACGCGAAGCGCGGCGGGATGTCGGGCGCCGGGCTGCGGATGCCGGCCAGGCCCAGCGTGTTGTCGTCGTCGCGGTAGCTCGAGTAGATGGCGACCGGCGGCTTGGTCTTGGCGTCGGTGAGGAACGGGATCATCGCCGCCGCCTCGGCCGGGCCTTCGAGGAAGAGCACCTTGGGCTGGCGCGCGCGGATGGCGTCCGCCAGGTGGCGCGCGACGGACGGCGAGTGATGGCGGATCGGGAACCAGTACAGCGGATCGGCCAGGATCGCGTCGACGCCCTTCTTGAGGGCGTCCGCGTCCAGCCGCGCCTCGAGGTCCGCCGCCCAGGGTGGCGTCGCGCTCACGGCTCGATGGCCTTCCGCCCCTCGTCGTGGAAGGCCTTCCAGGTCGCGTCCCCCGACGCGCGCTTCTTCGCCACCAGCGTCAGGTACTCCTTGAGCACGGCGACGTCGTTGAGGTCCTCCTTCACGATCGATCCCAGGAGGTTCTTCGCCACGTCCCCCGCTCCCACCTTCCCCGACCCGAAGTACTTGGCGTGGATGGCGGCGTCGAGCGCAACCCCGATGGCTTCCGCCGTCGACACCGTGGTCGACGGCTTGCCCACCGCGGTGCCGTCGGCGGTCTTGCCCGTGCGCAGCTCGCGGAACACGGTGGCCAGGAGCGCGAGGACCGGCTCTTCGAGCTTGAGCGGGATGTCGTAGCGCTCGAGCAGCTCGCGCGAGCGCTCGCGCACGATGTCGATCTCGGTCTTCTGGTCGGCCACGATGGGGATGTGGACGTAGTTGAAGCGCCGCTTGAGCGCGGCGGACAGCTCGTTGACCCCCTGGTCGCGGGAGTTGGCGGTGGCGATGACGTTGAACCCGGGCCGGGCGTAGACCATGTTGGCGTCCGGCAGCTCCGGGATCGCGATGGCCTTGTCGGACAGGATGGAGACCAGCGAGTCCTGCACGTCGGTCACGCAGCGGGTGATCTCCTCGAAGCGGAGCAGCGCGCCCGTGCGCATCGCGATCATGGTGGGCGACGGGATCAGGTTCTCGGGCCTGGGGCCCTCGGCGATGACCCGTGCCACGTTCCAGGAGTACTTCACCTGGTCCTCGGTGGTCCCCGCGGTGCCCTGGATGGTGAGCGTCGAGGTGCCGCAGATGGCCGCCGCCAGGTGCTCGGACAGCCAGCTCTTGCCGGTGCCCGGCTCGCCCACCAGCAGCAGCGCCCGCTCGCTGGCCAGCGTCACGATCGAGCGCTCGACGATGGAGTCATCCCCGAAGAACTTGCGCGTGATGGGGACCTCGACGGGCTTGCCGGCGATGGTCGCCTTGAGCGGCTTCTTGGCGCCGACGACGTAGGCCAGCACCGAGCGCGGCGTCAGCTTCCACGACGACGGCGGCGTGTCGGTCTCGCCCTGCCGGAGCGCCTCGAGCTGGTCCGCGTAACGTACCTCGGCGGGCTCGCGCAGGATGGTCGGCTTGTCTTTCGCCATGGAGTCCTCCGTGGTTCCTTGCCGTAGCTCCACTACCGCTTGTTCATGATGGCGCGCGTCAGGTCGGCGAGCGTCTTGGGGTCGAACTCCCGGGTCCCGGACAGCATCAGGTGGCCGGGACCCTCCGCATCGATGACGGCCAGCGGCTGGAAGATCGGCCGGCACAGCTCGTAGTGGACGAGGCCGAAGAGCGGAGGCCGCGGCGCCTCGGCGGAGCCGAAGGCGTCGAGCCGCTCGCGCAGCTCCTTGCCGTCCTCGCCCGTGGAGACGACGGCGTCGAGCTCGAGGGCCGGCGTGGCCAGGGGATAGAGGAGCTGGTCGGCGCGGCCCGGGCGCTCGCCCGGTGGGCCCAGGGTCCAGTCGCGAAGGACGACCTCCTCCTGGAGCTCGACCTCGATGTCGAGCGGGCCCGCCTTGTGCGCGCGCAGCCGCGCCGCGGCGGCGGCGGGATCGAAGGCGAGGAAGCTCTCCCAGGGGACGTCCCCGTCCTGGGCCGTGACCGTGCTGTCGGGGCCGAGGATCAGGCGGCCGCCGCCGGAGTCGTCGAGCGCGACCGCGGCCTTCTCGATGCGAAGGCGGCGCGGCTCGCAGAAGAGGCGCGGCAGGAACTTCTGCGGCTGGGGCAGGTGGAGGAAGGCCTCCGCCGGGAACGACGAGGTGTACGAGAACAGACACGACCACACCAGCCGCTGTCCGGCGGTGACCGGCGGCGCGTCGCCCAGCGCGCGCAGCCGGAACTCGAACGAGCACGACGAGGTGGACTTGACGATGCGCTTGGCCACGCCGAGCGACGCCACCTCGAGCCGCTGGACGGGTGTCGCGGCCGGCGCGAGCAGCAGCCGCGCGAAGGCAGCCGCGTCGCTCGCGTGGATGGCGCGGGACAGGCCGCGGGCGAGGACCCACGAGCGGTTGAGGAAGAAAGCGAACCGCCGTGGCGAGAAGCTCGCGTCCTCGGCGAGGAAGCGGCCGGTCTCCTCGTTGACGAAGCGGAGCGCGGCGCCGAGGCGGCCGAGCTTGAGCTGGAGCGCCGTCTTCATCGCGACGTCGAGCTTCTGGCGCGTGGCCTGGGAGGCGGTGGTGAGGCCGGTCGAGACGAGGTCCTCGACGGCGCGGCCGAGGTCGTCCAGGGTGGGCAGGATCTTCTTTCCCTCCGCGAGCGTCAGCGCCGGAGGCGGCGGTTTCACCGGTGCGGCGGCGGCATACCTGGGGACGTCGGCGGGCTTCGCCGCCTTCGCCTGCTTCGCCGCCTTCGGCTGCTTCCCCGCCTTCGCCGCCTTCGCCGCCTTCGCGCGGGGCGCCTCGCCTTCCTCGTCCCCCGCCTCAGCGCTGGCGGGCGCAGGCGCGGGCGCGGCCGCAGCCTCTTCGAGCGCGTCGGCGACCGTGTCGAGGGTCATCACCCGCTCGAAGACCCGCAGGCTGGTCTGGGCCCGCATCAGCGAAATCGCGGCCGAGGCGTCGCTGCCGCGGATGGCATCGACCAGCATGGAGGTGCGGTCAGCGAGGTGGGCGGCGCCGATGCGAGCGCATTCCTCGCGCAGCGAGTCGAGGGTGCGGAGGTCGTCGGGCCCGGCGGCCTTGAGACCGCGCAGCGCGAGGTCGTCGAGCTCGCCGCGCAGCGTCTCGATCATGCCGCAGACCTCGTTCCGCTCCTCGGGCGAAAGCATGGCTGCTACAGGGCGTAGTAGTCCTCGGGCATGGTCTCGGTCGGCCTCCAGTCGACCTCTCCGGCCTGGGCGCCCTTGTAGCGGATGAAGGCCTGGCTCATCACGTCCCGGTCGAGGACCGGCTTCTTCTTCTTGCTGGCGGAGCTCCAGGTGTCGGCGAGGGTGGGATCGAGCTGTCCGGCCTGGGCGAGCCCGACAATCAGGACCAGGAGGTGCTTGCACAGGGAGCCGCGCAGCCCGCCACACACGTTGAGGTTCTGGGTGCAGCACGCGAACTCGCCGTTCGCGGCGAGCCGGCAGGAATAGAAGCGGTCCGGCTCGGACTGGCTCTTCACCACGCCGATGAGGTGGTCGGCGTCGACCTCCGCGAACAGCTGGAAGCGGTCGGCCTTCAGCATGCTCGTGGCCTTCTCCAGCTTGGCCGGGTCGATGCTGCGCTCGAGCTTCTTGACCAGGCCGGGCAGGTCGATGACGCGTTTCGAAGCCATGGGTTCTCCCTGAGCAGATAGAGTACCCCAAGATGGATCGCGGGACGACACGGGCGGCTGTCTCCCGTTCTCCGCCGATGAGCGATCGGACCCGACGCGGGAGGCCGCGCGCGCGGGCGACGACGGCGGGCGGCGCATTGATCCTCCCGTCGGCCAGCTCCATACTCGAACGAGGTCGTCATCCCACCGACGCGCCGGCCTTCGCGTTCACGAAGACGACGTCGCGTACAGGGCCGCCGTCCGGGCCCGTTGCGGCTTGCATCCCGCCCGAGAGGGACCGATGACGGAGACGTTCGAGCAGTACCGGAAGCGAGTCTTGAGCTACCTTGGCGATGCGGATCCCATCGCTGTCCAGCAAGCCACCCCGGGGCGGCTCGAGCAGCGGCTGCGTGATGCTGGACCCGGGGAGGCGGTGCGGCGACCTGCGCCTGATCAGTGGTCAATCGCCGAGGTCGTCGCGCACCTGGCCGACGCGGAGCTGGCGATGGGGTGGCGGTTGCGCAACATGCTGGCGAATCCGGGCGTGGCCTTGGCATGGTGGGATGAGGCCGCTTGGGCGGAGCGTCTGGGTTACGCGCAGCAAGAACCAAGCCTCTCGGCAGGGGTCTTCCGGACGCTTCGCGAGAGCAACCTGCGACTGCTGGAGTCGGTGCAGCGCGCGCGCTGGGCGGAGTGCTACGGGGTCCACGAGGTCCGCGGACGGCAGACGGTCGAGGAGTCCGTCCGCCTGGAAGCGGCGCACGACCTGGCCCACTTCCGGCAGATCGACCGCATCCTGGGAGGGCGCATCGCCGGTCCGTCGTGATGGCACGGGATGCCGCGCCCGCCGGGCGGCCCCGGCGAACGAGTGAACACTAGGCTGTCGAGCCGGGCGGCGAGCCGCCGCGGCTACGAACGGTCGTCGGCGCTCGCCTTGGGAACGATGAGGCCGTGGTTCCTCAGGAACGCGGTGAGCCGCTTGTACTGCTTGACGTCCTGGAGGCGAAACAGGCGTGCCATCTGGCGATTCGAGCCCGCCGCTTCGCGATAACAGCGCTCGATCAGGTGGCGCACGGCCTCGGCCGGCAGGCTCCGGCGCAGGAACGGCGCATGGACCACGTCCCAGAACGACTCGCCGCCGCGGACGACGCGCGCGTAGAGCTCCGCCGCCGTCGCGACCTCGCGACTCGGCGCGGCGCCGGCAGGCGGGACGGCATGCGCGGTCTCCAGCGCGGGGAGGGCGCGGATGTCGATGAGCGGGCCGTCGGTCAGGAGGCGGGCGCGCTCGATGATGCGCTCCAGCTCGCGCACGTTGCCCGGGAACGAGTAGGTGCGGAGCCGGTCGAGCGCTTCCGGGCTCATCCGCAGCGGCCGCCCCTCGCCGAGACTGAGGAAGTGGTCGACCAGCGCCGGGATGTCCTCGGGCCGCTCGCGCAGGGGAGGGGTATGGAGCGTCACCGTATTCAGGCGGTGATAGAGGTCGACGCGGAACTTCCCGCTGTCCACGAAGGCCGCGAGGTCGTGGTTCGTGGCCGCAAGGATGCGGACATCGAGGGACAGGAGCTTCCTCCCACCGATACGCTCCACCTTCTTGTCCTGGATGAAGCGCAGGAGCTTCGCCTGCGCCACCAGCTCGAGGTCGCCGACCTCGTCGAGCAAGAGCGTGCCTCCGTTCGCCAGCTCCAGCAGGCCGGGGCGCGCGTCGACACCCGTCGCCACCCCCTTGCCGACCCCGAACAGCTCGTACTCGATGAGGCTGCCGGGGAGCGCCGGACAGTTGACGACCACCAGCGGATGCGAGGCACGCGGGGAGCGGTGGTGGACGAGCTTGGCGACGATCTCCTTGCCGGTGCCGCTCTCGCCGCGGATGAGTACCGTCGCCGTCGAGGGAGCGACCCGGTTGATCATCTCCTGCAGCGCGAGCATCGGCGGCGAGGTGCCGACCAGGACCGGCTCGGCCGCGGGCGGTACCCGGCGCTCCGGTACAGCAGCCGGCCGCTCAGCGACGCTCCGGGTCCGCGGCGCGGGGTCGGTGCCGGGCCCGTCGATGACGATGACCGCAGCGCCCAGCTCGATGCGGTCGCCTGCCTTGAGCCCGGCGGGCTCGCGCACGCGCTGGCCGTTCAGCAGGGTGCCGTGCCGGCTGGCGAGGTCGGCGATCAGCCAGTCGCCGCCGTCCCGGCGGATCTCGGCGTGGTGCGGAGAGACCAGCGGGCCCGGGACGACGAGGTCGTTGTCGGGCGAGCCGCCGGCGGTGATGACGTCCTTGTCGATGCTGTGGTAAACGGCGACGCCGGTCGTCCCCCGGATGCTGAACCGCGGCAAATCGATCCCTCCCAGCGGATCCTATCCGCCTGGAAGATCGATTGCCAGCGACGCATCGCGGCGTCCAGGCCCCACGGCATCCGAGCCGCAGCGGCCGGTGCCGCCGGCGCCAATTTAACGGCTCGCGGCCGACAGGCGTCCGAAGACACCGAGCACGCGCAACAGCGCGATGAGCAGCGCGGCGCCGCCGACGGCGACCACCCACCAGGCGAACTGACCGTTGACGCTCACGCCGGCGGTGCGCACCAGCCATTGCCCGAGGACCGAGCCGACGATGCCGACGACGACGTTGGCCACGATTCCCATCTGGCTGTTGGCCTTCATGAAGATGCTGGCGAGCCATCCCACGACTCCCCCGATGATCAACGTGACGATCAAGTTCATGAACTCCTCCCTTTCTTCAACCTGCCGGAGGCGACGGTGCGCCGCCTCCGTCTCTGCTCAGAGCAAGACGCGGGCCACCGTGGTGGTGGCGCGGGAGCGGAGACGATCTCCGGCTGGATGCGAGTGCCTGACCCAGGCGGCGAGCGAGCGAGCCGGCCCTGCAAGTCCAGGCACGCGATTCCTGCCAGCTCGGCCAGCCCTGGCTCGCGTTGCGGTCCCGCGCAAGCTCATCCGATCCCGACCGAAGGCTGCCTGCACCACGGCGCGCTCTCGCAGGCGCGCGGCGGAGAGAGGTGGTACGGATCCTGCCTCTGCGGGGGCGGTCAACTGCCGGCGGCGACGGCCTGATCGGCGTCCCGATTGGGTTGAATCGTACGAACCGAGCCAAGGAGGTTCCAACAAGGATGCGCACTGCACCCGTGAAGCTGCTGTTGCTGGCCACGCTCGTCGTTCCCAACTTCACGAACGCCAACGTTCCGACGCCATCGGGGTGTGAGCGTGAGACCAGCGCGGGGGCGCTCCACGGCCAGGCCGCGGCGGAGCGGCACCCCGGCCAGGAGGAAGCATGGTGCGCATGAGGCGCAGCACGGGCCCGCCGCAGAAGACCAAGGTCATCCGCGGTAGCAAGCCGCTCGAGCGCAGCCAGAACCGGAAGGGGGCTCGCGACGCGAAGGTCGTGCCCGCCGCCGCCGGTCACCCGCTCGCGGACGACCCGACCAGGTGTCTGCGCTGCGGCGCCGTCTACACCAGGAAGATGTGGCACCCGGCGGGGAGCGTCGTGGTCAGGAAGCCGGCGAAAGCGGTGTGCCCGGGCTGCCTCCAGGTCTCCTCGAACGAGTACTTCGGCCGCGTCATTCTCCGCAACCCCGGCGAGGACGAGGGCGAGATTCGGCGGCGCATCGACAACGTGGCGCGGCGCGCGGAGCACACGCAACCGGAGAGACGCGTCGTTGCCATCGAGCGGCGGGGAGCGGACCTCGACGTCTTCACGACGTCGCAGAAGCTCGCCCACCGGATCGCGCGCGAGGTGGAGAAGGCCTTCGGCGGCCGGGTCCACTACGACTGGTCGGACGGCGACGGCTCGCTGCTCGCGGTGTGGAGCGCGACGACGGCGGCGCCGGGGCTCCCGCCGGCTGCGCGCCGGCGGGGTGCGGGGCTGGCGTAGGACCCGAGGCTGAACGCCGCAAGGACGACCGCCGCCACATCCCGCGGCTCGGTCTACCAGAAAGCGCCAACGATCGAGTTGCCCGGACCGTGGCTTCTCGGCCTTCTCCTGGGTCGCGGTGGTCGGCAGACCATCTCGAACTCATTTCACGAGGACGAGCTGGTCCGCATGCCTCCCCCTCGCACCCGGAACGACCTGGAACTCCACCCGCTGTCCCGGCTTCAGGAACAGCGTGTCCGACCGGATGCGGGGCCGGAAGAAGATGATGTCGGTGTTGTCGGCGCAGCGGATGTACCCCGAGCCGCGCGGGCTGACGAAGCACACGATTCCCCTGGCCATGGTCCCTCCTAAGCCAGGATCTTGACGTTCTCCGCGCGCTTGCCCTTCGGGCCCTCTCCCATCTGGAACTCCACGGGCAGGCCCTCGCGGATGGCCGAAGAGCCACCGGCGACCGCCGAGTGGTGGAAGAAGATCTCGCCACCGTCCTCGGTGGAGATGAAGCCGAAACCCTTGCTCTGGTTGAAGTTCTTGATCGTCCCTTTGTTCATGCGTCCTCTCTCTCTTGCCTTGATGGCAGCAGCACGGGGTTACCGCTACGTGACCTAGAACCTTCTTCACCTCTGCGCCGCCGCCTACCCAGCAAAGGGCCGCGATCGGGAGGCCGTCTCGAACTCACAGCCTCCGGACGCGGAAGGACGCGAGTCCCAGCGACCGTCGGAGGGTGTCGACCTGCGCCTCCAGCCGGCTCAGGGCCAGGCAGCTCTCCTCGCCGCATGCCTTGCCGCCCGTTGGCGACGACGCGGGGTGTCGCGTGTGTAGCTCGGCGGTCACGGCCTTGAGGGCCTCCACGATCTCCTGCAGGGTCTGGTACAGCACCTCTTGCATGCGCACATCCGTCTAGATGGTTCGGTTCCAGTTGAAGACACAGCAAGACGCGAGCCATCTTCCGTGACCGGGATTGCGGCAGGGCGCTTGGGGGGCACCGGCGGCGAGGCGGTTTCTGCTTGGCCAGCTCGACCGCCGGCAGCGGGCCGGGCAGCAGCTCACCACCAGCCGTTGCCAGCCACAGCTCGGGAATCCTGCCACCTGGCCAGGCCGGCCTGGCAGCCGCTCGATCCGTGCGGCGAGCGCCCCCCGCGGGGCGTTCTGGTGCGGGTCTTGCTCTGACAGGAAGAGGCGGATGCGGTGCTACGCAGCGGACGGCCTGCTTGCGGGCGGCCCCGGGCACCGGCGCGGGACGGGAGGGAACGGAGTCGTGGACGAAGCCTGCGACGAAGACGTGGCGGAGGTCGAGCTCGACGCGACCTCTCCACGCCCGGGCTCGAAACCGTCCTCCCCGCCCTCCGCGGCGGCGGTCGCGCCCGGGGAGCAGAGGAGCCCCCGCCTCCGCCGCTCGAACGATCTGATCGCCGCGGGCGGGGGGGCGCAGACCCGGATCCTGAAGTCCATCATCCAAAGCCTCCCCGACGGCGTGCTGGTCGCCGACCGCGAAGGGCGGCTCCTCCTGGTCAACTCCACAGCCCAGCGGATGGTGGGACCCGGTCCCTACGACGTGAGCCTGGCCGAGTGGCCGCGCGTCTACGGCTGCTTCCTCGCCGATGGGGTCACGCCCTACCCGCCCGAGGCGCTGCCGCTGGCCAGGGCGCTGCGCGGCGAGACGGTCGCCGACGCCGAGATCCTCCTGCGCAACCCATGGGTGCCGAACGGCGTGTGGTTGAGCGCGAGCAGCACGCCCTGGAAGGACCACCTTGGGACGCCGGCAGGCGGAGTGATGGTGCTGCGCGACATCAGCGAGCACAAGAAGTCCTCCGACATGATCCAGCGCCTGTCGAGTGCCGTGGAGCAGACCGCGGACTCCGTGTTCATCACCGACATGGAGGGCACCATCGTCTACGTCAACCCGGCGTTCGAGGAGATCATGGGCTATCCCCGGGCCGAGGCGCTCGGGCAGACGCCTCGCCTGCTCAAGTCCGGGGAGCACGATGCGACCTTTTACAGCCAGATCTGGGACACCGTCCTGGCCGGAGGAGTCTTCCGCGGGGTGGTGATCAATCGCCGGAGGAACGGCCAGCTGTTCCACTGCGAGCAGACCATCACCCCGATCCAGGCCCCCGACGGGCGCAGGACCAACCTGCTCTCGGTGGCTCGGGACATCACCGGACGCCGCCTGGCCGAGCACGAACAGATCGAGATGCATCTGGCCCGGGGGGTCCAGCAGAGGCTCTATCCGCGGGCTCCGGCCAAGGTGCCCGGCCTCGACGTTGCCGGCGCGGTCTATCCGGCGGCCACCATGTGCGGCGACTATTTCGACTACTTCCCCATGCCGCACGACGGACTGGGGCTCGCCATCGGCGACGTCAGCGGACACGGCATGGGTCCCTCGCTGATCATGGCCCAGACCCGTGCCTATCTGCGCTCGATCGCGTTGACCAACACCGACGTCGGCGAGGTGCTCCGGCAGGTCAACCGGGTCCTGGTCTCGGACCTCGACGTGGATCGCTTCGTGACCCTCGCGCTGGTCCACGTCGCGCCCCGGGCCCTGACGCTGGTCCATGCCAACGCCGGGCACCTGCCGGGCTACCTGCTCGACCGGCGCGGCGAGGTCCGCGAGGTGCTCGCCAGCACCGGCCTCCCCCTCGGACTCTTTCTGGAGGGGCGGTTCAGCTCCGGTCCGGTCGTGACGCTCGAGCCGGGCGACATGCTGGTCTTGTTCACCGACGGGATCACCGAGAGCGGTGGATACGAGGGCGAGGAGGAGTTCGGGGCGGAACGGGCGCTGGAGCTCATCCGCACCCACCGCCACCGCGCCGCGGGGGAGATCGCCCGCGAGCTGTGCCGGTCGGCGCAGGCATTCGCGCCGCGAGGTCCGCAGGTGGACGACATGGCCGTCCTCATCTGCAAGGTGACCTGACGGCCGGGGAGCCGAACGGCGATGCCGCCGCCTTCCGGACGCGAACGCGCCTCGCGGTGGCGTCGTCACGCGTGAAGGACATTGCGTGAATCCCGACGGGCCCCTATCGTAGTCCCTCGTGAGCCCTGGAGCAGCGCGACCTCGCGCGACAGGGTCCTAGGAGAGCACCGGATGAACAAGCTCCGTATCGCGGTCATCGATCTGATTCCTCAGGGTCCGGCCAAGAGCAACTGGGCGCGGCTCATGAACGCGAACATGGCGAGCATCATGCCGCCGGTCGTGGCCATGTGGTGCGAGCAGGCCGGACACGAGGTCAGGTTCTTCAGCTATACGGGCTTCGAGGACCTGCGCGCGGAGCTCGTCCAGGACCGCGATCTCGTCTTCATCAGCTCGTTCACGCGTGGAGCTCAGTTTGCCTACGCGGTCAGCAACATCTGCCGGCAGCACGGTGCGGTGACCGTGCTCGGCGGGCCCCACGCACGCTGCTACGCCGACGACGCCGCTCGCTACTTCGACTACGTCCTCGGCTTCACCGACCATCGTGTCATCGAGGAGGTCCTGCGCGACGCCGGTCCGCACCGTCCGGTCGGCCTGCATCTGTCCGCCAAGCGGCAGCCCACCCAGCTTCCGAGCCTGGCCGAGCGCTGGAAGTTCATCGAGCCGACGCTGGCCAAGGCCCCTCTCCTGCAGATGGTTCCGCTCGCGGGAAGCCTGGGCTGCCCCTACACGTGCAGCTTCTGCATCGATGCCGAGGTGGACTACACGCCGCTCGGCTTCGACCAGCTGCGCGAGGACCTGCGCTTCCTGCGCACGAAGATGCGGCGCCCGCTCGTCGGATGGCATGACCCGAACTTCGGCATTCGCTTCGACGACTATCTCGATGCCATCGAGGATGCCGTGCCGCCGGGATCGATGCACCATCTCGCGGAGATGAGCCTCTCCCTTCTCTCCGAGCCTCACCTGAAGCGTCTGAGGAAGAACGGCTTCGAGGGGATCCTGCCGGGGATCGAGTCCTGGTATGAGCTGGGCGACAAGTCCCGGACCGGGGCACGCGTGGGCCGCGAGAAGGTCCGGCACGTCGCCCAGCACGTCAACCTGATCCAGCGCTACGTTCCCTACGTGCAGGTCAACTTCGTGCTCGGCCTCGACTCCGACCAGGGCGCCGAGCCGTTCGAGCTCACGAAGGAATTCCTCGACCTGTGTCCGGCGGCGTTCCCGGCATACTCGCTGCTGACATCGTTCGGCGAGGCGGCGCCCTTGAACTTGTCCTTGCAGAAGGCCGGACGCGTGCTGCCGTTCCCGTTCCACTTCCTGGACAACAACCAGGCGATGAACGTGCGCCCCGTCCACTACGGCTGGACGGAGTTCTATGACCATCTGGTCGACCTCACGGCTTACAGCTTCTCTTGGCGGAGCATCGGCCGCCGGCTTGCGGCGCAGGGACCCGGCATCGCAGGCTTCATGAACCTCGTGCGGGCGACGTCGTCGGAAGGTTTCGGGCGGCTGAAGTATCACCGGATGATCCGCAGGAAACTCGACGAAGACCGTGACGTGCGCCGCTTCTTCGAAGGCGACACCTCGGAGATCCCGCAGCTGTACCACGAACGGATCCGCACGAAGCTCGGCCCCTTCTGGCCATCGCTTCCCGAGGGTGCCCTGCGTCACGACCCTTACGCGTACCTGAAAGCAAGGGGCGCTTGACTGCGCCGACTCGAAGCGGCGACCAGCGACGGCAGCCGCCTCGTCGGCGGCCCGCTCGCCTCCGGCTGCTTGACCGGCTGGCAGCCCCGCGCCCTCAGCGAGGCTCGCCCATGCCCCCGGGCGGGCGACTAGAAGGGAAACCAGTACTTGGCCGGGTAGGCATAGGCGGTGTAGCCGCGCTGTCCGTAGACGTAAACACCGACATAGGCATCCTGGGTCCCCGAGCGCCCGTCGACCACGTGTTCGGCGCCGCTCGCCGGCGGGTCAGGCAGGAGGCACTTGGCCCAGGAATAGCCCGTGAGGGGTATGTCGTGCCGGGTATACGACACGCACGCCGCCGGCAGGACGACGCCGTCGAGCAGGGTCTCGTCGAGCTGGCCGCTCGGCGCGACGACATTGATATAGCTGCCGTTGGTGGTGGCCGGATCGTAGGAGTAGCCCCCGAAGGAGAAGAACCGGTGGCGGCAGGGTAGCTGGCGGACGGGTAGCACGGTCATGCTCGCGATGCCGCCGACCTGGGAGACCTTCGTGCTGCGCATCAGGTGCTGGACCAGGATGGACTTGTTGTTCGCGGCGAGGATCTGAGCCCCTTCGCTGATCGCCACGTCGCACCAGTCCCCGGCCAGGGCGAGGTTGAAGCTGGTGCCGCTGCAGGGCCGGGTCGACGTCGAGTCGGGCAGGACCGAGCCGCCGGACGTGATCGAGACATCGACGTTGCTCTCGGTGGCCAGGATGCGGAAGACGTCGCCGCGCCAGCGCGGCGGGGCGAGCAGTGCCTTGTTGAACTCGGTGACCAGGTACTTGCTGGCGTAGGAGGAGGGCTGCAACGCTCTCATCGGCTGCTCGACCAGCGTCCCGCAGGTGGAACCAACGTCGAGGCGGGCGATGTCGGCTCCGGCGGCGAGGAAGAACGGCTCGCCGAGAGTGGAGTGGACCAGGCTCCCGGTCATGTCCTCCGACGACGTGTTGCACAGGAGCTGGAACGACTCGCCCGAGTTCAGGAGCACCGAGAGCGGGTTCTGGTTGCAATCGGCGTACTGGATCTCGGTTGCGTTCTCATAGGCGAGGACGGTGAAGCGAGCGGCGCCCACGCAGCCCGAGCGGTAGGCCAGCGGCCGGTAGCTCGACGGGGTGCCGTTCGTGGGCCACACCATGTAGGCGTCCTCGCTCTTGTTCAGCCCCTCGCTCTTGATCAGGACCGACAGGCCCGAGGTGATCGGGGGGAGCTCGCGGACCCGGATCTCGTGGCCGCCGAGCACGCCGTTGCCCAGGTGCTGCGCACCGGCGCAGACGGGGATGCTGAGGGGACTGCCAGGCCCGACCGTCAAGGTGCTCGATATCGCACACGCCGGCATGTCGACCTGGACCGTCGTATCGGCCTCGGCCATGACCACCAGCAAGGCGTCGTGGGTTGGCGTGGCCAGCTGGGGCAGCACGAAGCGGAAGTCGCTGGCGTCGCTGCTTCCACTCGGGCACAAGGCGCCGGACGGGCGGGAAGCGGTGAGGCACATGGCTGCGAGACTCAGGTGTCGGATGAGATTGCTTCTCGTCATCGGTCGGTCCTCCGGGCGCCCAGGCCCCTACCCGTATCCGACCGGCCGCGCCGGAGAGTCTGACAGCGGCCATCGCTGCGGCCGCATGACGCGCGCCCTCTGCCCGCGGTGCGTACCTCGCGATCGATTCCCTTCCGCCACGAGCCGTGAGGCGTGCGCGCGGCGACAGCACGCGCAGTCCGGGGCGTTGCTGACGGGGCTATCCCCGCCTAATATTGGAGAGCACATTCCTCCGGGAGACCTCCATGATCGCGCCCGTGACCTTCGTGATCCCGTTGCTCATGGCTCCCTGGTCGGCGTGCAGCTGCTCGTTCTGGGGGCCGGATCTGCCGGTCGAGATCGAGGCGAGCCGGAACGATCGCTGGCCGGCCCTAGCCAGCGGCCGCGTGGACTTCGGGCTCGCCTGGGTGAGCATCGAGGGAATCGTCGGCCCCAGCGAGATCCGCTTCGTCCGGCTGTCGCCGTCGGGCTCGACCTCGAGCCCGGTCACGACGCTGGTTGCCCCGGCAGGGGACGCATTCGGTCTCGCCCTGGCATGGAACGGCAATCACTTCGGCCTCGTCTGGCAAACCTCGGACCGGGCGGTTCCCCAGGACGATACGTGGTTCGTCGCCTTCGACGAGACCGGCGCTGCGACGTCGCCGGTGCGCCACCTGAACCCGCCGGGCACGACCTCGTGGGAGCCGAAGATCGCGGCCGCAACGAACGGGTTCGCCGTCGTCTGGAACGAAGAGGATGCGTCCGAGGACCGGCTCCTCCTCCAGGTCGTGGACGACCAGGGCATCGCACGGTTTGCGGCCACGCGCATCGATAGCCAGAGCCCGGTGGCATCCACGGCGGCGATCGCTCCGTCCGCGAGCGGCTTCGGCGTCGCCTGGCAGCATCTATCCAGCGACATCGACCTCGAGTTCGCCACGTTCGACTCCTCGGGCGCGCTCGTTGCGGGGCCCGTGAGCGTGGCTCCGGATCCCGATCGCGGCGTGGATTCCTTCCTCCGGATCGGCTCCGACGGAGCGTCATACGGCCTGTTCTGGCACGAGTCTGGACCGCCGCTCGCCGAGCGCTACCGATTCGTCGCGTTCGATCCGTCCGCGAACCCGGTCGCGGCACCCGTCGACGTGCCTGGCCCGGCAGACAACGATGAAGTGGCCGGAGCGGTCTGGAACGGCAACGAGTACGTCCTCGTCTGGACCGGGATCGGGCGCATGGGCTACGCCCTCGTCACGGCCGACGGCACCCTCGCGTGCGCGCCCGTCATCCGCCACTTCGCGATCCCCGGATACGGCGCCTGGGACCCGACCGTCGCCGCGCGTCAAGCCGTGACCGCTCTCGCCTGGGAAGGCATCCCTTACGGCACTTCCTTCGTCGGCTTCTCCGAGATCGGCTGTGACGACTCGCGCCATGTCCTTCGCGCCTCGGCCAAGGATCGCCTGCCCGCATCCCCCGAGCGCGAGTTCGCCGGCGTGGAGTTCCCCTTCGCCGATCCGGATGGCGTCCTCCCTGGCCCTCCTGCGCTGCTCTACTATCAGGTGTCGAACCAGACCTCGCCCCTCTACCTGCTGCGGACCGCCGACTCGGTCGCGGTGCACGTCGGCCTCGCCGTGCCCTGACCTTTTCTTGGGGTGATGGCGGCGCGCCGGTCTCGCCTAAGGCACCACCGGGACGTGCCTCGCAACCAGGATGCGCGAGCGCGACCCGTCCGCGAGCCGGCGGCGCGCCTCGGAGGCGAGGTCGGGGACCTCGCCCGCGGCGAGCGCGAAGCCGACGCTCGCGTCGTACGTCACGACCGCTCCGGCGACGCCGGCGAAGCGCGGGTCGTCCGCGTCGACGCCCTCGAGGAAGAGGTCGTCGCGTCCGAGCACCCAGTCGAACAGGGCCGCGGCCTGCGTCAGGCCAAGCGGCTCGTCGTGACGGACGTAGTAGTACTTCGCTAGGCCCAACGGGCGGCGAGCAATCGCCAGCAGCGGGTTGTCGTTCTCGGCGCGGACGATCAGGACCGGGCGGTCCAGCGGCAGCTCCGGGCAGAAGCGCGCAGCCTGCGCGAGGAGGCCGCGGTGCGCGTCCGCCACGCGCGCTGCATCGGCGAGTTCACGGCGTACGAGCATCGGGAGGACGAGCGTCGCCCGCGCCACCCAGAGAGCCACCAGGGTTCCGCCGGCGACCCGGGCCTGGCGCGGGAGCGACTGCCCGAGGTCGAGGAGGCATGACGCGATCACGAGCAAGAAGCCGGCGTACGGGATCGCCGTGTAGCGCAGCGGGAGGTACGGCACGAACAGCGTGGGCAGGAGCGAGGCCGCGATCCAGGCCACGCCGGTTGCGGCGGCGGGGCGACCCCGCTTGAGCCCGTAGGCGGCTGCGGCGAAGACAGCCACGAGCGCGAAGGCGCTCCTCACCGTGGCGTGGAATCCGAATGGGACCAGCAGTTCCAGCAGCAGGAATGCGGCGAGCATGTGTGGGACCTTGAGCAGGACGCGCGGGTCGTGCGCGTAGTAGCCCTTGCTGCCCGGGAACGCGAGGAAGTAGGCCGCCGTGTACAGGACGGCGAGCCCGGCGAATGGCAGCGCCAAGCGGAGGGCCACACCCCACGGACGCCCCCGCTGCCAGCGCTCGAGCGCGACGGCGACGAGCGCCGTCGTCACCCACGTCTCCTTGCTGAAAAGCAGCCACAGAGTCACCGCGGCGGCGGCCGCAACCCGCCGCGGGGTCCAGTCCTCCCCGCCTCGCGGCCACAGCAGCGCAAGCCCGAGCCAGCCGAGGAACAGCAGCGTATCGATGCGCGCGCCGACCACGAGCACAGGCTCGCTCGCGAACGGCGACACGGCCCACAGCAGGGCGACGAGGAACGCAGCGAGCAGCGGCAGGCCGAGCCGCCGGCCGCAGGCCAGCAGCAGGACGGCGGCCGCGGCATGCAGGACGACGTTGGTCGCGTGCATGCGCCGCGCGTCGCGGCCCCACAGGACCAGGTCGGCGGCGAGCGTCCATGTCGTGGTCGGGCGGTAGAAGCCGTCCAGGCTGGCGAGCAGGAGACGCGGCTCGTGAAGTGCCGCGCGGGCCAGGCGCACGAGCAGGAAGTCGTCGCCGGCGAGTTCGAGCCGGCGCGCAGGGGCATAGAGGACAAGGACCGCGAGGATCAGGAGCTGCCCGGCGACGAGCGGCACAAGTTTCCCGACGTTTGCGACGCGCGCGGGACTCACGGCGGAGATTGTGTCACGACGCGCACCACCGGCGGCCAACGCCGAGCGATGTCATTCTCCGTCGGTAGCCGCCGAACTGCTGCCGTGGCCGGAGCCGCGGCGACGCCGTGCCGCGGTCACGACAGCAGGTGCTCCAGGTCCTCGCGCTCCAGGCTCCGGATGAGGCTGTTGTCCTGGGTGAGGATGGCGTCGGCGAGCCCGCGCTTGCTCACCTGCACCTCGACCACGCGCTGCTCGATCGTGCCGCGCGCCGGAGAGGTACGTCTTCACCTCGTCCTCATGCCGCAGGTAGTAGGCGATGGCGGCGTAGACGTCTGAGAGGGCTAGGCTAGGTTAGCCAGCGGAGCGGCGTCGCGCGTACCATCGACCGTCAACACGGCGTCGCCGAAGTCGCCAACCACGCGGGAACAGCTCGCCTGAGGAGGTCCCCATGCAGACCCTGAGAAGCGCGATCCTGGCTTGCGGTGCGCTGGCCCTCGCGCACTCGCCGCGCGCCGCTCCCGCCGGCGAGACGGTCGTGGTGAGCGACGTCCTCGGGCCCGAAGGCCCGCTGGTGGTGGACGGCAAGCTCTACTACGTCGGCTGGGTCTCGGAGACGCTCTCGCGATGGGACGGCAAATCGGCGACCGAGCTCAACCACACGCCGGGCTGCGGCCACAACGGCCTCGCGCTGACCACGCGGGATACCTTCATGCTCGCCTGCACCAACGATCCCGGTGCGATCCTCGAGCTCGCTCGCGACGGCCGGCAGCTTCGCCGCTGGGACCGCGACGACGCGGGGAAGCCGTTTCTCGGCGGGATCAACGACGTCGTGGTGACGGCCAGGGGCGGCGTCTACGCCACGGTCTTCGGTCCGTGGCCCGGCACCGGCCCGCCGACCGTGGTCGTCGGCAAGATCCTCTATCTCCCGCCGGAGGGTGAACACTGGACCCAGGTCGCCGACGACCTCAACTACGCGAATGGGATCGGCGTCTCGCCCGACGGCAAGACCCTCTACGTGAGCGAGACCGTCGGCAACTGCATCCTGAAGTTCGACGTCAACGCGGACGGCACGCTGAGCCGGAGAGCGAACTTCGCCCTCTTGAACCTGCTCACGCCGAACCGGGTCGAGTCGTGGGCCCTCGGGCCCGACAGCATGAAGATTGACCGTGAGGGAAACCTCTACGTCGCCCAGTGGAACGGGGGTAAGGTCCTGAAGATCTCCCCGGCGGGCAAGCTCCTGCACGTGTTCCCCATCGCCGCCGGGCGCGGCACCACGAACGTTGCGTTCGGCCCCGACGAGAAGGAGCTTTACGTGACGGTGGTGAAGGACCCCGACGATCCGAGAGCTAGGGGCAGCGTCGTCCGGATTCCGAACGCCCGGTAAAGGATCCGCTCTTACCGGAAGCCGACCCGGGCGCGCGTCGCGCGGTGGCCGAGCGCGGCCCCCAGCAAGGCACCAGCGCCGGCCGGCGGGCGTACGCGGCCGAGCAGCATCTTGATCGACGTCGTCTTCCCGGCACCGTTCGGGCCGAGAAAGCCGAACACCTCGCCCCGGCGCACCTCCAGCGAAAGACCGCGCACGGCAACCCATCGCTGCGCCGCCGCACGTCGACGCCGTGCTGAGAGATCCCGATGCCGCCGATGAGCGGGTTGTGGGGCGTAACATCGCGCGGTAGCTGAAGGGCGGCGCACACGCGATCCGCGATCAACGTCGGCTGGAACTCCACGACGTCTGTCGGGAATCCGTTGAACTCCGCGGGCACCAGCTGCTCCGGCGGGACCTCGCCCGGTGGCAGCTTCTGAGGAACGAACACGATGAGGGCCACGATGTCGGTGAGCTGGCCCCCGGTCTGTTTGATGCCGATGCCGAACCGTAGCTCCTGCGGGATGAGGGGCTGGAGCGCCGCGGTGAGGGTCGCTAGGCTAGGGTCTCGACCGCGCCGTCGGGGATATCGATGGCTTCATCGGCTGGCATCGCCCATCCTACTTGTCATGCCTCGGGCTTCATACAGTGGGACGAGCCTCCCCGCCATGGCAGCCTCACGCGCGCGCTTGGCCGCGTTCTCTCCCCTCGAGCAGCACGATGGTGAGCCGCGGACCGCGTAACGACATTCTCGCTACGGGATCAGGACGGTCTGCACGGACACGAACATGTCCGGTACGAAGCACATCAGGCCGGCGTAGAGCTTGAACTTGCTGCCATCGTGCGGGATCAACTTGCCGTCATCGGTCGTCACGTTGTGGGTCACGCGTGCGCGCGCCACAACCCCGAGGACGTAGGTTCGCGCGCCCTGGAGCAGGAACGTCGTGCTCAGTCCCGACAATCCGAAGTTGCGCGGAAACATGTTGATGTCGTGGATGTCGGGCGACAGGTCCGATGCTGCGTCGCGTAGCCCGGTGTCGAACACCGGCACTTCGTGCCACGGACGTACGAGCTCGGGAGCCTGACCCGCAATGGGGCTGAGCAGCCACGCCGCCATGATCAGGCTGCCCCGTACTCGCAGCTGTCCTGCAACGAGCATCGGCCAGAATTCAACGAAGCCTCGGTAGGTGACCGTGCAGTTCACCTCGGGCTGGAAGCGAATGTAGCTCAAGGCGTGACTCGGCGCATACCGGATCCCGAGCGCGCCTTCGCCGATCGCCTCACGGTCGGTCGTCCGTGTCTGCGCCCACGCGAACATCGTCCCTGCCGCGGCCGTCGCCGTCGAGGCGCCGTTTCCGTCGGTCCAGGCATCGCTATAGAAGCGGCTCGCCGGAGGTCTGGGCCGGCCGTAGCTCGAGGCGAGGCTGCCGGGGATGTACATCCCGCCCGGCCACGGGAAGGCACTCGTCGATACAACATCGGACAGATTGAGATGCGGATTGTTCTTCCAGTCGCGCACCTGCTGCGCGCCGACCTTGGCGGAATCCGCGGCGATGCCGACCTCGGAGATGGTCTGTTCGCCCGCGCTCGCATCGATAGCAGTTCCGAGCCGCGCGATGCGCGGAGTGATCAGATCCACCGGGATCGGTTGCGGACGGACTCTCGAGGGCTTGGACGCGCGCTTGCGGCCGGTTCGTCTCTGGGCCATGCGATTCTCCAGCTAAATTGGATCTGAGCGACAACGGAGGACAGCTGATTGCCCACTAGATAAGGAAGCGGCGCAACCGTGTTCGGCGACGCATCTTGCGAGCTGCCCGAGATCGGGGAGTGGCGGAGACTGGCGCTCTTCGGCGATTCGCCGGCGACGCCACCGGCGCGGCGCTCCTTGAGCCGCGCCCACGTGGAGGGCCAGTGTGCAAATGCGACGACGTCCGCGAGCAGCAGCGGGCCGCCCTCGGAGCCCACGCCCATCGTCCGATACCGGCCGGCAGCATCCCAGCAGGGTGCGCCTGCACCGACATCGAGCGATGCTCGCAGCAATCGTGCGCCACGCAGGACGGCGTTGTTGAAGTTCTCGTCGGCCAGTAGCCGTACCACGAGGTCCTGACCGCCTACTCCGGGCGGCGTGCCAGTAGGCGTGCCCGGAAACCCATCGGCGACGATCTCGTTTCAGCCTCAGCCTGGAGCCTCCGCGACGTCTCCTTTCGCTCGGACAGGCAAGCCCTTACCTCGTCCTGGTGCCGCAGGTAGAAAGCGATGGCGGCGTAAACGTCCGAAAGCGATACGGCCGGGTACTGCTGGGCGATCTCTTCGGCAGTCAGTCCTTCGCTGAAGGCTCCCACGATTGTGTCGAGCGTTACTCGAGTGGATCCCACACGCACCGTACCGTCGGCGTCGGTCCGGAGGGAGACGGGATCCGTTTCTATCGCCAGGCCCATCGCCTCGATCATACCGCAGGGGAGTCGGCGAGAGCCGAAGATATCGGACGGGAATCGGATTGGCAGGCCCAGAGGGACTCGAACCCCCAACCCCCGGTTTTGGAGACCGGTGCTCTACCAGTTGAGCTATAGGCCTGCTGCTGGATCACTCCGGATCCTACCACCACCTCGCGCGCCGCGATAGAGGCCGCCGTTGCCGCTTCACGCCGCGCTCCGCTACGCTCGTCGGCCGTGAGCCGCTCGTCCCAACGAACCGTCCCCCTGCCGCCGGAAGCCGAGGCCCTGCCCGATCCCGAGCTGCGCCTCGCCGACCTCGGTGGCGCGATCGACTTCGCGTCCCTGGCCCGCGACGTGCTGCCCGCCTGGTCAGGCCGCGTCGAGATCGAGGTGGGAGTCGGCAAGGGCCGCTTCCTCCTCGCGGAGGCCGCCGCGCGGCCGGACGTCCTCTTCCTCGGCCTCGAGTACTCGCAGCCGTACCTGCGCCTCGTGCGCCATCGCGCGCTTGCGAGCCTCCTCGCCAACGTGCGCCTCCTGCGGGCCGACGCCGGGGACGTCGTCCGCCGCCTCCTCGCGCCGGCGTCCGTCGCGGCCGTCCACGTGCTGTTCCCCGACCCGTGGCCCAAGCGGCGTCACCACGAGCGCCGCCTGCTCAATGCGGCGTTCGCGGCCGACGTCGCCAAAGCACTCGTCCCGGGCGGCGTCCTCAACGTCGCCACCGACCACGCCGAGTACGGCACGTGGATCGCGCACGAGCTCGCGCGGGTCGCCCAGCTCGAGCCGCTGCCGCGCTTCGCGCTCGGCGATGACCTCGCCGCGCGCACGCACTTCGCGGCCAAGCTCGCGCGGCGCGGGGCGGAGTTCTTCGCCCGCTCGTGGGCTCGCCGCGCGTGAGGGTCCTGCGCTCGGCCGGCGAGGTCGCGGCTCCGCGGGAACGCGTGTTCGCCATCCTCGAGGACGCCCGCATGGCCGATCAGCTCAACCCGCCGGAGCTCCGCACCACGGTCGTCGCCGCGCCGTGGCTGCCCAAGCCAGGCGCCCGCACGCAGCTGCGCGTGCAGCTGCGCGGCGTCGAGTACGGGCTGGAGACCGAGCTGGCCGAGTACCGGCGCGGCCACTTCCTGCTGGAGCGCCAGGTGACGGGGCCGTTCGCCGCCTTCGAGCACGCGATCAACGTCGAGGACGCGCCGGCCGGCGCGGGCGCGAGCGCCGCCTTGCTGCGCGAGGTCGTGGCCTACGGCGTGCGCTTCGGGCCGCTCGGGCGGCTGTTCGACGCGCTGTCCCTGCGGCGCGAGCTGGAGGCGATCCTGGGAAAG
>JADMIO012771042.1_pt1 | contig 25621 bp, 22 predicted proteins | sample 8958161 | NCBI WGS metagenome assembly JADMIO01 (sample SAMN16585339, study PRJNA669376) | soil metagenome | isolation source: Crop rotation soil | place: USA: Cullars Rotation, Alabama | collected 2011 | reverse complement strand
ATTTATTATTGCAATTTAAATCAATATACATTATACATTATACGAAGTTATATTCGATGCGGCCGATCTAGCAGAAAGTCAAAAGCCTCCGACCGGAGGCTTTTAACTTCTGTCACCTAGGTTACGCCCCGCCCTGCCACTCATCGCAGTACTGTTGTAATTCATTAAGCATTCTGCCGACATGGAAGCCATCACAAACGGCATGATGAACCTGAATCGCCAGCGGCATCAGCACCTTGTCGCCTTGCGTATAATATTTGCCCATGGTGAAAACGGGGGCGAAGAAGTTGTCCATATTGGCCACGTTTAAATCAAAACTGGTGAAACTCACCCAGGGATTGGCTGAGACGAAAAACATATTCTCAATAAACCCTTTAGGGAAATAGGCCAGGTTTTCACCGTAACACGCCACATCTTGCGAATATATGTGTAGAAACTGCCGGAAATCGTCGTGGTATTCACTCCAGAGCGATGAAAACGTTTCAGTTTGCTCATGGAAAACGGTGTAACAAGGGTGAACACTATCCCATATCACCAGCTCACCGTCTTTCATTGCCATACGAAATTCCGGATGAGCATTCATCAGGCGGGCAAGAATGTGAATAAAGGCCGGATAAAACTTGTGCTTATTTTTCTTTACGGTCTTTAAAAAGGCCGTAATATCCAGCTGAACGGTCTGGTTATAGGTACATTGAGCAACTGACTGAAATGCCTCAAAATGTTCTTTACGATGCCATTGGGATATATCAACGGTGGTATATCCAGTGATTTTTTTCTCCATTTTAGCTTCCTTAGCTCCTGAAAATCTCGATAACTCAAAAAATACGCCCGGTAGTGATCTTATTTCATTATGGTGAAAGTTGGAACCTCTTACGTGCCGATCAGATTAAAACGAAAGGCCCAGTCTTTCGACTGAGCCTTTCGTTTTATTTGACCATGTTGGTATGATTTAAATTAATACGACTCACTATAGGGTCAGTGCGGCCGCGACTTCAAGTCACGTGAATTCCAAGCTTCGGATCCCACTGTGCTGGAAAGGATCGCCTGCAGCCATTCGTTGTGCCCCGCCTCGGCCATCTGGCCGTGATAGACCTGCGGCGATTCGGAACGCAGCCGGGCCAGCCGCGTCGTCGCACGGGCCGCGTAGCTGTCCGGCCCGAAGCCGAGCAGCGGCCTCTCGGCGATGGCGTGCAGCGTCGCCTGATAGAGCCCGAGTCGCGTCAGGATCGATCCGCGCCGTAGCGTGCGTTCGGTGCTGAGGAACCAGGTCGCGCCGACGGCCGCGACCACGAACACGCCGACGATCGTCCCCGCCACCACGCGTCGCCACCCGCGCCCCTTCGCATGCCACAGCCACATCGCCGCCGACGCCGTCAGTCCGAACCCGGCGGCAATGATCGCCCCGTAGCGACGGGCGACTACCAGCAGCACGACAGCGCTCACAAGGCCGGCCGCGCGCACGATCGCCGCGCCGCCGGCGGACCGCCCGCGAATGACATCCCCAAGAACGACCGGCCCGAACCAGGCCGTGCAGATCGCCGCGACATAGCCAGCCGCCGTCACCGACCCGATCGGCCAGTCGATCTGGGTAACACGCGACCAGTGCTGCTGCCAGAGGGTTAAGCCGACCGTCATCACCAGCAGCCCGCTCGCAACCGTGCACAGACGATCGCAGCCGACCCCGTCGAGCTCGGACGCCAGCCACGCCGCCCACGCGACGCCCGCGAGGAACTGCACCATCCAGCCGAATGACATCCATCCCGTGCGGTTGCTCAGCGTCGATATCGTCCCGCACAGCAGCACGACGGCCGCGCATCCGATGATGCCCCACGGTAGACCCCCGGCCGCGACGTCACCGCGCCGACCGACCAGGATGGCCGCGGCGCCGCTCGCGAAGCAGGCCGTGCCGACAACCGCTAAGAAGATGAACCGCCGGATCTCGTGCCCCGGCTCCTGCAAAATGGGGAACGATAACCCCCGTGCGATCCCCCTCAAGCCCGCCGGCCACGCCGCGTAGTCATGCCCCTCCGGCGGCGTCGCGACGACCAGCGTCACCCCGGCCAGCAGCACCGCGCCGGCAACGACCGCCCAGCGCCCGCCCGGCCGAACGACGTTGCTCCGACCGGTTGCCATGTGTCATTAAGGCGCGATGACCCGAACGCCCGTGGAAGACTGGCCCGTGCGCCCCTCGGCCGTGCAGGTCAACTGAATGTCGTAGTCGGCGATGGTCGTCGCCTTGAAGATCGCCTGCGACGCGTTGGTGTTGGTGAGCGTCGCGTCCGCCGGGATGGGGACAATCGCATTGCCGTTTGCATCGAAGGCCGCGTCGATCACCCAACTGAACGTCATGCCGATCTGAGTCGCCGGCAGGAAAATCGACCCGCCGACGAGCGCGCCGCTCGCCGAGCCGTCGAGCGTCACCGACTGGCCCGGATTCGCGACGACGTTGGTCCCCGTTGACGCCACGATCTGCGGTTGAACGAAGATAATGTCTATCAACGTCGTCGCCGGCGTCGTATTGCACGACCCCGCCGCCATCAACACTGCTGCCCCCCCCGCCATCAACGTAGCTATCGCCATCAACCGCCGCATCGCCTGCCTCCAGATAACCGTCATAGAATGAATCGGCTCAAATCCTCGTCCTTGACGAGTTCCGCCAGCCGGCCGCGCACATAGGCCGCATCGACCGCCATGCTCCGGCCCGGCTGCTCGGGTGCCTCGAAGCTGATCTCCTCCAAAACCTTCTCTACGATGGTGTAAAGCCGCCGGGCGCCGATGTTCTGCGTTGTGCGGTTCACCTCGAAGGCCAGCTCGGCCATCGCCGCAATCGCGTCGGGCTTGAACTCCAGCGTCAGGCCCTCGGTCGCCAGCATGGCCTGATGCTGCTTGACCAGGGCGTTCTGCGGCTCCGTCAGTATCCTCAAAAAGTCGTCGCGCGTCAGGTCCGACAATTCCACCCGGATTGGCAGCCGGCCCTGCAGCTCGGGCATCAGGTCGCTGGGCTTGCTGGTGTGAAAGGCCCCGGCCGCGATGAACAGGATGTGATTCGTCCGCACCGCCCCGTGCCGCGTGTTGATCGTCGTCCCCTCAATGATCGGCAGCAGATCGCGTTGCACGCCCTGGCGGCTGACATCCGGCCCGTGCATGGCCTGCGTCCCACACAGCTTGTCCAGCTCGTCGAGGAAGACGATCCCGCTGTTCTCGGTGCGGGTGATCGCCATCGAGATCATCTTGTCGCGATCGATCAGCTTCTCCGACTCCTGCTGGAAGAGGATCGTCCGCGCCTCCTTCACCGAGACGCGCCGCTCCTTCTGCTGCGTTGGCATGAGCCGCTCGATGAAGTTCTGCAGCTCGGGCTCCATCTGTTCGGCGCCGATCGTCGTCGCGAACATCCCCATTGGAGCGACCTTCTGCTCCACCCGCAGCTCGATCAGCCGCTCTTCGAGCACGCCCTCGCGAAGTTGGGCGCGGAGCTTCTCGCGCGTCCGCTGCCGGCGGGCTTCCTCTTCCTCGCCCTTGGGCTCGGTCTCGTCGGGCAGGAGCGCATCGATGATCGCCTCCTCGGTCAGCTCGTCGGCCCGCTGGCGGACGACCTCGGTTTGCTCCGCTTTGACCATCGAGATCGCCAGCTCGAGCAGGTCGCGCACGATCGTGTCGACGTCGCGCCCGTGGTAGCCGACCTCGGTGAACTTGGTCGCCTCGATTTTCAGGAACGGCGCGTTGACCAGCTTTGCCAGCCGCCGGGCGATCTCCGTCTTGCCCACGCCGGTCGGGCCGATCATCAAAATGTTCTTCGGCCCGACGTCGGCCCGCATCGCCTCCGGAAGCTGCATCCGCCGCCAGCGATTGCGAATCGCCACCGCCACCGCCCGCTTGGCCGCCGCTTGGCCGACAATGTAGCGGTCCAGCTCGCTGACGATTTGTTTCGGAGTCTTGTCCATGGAATCAGTTGGCACGGCCGACCCGACCGTGATCTAGCTCGCCCCCTCCACCGCCGGCCACTCCCACTTCTGCATCGCCGCCAGCCGCTGCTCGTCGGTCAGGTCGAACTTCAGCGGCACGACCGTGATGTAACCGTCGCGCTGCGCACGCAGGTCGGTCCCGGTTTCGGCCCCGAGGTCGCCGAAGTCGCCGGCCAGCCAATAGTAGTTCCGCCCGCCCGGGTCCTGCCGGCAGATGAAGCGATCCTGAAACGGCAGCACCGACTGGCGGGCGACCTTGATCCCCTTGGGCCAGCCGGGCTTAAGAGCGGGGATGTTCACGTTAAAGAGCTGGCCGGGCTTGATGCCGATCTCGAGCAGGCGTCGGATCACCCGCACGCCGAGCTGCGCGGCACGCGCGAAGTTCATCTCCGGGCTGCGCTCCAGCGACACGGCGACCGAGGGCAGGCCCAGCACGGCGGCTTCGAGGGCGGCGGCCACCGTCCCTGAATAGATCGTGTGGATGCCGACGTTTTCGCCGTTGTTGATGCCCGAAACCACCAGCTCCGGCCGGGCGGGCAGCAGGTTGGCGACGGCCAGCTTCACGCAGTCGGCCGGCGACCCCTCCACCGCGTCCCCATGAAACTCATTCGCCACATGCACCCGCTCGACGATCAGCGGGTAGGTGATGGTGATCGAGTGGGCCGCGGCCGACTGCCCCGAAGCCGGCGCCACCACATGAACATCGCCCAGCCCCTTCAGCTCGCGATAAAGCGCCGCCAGTCCGGGCGCCAAAATCCCATCATCATTGCTGAGCAAAACAAGCACGCGGCGATTGTAGCGTTACGCCCGCCGAGTGACGATGCGTGCAATCCAAGCCGGCCGCGCAACCCAGGCGCGATACAATCTTGACATGCGAGGCAATTCGCGACGCCGTGCAGCCAAGTGGATCGGCCTCAGCACCTGCGTCCTCGTCGCCGCTGCGATGGTGGTCAACAAACAATACGCGTGGTGCTGGGCCAGCCCGGATACTCGCTTCATCCTTCTCACCGAAGAGGAACTCATCGGCGTTGTCTGGCTGGAGCCTGGCGGGCGTGTGTACGCGCACCCCGGCTGGAATTCTCGCTCATACTATCGCGAATGGAGATACATGGAGTGGCTGCCCGTTATTGGCACAGAACAGCAGAGATGGATTTTCGCGATTCCTCTGTGGCTTGTGCTCCTCGCCGGCGCTGTTCCTACCATCGTCCTCTGGTACCGCGACCGCCGCCCCTCCCCCGGCCACTGCAAATCCTGCAACTACAACCTCACCGCCAACACCTCCGGCACCTGCCCCGAGTGCGGCCAGCCGCTGCCCCGGACCGCCCCCACATGAACCCCACCGCCATGCAGCCTCAATCCCGACTTCGCCGCGCCGTGAAACGAGCAACATGGTTCAGCATGGCCGCAGTCGCCATCGCATGGCTCGCCAGCACCGTCGCGACCATCGAAGCGAGCACACGCGAGTCTCCATCGGCGGCCGGAGCCGCCTTCACGCTTCGTGCCGGGAATCTGCTCCTGATGACATGGCCACAACACGCACTTGAGACCGCGCGTTCACCCTACACATCGATCAAACGGCAAGACTTCCAGGCATCGCTGCGTCTCCCGGCCATCTACTCATCGAGTGGCGCCTGGATCGCAATCATCCCTCTATGGCTGCCATTCCTCCCCATCGCCCTTACGAGCGCTTACCTCTGGTACCGCGACCGCCGCCGGCCAGCGCCCGACCAATGCAAACACTGCAATTACGACCTCACCGGCAATATCTCGGGGACTTGCCCCGAGTGCGGCCAAACAGCACCCAAGACGGTCTCTCCATGAACACAATCAACTCCGACGCCATCACGATTGCCGACTATGCCGACGCGCACGCCGACGACTTCGCCCGCCTCAACCGCGAGTGGCTCGTATCCTTCGACCTCCTCGACCCGGCCGACCTGCCTTACATCGACGCCCCGCGCGAGAACATCCTCGATCCCGGCGGGTGCATTGTCGTGGCCCTGCTGAATGGCCGCGTCGTCGGCACCTGCGCGGTCATCCCCGTTGATCACCACACCGTCGAGCTCGCCAAGCTGGCTGTCGAGCCGGGGCTGCGCGGCCACGGCCTCGGCCGCCGGCTGACCGAGGCCGCCATCGAGCGCGCCCGCAAAATGGGCGCCACCCGCATCGAGCTGGTCTCAAACAACCGCCTCGACGCCGCCGTGAAGCTCTACGAGTCGCTCGGCTTCCGCCACACCCCCGCCCCCGCCAACCTCAAATACGCCAACGCCAACGTCTTCATGGAACTCCCGCTCAGATAGCCGGGTACAATTTGAGCGTGCACACGAAACCGCGGGTTGCAAGCATGGTCAGTCGGGCCATTCGCTGGTCCGCCCTATGCTTCACGTTCGCTAACGCAGCTGCTTTCGTCTTCATCGTTTCATAGAGCCCGCGCTCGCGCCGCCGGTACAATTTCGACATGCGCAGAGCACCCCCGGTTCGCGTGACTGCAAAATGGGCGGGAGTCGCCGTCTGTCTCGCCCTCCTGCTGCTAATGTCGTTCAGCGCCTTCTGGCGGATGCGATGGGCCAGCTCAAACCTCGATCGAGCTTTCACAATTCAGGGTGGCGGCGTGACAGTCGCCTGGACCGCCTTCCGACCGCCCGGCATGGGAACGGTGGGCACTCCGGGATGGACTCTCCGAAGGGCTGCAAAGAACTACGATCGAGCACTAGGACTTTGGATGCGTTTTGGACTCTGGCCCTCGTGGGGCACTTCATACCCTGAGCGATACGCCATAGTCCCGCTATGGATACCGCTCGGCGGTATCGCCGCGATGACAACGCTGGCCTTCCGCCGAGACCGTCGCCGTCAAATGGCCAACCACTGCAGGACGTGCGGCTACAACCTGACCGCCAACCAATCCGGCACCTGCCCCGAATGCGGCAACCCCGTGAAGTCCACTCCGGCCGAGCCGCCTTCTCCGTCATGTCCCACCTGATCGACTTCGCCGATCCCGCCCCCGGCTGGCCGAGCGCCCCGCGCGTCCTCGCCGTCGTCGTCGCCCTGCTGGCGGCCATGATCGTCCTCGCCCGCCTCCGCCGGCCGTTTCGCGATTTGCTCGCCTCCGACGATTTCCTTCTATGGCTGGCCGGTGCGTTGTTGCTCGTGTCGGCGTTTCCGACGTCTTGGCTCGGTCCCTGGGGCGTCGGGCTGAGCGCGTACGGACGCTTCACTTGGAACTGGGGGTTTCCCAAAATCGTCTACGCGTTCCCCGAGATCTGGTACGAGCTGCTCGGCGCGGTCATCGCCATCACGGCATTTGCCTGCATGATTCGGCGTACACCCTTTGCAGGGAATGCGCGCTGGATTGTCGTTTCCATCTGTCTTGGAGCAATTCCCTTATCCGTGCTTGGCTTGATGCTTCACCTTCGCATGAACGCCCTGCCGGGGCGGCCGCCAGCTTCTTCCGTCTGGATCATGTCATTCCTGAGTGCGCTTGTAATCGCGGGCGTCGTTCTAACCGTCGCGCGGGTGAGAGACGTCGGCCGAAGAAACCTGTACATACATCTATGGACTGCAATCTGGATGTCGTCCGCGCTCTTGATTCCCCTCGCCGCCAATTATCGCCGGGGAGCGGAGCAAGTCCTTCGGACTGGTTTCTGGCTCATGGTCGCCGGCATCCTGATGCTCTTTGTGGTCTGCATCCGAGGCCTGCGCCGCCACGACCCACCCGCCCCCGGCCGCTGCCCCGCCTGCGGCTACGACCTGACCGGCAACGAGTCGGGCAAGTGCCCCGAATGCGGGACTGCCAGCGGTAGCGCCTCAGCCCAAACCGCCCCGTCAGAATAACAGCCGGCCGTCCCCGGGGCGCAGGCAAGCTCTCTGGGTGGCATGGGCAAACTTGTTTGCCCGTGTTCGGTGCAAGCGGCCCGACCACTCCTCCTTGACTTCGTGGGATATCTACCTAACCTTGGTCGAACATCGCGAACGCCCGCGATGAACGGGGATGCCGCGCAAACGCTGCCTGATGCTGCGTGCGCTTGCGTTCTGTCCGCTCTTTGACAACCGAATGATCCAGCCCCTTCCTGCCTCAGGGCCAAACGAACGCGCCGTAATCAAATTGTCACCTTCTGTCACTTGGCCCTCGATGCGATTGTCACTCGCGAGCAGACCGAGCGAAGATCGAGCCTGGCCCAGCTGTGACATCTCGGATCTGGCCCTGCTTCCCCAATTGTGGGCACAACCCCGCCGCAACCGCCGCCTCGTGCGATCCGGGTGACAAATTGTCACCGATTGTCACCTGGCGCACTGTCACAATGGGTCTTATTGCCCAATTCTGGGAAATGTTAGGTCGCCAGCCTCGCCTGATCCGCTGATCCTGGCTCGCTCATCGCCCCTCCGGAGGCTGATCGCCCATCCGGTATGCTATTCAGTCTGTAAACCCCGGCGCGCACTCGCTCTCTGGCAGGAGACACTTCATGATCGGCCCCTTGCGATGGTCGTCCATCACGATAATCATCCTTCTCACGTCGCTCGCCACCGGCTGGGCCCAGCCCGCGTCCCAGCCGGCTCCCGATCCCGCCACTCCCGAAGCCGACGACGCGCCGCGTCCGGTCGAGCTCAAGTTGACCATCGAGCCGGCGTTCGCCAGGGGCATCGCCCATAAATGGGGGCAAAGCCTGAAAGAGCGTTACGAACTCTCGGACGATCAGGTCGAACGGATCGAATCGGGGCTGACCCGCCGCCTGCTTGCCGAGGCCAGGCGGAGCAACGCAGTGACCCAATCGCTTCTGGAGGCGACGATCTCATCGACGCTCACGGGGAGCACGGGCTGGTCGCCGGACGACGCAAAGGCCTTCGGCCGGCGCGTCGAGTCGGAACTTCCGGCCATGCGCAAGACGCTTGCCGGCTTTGTCGAGGATGTCCGTGGTCCACTTACCCCCGGGCAGAAATTGCGATTCACCGCGGACTACGCCGCCTTCTCGATCGGCTACGTCGATTTCGAGAAGCGAATTAAGAACTGGTCGGCCGGCAAGGTGGGCGACAACCCGAATCTGTTCTGGGACGAGCCGTCGGCCACTCCAACCACGCGGCCGGATGGCACGGTGGAGAGCAAGGAATTGGCCAACGCCCGCCAGTATGCGAAGCGGAACGCAGAGTGGCAGCTCAACCGATCGACCTACTGGGAGCAGTACGTCAAGAGCGCAACTGCCTACTACGGCTTCACCGATGCGCAGAAGAACGCCGCCGCGGCCGTGCTCAAGGATTGCCTGGAGCGCGTCAAGCCCTATCAGACGGCGGAGCGGCGCCGGGAGCTGGAGGAGATCAACATCACGGAGAGCATGTGCTATTCCGTGAACGGCGCCGGCAGCTTCGCTCCATTTCTGACGGACCTCTGGGAACGCCGACGCGAGATCATGAGCCCGATCGACAACCTGGACCGTGAGTTCAAGAATCGCATTCAAGAGCTCGCTTTTGCCGAGCAGATCGCGGCCGGCGAGAAGGCGGTGTACGAGAAGATGGAGAAGAAGGGTTACAAGCCGCGGCCAGGCGCGAAGTAAGCCGTGAGTTACGTAGATGTGGGTTCGTTTGGCGGCGCGGAATGGGCGCCGGCCCGCGCGCCGGCGCGGATGTTGAGCAGCTCGACGCCGAGGGAAAACGCCATTGCGAAGTAGATGTAGCCGCGGGGGATGTGCTGGCCGAGGCCGTCGGCCACGAGCATAACGCCGATCAGCACCAGGAAAGCCAGGGCGAGCATGCGGATGGCCGGGTGACGCTCGACGAAGTTTCCGATCGGGCCCGCGAAGACCACCATCGCTCCGGCGGCGATGACCACCGAGGCGATGATGATCGGGACGTTGCGGGCCATGCCGACCGCGGTGATCACCGAGTCGAGCGAGAAGACGATGTCGAGCATGAGAATCTGAGCCAGGATCGCCCCGGCCGACGCGGCTCGCGACGTGCGCCCCTCGCCCGCGGCACCCTCGCCCTCGACGTTGTGATGGATCTCCCAGGTCGCCTTGGCGATCAGGAACAGCCCGCCAACCAGCAACACCAGCGACTTGCCGGTCAAGGTAAAGCCGGCCACGGTGACCAGCGGGTGCTTGAGGCCCATCACCCAGCTCACGCTGAGCAGCAACGCGATGCGCATCCCCACGGCCAGGCCGATGCCGGTGTTGCGGACGCGAGCGCGGCGCTCGACCGGCAGCCGGCCGGTCAGGATGGTGATGAAGATGATGTTGTCGATGCCGAGGACGATCTCAAGGGCGGTGAGGGTGACGAGTGCCGCGAGATTCTCGAAGGTGAAGATCTGACCCATCAGCCGCTCCGCGCGGCCGGAGCCGCAGCCGGGTAGTCATACATCATGGCGGCGTTTGCGCGAACCCGGGGGCACGCCGCGCGGCTCGACCCTCCGCATAGCTACTGACTTTGTCCCTGAGCCTGATTCGGGGCCGCCATGCCGGTCATCTGCAGCATGTTCGCCGAGCTGGCCCCCGAGGGCGGGTTGGCGCTGAAGTCGGCATCCCAGAAGACCAGCGGCGTGTCCCACTTCGCCACCACCAGGGCGTACTGCGGCCGGCCCGGGGCGCTGTTGTAGGTGATCACGAGTTTGCGGGCGACGGGCTTGTCGCCCTTGCTGACCCACATCTCCCAGTTGACGCCGAAGCGGCCGGTGAAGGCGAGGTGATCGCATAGCTCGCCGGCGGCCCAGTCGTCGCCGAGGGTCTGGGCCGAGAGGATGCTCTGCTGCAGGTGGCCCTCGATGCTGGTGTACATCAGATCGTCGGCGGGCTCGGCCATGCCGTACTGCTTGGCCATCTGGTCGAGCACCGAGTCGGACGGCGGGCTCATCGGCAGACTCGCGTACACGTTGCGCAGGCGATCGACGATGATGAAGTTGCTGCCGTCAAAGGCGATGCGCCGGCTGACGCCGCTGCCGGTCACGTCGATGGCGAACTTGTTGGGGCGGTCAAGCCAGATCTTGCGGGTGGTGTGCATCTGCACCTTCTGGCCGGCGGTCGTAACCTCGTCGAAGGTTTCGTCGATGTGCATGCGCACATGATTCTGGCCACCCATGTAGTTGCTCATCCGCGAAAGCACGGTCATCGGGTCGGGGCCGAAGCCGGACGCCGAACCGAGGTCCTGCATTCCACCCGCACCGGCCGGCGGCTCGATGACGGTGTAGCCGGTCTGGCCGCCCTGGGTGGCGGGTTGGTAATAGACGCCGTCGTTGACGTAGTAGGTAGTGCTGTTGATCACAGTGGGGACGGCCGCCACCGGCAGGGTGGCGTAGAAAAAGCCGACCGGCGGATAGACGGGGAAGTAGGCGACGGTGCCGCCGTACCAGTAGGGGTGATACCAGGCATAGTTGGCGTGATAGAAGGTATCGCCATGCCAGGCGACCGCCGTGTATCCGCCGGGCAGGGTGGCGATCGCACCGGCACTGTACGGTCCGCGATAGCCGGCGACGGTGGTGCCGAGCGGGCCGTGATAGACGCCGGCGCCGTAGCCCCACGCGCCGTAATAGCCGGGTGTGTGGTACGCGGCGGCGTCATAGTGGCCGATCGAGCCGTAGCCGTAGGGGTGCCAGGTCGACGCGGCGCCGTAGCCGCCCCAGACGTTGCCGTCGTGGTAACCGCCCCAGCCGCCGTAGTGCTGGGTGCCGTACATGCCTTCGTGGGTCGCGCCACCGTAGTGGACGAAGCCGGTCTCCGGACCGTAGTGGGAGAATCCGGAGTAGTGGACGGAGCCAAAGCCGTCGCCGAAGCCGCCGGAGTGGTAGTGGCTGACGCCGCCGAAGTCATTGGCATGCCAGCCGCCACCGTGATAGCCGCCCATGCCGCCGGCGCTCCAGCCACCACCGTGCCAGCCGCCGAAGCCGCGGAAGGCGCCGGCATCCCGCACCGCCAAGCCGAGGGCGGCCGCGCCGCAAACCAACAGAATGAGTGTTCTCGGCCTCATGATGACGCTCCCTGGGCGATGGTCTGGCGCAGCTGCTTCAAGTCAACCTTCTTCCCATCGGGCGGTAGCTGGGGCGTGAACTCAGTGCCGGTGGTCGGGGCGTGCAGGTTCCAGTCGCTGAGCTGGGCGGTGAACTGCGGACGGGTGCGGAGGTTCTTGTAGTCGATGACAAATCGCAACGGGACGCGCTGGCCTTTGCTGGCGATCCAGATCTGCCAGTCGATCAACTCCTGGGTGAAGAGCAGGTGGTCGCAGGCGACGCCGTCTAGTTCGCACTGCTCGACGTAGCGGCCGGTGAGTGTGTCGGCGGTCAGGGCGCGATATGGGTCGGACATGATGAAGTCGGCCAGCGGGAAGGTGAGGCCGTCGCGCTTGGCGACGTCGTCGAGCATGGCGTCGATCCGGCCGGGGACGGAAAGCACGGCGTAGGACTTGCTCGCACCGTCGAGCATGTTCAGCGTGCCGCCGGAGTACCAGACCTTGCAGAGGTCACCACCCTCGTCGCATTCAACGAAGACCCGGTCGGGTCGGCGGACGGCGATCTTGACCTTGCGGGTGAGCTGGGCGTTCTGACCGGGTGCGACCGGCTCATCCATGACCAGGGTCCCGGCGAAGCTGAAGGAGCGGGCCCCGCCGATTTCGGCGCTCATCTTGCGCAGGGCGTCGTGGGCCCGCGGGTCGATGTCCCTGTTGGCGTGGTTCTGTTCCGAGCAGCCGGCCGCGAGCCATGCCATGGCCGCGACCGACAGCGCCCCAATCCATCTGAGCACCATCCTGCAACCTCCTTTGACCGGCGGCGAGTTTACACGGTCGCTGCCGGATCGCCACGGGCTGCGAGCAGTCGGATCGGCTGAGCGTTATCGGCGGAGCACTTATCGGATGGGGGCGGCTATTGGCCGGTGCGAGGATTGTTTTCGATACTTTGGAGTATCCCACGGAGACGACCATGCGCGACTGTACACACTTGCATGTTCGACGCGGCGCGGTGGTGCGCACGCTACTAGTGACGATCGTGACGCTGGCGGCCGTTGCGCTATGTTGGCGCGAGGGCGTGAAGTGGGTGGTCAACAAGGCGCTTCAGAACTCGAACAATCCAATGCCAGAGTTCTCAATGCCCAAGTTCGAGGCCCCGCGGTTTGACACGACGAACCTGATGGGCGGCGGGTTCTCGCGGCGATAGCCGGGGGCCGCCGCGACCCGCAGGCTGTTTTTGTTTCCAACCGCATAAGCAATATTGCCGCTAATCGTGGGGGCCACCCCACTTCCGCACATGCCGAGGCGGACCGCGCTGTTCACAAGCTTTTCATCCGCTCCTCATTCCCGGCAATCACAATACCGCAAGTCTCAGCAGCACAGGCAATTTGCCCGGGAGAGGTTGTCACCATGCAGCCGGCCGATCGCAAGTCTCATCGTGCAAGCAAGAACCCCATTCGAGACAAGAACCACAGTCTACCTGCATCACCTCAGTCCGAACTGGCCCGGCAGGCCGTCGCGCTCGCTCAGCCGGACGCGGGCATGGTGGTGCTGCCGCATGGCGACGGCGTAACGTTCACGGGCTCGTGGATCGATGTGTGGAACGCACTGGATCGCTGCAAGCGGCTTACGACGACGGCGGACCAGAAGCTGTCGATCACACTGCGGTTCAGGAACGCGACCCGCACGTCAATGCCGTTGTCGCCGATCCCGGATGATCATCGCGAAGCCGCATTGCGATCGGCGCGCGGGCTCGACGAATTCCTCGACGGCGTGCAGCGCAACCGGCCCGATCTCGGGGAACTGGACGTCAGTGAACACTGGACCGACGTGGAACCAAGCAGAATTCGGCGACCGCGCAAGGCGCGTCCGACGCGGCGCTAGGGTTCGATGAGTTCAGATCCATATTCAAAAGGAGCCACCATGGCTAATCATTTGAGTACGAAGAAGAAGGCAAGGAACAGTAGCGAAACGTCGGGGATGACCGGTGGCGCGGCCGGCACCGGTGCCAAGCCAGGTCAGACCGGGCAGGTCAGCGGCGGCCGCAAGCGCGGCACGTCGGGCCCAGGCGGTCCGGGATCGCGCGGGCGGGCGACTGCGGGACAGACGGGATCGCGGCAGACATCAGGGTCCCGCGGCCAGGACGAGCAGCGTGGCTGGCAACGGGAAGAGTCGAGCAGCTGGGAGCCGGGCCGCAAAGGCAACACTGAGCAGGGCCGGGTCGGACATGATCAGAAGGGCACAGGTCTGGGCTCCAACAGGAGCGGCGGTCGGAGCCGGCATTCGAAACAGGGCAGAGGCAGCCAAAGCATCGAGAAAAACTCCGGAAGGAGATCTTCGATGGGACGCAACGAATCTTACGACCGCGACTCGAGGGGTCGCGGCTCTTATCGCTCGCAGGACGAAGTGTCTCAGGGGACGCGTGGACGGGGTTCGAACTGGGAGCGCGACGAGGAGGGCTACTGGGGGAGAGGTCCGTCGGGCCGCGACACCCAGGGTCGCTCTTCCTCCGGCAGCGGACGAGGGCGCTACGAGAGCGAGAATCAAAACTACGACACGTCGGGTGGCCGGCGGTCGTACAACACGTCGCGCGGCTGGTCGGGCCAGGGCGGGCAGTCGCGGGACGGCTACGAGAACGAGCAAGAGGAACGCGGCTATTCGAGCGGGCGTGGGACGTACGGCGACTCGAACCAGCGGGACTCTTACGAAAGCACGCGGGGCTCGTCGCAGGGGTCGCGAGGCAGCTACGGGCGAAACCGCGACGACCATGAGGACGAGCGAGGCTATTCGAGCTCGCGCGGCGGCTACGGCGGCAGCCGGGGCGAGCGGTATGACGAAGACGATGACCGCGGCTACTCCAGCGGGCGAGAATCGGGCTATGGCTCGTCGGGTCGCGGCCGGTATGGCGGAGACAGCGGCTCTGGCGGCGGTTCATCCGGCTACGGCTCGTCGTCGGGTCGCGGCTCGCGCGAGAACTCGGGAGGTCGTGGCTCTGGTAATCGGTCGGATTATGAATCTGACCGGGGCTACGGCTCGGAGCGCGGCTATGGTTCGCGCAGTAGCTCTCGCGGCGATTACAACGAATACGACGGCGGACGCGTGACGTCCGGACGTGGCGGACCAAGCTGGCGCGAGTCCGACGAGGACGAAGGCGGCTACGGCCGCGGCCCATCGTACGGCTCGTCGCGCGGCAGCAACTCATCCGGCCGCCGCGACGAAGAAGAAGATGACGGCCGCTCGTACGGGTCGAACCGTGGCGGGCGGTACTCGTCGCGCAGCGGGATGCGCGGCGAATATGTCGAATAGTAGAGGTGATGGAAGCGGGACTCGAAGCTGAGTCCAACCCTTTGCTGTTGTCCGGGACGGCGCGCGAACGGTCGGCTGCCATTCGCGCGTCGCTCCCGGACTCTAAAACACCGATCGCGGACCCCTTCAATCGAGAATTCACATGGAAAACCTGCAAGACGCATTGGTCGAAGAACTACGGGACCTGTTGAACGCTGAGAACCAGCTCACCAAGGCGCTACCGAAAATGGCAAAAGCGTGCGACAGCAAGGAGCTGAGCACAGCGATCAAGAACCATCTTCAGGAAACGCGCGAGCAGGTGGTTCGACTGGAGAAGATGATCAAATCGCTGGGCAAGCCGGTGCGCGGCAAGACCTGCGAGGCCATGAAGGGCCTGCTCAAGGAAGGCGAGGAGACGATCAAGGAACACGATGCGGGGCCGATGCGCGACGCGATGATTATCGCGGCGGCGCAGAAGGTCGAGCATTACGAAATCGCTTCGTACGGCACAGTGGTGGCGTGGGCAGAGCAGCTCGGAAACGAGGAGGTGGCTCAGCTTGCCGGCGAAACACTGGACGAGGAGAAGGGAGCGGACGAGAAGCTGACCGAGATTGCGCGGTCGATCAACCCGCAGTCGATGGCCGCCTGACTTCGGTCAATCCGAATCCTTTGACCTGCGCCGTCCGCCTGGCCACGCGCCGAGCGGGCGGCGCACCCTTTTTACTGATCCGTTTCCCGACAGGCATCTTTCTGACCGCGGTCGGCCCCCTTGCCCGCACTGAGGGGAGCCGATATTTAGGCGGTGGCGAAGCAGATTGGACCTCAAACCTGGCGGCGTAAGCATGAACCCAACCACGACCCGCGTATTGATCGGAGCGAGTTTGATGACCCTTTTGAGCATTGCCGGCAGCCGTGTTCCGCTTCTGGCCGCGGAGGGCGGCGGCGGTAAGGCCGTGCCGACCCGGGCGGACATCCCCGAGAAGGACAAGTGGAACCTGGCGGACCTGTACAAGTCGGACGCGGACTGGGACGCGGACTACACGAAGGCACAGGGGCTGATCAAGCAGGCTAAAGACATGAAAGACCGGGGGGGCAAATCGGGCGGTGACCTGCTCGCAGCGCTGAAGCTACGCGACCAGACGGCGATCGTCGTCGAGCGGCTGAGCGTGTTCGCATCGCTAAACCAGGATGAGGATCTGGACAACAAGGCGGCCCAGGCTCGATACGCCCGGGCGACGGACCTGGCCAACAAGTTCAGCGAGGCGTGGAGCTGGTTCCAGCCGGAGATTCTGTCGATCGCTCCCGAGACGCTGACGAGCTGGCTGGACAAGAGCAGCGACCTGGCGGTGTATCGCCACTATCTCGACGACGTGCAGCGTTTGCGGGCCCATACGCTGACTCCGCACGAGGAGGAGATCCTGGCGATGTCGGGTGACATGTCGGACAGCATGTCGCGGACGTATGCGCTGTTCACCAACGCGGACATGAAGTTCCCGATGATCAAGGACGAGCACGGGGGGGACGTGCAGCTCAGCCCGGCGCGGTTCATGGCGTTTCTGAACTCGCCTGATCCGCGGGTGCGGCGCGACGCGTTCATCGGGATCCACAAGACATACGAGAACTATGAGAACACGGTGGGGTCGCTTCTGGCGTTCCAGGTGAAGCGGGACATCTTCTATGCGCGGGCGCGAAACTATAAGTCGGCGCTGGAGGCAGCGCTTTATCCGGACAATATCCCCGTGTCGGTCTACGACAATCTGATCAGGGCGGTGAACGACGCGCTGCCGCTGATGCACCGCTATATCGCTCTTCGCAAGAAGGTGCTCAAGATCAAGGAGTTGCATCCGTACGACCTCTACGTGCCGATCGTGGCCGAGAGCGGCAAGAAGATTCCGTACGACGACGCGGTAAAGACCATCCTGACCGCGTTGAACGTGCTTGGCACCGACTACATCACGGCCATGAGCAACGGGTTCAACTCGCGCTGGATTGACGTCTATGAGACCAAGGGCAAGCGCAGCGGGGCTTATTGCAGCGGCTCGTATACGTGCCACCCGTACCTGCTGCTGAATTATGCCAATACGTTGCACGATCGATCGACGGTCGCCCACGAGATGGGCCACGGCATGCACACCTGGTTCACGGTGCACACGCAGCCGATCATTTATGGCGATTACAGTTTGTTCTGCGCGGAGGTGGCCTCGACGGCGAACGAGGTGATCCTGAACAACTACCTGTTCGGCAAGGCGACGACGAAACAGGAGAAGCTGGAGCTGATCAACGATCTGCTGGAGAACACGCGCACAACGGTGTTCCGCCAGACGCTGTTTGCCGAGTTCGAGCGCGACATCCACGCCATGGCCGAGGCGGGCAAGCCGCTCACGCCGGACGCGATGCAGAAGGTGTACCACGACCTGGTGCAGAAGTATTACGGTCCGGAGCTGGTGATCGATTCGGAGACGGACTCGGAATGCTTCCGCATCCCGCACTTCTATCGCAACTTCTACGTCTACAAGTATGCGACGAGCTACTCGGCGGCGACTGACATCGGCCGGCGGATCATTGCGGGGGAGCCGGGCGCGGTGGACGGGCTGATGAAGTTCCTCAAGGCAGGCAGCAGCGTTTATCCGATCGACTGCCTGAAGCTGGCGGGCGTGGACATGACGACGCCGGCGCCGGTGGAGAGCTGCATGAAGCTGTTCGGGGAGAAGCTGAGCGAGATGGAGAAGCTGATGGCGGAGTGATGATCACTGCCGCGGCGCAGGTTTGTCGAACTCGAAATCGAAGTCGAAGACTTGCTCGCCGGCGCCGTCTTTGAAGTCCACGAACAATTTGACACTGAGCGGCCATCCGATTTCGGCGGGAATCCGTGCTGTCGAGAACGCATCGCCTGGCTCGGGTGACAGCTTCACCGGGAGGGTTCGCTCGGCGTCCGCCCTGCGCATCTCTGTCCTTGACGCGAATTGAGCGGCACTAATCGGGCGGGTGAACTCGTCGTAGAACCAGACGCGGAAGTCACCGGACGGGCCAAGGGCGCCTTCCAGGTGGTGGGTGTTGTCGGGCGCCATGAAGAAGATGCCGCCGTGTTTAGGGGTGTGGTCGGCATGGGCACGCGTGTCGGCGAGCATCATTCCGCAGACCGGACATCGACGGCGCTCGGCGTACGTTCGTTCGCCTTCGCAACGCATCGGGCAGATGTAGATCGGCACGTCCGGGCCGGGGGCGGTCTGGAAGCAGAGCGTCAGCGGGGGCGCCTCGGCCTGCAGGCCGGCGAGATCGACAAACTGCAGCGTGGCGGAGGCCGGGCCTTCGCGCTCGGCGACGGCGAGCAGGTTGATGCTGAAGTCGCCCGCGTCGTCGCAGATGAAGGCGTAACAGTCGCCGTCGCGGGCCAGGATAGGCCGCATCGAGCTGGGCTCGGCGAAGCAGACGCCGGGGCTGGCCGCGATACGCCTGACGGCAACGAGTGAACCGGGCGCAACGCGGCACGTGCCGGTTTCCGGGTCGTCAGCGCGGAGGGTGCGTACGGCGGGCTGATCATGCAGCCAGACGCCTTCGAAGATGCCGTCGCCGGGATAGAGCGGCAGGCAAAGCGGACGCCCTGTGACCGGTTTGGGCGGGACGCCGAGCACGACGAGGCGCGGCAACGCATCGTCGGTCCGGCCGACGCGCAGGGCGATGTCGTGGCCGATCGAGGGCTCTGACACGGCGATGACGACGAGGGCGCCGAGAGCGCGGCTCGCGCTCAATCGCCATTGCCGCATCGGCCGATCAAATTCCAAGCAGATTGTTCACAAACGCGTTGATATCGCTTGCGGCGAACGAACCGTCACCATTCGAGTCGGCGCAGCCGCACTGGGCCGAGAGGGCGCTGCCGCCGATAACGCACGCGCTGAAGGCCTGGACGTCGTCGCCATTGACCTGGTTATCGCCGGTCAGATCGCCGCGGGTTGCGCAGATGGGCACGACCGTGAACGAGTTGGAGACGCCGGCCGTCAGGTTGTCGCCCGACGTTCGCGTGGCGGTGATGCTGATGACCTCGCCGATCGGATAGGTCACGCCGGAGATCGTGACGCTACTTGAGCCGGCGTTGATCTGGCCGGTGGTGGAACCGCCGAGACTTTGAGTCGCTCCGCCCGTCGCCGAAAGCTGAATGCCCGTGTTGGCGATGACGTTCGCCGCCGTGTTGGTATTGTCCAGCGAGCGCACAATGACATTGAAGGCCTGGTTTACCGTCTGGGGACTGGCAATCAGGTCGACGGCGAGCTGGGTCGGTGGTGTCGGGATCAGCGTGAAATTCGTCCCGGCGTTATTCGTGAAGACGGCCGCGCCGGCGGTGATCGAATAATCGGCGTTGTTGTTGGTGCTGGCGGCGGACGCGGAGCCGTTGAACTTCAGGGCTTGCAGGGTTGTCGAGGGCAGGGCGCCGGCGAAGGCGGGGCCGAAGTTGCCATCGCCGTCATTGGTCAGGTCGCCGGTGTTGGGGCCGGTGTAGCTGGCTCCGCCCCAACTGAGGCGCCAGTAAACTGTCGCGCCGTTCTGAAACGTGAGGGTGCCTGCCGGCAGATAGGAGGCGGGAATCGCATTGGTCATCGTTACGTTGACCACTGCCGAAGGACTGGTGTGGCTCATGAACGAGGGCGTTGCATAGAGGACGCGCACCCCCGTCCCCTGGTTCGGCACCGGGCCGGCTGCAGTTGCCAGCGTGATCGGATTCGCCCCGTTCGCGTCGCTCACGATGAAGGTACCGAACTGCACCTGGTTCTGAAAACTGGTCCTCATTCGGAACTGAATGGCTTGGGCGGTGGTGTCGCCGTTGACGCCGGCGATGACCTGCTCGATCTGCATGACGTGAAAGGACGCCCGAGCGCTCGAAACCCAGCCAGCCGACGCCGCGACCGCCGCCACCGTCACCCCAATCAGCTTTGAACGCATGAGAACTCCCTCTTTCCCGATTCGCTTCCTGGCCGGCTCGCCGAATGCAAGCCAAGCTCCCGTCCTGAATTGTAACGAGACGACAGATTCCACGGTCAGGACAAATGCTCGTGGAAGACTGCACGGTTATCTGGAATGTCGCGGCAAGGCCGATCTCATTCGGTAAACCTTGCAAAATCCGGCAGTTGGCGCGTCGGGCTTGATTAAGAATAATGGTCCGGGGTCGACTGGGAGAATCAGATGCCCTTGCCCGAAGGCGTCCTTCTGCGCGGACTCGAAACCCACGTCGATCCGCGAGGGGCGTTCACTGAGCTTTTCCGGCAGGCGTGGATGACAGCGGTTCCATTCATCCAGTGGAACGCGGTCATTTCGCAAGCCCATGTGCTTCGGGGCGTGCATGTTCATCTTAACCATCACGACTATCTCACTGTGTTGCAGGGGCGGGCGCTCATGGGGCTGTGCGATCTCCGGCCAAGGTCGCCGACTGCACGACTTGCTGTGATGGTGGAGCTGACCGGGCAGGGCCTTGAGACGCTCTACATCCCGCCGGGGGTGGCACATGGGTTTTACTTTCCGGAGCCGTCGCTGCACGTGTATGCCGTGAGTGAATACTGGGATCCTGCGGACGAGCTGGGATGCCGCTTCGATGATCCGGGGCTTGGACTCGCGTGGCCCAACCGTGCTCCTCTGTTATCGCCGCGCGATGCATCACTCGGGCCACTCAGCGATCTGGCCGGGCGGATACCAGACTGGCGAGCCGGCGGACCAGGCCGGGGACAAGCGGAAGGCGCACCAGTCGATTTCGCAATCGCCAGGTGAGGGTGGATTCGATCGCGGCGACGTGTTGTTGAAACTCCGTGATCTGGCGGTCGGCCTGATCACATCGCTCATTGAGCGCCGGCACCGAGTGGAGCGCGTAGTGTGCGTCGGCGAGCCCATGCTCAAGCTCGGCTAATCGTGATTGTTGTTCGGCGATTTGAGCGGCGGCACTTTCGGAGCGAGCGCGCTCGTTTTCGAGGTCCACGTCCGCGCGGAAGCGAGCCTTAAGGGCCGACTCCAGCGTTTCGAGCGTCAGCTCGCGCTCGAAGTCGGGCGATTGCATCCGCGCTTCCCATGCGATCAACTCGCGCTCGCGTTGCTCGAGGGTCCAGCCGACGCGAGCGGGTGAGGGAAAGTGCAGCACGGTCGGACGGCGTCCGGAGACGGCCCGCACGCCATCGACGGCCAGAATCTGTTGCCACATGTAGAGATCAGTCCAGATGCCAGCCGGCGTCGTTCGCCAGCCGAAGGGCAGGCGGCGATAAAGCTCCAGGGTGTGAGCGCCGTTGCCCAGGGGGATGAAGTTCCATCGGCCGCGCATGCGTTCTTGGGTGGCGGGCTCGGCGAGATGGCCGACGCAGACAGAGATGACCTGTTCGGCGGCGATGAACATGGCGAGGGCGTGGGCGAAGTCGGCGTCGCGGAGGAGGTCGAGCATTTGCTCGACGTGGCCGGGAAGCCAGAGATCGTCGTCCGACTGGTAGCAGATGATGCGTCCGCGGGCTTCCTGGAGGGCGGCGTGGCGGTGGATTTCGCCGTGTCGCGGGCCCTTGGGGAAGTCGAAGAAGCGGACGCGCGGGTCGCGGGCGGCGGCTGACAATGCGGCGGCGCGGGTCTCCTCGTCCACGCCATCGCCGACGACGAATACTTCGAGGTCGGGCACGGTCTGATTGAGCGCGCTGTTAACCGAGTGGGTGAGCAGCCGGCCGTGATTGTGGGTCGGGATGAGGACAGTGGCGACTGGTGTGGAACTCACGCGACAAGCCCCGCGAGAAGGCGCAGTTTGTGAATGGCGCGTACGACCTCAAGGCCTTCGGCGGCGGTGCTCTTCGGCGGCGGGCCTTCGTTACGGACGTAACCTACGAAGGCGCGCAGTTCGGCGAGCAAGGGCATCTCCTGTTCGATGGGTCGTTCCTCGATCACTGGCTTGCGGATCGTCATCTTCGCGTCGGATCGGGCGACTTGGAGGCTTGTCGCCTGGCCATCGATCATCACCGCGACACCCTCCGAACCGTAGAGCTGAAACTCGCGCGTGACGTCGAGGCGGCGGGCGCTGACTTCCAGCGACATCCATGGACGGTCGCCGAGGAGGGCGATCAGGCCGCCGGCGCCGTCGGAACGGGCTGCAATGGGTTCGGGAACGCGGCCGAAGATTTCCAGGGCGATCGACAGGTCGTGCGGGGCGAGCGTCCATGCGGGCTCGACGTCGGTGTGGGATTCGCCCCAGGCGACGCGGACGGTGCGGAGCCCGTGGATTGTTCCGAGCTCGCCGGACACCACAATCTGCTTGAGCTTCTGGATGCCGCGGTGATAGCGCCACTTGTCCATCACGAAGATGCGGTCAGGCCAGCGCTGCACGAGGCGCTCGGCCTGGTTTACGTCGGCGGTCAGCGGCTTTTCGCAGAAAACGGAGATGTGCGGCCGGCTTTCGAGCAACTCGCAGAGCACGTGGTAGTGGGCGCTCGTCGGCGTGGCGACGACGGCGGCGTCGATTTCGGCTAGCTCGGAGAGACGTTCGACGATTCGCGTCGCCCCGCCTGCTTCCGCGTTGGCCCGTCCGGTTGGCGACGGTACGGCGACGTGGACCTCACAGCCCAGCGTGCGCAGGTCCCGCAGAATGTTCCGCCCCCAGTTGCCGCAGCCGATCAAACCGATGCGCTTTGCCAACGTCGTGTCACTCCCGGCTCAATAGTCGGGTCGGGGTAGGCTGCTCGCAAGCGGACTGAGCACCGGGCTTGTCCGCCCGGTGTCGCGAACCAATAATCCAGCCACGTGAAGGTGGTCGACCTGATCGCCGGCGATCCGCTTGTGGGCCGGCTGGTCGAAGCCGTTGGTGCTGAAAAGACCCCGGTTGCGGTCAGCGGCCTGTGGGGGTCCTCTGCGCCCATCCTGGCCCGGACGCTTGCCGGGCACACGAAAAGCCTGCTTTTCTACATCACCGCTCACCTCGACGACGCGGATTCGGCCCGCGACGACATCGAGAGTCTGTTCGGGGAACCGGTCGAGATCCTGCCGGCGTGGGAGGGGCTGCCGGGCGAGGGGGCGACCAGCGCCGAGATCGTGGCCGAGCGGGCCGGGCTTTGTGTGCGGCTACTCGAGGATCGGCCGCCGGCCGTGATTGTGGCGCCGATCCAGGCGCTGCTGGCGGCGGTACCAACACGGGCGGCGCTGGATGCGAACGCGTTCGAGGTCGCGGTCGGGCAGAAGATCGATCCGCAGAAGATCATCGACTGGCTCGCGGCGCGGGGGTTCGGGCGGCATGACCAGGTGGAGCAGGGGGGCGACTTTGCGCTGCGCGGGGGGATTCTCGACGTGCTCGCGGTGAGCGGCGTTGATCCGCTGCGGATCGAGTTCTTCGATGACGTGATCGAGTCGATCCGCGAGTTCGAGCTGGGCTCGCAGCGATCGACGCGCGAGCTGAAGCGGACGCGCATCGCTTTGCCGCCCAACCCGGCATCGACACCCATCGAGCTGACGACGAGCTTTCTCGATTTCCTGCCGGCCGGCACAATCGTGGCCATCAACGAGCCGTCGGAGTGCCAGGAACTTGGTCGGACGATCCTGCAGCGGCTGGGTACGCCGATCGGAATGTTCCCGGTTGATGCGATCTTTCGGAGCGCCGCGCGGTTCAGGCAGGTGCATCTGAGCCGATTCGCGACCGCTACCGTTCCGGAGCGGCGGTCGTTCGAAGCATCGACGTCGGCACTACCGGCTTTTGATCCAAAGCCGGCGGATGCCGTGCAGCAGCTCATTGGTTTGGGACGCGAGGCCCGCACGGTTCTCTATTGCGACAACCAGGGCGAGGTCGATCGGCTGCGTGAGCTGCTTGCAGCGGCGGCTGCTGAGCCGGCGCCGGCGATCGAGACGACCATCGGCTACATCCACCAGGGGTTTCGCTGGCGGAGCGCGCCGGGGACGCCGCAGGAGACGTCGCTCGCGCTGGTCGCAAATCGCGAGATCTTCCATCGCTACACGCAGCGTCATCGCATCCGGCGGGTCGTTACCGGGCGGCCGATCGACTCGTTTCTCGACCTGCAGCCGGGCGACTACGTGGTTCATGTCGTGCACGGCATTGCCCAGTTCATGGGGATGAAGACGCAGCAGAAGGGAGCGTCGAAAAAGCTCGAGGAGTTTCTCACGCTGCGGTTTGCCGAGGGCGTCACGGTCCATGTGCCGGTGTCGCAGATCGACCTCGTGCAGAAGTACATCGGGGCGGGCGGGGCGCGGCCGCCGCTGTCGGCGCTGGGCGGATCACGCTGGAAGGCGACGAAGGCGCGGGTCGAGCAGGCGGTGAGCGACCTGGCGTCGGAGCTGCTGCGCGTCCAGGCCGAGCGCGACACGCAGCCGGGCATCGCGTATCCCTCGGACACCACCTGGCAGACCGAATTCGAGAACTCGTTCCTTTATACGGAAACGCCGGATCAGCTCACGGCGATCGGCGACATCAAGCGCGACATGGCCCGGGCGCGGCCGATGGATCGGCTGCTCTGTGGTGACGTCGGCTACGGCAAAACCGAGCTCGCCCTCCGCGCCGCATTCAAGGTGGTCGAGTTCGGCAAGCAGGTCGCCGTGCTCGTTCCCACGACCGTGCTCGCCGAGCAACACTGGCAGACCTTTCGCGAGCGGCTGGCGGACTATCCGTTCCGGGTCGAGTGTCTGTCGCGATTCCGCAGCAAGAAGGAGCAGGCGGAGATCATCGCCCGGGCGAAGAAGGGGCAGGTGGATGTCCTGATCGGGACGCACCGGCTGCTATCGAAGGACGTGCGGTTTGCGGATCTCGGGCTGGTGGTCATCGACGAAGAGCAGCGGTTCGGCGTTGAGCACAAGGAGCGGCTCAAGACGCTGCGGTCGACAGTGGATGTGTTGACGATGACGGCCACGCCGATCCCGCGCACGCTGCACATGTCGATGATCGGGCTGCGCGACATCTCGGCATTGGCGACGCCGCCGCTCGATCGGCGCAGCATCGCCACGACGATCACGCACTGGTCGGACGAACAGGTGCGGGCGGCGGTATTGCGCGAGCTGAACCGCGACGGGCAGGTCTATTTTGTGCACAATCGGGTGAAGTCGATTCAACTCATCTCCGACCGGCTGCGGCGGATCGTGCCGGAGGCGCGGATTCTGATCGGGCACGGGCAGATGCCGCCGGAGGAGTTGGAGGACGTGATGCTGCGCTTCGTGCGGCACGAGGCGGACATCCTGCTGTGCACGACGATCATTGAGTCGGGGCTGGATATTCCGACGTGCAATACGATTTTTATCGATCGGGCGGACACATTTGGGCTGGCCGATCTGCATCAGCTCCGCGGGCGCGTGGGCCGCTACAAACACCGGGCGTATTGCTATCTGCTGTTGTCGCCCGATCGGCCGATGACGGACACAGCGGCAAAGCGGCTGAAGGCGGTCGAGGAGTTCAGCGAGCTGGCTTTCCAGCACATTGGGATCCTAAGCTTAGAATTCCACGTGGACAAGTTGTCGCG
>JADMIO010549053.1_pt1 | contig 25621 bp, 20 predicted proteins | sample 8958161 | NCBI WGS metagenome assembly JADMIO01 (sample SAMN16585339, study PRJNA669376) | soil metagenome | isolation source: Crop rotation soil | place: USA: Cullars Rotation, Alabama | collected 2011 | reverse complement strand
CGCGACAACTTGTCCACGTGGAATTCTAAGCTTAGGATCCCAATGTGCTGGAAAGCCAACGGCCTTCACCGACATCCTGTGGGCCCTGGTCAATAGCCGGGAGTTCATCTTGAACCATTAAGACACAGAGAAGAAGCATTGTAGGGTGGGTCGAGTGGAGCGAGACCCACCGCACGCGCCTGGTGGGTCTCGCTCCACTCGACCCACCCTACGATTGGACCAAAGCAAACGCTGCCTCCCCAAGCACAAGGGGGCGGAGGCGACCTCCACGGCCCTGGCGGGAGGTAGCCTCACGGGGGATTGGCCGGGGCATGAAGGGAATGTCCATGCTGCAACGATTTGGGACCGACTGTGAAGGCTTCCATCGCCGTGACTTCCTCAAGCTCGGCTCGGCCGGGCTGCTCGGCCTGACCTTGCCCCAGCTGCTGCGGCTGGAGGCCCAGGCCAGCCGCGAGGCGCAGTCCAGCCGCAAGGCCAAGAGCATCATCATGGTCTGGCTGGCGGGCGGCCCGTCCACCATCGACATGTGGGACCTCAAGCCCGATGCCCCGGAGGGGATTCGCGGCGACTTCAAGCCGATCGCCACCAAGGCGCCCGGCGTGCAGATCAGCGAGCACCTGCCGAAGATGGCCCAGGTGATGGATCAATGCACCATCGTGCGCTCGATCTATCACAACATCGGCGCCCACGAGCTGGGCACGGTCTACATGACCACGGGCAATCGGCCCAGCCTGGCCATGCAGTACCCGTCGCTGGGCTCGATCACCGCCAAGACGCTGAAGACCCCGCAGGGCATCCCGGCCTACGTCACCTTCAACCAGCTGCGCGGCGGCAAGGTCGGCGGCGGCGGCTACCTCGGCGTCCCCTACAACCCGTTCCAGGTCGAGGGCGCTCCGGGCCGGGGCGACGGCAAGGCCGGCGGCGGCAACAACACGCTGCGCGTCAAGGGCATCTCGCTGCCGGTCGGCTTCTCGCAGGACCAGCTGGAGAACCGCAACCAGCTGCTGCAGAAGATCGACGAGACCTTCAAGCCGATCGACAAGTCCGCGGACCTGGCGGCCGGCCTGGACAAGTTCCACCAGGAGGCGCTGGACATCCTGCGCTCGGACAAGACCAAGAAGGCCTTTGCCCTGGAGACCGAGTCGGCCGCGCTGCGCGAGCGCTACGGCAAGGACGCCTTCGGCCAATCGGCTTTGGCGGCGCGCCGGCTGGTCGAGGCTGGCGTGCGCTTCGTCACCATCGGCACGGGCGGCTGGGACACGCACGGCCAGAACTTCACCCGCCTGAAGACCAACCTGCTGCCGCCGGTCGATCGCACCCTGTCAGCGCTGATCGAGGACCTGAAGGAGAAGGGCCTGCTGGACAGCACGATCGTCTACTGTGCCGGCGAGTTCAACCGGACGCCGAAGATCAACAAGAACGCCGGCCGGGACCACTGGGGCCGGTCGCTGGCGGTGCTGATCGCCGGCGGCGGTTTCAAGGGCGGCTACGCGCACGGTTCGACGGACGCCCAGGGCATGGTGCCTGCCAACCTGCCCTGCACTCCGGACGACGTCTGCGCCACCATGTTCCAGTGCCTGGGCCTCGACCCGCACCACGAGCTGCAGACCAGCACGGGCCGGCCGATCCAGATCTTCCGCGAAGCCAAGGTGGTCGAGAAGCTGCTGGCCTGAGCCGGCGGACAGCTTGACACACGACCGGGTGACAGGGTTTCGCTTCCCTGTCACCCGGTCTGTTTTGTCATCCCGACGGAAAAAGGTGTCAGGCCCGGCGCGGCCTCGTCTCGGCGCGGCTCATGCCACGGACTGCACACATTCTCTGTCGTCGTTCCTGGGGGAATTGACGCGCATGCTGACAGGGCCTGTGATCATTTCCTCGGCCCGGAACGGCTGCAGCAGGGACTGCAGCGCCTCGGAGCGCTGCACGGCCGGGTCCAGCCACAGGGGGTAAGCGTCCGGCGGCAAGATGACCGGCATCCGGTCATGAACCGGCTTGACCAGCTCGTTGGCCTCGGTCGTCAGGATCGTGCAGGAATCAATCACCTCGCCGTCGCGCTGCCAGTGCTCCCACAGGCCTGCGAAGGCGAACGGCTTGCCGCTCCGAAGGCGGAAGTAGTAGGGCTGCTTGCGGCCGTTGCTGTTGAGCCACTCGAAGAAGCCGTCCGCCGGGATCAGGCAGCGCCGCCGGCACAGTGCCGCTCGGAAGGACGGCTTGTCCGCGACGGTCTCGGACCGGGCATTGAGCATACGCACGCCCACGGAGGGGCTATCGGCCCAGGACGGGACCAGCCCCCAGCGCAGCCGGACCAGCTCGCGGGTCCCTGGGGGGGCGAGGCGAACGGCCGCCACCTGCTGGGTGGGCGCAATGTTGTACCGGGGGACCAGGTCGGGGACTTCCGGCAGGTCGAAGGTCTGCTGCAGGACCTCCGGCGGACTCAGCAGTGTGAACCGCCCGCACATGGGCGTTTCCTCCTGGAGGAACCGGGAAACGGTGTCTCTCAGGAGTTGATCGATCGGGGAAGGGCTCTTCATGTATCGATTGGGACGGAAAGCCGCGCGATCTGCGCGACAGGCGCGGCAAAGCCCCTGGAACCGGAGTAACGCATTCGCTGCGGTGGACGAAACCCTTGCTCAGATCTCCAGCGCGTCGAGGTCGTCCATCAGCCTGTCGAGGTCGTCCCGGGGTTGCTCGGCCTTGCCGGCCTGGCGTCGCGGGATGCCCACCGTCATCCCGACCGCATCCCGGCCGTCCTTGACCAGCTCGGTGTCGCGCTCCTGGGCGGCCATCGCCAGGGCGTCGCCGCCGCCGAACAGCTTGGTCAGGTCGATCTTCAGGCCGCTGATGGCTCCCACCGGAGCGCCGGCGATGGCCGGCGTCTTGTAATCGGGGAACATGATGGCGTGCTCGGGACAGACCCGGCTGCAGGCCGGGCAGCCGCGCTTGCAGTTGTCCTGGTTCTCGACCACCAGCCGGTCGAGCTTGTCCACGCCGTAGACGCCGAACAGGCAGAAATCCAGGCACTCCATGCAGTTAGTGCAGCGGCTGTAGTCGATCACCGGATACCAGCGCCGCCCCGGCTGCTGCAGCAGCTGCTCGGGCGAAAACGCCGGCGGGGCGCTCTTGTGGGGCTCCTCGCGCAGATACCGGCCCAGCTGCACCATGTTCGGCTGGCCGCCGATCCACTGCTTCAGCTTCTCCTGCCGGCGCTCCTTGCACTCCCGTGCGATGCGCTTGACCTCCTCGACATAGACCCGGTGGTCGCCGGAGTCGCGCAGGTCCACGCAGTAGATGTGCCGGTCGGGCGGCTGCACCGAGCCGATGCCCTTGGGCGGTTCCGGCTCACCCGCCTCGTCCTCCTCGTCGGCGTCGGCGGACTTGATCTGGGTGATGCCCTCGTGTCCCTTGATGCCGTCGCGGTCGAGCAACCAGAAGGCCGCGCGGGGGAACATCCAGGCCAGCACGACCATGTCGCCCTGGACCGATTCCAGGAAAAGCCGGCCGGTGTGGTTGGCGTCCAGGTCGTAGAGGTAGGGAACGATCGAGACATCGAGGCCCGGCTCCATGATCAGAGCGGCGGCGATGCTTTCCTCCAGGGCGCGGCGGGCCGGGTTCTTGCCCTGGGCCTGCGACAGCACGACGGTCAGACGATCACGGCTCATGTCGGCTCAATCCTCAAGGTTGATCTTGCCCTTGATCATGGCCTGGGTCTTGTCCCAGTTGACGGCCAGGTGATCATGGTATTGCTGCGCGGTGATAAGGTCATCCCCCGGGCCATCCATCTCGAACAGCCAGCCGGCCCCGTAGCCGTCGATGTTGATCCCCGAGGGATCCTGCAGCAGCTCCTGGTTGAACTGCACCAGGGTGCCGGTCAGCGGCGCGAACAGGTCCGAGACCGCCTTGGAAGTCTCGATGTGGCCGATCTCCTGCAAGCGCCGGACGCTATCGCCGGGGCTGATGTGCCAGTCGAGGAAGTAAACATCCTGCATCAGCCGGATGGCGTAGGCGGTGAAGCCGAAGCGCCAGCGGCCCGGCTGCACTTCCCGTGCCCACATGTGCGTGCGCGTGTAGACCAGGTCGCCGGGCAACCGGGCCGGGAACTTGCCCATCAGGAAGGTCACGTCGTCGGGCATCGAATCTCCGCTCGCTTGACCCCTCCCCCCAACCCCCTCCCCGAAGCGGAGAGGGGGAGTTGTAGGGTGGGTCGAGGAACGAGACCCACCAGGCGTCCGGTGGGTCTCGTTCCTCGACCCACCCTACGAATTCTTCCCCCAGATCATCTCCCTCACGTATACCGGCTGCTCAGGTGCTGCGGCTGGAAGAAGGTCGGCAGCAACCGATCCACGTGCAGCAGCCCCTGGCGTGTCATCTCGACGCGGTCCGGCCCCAGGGTCAGGTCGCCGGACTCGGCCAGTTTGGCGAAACCATCGGCGAAGCGCTCCAGGATGCTGACGCCGAACTTGTCCTGGAAGTAGCGGGCATCGAGTGACCCGGTCTTCAATTGCAGGATCATCTCGCGGATCAGGCGCTGTTCGGGCGTGACCGGCAGGGCCCGGTTCAGGGGCAGCTGATTGCGGTCCAGCAGGGCCAGGTACTGATCCCAGGCATCGACATTCTGGATGTGGACGCCGTTGGCCTGCCCGAACGAAGCCACGCCCGTGCCAAACATGTCCGCGCCGTGCCAGAGACTGTCGCGGTAGACGAACTTCGTCCTGGAGCGATCGCGCACCAGGGTGTAGGCGCTGGAAACCTGATAGCCCGCCGCCAGCATGGTGTCGAAGGCGTAATTGACCCAGGCACGCTTGGTCGGCCAGTCGGCGATGGGCGCCTGCTGGGGTTCGTCCTGCCCGATCAGATGCAGCTCGCGGGAGAAAACGGTGTTGTACGGCAGCTCCATCTGGTAGATGGTGACGCTCTCGGGGTTTAGCTCCAGGGTCTTGCGGATGCAGTCGCGCCAGTTGTCCCAGGTCTCGCCGACCATGCCGGCGATGAGGTCGATGTTGATCTGGTCGAAGCCGACGCTTCGCGCCCACCCGTAGGCCCGGAAGATCTCCTCGGAGAGGTGGGCCCGGCCATTCTCTTCCAGGATCTTATCGCCGAAGTTCTCGATCCCCAGACTGAGGCGGGTCACGCCCAGCTGGCGCAGCGCTTCCAGCTTGTGCAGCTGCAGGGTGCCCGGCTCGCACTCGAAGGTCACTTCCTCGGTCCCCTCCCAGGGAAAGACCGCCTGGACCCGGGTCATCAGGCCGCGCAGCTGAGAGGCGCTGAGATACGACGGCGTGCCGCCGCCGAAGTAGACGTATTTCAGGGGCCGGCCGCCGACAACGGGCAGACTGCTGTAAAGGGTGACTTCCTTGACGAGGGCGTCGAGGTAGGTCTCGACATCGCGGGCGTTCTTGTCGGTGTAGACGCGGAAATAGCAGAACTTGCAGCGTTTCCGGCAAAAGGGAATGTGCAGGTACAGTCCCAGCGGCGTGCCCGGCTCGGGGGGGCTTTCGAGTGCGGCGAGGGCTTCGGGGAGGAACGTGGGCTTCCAGTAGGAAAACGGCGGGTAGTTGGCAACGAAGTAGTTGCCAAGGCCGGTCTTTTCCTGAGTGTCGGCAAGCATGGTGGTCATTCCGGCAGGGTGGGGGGCGCAGCGGGAGCCGCGGGCGCTGCAGCCACAGTCCCATTCTACCGCAGCGGAGCGCTCTGCCAAGTCGGTATTTCTCCGAAGGCCCGGAGACTGGCTGCGGTGCGGCGCCCGCGTTGCTACAGGATTTCCTTCCGGAGCATCTCCTCCAGCGTGTGCGGCTCGACCGGCTTGACCAGATGCCGATCGAAGCCCGCCTCCGCCGACAACCGGCGGTCTTCCTGCGCTCCCCAGCCGGTCAGGGCGACCACCAGCATCCGCTCTCGGCCCGCCTGCTGCCGCAGCCGTCGGGCCACCTCGTAGCCGTCCATCCCGGGCATGCCGATGTCCAGGAAGACAACCTCCGGCCGATCGCTCTGCGCCAGCCGCAAGCCTCCCGGGCCGTCGTGGGCCACCCGGACCTCGTGCCCGCCCAGCCGCAGCAGCACGGCCAGGCTCTCGGCCGCGTCCACGTTGTCATCCACCACCAGTACCCGGCGGCAGGGATAAAGCCGGCCCGAAGCCCGCTTGGGGTCCATGCCTGCCTGGTCCCTGTCGGTGTCCTCTTGCCCGCGCTCCTGTTCCCCCTGCCACAGCGGCAGCCGCACCACGAACTCGCTCCCGTGTCCCAGCCCGGCGCTGTGGGCCTCGACCGTGCCGTGGTGCATCTCGACCAGGTTCTTCACCAGCGTCAGGCCGATGCCCAGACCGCCCTGGGCCCGATTCGCGGTATGGTCTCCCTGCACGAACAGGTCGAAGACCCGGGGCAGCAGCTCCAGTGCGATGCCGATGCCGCTGTCGCGCACCCGCAGCAGCACCTGGCCGCGCTCTCTCTGGACCGTCAGCTGGATTTCGCCGCCGCGCTCGGTGTACTTGGCGGCGTTGGTCAGCAGGTTGCCCACGACCTGTACCAGGCGCACCGGGTCGGCCTCGACCGGCAGCGATTCGCGCGGCAGCAACACCTTCAATTCGTGGTCCTGGGCCGCGATCAGCGGCTGGGTCGTCTCGACGGCCCGTGCCACCACCGAGGCCAGCTCGATCCGTTCCTTGCGCAGCACGATCTTGCCGCGCATCACCCGCGACACGTCGAGCAGGTCATCAACCAGCCGGACCAGGTGCTGCACCTGCCGCTCCATCATCTCCCGGGTGCGCTCGGCCATGGCCGCATCCACCCGCGGCATCTTCAGGATCTGCAGCGAGTTGCGGATCGGGGCCAGGGGGTTGCGCAGCTCGTGGGCCAGCGTCGCCAAAAACTCGTCCTTGCGGCGGTCGGCTTGCTGCAGCGCCTCCAGCAAGGTGACGTTCTCGATGGCGATCTCGGCCCGCCGGGCCAGGTCCTCTCCCAGGCGCACGTCAGCGGCGTCGTAGACCCGGCCCGATTCCGCCGTCACGAAGGTGATGGCGCCCAGCAGTCCCGTCCGCGAGCGCAGCGGCACACAGATGTACGATTTCAGGCCCAGTTCACGCATGATGCGCAGATGCTCCGCATCGTGGCAGGCGGTCTCCAGCACCCAGTCAGGGATCTCCGGGGCCCAGTCGGTCTCGCCGGTGCGCAGCACCAGCGCCACGCTGCGGGGATCGTCGGGTCGGGGCGGATACTTGCGATACACCTCCTCCGCCAGCTGCATCTTGGCCGGGTCGGTGTGCCGGACGGCCAGCCGGCGCGGCGGCCCCTCGGCCTGGAGCATGTCCACGGTACACCAGTCCGCGAAGCGCGGCACCGCCAGGGAGGCAATGCGCTGCAGCGTGCTTTCGTAGTCGGTCAGTTCGGCCAGGGCGGCACTGGCGTCGGCCAGGAAGCGCGTGGTCTGCTCGGCCCGCTTCAGGTCGGCCACATCGATCACCGAGCCGATGCAGCCCAGGAACTCGCCCCCCATCCCGAAGCGCGGCACGGCCGTGTCGATGGCCCAGCGGTACTCGCCGTCGTGGCGGCGCAGCCGATATTCCCGCCGGAACGCCTCGCGCCGGCCGTGGGCCGCTCGGAAGACGGCTTCGGCCTGGTCGCGGTCGTCGGGGTGGACGCGCTCCAGCCAGCCCGGGCCCAGGCCCTGATCCGGAGCCGTGCCCGTGAAGTGATACCACTGGGTGTTGAGGTAGGTCAATCGGCCAAGCGTGTCCGTGACCCAGATCATGACCGGGGCATTGTCAGCCATGTTGCGGAAGCGCTCCTCGCTTTCGCGCAGGGCGTCCGCCGCCCGCTTGCGCGCCGTGATGTCCCGGAACACCAGCACGGCACCGGCGGTGTTCCCCTTCTCGTCCCGGATGGGGGCGGCACTGTCGTCGATGGGCCGCTCCGTGCCGTCCCGGGCGATTAGCAGAGTGTGGCCGGGGAGGTCCACGATCTGGCCCGAGGTCAGCGCCCGGGCCGCCGGGTCCGCCAGCGGCTGTCTCGTCTTTTCGTGGATAATGCGGAAGATGGCCTGGAGCGGCCGGCCCAGCGCTGCCGCGGTCGTCCACCCGGTCAGGGCCTCGGCGACCGGGTTGAGCAGGGTCACCCGGCCCTGGGCGTCGGTGGCGATCACGGCGTCGCCGATGCTCTGCAGCGTGACGCGCAGATGCTCGCGCTGCTCCTGGATCACCTCGGCATATTCTTCCGCCGCGCGCCGGGCCGCCTCCATCTCCTGGGCCCGGCGCGATTGCTCTTCGAGGCGCTTCCGCTCGGTCATGTCATGGGCGATGGTCGAAAAACCAAGGATGCGCCCGGTGCCGTCCTTGATGGGCGAGACGCTCAACAGCACACTGACCCGGCCGCCGTCCTTGCGTCGCTGCTCGGTCTCGAAGGCCGGGATGACTTCGCCCTGGCGCAGCCAGTCCAGGACGCCGTGCAGGTCGCCGGTCCGCTCGGCAGGGACGACGGTTAAGATCGGCCGGCCCAGCACCTCCCCGGCCGAGTAACCGTAGAGGCGCTCGGCGGCGGGGTTCCAGCTGGTGATCAGGCCCTCGGCGGTCAGGCCGATGATGGCATCCGCGGAGCTGGCCAGGATGGCGCCGGACCAGCGCCGTTCCTGGTCGTACTTCCGCTCCAGCCGATCCCTGGACAGGGCCATCTCGACGACGATGCGCAGCTCGCGTTCCTCGTAAGGCTTGAGGATGTATCCGAAGGGCTCGGTGATCTTGGCCCGGTCGAGGATTTCCTGATTGGAGTAAGCCGTCAGGTAGACGACGGGAATGTGGAGCTGGCTGCGGATGTGCGTCGCGGCCTGGACGCCATCCATCGGGCCTTCCAGGCGGATGTCCATCAGCACCAGGTCCGGCCGCAGCTGCCTGGCCAGTTCGATGGCCTCTTCCCCGGAATGAGCCAGGGCAGGCACGTCATAGCCCAGGCTCCCCAGGCGCTTGCGCAGGCTGGCGGCCACGATGCGCTCATCATCCACAACCAGGATCCGAGGAGCATCCATCGGCGTTCTCTCCAGGCTGCGACTGCTGGAGCTTCAACCATCGGGCAGGCACTATTCTACCTGGTGACGCCGGCAAGAAGCTACCCGACTGGCAACGCCCATTCCTGCCTGCTGCAGGGTCTCTCGGCTTGTTGACCGCCGGCGCGGTGAAATTCTTCTGACAGGACGCCCGGTGTTTATGGTAGCATGCGGATGGTGCCAACGGAGGGGCATGCCGATGACCAAGGGAAACTGGCCGGTGCAGGTGCTGTTCGTGCTGGCCTGTCTGCTGGCGAGCCTGCTGGGCCTGCTGATCCTGCTCGCTCCCCTGCTGGAGCCGGGCAGCGAAGGCCCGGCCGGCTGGGGCGGCGCAGTGCTGGCCCTGTTTGCCCGGGATGCCGTGGTGCGGCGCATTAGCCTGGCCGGGGCCATCGGCCTGGTTGTGACTGCCTTTGTGTTCTTCCGCCCAGCGCCGCCGGCAGAACCACAAGAACCACCGCAACCACGGGAACCGGCTGCGGATTCCTCAGCGCCCCAGCCGCCGCGGCGCATGGCAGGCGCCTGACCCGGAAACGCTGAGGAAGACCCCTCCCCCCGACCCCCTCCCCGAAGCGGAGAGGAGGAGTAAGACAACGGCTCTTCTCCCCCTCTCCGCTTCGGGGAGGGGTTGGGGGGAGGGGTTCCTCCTGACCCGGAAACGGAGGACGTCGTGTTTGACTGGCTTTTTGAAGGCCGCAAGGAGGTCTACTACGTTCTCGGCGCCGTTGCCGTGATCCTGGTCATCTTCTGGTATCAGGTGCCGCGCCGCGCTTACCTGATCAGCCTGGGCGTCTGCCTGTCGCTGATCGGCCTGTACTATCTGCTCGACCGCCTGGTGGTCACCGGCCGGGAAGAGGTGCAGGGGACCGTCGAGCTGATGGCCGCTTGCGTCGCCGAGCATCAGCTGGACCGGGCCTTCAATCACTTCGCCGAGACGTTCCAAACGCCGCAGAAGCGCAGCAAGCAGGACCTTCGCGCCCTCGCCGACCGGGAGCTGAAGAGCGGCGGGGTCACCAGCGTCCTTGTCTGGGGCTTCGAGACTCCCGGGCCGGTAGAGCGGGACCGCCAGGTCACAACGACGTTCTCGTTCAAGGTCCAGGGTAATTTTGGCAGGGACGAGTTTTGGTATCGCTGCGAAGCCCTTTTCGCCTACGAGCCGCCTCACGGTTGGCGCATGCAGAGCTGCCGCATCCTCGAACCCCACACGGATAACCCGATCGACCCCTTCTGAGGCGCGGGGCGGCCGCCGCGTCCCTCCCTGCTCAGGAATGGGAACTTCGCTGCTCATCCGTGGGCGCGGACCGCGCCTGTCCCGCTGGCCTGAGCCCTCCGTCCGGCGCCATTCCCCCCTGAAATCAGCAGTTCCCTGGGGCGATCGGCCTTCTTCCTCTTGCTCCTGCGCAACTTGGTTCCTTTGGCATTGCTTTTGCTCTAGTGTGGTGCGCATGAGCCCAAAGGAGACAACAATGCGCACCGTGATGAACAGGCAGGAACACGAAACGACCTTCCCATCCGAGCACGATGAGGAAGTCCTTGTTCTGGATGAGCGGGGAACGGTTTCCCCGAGTGAACAGGTCGAGCGCAAGCTGGTGGCGCTGCTGAAGACGGCCACCTTGCCGGTCAGCCAGCTGCACCAGGCCTCGGGGCTGCGGCGCAAGTCCGAGGGCTGAAGCCACCGATCCAATCCCGTGGGGCAAGCGGGATTCTTGACCTCACGGGATGTCAGCGATTCTTGAACTCGGTCTTGTCGATCTTGTACAGCGAAATCTTGTCGGCGATGCTTCGCCGCGACAGGCCACTGATCTTGGCACAGCGACCGACGTGCCCGCGCGTCTTGCGCAGCGCCTTGCGCAGATAGCGTTCCTCGAACGCCGCCGTCAGCTCGGTCAGCTGCTCGGGCAGGGGCCGGGCCAGGTCCACCTGCAGGTGGGCCGAGCGCTTGGTCGGTTGCGACAGCTCGGGCGGCAGGTTCTCCAGCCGGATGGTGCCGTCCCGGGCGGTCACACAGGCCCGCTCGATGGCGTTCTCCAGCTGGCGGATGTTGCCCGGCCAGCCGTAATTGAGCAGCCGATCCATGGCCTCGGGAGCAATCTCGCACGGCTTCTGGCCTGGCCGGGCGTACTTCTGGGTGAAGGACACGGCCAGCAGCGGGATGTCCTCCGGGCGCTCGCGCAGCGGCGGCATGTCGATCTTGATGACGTTGAGCCGGAAATAAAGGTCCTGACGAAACTTGCCTTCATCCACCAGCTTGGCCAGCGAGCGGTTGGTGGCGCCGATGACGCGGACGTCCACCTCGATCGATTCGGAGCCGCCGACGCGCTCGAAGCGCCTCTCCTGCAGTACGCGCAGCAGCTTGACCTGCATCGACGGCGGGATGTCGCCGACCTCGTCGAGAAAGATCGTGCCGCCGTGGGCCAGCTCGAAACGGCCCTTGCGCTGCTTGTCGGCGCCGGTGAAGGCCCCCTTCTCATGGCCCAGCAGCTCGCTCTCCAGCAGCGTCTCGGGCACGGCCGCACAGTTGATGGCGACGAAGGGCCCGGTGCGGTAGACGGCCGAAGCCTGGTGGATGGCCCGCGCCGCCACCTCCTTGCCGGTGCCGGTCTCGCCCTCGATCAGCACCGTGGTGGCCGTCGGGGCAATGTGGCTGATCAGCTCGAAGATGTCGTGCATCCGGCCGCTCTTGCTGAGCACGTTCTGGAACGAGTGCCGGCCCTGCAATTCGGCGCGCAGGGCCGCCACCTCGTCGCGCAGCGAGCGCTCCTCCAGGGCCCGCCGCACCACCAGGCACAGGTGCTGCGGGTCGGGCGGCTTGGTCAGGAAATCGTAGGCGCCCAGACGCATGGCTTGCACGGCATCCGGGACGCTGCCGTGGCCGGTCGTGACGATGATCGTCACCGGCAGCCGGCGGGCCTGGACTTCCTCGATCAGGCGCATGCCGCTCAACCGGGGCATGCGCAGGTCGGTGATCATCAGGCTGTAGGGCCGCTCGACGAGCAACTCCAGGGCCCGGTTGCCGTCCACCGCCGTATCGACCTCCAGGCCCAGGGCCAGCTGGAGCAGCTCCTGCAGCGAAGTGCGCGTGTCCTCGTTGTCCTCGACCACCAGGACGCGCTGCGGCACGGCCGACGCCTTCTTCGCCTCCGCGGCGGTCGGGGTTGGGGTCGCGGGTTCCTTGTGGGTGTGCCTGGCAGGATGAGTCATGCCTGTTCTCCGTGTTCGCCACTCGGTCGTCGCGGTCCGGGGTGTCCTCTGCTGCCGGGGATGCGCTGCCCAACCCTGAGAATCGGTCGCGCAGCGCACCCCCGGGAAATGCAGAACCATCGATCATTGTACTGTACACCGTTCTCCCAGGCGCGGACAAGTACACCTGGGCAGGCGGGGCGCGGCATGTACAATTTCCGGGCTTTCGCCCGGCCAGGGAGCTTCCCTCCCCGGCATGATCTTTGCGGCAGGTGGGAGCAAACCTTGCGCCGAGGGTAGTGGGACTGCCTTGCGGACAGCAACCTAGACACGAGAAATGGGGCATGGTCGATTTCCTGGCCGGGCTCTTCGCGAAGGACACTTTCGCCAGCCGAGGCACGTCGCCGGGCGTGATGCCGGCGCGGCCCGCGGACTACCTGTTCGCCGTGATCGCGGCCGGGCTGGCGACCCTGCTGCGCCTGCTGCTGGACCCGCTGCTGGGGAACAGTTACGCCTTCATCATCTCCCTGCTGGTTGTCATCGGCGTTGCCTGGCAGGGCGGCCTGGGGCCGGCCCTGGTCAGCATGCTCCTGGGACTGCTGGGCGCGATCTACCTGTTCCTGCCGCCGCGCCGCTCCCTGGTCATTCACGGCCTGGAGCATCAGCTGGGCGTGGCCCTGTACTGCTTTGTCGGCGTGGCCTGCGCCCTGCTGGGGGAGATCCAGCGGACTGCCCGGCGGAACATCCTGGTCAGCCTGCAGCAGCAGACGCTGCAGCGCCAGGCCCTGGAGGAGGAGGTCCGCCAGCGCCGCCGGGTCGAGGAGGAGCTGCGCGAAAGCACGGCCCGGCTGCGCGCCCTGGCCGAGGTGGTGCCGCAAATCGTCTGGCAGACCAGCCCCGAAGGTCATCACGACTACTTCAATCAGCGCTGGTACGACCTGACCGGCCTGGCCCCGGAGCAGAGCCTGGGGTTCGGCTGGCTTGCTGCCCTGCATCCCGACGACCGCGACGAGGCCCGGCAGCGCTGGCAGGAGGCGACGCAGACCGGCAAGGCCTATGAGATCGAGTATCGCTTTCGCGGCAAGGATGATCGGTTTCGCTGGTTCCTCGGCCGGGCCCTGCCCTACCGCGATCCATCCGGTCGAATCCTGTGCTGGTTCGGCACCTGCACCGACATCGACGACCAGAAGCGCGAGAAGGAGACGCTGGAGCAGCTGGTGCGCGAGCGGACGGTCGAGCTGACCAGCGCCAACGAGGCGCTGCGGCGCAGCAACCAGGAGCTGGAGCAGTTCGCCTACGTGGCCTCGCACGACCTGCAAGAGCCGCTACGGAAGATCCAGGCCTTCGGCGACCGTCTGCAGACGCGCTGCGCCCCCGAGCTGGGCGAGCAGGGTCTGGACTACCTGGGCCGCGTGCTGGCCTCGGCGACGCGGATGCGCCGGCTCATCGACGACCTGCTCACCTTCTCGCGAGTCTCCACCCGGCCCCAGGCGCCGGCGGTGGTGGACCTGGGAGTAATCGCCCGGGAGGTCGTTTCCGACCTGGACGGCACCCTGCAGCAGACCGGCGGCCAGGTGGAGATTGGCGCGCTGCCCACCCTGGAGGCCGACCCCTTGCAGATGCGGCAGCTGCTGCAGAACCTGATCGGCAACGGGCTCAAGTTCCATCGCCCCGACGTGCCGCCGCTAGTGCGTGTCCAGGGCCGGCTGCTGGAAGCGGCCGACCTGGCGGCGGCGGGCCTTGACCCGGAGCGGACCTGGTACGAGATCGCGGTGGCGGACAATGGCATTGGTTTCGATGAGGTGTATCTCGATCGCATTTTCCAGGTGTTCCAGAGGCTGCATGGCCGCACCGAGTACGCGGGGACCGGGGTGGGGCTGGCGATCTGCCGCAAGATCGCGGAGCGGCACGGCGGCCAGATCACCGCCCGGGCCCAGCCCGGTCAGGGCAGCACCTTCCTGGTCTGCTTGCCCGGCGGGGCTGCGGTGGACGACAAGCCCGGGGGATTGCAACAATAAGGAGAGGAGCCCAGTGGGAAACCCCTCCCCCCAGCCCCCTCCCCGAAGCGGAGAGGGGGAGCAAGACAACAGCTCTTCTCCCCCTCTCCGCTTCGGGGAGGGGGCTGGGGGGAGGGGTTGCCGCCGGCCAGACTGCGAAAGGAGGACAACCATCTCATGGGGACCAAGGGCAAGCCGATCACGATCCTGATGGCCGACGATGATCCCGATGATCGCCAGATGACGCGGGAGGCGTTCGAGGAGAGCTACCTGGCCAACGACCTGCGCTTTGTCGTGGATGGGGTCGAGCTGCTGGATTACCTGCACCGCCGCGGCAAGTACAGCGACCCGGCCAGCTCGCCCCGGCCGGGGCTGATCCTGCTCGACCTGAACATGCCGAAGAAGGATGGCCGGGAGGCGCTGCGGGAAATCAAGGCCGACCCACGCTTGCGGAACATCCGCGTCATCATCCTGACGACCTCGAAGGCGGAAGAAGACATCCTGCGCTCCTATGACCTGTCGGCCTCGTCCTACATCACCAAACCAGTCACCTTCGAGGCGCTGCTGGACGTGGTCAAGACGTTGGGCAAGTACTGGCTGGAGATCGTGGAGCTGCCGGGCGAGGACAACGGAGGCCAACATGGTTCAGCGCCCCGTGAGAATACTCCTCATTGACGACGACGAGGACGACTACCTCCTCACCCGGGACCTGCTCGGCGACATCCCCAACGGCGGCTTCGTCCTGGACTGGGTGGCCGATTACGACCAGGGCCTGGAGGCGTTGCGGCGCGGGGACCACGACGTGTTCCTGCTCGACTACCGCCTGGGCCGGCGCACCGGCCTGGACCTGCTGCGCGACGCGGCCCGGCCCCGGGAAGGGGACTCCTCGCCGCGGCTGCCCTTCTCCGCCCCGGTGATCCTGCTGACCGGCCAGGGCGAGCGCGAGGTAGACGTGGCGGCGATGGAGGCCGGCGCCGCGGATTTCCTGGTGAAGAGCCGGCTGGACAGCGCCACCCTGGACCGGGCCATCCGCTACACGCTGCTGCAGAAGCGCCAGGCCGACGAGCTGGAGCGCAAGGTCAGCGAGCGCACGGCCGAGCTGGCCCGGGCCAACGCCTCGCTGCAGGCCGAGGTCGGCGAGCGCAAGCGCGTGGAGCGAGCCCTGCGCGAGAGCGAGGCGCGCTTTCGTCACCTGGCCGAGTCGATGCCCCAGATCGTCTGGGTCATCGCCGCCGACGGCACGCTGGAGTACCTCAATCGCCAGTGGACCGAAATCACCGGCCTGACGCTGGAGCAAACCCGCGACCTGAAGCGCCTCGAGCAGGCCATCCATCCCGAGGACGTGCCCGGTCTCCTGGCCCGGTTCGAGCAGGCGGCGGAGCGCTGCACCTCGTACCAGGCCGAGTTCCGGCTGCGGCGGGCTTCGGATGGTGCCTACCGCTGGTTCCTGGGCCGGGGCGTTCCCGTGCTGGACGAGAGCGGCACCATCCTGCGCTGGTACGGCACCAGCACCGACATCAACGACCAGAAGCTGATCCAGGACAAGCTGCGCGACAGCGACCGCCGCAAGGACGAGTTCCTGGCGACGCTGGCCCACGAGCTGCGCAACCCCCTGGCGCCGATCCGCAACGCCCTGGAAATCATGCGCCTGGCCGGCACCGACCCGGCGTCGATGGAGCGCGGCCGGGCCATGATCGCCCGCCAGGTGCAGCAGCTGGTGCGCCTCATCGACGACCTGCTGGACATCTCGCGGATCACGCGCGGCAAGGTCAACCTGCGCAAGGAGCGGATCGATGCGGCCTCGGTGGTCCAGAGCGCCCTGGAAACGGCCCAGCCGCTGATCGAGCAGGCCGGCCACACCCTGACGGTCGAGCTGCCGCCGGCGCCGGTGTCCGTGGATGCCGACCCCACGCGCCTGGCCCAGGTGCTGGTCAACCTGCTCAACAACGCCGCCAAGTACACCGACCCCGGCGGCCAGGTCCGCCTGATCGTGGAGCCTAAGCCGGGACGGGTGCTGTTCCGCGTCCGCGACACCGGCATCGGCATTGCTCCGGAGATGCTATCGCGGATCTTCGAGATGTTCACCCAGATGGGCCGGGCCGAGGAACGCTCGCAGGGGGGGCTGGGGATCGGTCTGTCGCTGGTGCGCGGCCTGGTGGAGCTGCACGGCGGCAGCGTCGAGGCCCACAGTGAAGGGCCGGGCCGCGGCAGCGAGTTTATGGTATCGCTGCCGCGGCCCGGTGGTTAGCCCGACGTGCCAGCGAGGGACGCCGTCGAACCCTCGCTGGCGCGTCGGGCTAACCGGCCCGGTGGTTAGCCCGACGCGCCAGCGAGGGAGGGATCGAAAGGGAGGCCCCATGCGGCCACGAATCTCCGCGTTTCCGAAATGCTACCTGGAACCGATCGCCGCCGGGGCCATGTCGGTCTTCGACTGGATCGACATGGCCCGGTCGCTCGATGCCGACGGCCTGGAGATGTACGAGGGCTTCTTCACCAGCCTGGGGCCGGCTTACCTTGACCAGGTCGGCGCGGCGATTCGCTCGGCCGGGTTTGCCATGCCGATGCTGTGCTGCTCGCCCGATTTCACCAACCCCGACCCCGAAGCCCGCCGCCGGGCCGTGAAGCGCGAGATCACCATGATCGAGGTGACGCGCCGGCTGGGCGGCCCCGGAGCGGTCTGCCGGGTGCTGAGCGGCCAGCGCTATCCCGAGGTCTCCCGGGCCCAGGGGCTGGAGTGGGTGGCGGAGTGCATCCAGCAGTGCCTGCCGGCGGCGCGGGAGCACGACATCGTCCTGGGGCTGGAGAACCACTACAAGGACGGCTTCTGGAAGTACCCCGAGTTTGCCCAGAAAAAGGACGTGTTCCTGGCCCTGCTGGCGGCCATCCCCGAGCGCCGGCACTTCGGCGTCCAGTACGATCCCTCCAACGCCCTGGTTGCTGGCGACGACCCGGTGGAGCTGCTCCGCCTGGTGGCCGATCGGGTGGTCAGCATGCACGCCAGCGACCGCTACCTGGCCGAGGGCGCTTCTCTCGACGACCTGCGCCAGAGCGACGGCACGCTGGGCTATTCGCCTAACCTGCGGCATGGCGTGACCGGCAAGGGCCTCAACGATTATCACGCCATCTTCCGCATCCTGCGCGAGCACGGTTATCACGGCTGGATCAGCATCGAGGACGGCATGAACGGCATGGAGGAGATGGCCGAGTCGCTCGCCTTCCTGCGGCGGATGGTCGCCCAGTATTATTGCGATTGAGGAAGACCAAGAGAGGAAGCGGAGGAGGGCCGGTAGCGGCCGGAAGAAGACAGTGGGAGCTGCCCGCCACTCCGTGGCGGGTGGCGGGCAGCCAGCCAACAGGCACCCTTCGGCATCCCATCGGCACGGACCGGCGCCTTCTGGCCTCTCCGCCACCTGCCCAAAATGTGGCGGGCAGGGCGGGCAGGCTGGCGGGCAGTACACACCCGGACATGACGTCCTGAGACGCAATACCCGGAGCCCTGACATGGCACGCCTGCGCACCGCCCTGGTCGGCTGCGGCAAGGTCGGCGACATCCACGCCCAGGCCCTGCGCGACCTGCCCGAGTCGGAGTTCGTCGCCGTTTGCGATGCCGCCGGCGACCGTGCCGGCGCCTTCGCGGGCCGGTACGGCGTGCGCCCCTTCAGCGACTTCGAGACCATGTACCGTGAAGCCGGCGTGCAGGCGGTCCTGATCGCCACGCCGCATCCACTGCATGCCCTGCCCGCCGTGGCCGCCCTGGAAAAGGGTATCGCCGTGCTGGTCGAGAAACCGCTGGCCGCGTCCCTGGCGGACTGCGACGCGATGCTGGCCGCGGCCGGCAAGAGCAGGGCGCCGCTGGGCGTGATCAGCCAGCGGCGCTTTGCGGAGCCGGTGCAGCGCATGAAGTCGGCCATTGACGCCGGCAAGATCGGCCGGCCGATGCTGGGCATGTTCCTCATGTACAGCTGGCGCGACCCCTCGTACTACCGCTCCGACCCGTGGCGCGGCCGCTGGGACACCGAGGGCGGCGGCGTGCTGGTCAATCAATCGCCGCACCAGCTGGACCTGCTGCAGTGGTTCCTGGGCGACATCGAGGAGATCAGCGGTTCCTGGGCCAACGTCAACCATCCCGGCGTCGAGGTGGACGACACGGCTGTCGCCACGATCCGCTTTCGCTCGGGCGGCCTCGGCTCCATCGTCACCAGCGTGGCCCAGAAACCCGGCGTCTACACCAAGGTCCACGTTCACGGCTCGAATGGTGCCTCGGTGGGAGTGCAGACCGACACCGGGGCAACGTTTGTCGCGGGCATGTCCGGGGTGAGCGAGCCGCCGATCAACGACCTGTGGACCATCCCGGGCGAGGAGCACCTGCTACCGGGCTTCCAGGCCGAGGACCGGGCCCGCTTTCAGCAGGTCAACGGCACCACGCACTACCACCGCCTGCAAATCCAGGACTTCCTGCAGGCGGTGCTGGCAGGTCGGCCGCCGTCCGTCACCGGCGCGGAAGGACGTATCGTGGTGGCGATGTTCACGGCTATCTATCGCTCGCAGCGGGAGCGCCGGCCGATCGCTTTTCCGCTGCGGGCTGAGTGAAGGGGGGATTTTCTCAAGGAGGACAAAGAAGGAAGGTCTCCCTCGCTGGCGCAGTGGGCTAACCAGCGAGGGGAGAAATCCAACTGCCCCCTCGCCGGGGTTGCTATAATTCACCAGGCTGATCCCTGGAGCGTGGAATCCGTTTACGTTGGAGCTGGCAACATGAAAATCCTCTGGCCCGGCCTGGCACTGGCCCTGGTGGGGCTGAGCGCGGCGGCCGAGGGCGCCGAACCGGAGCCGCAAGCGAAGCGGTTCGAGGTGCCCTACCGGCTGACTGTTCCCAAGCACATCCTGGTCCGGGCCAAGATCAACGGCAAGGGACCGTATAACTTCATCCTGGACACCGGGGCGCCGGCCCTGTTTGTTTCGACCAAGGTGTGCGACAAGCTGGGCGTCAAGGCGGACAAGAAGGGCTGGGGCTCTTTCGAGCGCTTCGAGATCGAGGGCGGCGTGGTCGTGGCCAACGCGAAAGGGCGGATCGAGAACCCCTTCCAGCTAGAGGGCATGAACGGCCTGGGCCTGGCCGGGGCCGAGCTGCATGGGGTGATCGGCTACAACATCCTGGCCCGCTACCGGATGGAGATCGACTTCACCCGCGACAAGATGGCCTGGACCGAGCTGAACTTCATGCCCGAGCCGCCCAAGGGGCTCGGCGGCAAGGGCGGCGGGCAGGGCGGGCTGGAGATCATGGGCTCGGTGATGAAGGTGCTGGGCTCGTTCCTGGGGGCCAACGCCACCCCCGAGGTCGCTTACCGCGTCTTCCTGGGCGTGACCCTGGCGGAGGAGAACGACGCCCTGGTCGTCCAATCGATCCTGGCCGACGGCCCGGCCGGCAAGTCGGGGCTCAAGGTGGGCGACAAGGTGACGAAGTTCCAGGGGCGCACGGTGCTGTCGGTCGAGGACGTGCAGCACTTCGCCCGCAAGCTCAGTCCCGGCGATGATGCCAAGCTGACGGTGCAGCGCGGCGACAAGACCACGGAAATCACCATCAAAGCGGGGGAGGGCCTGTGACCATGAAACGCTATCTGCCGGCCCTGTTCGTGGTCCTGGCCGCCCTGACGCCGGTGTCGGCCGAGGAGCTGAGGGTCAAGCCGGTCGTGGTGCCGTTCGAGCTGCTGCCGACCGGGCACATGACCGTGATGGTCAAGGTCAACGGCAAGGGGCCCTACAAGCTGATCTTCGACACCGGGGCGCCGGTGACGCTGCTCAACAACAAGGTGGCCAACGACGCGGGGCTGCTCAAGGGCGTCAAGAAGCCGCCGCTGGCCTTCTTTGGCTCGATGGGCGAGGTCAAGGTGCCCGAGCTGGAAGTGGGCGGCCAGAAGGCCGACAACGTGGCGGCGGTGGTCATGGATCACCCAACCGTGGAGGCGATCTCGAAGGCCTTCGGCGGCATCGACGGCATCGTCGGCTTCCCCTTCTTCGCCCGCTTCACGATGACGCTGGACTACCAGGCCAAGACGATGACGTTCGTTCCCAACGGCTTCAAACCGCCCGACGTGATGAAGGCCATGATGGGCGCAGTGACGAAGATCGCCAGCAAGGAGCCGGAAGTGCTGGCCCCGGCGGCGCAGTGGGGCATCCTGGCGAAGGAGTCCGGCGAGGACGAGCCGGGCGTGCTGATCCAGAGCGTGCTGACCAGCAGCCCCGCGGCCGAGGCCGGCCTGAAGCAGGGCGACCGATTGCTGACGCTAGACGGCCGCTGGACCGATAGTCTGCGCGACCTGTACACGGCAGCCAGCCACGTCAAGGCGGGCAGCACCGTGGCGGTGACGATCAAGCGCGACGGCAAGGAAATGACGCTCAAGGTCAAGCCGGCGGCGGGGTTGTGATTACCCCTCCCCCCAACCCCCTCCGGTTAGCCCGACGCGCCAGCGAGGGATGCTGCCGAACCCTCGCTGGCGCGTCGGGCTAACAGAGAGAGGACGGGGGAGGGGTCTCGCAGTGTTGAGAGCAAGCTTCTTCCCTGGGCGGAAGGATACCCACGCCTCTCCCCGCCCGGGCTTTCATCTTCTCTGATGAACCACATGAGGAGTGGACTGCCATGTCGTTGCGACTCATCATCTGCACCCTGCTGTTCGGCGGGGTGGTTGCCCTTGCTGCCTGCCTGTATAGCGCCGACCCGGCGCCCGCGCCCAGGCCGGCCACGGTTGGATCGTTCAGCCTCACGGACCCACGCGATCAGAGCGTGGTGCGGGTGCCAGAGCTGAAGGACAAGAAGGCCGTCGTCGTGATCTTCCTGGGCTGCGAGTGCCCGATCAATAACCAGTTCCTGCCGGAGCTGGCGCTGCTGCACAAGGAGTACGCGGGGCGCGGAGTGCAATTCCTGGGCGTCAACTCCAATCGGCAGGACACGCCGGAGCGTGTGGCCGGCCATGCCCGCAAGTACAAGATTCCGTTCCCGGTCCTCAAGGACCCCGATAACCGCGTGGCCGACGAGTTCGGGGCGCGGCGGACTCCCGAGGTCTTCGTGCTCGGGCCGGGCGGCAAGGTGCTTTACCAGGGGCGGATCGATGATCAGTTCGGCATCGGCTACCAGAGGCCCGGCAAGCCGACCCGCCGCGACCTGGCGGCGGCGCTCGATGACGTCCTGGCGGGCAAGCCGGTGGCGGTGGCCGCCACGCCGGTCTTTGGCTGCCTGATCAGCCGGGTCAAGCCGGAGAAGAGCAGCGGAGCGGTCACGTTCAGCAAACAGGTCAGCCGGATCTTGCAGGAGCGCTGCCAGGACTGTCACCGGCCGGGGCAGATCGGGCCGATGGCGCTGGAGAAGTACGAGGAAGTCTCGGCCTGGGCCGACAGCATCCGCGAGGCGGTGGCCGAGCAGCGCATGCCGCCCTGGCACGCCGACCCCCGGCACGGCAAGTTCGCCAACGATCGCAGCCTGAGCAAGGAAGAGAAGGCAACGCTGCTGAGCTGGATCGACCAGGGCACGCCCCGCGGCGACGAGCGCGACCTGCCGCCGCCCAAGAACTGGCCCAAGGACTGGCTGATCGGCAAGCCGGACCTGGTGCTGACCATGCCGAAACCCTACGCGGTGCCGGCCGACGCCCCCGAGGGCGGAGTGCCGTACCAGTATTTCACCATCGATCCGGGCTTTACCGAGGACCGCTGGGTGGAGCAGGCGGAGTGCCGGCCCGGGGCGGCCGAGGTGGTGCATCACATCCTGATCTTCATCGTGCCCAGGGGAGAGATGTTCCGCCCCGATGGCCCGGGCAACGTGCTGGTGGGCACGGCTCCGGGCGACATGCCGCTGCTGCTGGCGCCGGGCCTGGCCAAGAAGGTCCCCGCCGGGGCCAAGCTCGTCTTCCAGATGCACTACACACCCAATGGCAAGGCCCAGAGCGATCAATCATCCGTGGCTCTGCGGTTTGCGAAAGAAAAGCCAAAGCACCGGGTGTTGACCAAACCGATCCACAACCGGCTGTTCATCATGCGCCTGGACCGAATCCCGGCCGGGGACCCGAACTACAAGATCGAAGCCAGCTACACCTTCCGCGAGGATGCCCACCTGGTCGGCTACATGCCGCACATGCACCTGCGCGGCAAGGACTTCGCCTACGAAGCCGTGTACCCCGACGGCAAGACCGAGGTGCTGCTGTCGGTGCCGCGCTACAACTTTGCCTGGCAGAACGTCTACCGCCCCATCGACCTGGTGCGGCTGCCGAAGGGGACCAAGCTGCGCTGCGTGGCCCACTTCGACAACTCGGCGGACAACCCGAGCAACCCCGATCCAAAGAGGAACGTCTACTGGGGCGACCAGACATGGGAGGAGATGATGATCGGGTGGATTGACTATTATTTAGACACGGAAACACCGTAACAAGATGGAATGAATTGGACTTATGGCGACCATCGGCTTTCGGGAAATCGTCATAAGTCCAATCAATTCATGACAATTGTGTCTCAAGCGTGCGTCCAGCGGGCGCCGCTGTTGCCGTAAGTCAGAGGTCGCCACACCCCTCCCAGCACAGCATTTCCCGCAGCGGATTCCCAGGAACATTGGCCGCCTGCCCTGGCGCGACCTCGTCGTTGCCATGAGACCGAACCGTTGCCGGCGAGCCTGTCGGCCGCTAGTTTATCCTTTCCTCCCGTTGCCGCGACGACATTTGATCCTTGCAGGTGCATCCATGGCTTTCTTTCCCGAGGTCGAGCGAATCCGCTACGAGGGCCCCCAGTCCAGCAATCCACTGAGCTTTCGCCACTATAACCCCGACGAGGTGGTCGAAGGCCGGACCATGAAGGAGCAGCTGCGCTTCTCGGTCGCTTACTGGCACACCTTCCGCGGCACCGGCGCCGACCCCTTCGGCCCGGGCTGTGCCGTGCGGCCGTGGGAGGACGGCAGCGACTCGGTGGACATGGCCAGCAAGCGCGTGCGCGTGGCCTTTGAATTCATGGAGAAGCTGGGCGCTCCCTTTTACTGCTTCCACGACCGCGACGTGGCTCCCGAGGGCAGCAACCTGCGCGAGACCAACGCCAACCTGGACCGGGTGGTCAAGGTCCTCAAGGAGGAGCAGCAGCGGACCGGCATCAAGCTGCTCTGGGGCACCGCCAACCTGTTCAGCAACAAGCGCTTCGTTCACGGGGCGGCCACCAGCTGCAACGCCGACGTCTTCGCCTATGCCGCGGCCCAGGTCAAGAAGGCGCTGGAGGTCACCAAGGAGCTGGGCGGCGTCAACTATGTCTTCTGGGGCGGCCGGGAAGGCTACATGAACCTGTACAACACCGATCTGAAGCGCGAGCTGGACCATCTGGCCCGCTTCTTCCACCTGGCGGTGGAGTACAAGAAGAAGATCGGTTTTGACGGGCAATTCCTGATCGAGCCCAAGCCCAAGGAGCCGACCACACACCAGTACGACTTCGACGCGGCGGCCTGCATCGCCTTCCTGCGCGGCTACGGGCTGACCGATCACCTCAAGCTGAACATCGAAACCAACCACGCCACCCTGGCCGGCCACACGATGATGCACGAGCTGGCCTACGCCTCGGCCTGCGGGTTGCTGGGCTCCATCGACGCCAATCGCGGCGACCTGCTGCTGGGCTGGGACACCGACCAGTTCCCGACCGACCTGTACCTGACCACCAGCTGCATGCTGGTGATCCTGGCCCAGGGCGGCCTGGCCCCCGGCGGGGTCAACTTCGACGCCAAGGTGCGCCGGGAGAGCTTCGAGCCGATCGACCTGTTCCACGCCCACATCGGCGGCATGGATGCCTTCGCCCAGGGCCTGAAAATCGCCGCCCGGATTCGCAAGGACGGCGTGCTCAAGGACTTTGTCAAGCAGCGCTACGCTTCCTGGGATGAGGGCATCGGCAAGCAGATCGAGGCCGGCCAGGCCGACTTCGAGCGGCTGGAAGCCTACGTGCTGGAGAAGGGCGACGCCGCCAAGAACGTCTCGGGCCGGCAGGAGATGCTGGAGAACATCATCAATCGCTACCTGGCTTGAGAATCTGGTCCGCGCGGGCGAGATTCGGGAGGGCGAGGAGTTACCTTGCTCCCGGTGCGGTCCTCGACTCGCTCCTGGCACAACACCGCGGCTGCTGCGACGACCTGCTGCGTTTTGCTGACTTGGGCCAGGTCCTGACCGACGCCTTGACCCGCTACCACGGCAGTGCCCTCCCGCCGCCGGCTCGCCAAGCAAACGCCCCAGGAGCAGCAAGGAGCCTGGCCCCGTGGCAGCAAAGGCAGACGAACCCGGGCACTTCGAGCGCAGCGGCCTGCTCTACGGCCTGGCCGCTTACGGGTTCTGGGGACTGATGCCGATTTACTTCCGGGCAGTGTCCGACAATGTCAAACCTCTGGAGCTGCTGGCCCACCGCATCGTCTGGTGTGGGGCCTTGCTGCTGCTGCTGCTCCGGCCCCTGGGCCGGGGGCCCCATTTGCGGAAGTGCTGGCAGTCGCGGCGCACCCTGTTGCTGCTCGGTCTCAGCGCGGTGCTGATCGCCGGCAACTGGTACGCCTACATTTTGGGTGCTGACGAGAAGCAGATTGTCCAGGCCAGTCTCGGCTATTTCTGCACGCCGTTTGTCAATGTCGTGCTGGGGATGGTCGTCTTCCGCGAACGACTGCGCTGGGGGCAGTGGCTGGCCCTCGGTTTCGCCGCCGGGGGCGTGTTGTACCTGGTGCTGACCGTGGGCAAGGTGCCCTGGATCGGCCTGACCCTGGCGGTGTCGTTCGGCTTCTATGGGATGGTGCGCAAGGTCACGCCGGTCGATGCCTTTATCGGCCTGCTGGTGGAAACGCTGCTGCTGACCCCGTTCGCCCTGACCTTGATCGTCTGGTGGACCGCGGCAGGGCGGGGGACGTTCCGACTCGAGCAGCCGGGGCTGAGTGCGCTGCTGATGCTGAGCGGTCTGCTGACGGCCATCCCGCTGCTCTGCTTTGGCCAGGCAGCCCGGCGGCTGCCGCTGTCAATCCTGGGCTTTTTGCAGTACATCTCCCCCACGATCCAGCTGGTGCTGGCCGTCGGCGTTTACGGTGAGCCGTTCCGGGAGGAGCAGCAGCTCTGCTTCTTCCTGATCTGGGTTGCGCTAGCCGTGTTTTCCGTTGACTCCGTCTGGGCCGCCCGCAGGCGCATCCTGGAGGAGCGCCAGACACAAGGGGCAATCGCTGATTCGGTGTGACTGCTCGGTGCGGTGGCGGGCCAGCAAGTCGCGGGCAACCGAAGCCAGCTGCCGGCGCACCTGCCGGCGGGCGCCGCGGACGCGGGCAATTTTCATGCGGTCATAAGCCGTGGTCTGATGCCGAAGCCAGGCAATCACCGCGGCTTCGGCCCGTTCCCTTTCCAGCACAGTGGGATCCGAAGCTTGGAATTCACGTGACTTGAAGTCGCGGC
>JADMIO011761805.1_pt1 | contig 25622 bp, 20 predicted proteins | sample 8958161 | NCBI WGS metagenome assembly JADMIO01 (sample SAMN16585339, study PRJNA669376) | soil metagenome | isolation source: Crop rotation soil | place: USA: Cullars Rotation, Alabama | collected 2011 | reverse complement strand
CTTTCCCCGATGATTCGCGCCTCAGGAAACTCACCGCGGATCGCGATCAACGCATCGAGGCCATTCATTTCAGGCATCTGTAGGTCCATCAGCGTGACATCCGGTTGGTGCGCTCGGAACTGTTGGAAAGCTTCACGTCCGTTCGACGCTTCTCCCACCAGAGTCATGTCGGCCTGCCCTTCGATCAGCCCGGCGATCCCCTGGCGAAATACGGGATGATCGTCCACTGCCAGAATTCGAATTGTGCCAGACGACTTCACACTAGTTCCTTCACTTGAAGAAATCGGCTTTGAGCACCCGACTTGGTGTATGCCACTGAAGCGGGAATAGTCAGCTCAATTTCGGTACCGGATTTGACCTGACTCCATATTTCCAAATGGCCACCAATTAGTTTCGCGCGTTCTCGCATGCCTCGCAGACCAAAGTGTCCCGCTGGGCCATCGCCATCGGCAACTCGAGCTGGAAAGCCGTCCCCGTTATCCCGAATTCGTAGACTTAACGCCCGTGCGCCATAATGAATCGACACTTCGATCCGGCCCGCCTGGGCGTGCCGAAACGCATTGCGCAGCGCTTCGCCTGCAATCCGGTAGACTTCATCGCGGAGGATGGGGTGCAAGTCCCGCGGCTTCCCTTCCACGTCAACTTCAAACACAGCAGAATTCCTGGTCTCCTGGGTCGCCAGTTCTCCGCCAAGCGTGCTCAACGCCTCTGGAAGATCGTTTGTTAGTGTCGTGGAATCGCGCAAGCCTTGCACCGCTCCCCGGCCTTCCGTGATCGCCTGAGCCGCCAAGTCAATCGCATTATCGAGTTTTTGCTTGGCTTCCTGCGGACGCGTCGGAAGAAGATAGGAAGCAGTCTGAAAGCGCAGCAGGAGTCCCTGGAAACTTTGCAGAAGTGTGTCGTGCAACTCCCGCGCGACACGGGTGCGCTCCCCCACGCGCTCTTCCAGGCGAATATTGAATTCCTTGGCTAGCTGGTGCAGGCGATACCGGTACAGTAGCCACACCAAGAGAAGAATTAAGGCAACCGAGCTGGTTCGGAACCACCATGTTTGCCAGACGGTGGGCTCAACTTTGAAATCGACCGAAGCCTCGGAGACATCCCAAAGACCTTCGCTGTTACTGGCCATCACGCGGAATCGATAAGTACCTGCGCCGAGATTGCCGTAGGTGGCTTCCCGATTCGTAACGTCTTGACTCCACCCTTGATCAAAGTTTTCCAGCATGTAGCGGTAGCGCACTCGCTCAGAATTGCCAAGGCTCAACCCCACGTAGCGAAATGTCATGCGGTGATTACCCGCCGGAAGCTGGATCGGTCCACGTGGATCGACTGGATTGCCATCTACCGAGACAGCCTCGATATGCACAAGAGCAGGAACGGTGTTGGCAGTTACACGTGCAGCATTCACGACAGAGAGACCTCGGTTTGTTGAAAACCAAACACGCCCCTGTGAATCGACAACAACCGATTGAGAGCGCTTTACGCCCTCCGCACTCAATAAGCCATCCGCAACCCCATACTCTCGAACGTCTGTATTGCTCAAAGCGCCGTCCAGTAAGGCTGCCCGTTTCACTTGTAGCACGTGACCGGCAGTTGCGATCCAGAGTCCTCCATTATTGTCTTCCGCCAGTCCTAATATGGGTTCGTGCAGCGGGTCGGGAACTACTTGCGGCGTAGTAAGGTGGCCGGCACTGAAGAAGGACAAGGCTTCGGCGGTTCCGATCCACAGCACACCGTTTGAGTCTTGCAGCAAACAGTTCACATCCTCAGACGCCAATCCCTCACTGACCGTATAGGTTCGCCAGCCGTTTTTGGTGAGTGCACTAAGGCCGCTTGGAGTTCCAAACCACATCGTTCCGTCAGGGCCTTCGGCGATCGACGATATTGTATTCGCCGCTAGACCGTCAGTGGCGGTGTAATTCTTGAAATGACCGTTCTTTAGCTCGCTTACACCATTACTGAGGGTCCCTGCCCAGACGGTACCATCACGACTCCGATAGAGAGCGTACACGCTATTTTGTGCCAGTCCGTCTGCCTGCGTGTAGGTCTTTGCTGTAAACGAATTGCCGGAGTGCTGAAGATGTGTGATCCCACCACGTTGTCGTCCGACCCAGACATCATCCTTGCCGGCGCCCGTGATGGAGTAGACGACATCGTTGCCGATCTCATCGGCAGTGACAACTCCACTCTTGTCTTCCTTCAGCCATTGCAAACCACCCTGAATGGGCGCAATCCAGGTGCGGCCGCCGGAGTCAACGTGCACTGGTCCAATACTCTGTGATTTGAAATTGGGAAGAGAGTACGTAACGAAGGCGCTGTCTCGCAGTTGCTCAAGACCGCGCGCGCTACCGATCCATATGTTTCCTTCTCGATCTTCGAAGAGCGCACTTACCGGCCCAGGGGCACTCAGTGAAGAAACCCCATTCGCGTTATACCGAAACAGCCCGCGACTCGTGCCAACCCAAATATTCGAGTCGCGGTCGCGAAGAATGCAAGATACTTCGAGATTGAGTAAAGCTGGCGGTACACCCGACACGGTAAGCTCTGTTCCACTCCAGCGCAGCACACCCTTCGACGTTCCAACCCACAATTCTGAATTTTGAAGAGGAAGAAGGCAGTTAATCTTCGTTTCAATGCGCCCATTCGATGCGCTCGAAACTCGGCCCTCCTGGAGATAGAAGAGCCCTCGACGCTCCGTGCCAAGCCAAATCTTCCCGTCCTCAGTCTGCGCCATCGAGATCACCACCGAGGTGAGCGCCTCCAGACGATCAAACCAACTGAAAGGAGTCGTTCGTTGATCGGGAGCTTTGCCGTTCGCGACTCTGGCAGCGTCGGCGAGAAGATCTGGAGACGACAGGGTTCGAAAGTGATTGTCAGTGTAGCTGGTAGTGCCCACGGCTAATGAGGAGAACAAAACCTCACCCGACGTTCCCCGTGCCATTGCTGTTGTGCCGTGCTCACTCCAGCCGACGATAAGCTCCAAGTTTCCATTGTGGTAACGGAAGACTTGAGTGTCTTGTTGCAAGATCCAGAGGTTATCGCTGGCATCAACCAGGAGTGTTCGCACAGGACCAACCTGGAACGCCTCAGCCTGCGCACGTTTGAACGGTTGAAAATTGAAACCGTCGAAACGAATAAGGCCGTGATCTGTCCCAATCCAGAGATAGCCATCGGAAGTTTGGGCGATGGCCGTTATAGATCCGCCCGGCAGACCTCTCTCCGTTCCCCACGAATCGTGGAGATATTGCGACACGGTCCGAGTCGGATCGAGCGCAGACGCCGAAACACTGAAGCAGACGCCCACGAGTCCGGCAATCGCAAACCTGAATAGCCGGTGGCTTCCAAAACCGTCTTCACGGCAGGTATTCGAACTTCTCAACCACAACCTCGCTTGGCTTTTGCAGAGGATTTTTTTCACTCGCAACGGCGTAAAAGATCAGACGGATTACTGCCTTACCCGGTGTCGGTATGGCAGACGTGAACTCATGTTCAGAAACTAGTTGCGCTCCGCCACCCGCAGCTCTTCCGCGAAGCGTCTTGAAGCTTGCATGTCCAGATTCCCAGCGCAGGACATACGTCAAGGCGCCTGGGGGCGCCGCAAAAGCAAAAAGGTTACCAGCCATGTATAACGGTTGCTTTACATATCGGGCACTGTTCTTATTGGCCGCGTCACCTGGGCCACTGACCTCCACATCCATCTCGCGAAAGTGCTCGTCACTAGCCGATTCGTCGAAGGTAAACATACTGAAATTCGCGGCGGGTTCTAAGTGAGAAGTATCACGCACAGTTACCGAATATGTGCCGTACCCGAGACTGCGATTCAACCATATTTCCGCACACGACCAACTTCCCGATTTCTTCTTGATCTGCATGTGGAGTGCCCCGCTCGCATCGGTCCATGCATTTTCAGCATCGTAGAGGTTGTTCATACCTCCTTTGGTACTGTCAATCATGCGAACATCCCAATCGTAGCCGCTGAATTTAAGCGATCCGTGCGGTGCAAATTGCGGCGTTCCAGCGCCCTTCACAATTGTCACGAGAGCAATGGAACCACCCCGGGTCGGAGCTACATCCATCGTGGGAGGCGGGTGATAGTCCGAGTCCACCAACAGCGCAGCATACTCAAATCCCAGATGAGTCTGTGTGCTCCACGTCGAGTCCTCTTTGATGGCAATGAAAGGAGTCTCAGGCGGATCGGGCTGCACCCACCATTGCCCGCTGTGCGCATAAATGACAATCTGCTGTTTTGGTAGAGCGTTCGTTACGCGTCCAGAGATCGTGTCGAGTCTTTCTTTTCCACCTTGCGCCGCCGGCGGAATATGGGTGAACTCGATCGAGGGTGCCGCCCTGTTCTTCTGGGAATGGCATCCCTGACCCGCAAAACCAAGTCCTAAAATGATAAAGATGAGTGCCAGGTTTTTCGGCGCAATGCTTGCAAACATGTAGATCCCCAGTCGGTATTTTGCCAAGAACGCCTCTATTTGTCGGGATCACAGTGACATTTCTGGGTTTGGCGCACATCCCGATAATGGGTGTGTCTCAGTTAACCCAAAAGTGGCAGTGACGATATGCTTGGGATGTCGGACATCTACTTCTTCGAAAACGTTATCCGTGTTCCGAACTTTCGCCCGACACCGTTTGTAAAATTGCCAAAGCTGTCACTCTCCAGGTTGTTCTGGAAATCTCGAGGATTGAAGTGATTCGTCAAATTAAAAACTTTCAATCCGAGATGCGCTCGATACTTATGGAAGGGCCCGGGAAGACTGATAGTCTTCAGCACTTGCACATCGAGCGAAACGAATGTCGGAAAGCGGCCGGCACGATTGCGCGATCCAACAAAGTTGCGATCTTCATCAATGAGCGAGAGCGGGAACCCGGTGCGCAAGTCAAGAACCGGAGCCCAGGTGAGCCCATATCTTGTGTGAAAATCCCCGCGCAAGAGGAAACGGTTTGGCGCATCAAACGCTAATCTCGATCGCTCATTGGCCCGGATGATCGGGTTCTCAAAGTTGCCGAAGTAAGAATTGAAGTCGTTAAGGTCTCCTATTGCTGAGGAGCGGACATAAGAAGCAGTAAACTCATCGCTTTCGCGGAACTTGTAACGAGCGGTAACCTCCAATTCCCGGTAGCGAGAGCTGCCGGAATTATCCAGCGCAAGAACGCTGCCGTCCTCGTTTTCGACGGGGTTGAGCACAAACTCGCGCCGTCCTTGCCTTTGTTGATACCCGACTCGCACAAACAGATTCTTGATCCACTCGCGATCAACCTGAAGATTCCAATTGACACTGCGCGGCGTGCGAAGCTTCGATTCTAAAACCGCGAGCCGCTGAAGCTGAGGCGCCGCCATTATCTCCTGCCCGTCTGGTCCAAAGTCCGTCAGTACCCGCTCCTGCAACTGGGTAAACGTGGCTACGTTCATGTCAATGTCATCGTAGAACAGTCCGATCCCGCCGCGAACCACGGTGCGTCCATCCACTAGCGGAAGAAAAGCGAAGCTGACACGCGGTGCAAAATTGTTTTCCCCAGTCACGTTGTTATGGTCATAACGCACGCCATAATCAACTTTAAGCCGGCGATGTATGGACCAACTGTCTTGAAAGTAAGCCAGGAGCTGAGTTTGGTTACGACTGAGTTGACCACTGCCGGTAAAGTCGAGCTGCTGGCTGCGCGTGCCATCGGCCCGAAGAATACGCACGCTGTTGCTGGTGTTACGCCCGTCAAAAGTTATGTAATTAATCCCACCTCCTACTTTCATGAAGTGTTCGCCGGCAAAATTCGGCGGGTTGAAACTGTAGACCTCGAGCACCTGGTAACGTTTGCTCTTCCGTGCCTGCTGATTGAAAAAGTTTCCCGAATTCACGTTTGGCGCAAAGTTCATCGGCTCAGTACCCGAGCTCGGAAACACATCGGCGTCGAATTGCTTGATGCTGAAAGAAGATTCGAGCACCGATTTGCTATTCAGAACCATTCGATCGTTTATCGCCCAAAGAAACCCGCGCTGTTTGAAATTAGGAGTTACCTCCTGAGGATTGAACGTATTCAGATTTACAAATCGTAGCTTCTGAGGAAACAAAGAAAACGTGGTCGACAGGTGATTCTTGTCGTTGATGTCCCAATCGAGTTGTGACACCGAATCGAAACTCTCAAGGCCTGTATCGCGCTTGAGCGGCGGCAGGTTCTCGACGGGTGTGCGCACAAAGCGGTACTCGAACGACTGCATGAACCTCAGTTTGTCCTTGATAATAGGACCACTAAAGTTAAGCCGCGGAGTGAAAGCTCCGATACCGACGAACGAGCCGGCACGCCGGCGCGGCCTGGGAAAGAAGCTCTCGGCGTCTACGTTGAACTTGTCCGAACCGGATTTTGTTTGTACGGTCGTGACTGCCCCTGTGAATTGTCCATACTCCGCCGCATAAGGATTGGCGACGACCTCAACTGACTGAACCGCTTCGAGGGGCAGGTTAATGGCCGACTCTCCGGTCACTGGATCAGTGACACTCGCGCTGTTAACCAGAAAACCACTCTGACTTGCACGCGCGCCTTTTAGGTTGAGCTGGCCATCTGGTCCACGAACCACTCCCGGAACAAGCGGGATTGCATCCTGAAACTGCTCGTTAACCAACGGCACCGTTTGTAATTTGTCTTGCTTGAATGATACCGATTCACCCGCGGGCGTCGTGTTCAAACCCTCTCCATCTGCAACTACCGTGACATCTGCTGTCAGCCCTTCAATCTCGAGGTTAATGTTCTCCACGGCGGTGAGGCCTTTTTGAATTGTTACTGTCTTCGTTTGCTGCTTGAAACCAGTAAGGTCGATTTGCAATGTATAAATCCCCGCGGCGAGATCCGTGAACTTATATTCTCCCTGTTCATTGGTAACTGTTGACCGTGATGGCTGGCCTGAACTTGCAGACGTCAATTTCAAACTTGCACCCGGTAGTCTTTCACCTGCTCCATTGGTTGAACTGACGCTGACTGTTCCTTGCAGTATGGTTGTCTGGGCCAGAACCGCTTGCATGCCGGCTAAAGAAAAGGTGATGAATAAAGTGAGCCTCACCGTCCAGCGCTGTGCGGTGCGGAGACGGAGCCTTGAGGCTGGTTGTACATTACTCTGGTATGACATGTTTATTCCTTCTTCAATCTCCGTCCTACACTGCCAGCTCAAAGAGCTTATGGCTGCGGAGGCACTTGCTCCGAAGCTGTCTGCGTTTTTCCCTGCGAATTGATTCCTTTATTGACCAGTACCCTAATCTCAGCGCGACGATTCAGAGACCGACCCTCTCGAGTTTTGTTCTCCGCAACCGGATCTGATGAACCGAAACCAAATGGTTGGACCAACCGGTAAGGCGGCACACCGTGTTTGGTCACAAGATAATCAGCAACGGCTTTTGCTCTACGTTCACTCAGGGAACGATTTCTTGCTGTTCGACCAGTTGAATCGGCATACCCCTGAACCGCGACTACCCAGCCATTCAGGTTCTCACTGACGGTGTCTGCCACTGCATCGATCTCTATCTGGGCCTGGGGTGAAAGACGAGCGCTTCCGTTTTTGAAGTGCACTGCAATTATTGCGAGGACGGCATAATCGTCGAGCACGTTGATCCGCGCATTCGCCGTCGTTGCATCTGACTCGGCCTGATCAGCCGTTGACTGTGCATTCTGCGCAGCGGCCACAGCCGTATTTGCAACAACGCTCAACTCCTCAACCTGTCCGGAAATGCGTTGTTCGTTTTGTTCAGCCGCACTAATACGCTGCTGATTGTTTTCGGCCAGTGCCTGCGTCGCTTTCGCTTGGTTCTCAACCGGGTCCACGCGCGACTCGAGTGCCTGAGCTGTTCTCAAATCATCTTCGTCGAAGCGAATGTGCTGGGCCACGATTTGGCCATCACTGTTTGTTCCTCCCTCAGCTTCCAATCTCAAACCGCGCAGGATCTCCGTTGCACTGGAAGATCGGTCAGCACGAAAGAACCCTTTGCGCACTAACTTGAATTTGGTTTTGTCCGTCGTGACGACGGTCGTTTCCTCACCGCGTGCACCACGAATGGTGAATGTGTCGCCATCGCGTTTGGTGACGATGCCGTTGGCCTTCGTCTTCTTTCCATCAGCAACGGTAGTATCTGGCGCCTTTGATCCACTCGGCTCCACAGTCACTGCAGCGCTGTCCTGGCCCAGCACAAGGCCGGAACAGGCGAGTGTGATCGCCAAGGCAACCAGCAGAATTTGTGTCTTCTTACTTTTCATCTAACTGGTACTCCTCTTCCTTTCTTTCTCAGTTACGGCTTTGTCTGTTCTCACGGCGTGTGAGTTAACAAAAGTCGCGCAATTAGTTCTTGGAGTTTACGTGGAAGAGTTGGAGGTGTTTTTCGAATTCCTGCTTGAATGTGCGCTTTTGTCTTGTCGTTTGTAGGCCGTCACTTGAATACATTTCTTCAATAGCGGCTCTTCATGGCGCAAAAACGCAATCCTGAGCAGTCACACGCAATACAGCAAACCTCGCCTCGGTTACCTTGCGCTTTAGATTCAGCGCAGAGAGGAACAAGCAGTTGCAGTCCCAAATCAAGATTGTGAAACATAAACCGGATCCTCCTCGGGCAGACTCCCAGGCGGAGTTTGAGACAAAGCCCGTTGAGCCGAGTACTCGCGAAATTACTATTGTGGTTAAGAAATGGATTGCGGAGCTGAGGGAACGAAAGAGAGTCACAACAGTAATTGGTAATCAAGCATCATGAAGTGAAAGGCAGTCTTCTTCATTGGCCTTTGGAAGATGGCAAGAATCTGGCTCAACGTGTTTCCGGTCTACGCAGTAATCGCATTGCTGATATTTGTTCATTCAAGCATCACTTACGCCCAAAATGCGCCCCCCTTTCCTGAACGTCAATGGCTTGGACCAGGCGAGCAGCAGATCAAACGTGACGCGGAACGTTTCCAAAACTCTAACCCCAGCATCGATAACGCAAGAATCTATTCATTGGCGGAACTTATTGACTTCGCCCAGTCACATAATCCAGAGACCCGCTTCGCATGGGAACGTGCGCGCGCCCAGGTGGCTGCTCTAGGCGTCGCGCGAAGCGAGCTATATCCGACCCTCGCTGCAGTTGCACTCTCCCTTACCGAGCAAGATGACATCCTGGCTGGTTCGGCCTTTGTTCGTCAGAGCATTGAGACGATTAGACTCGCATTCGAGGTCAATTACACGCTCTTCGATTTCGGCGCGCGGGCAGGTCGAATCGATGCCGCGAAAGCCGAGCTGCTCGCAGCTAACTTCGCGTTCAATGATACTCACCGGAAGATCATTTTCACGGTTGAGAAGGCGTACTACGAGCTGCTTAATACGTCGGGACAAGTGATTGCCGCTCGAACAAGTTTGACTAACGCGCAGACGGCACAACAAGCGGCCGAAGATCGTTTGAAACAGGGACTCGGAACCTTGCCGGATGTGTTGGAAGCTCGCAGCGCAACTGCACAGGCAGAGTTAGATCTCCAGTCAGTGATCGGAGCGAAAGATGTTGCAGCAGGGGATTTGGCAACCGCGCTTGGTGTCTCGCCAACAACCGTGATCCAGATCCAGTCGATTGACGATCTGTCAGTTCCTGCGTCACTCGGCGATAACGTTGAAGCAGCAATCGATCGCGCACTTGTACAACGCCCCGATCTGCTTCAACAAGTCGCCGAAATCCGGACAGCAAACGCAAGAGTGAAGGAAGCGCGCGCAGCTTACTATCCGTCACTAAACCTCAGTTTTGGTCCGGGAGCTCAGAGGCAATTTGGAGTCGAGCAATCGTTTCCCCGGACACACCGGGATGGCTTTACGGGCGGGTTGGCTTTGAGTCTGAAGTGGAATCTGTTCGATGGCGGCGCGCGAAAGAACAGACTGGCTAATGAGCGGGCCAATCTCCGCGCCGCTGAAGCACAATTAAACGTGACACGCGATCAAGTTGCCAACGAAACCTGGGCAGCTTACTCAAATGCAAAGACTGCGTTTCAGCAAAGACAAACGGCCCGTGCGCTGTTGGAAGCCGCCAGTCAGTCTTATGCCTCAGCGCTTGAAGCCTACAAATACGGTGTCCGCAGCTTTCTGGATGTGACGGCTGCACAGAGGACCCTTGCGGACGCTCAAGCGGCCGATGTCTTCGCGCGCGCGCGCGTGCTCAGCGCTCTCGCAGAGTTGGCTTTTCGAATTGGAGACACACGACCGTGAGCGAGAAAAATGATCGGCTCTTAAAGAGCGTGTTCTTACTCGCTCCATTGCTGTTAGCGAGTTGTTCACGAGCTCCATCGTTCGACATTCTTGGCTCGTACTTCCCGGCATGGCTCATGTGTCTGGCGCTGGGCGTGGGGTTTGCTGCTGTCGTCCGATGGTTGCTGTTGCGATCACAGATTGAGCTTGTATTTCCAGTTTTGGTGTACCCAAGCCTGACCGCACTTTTCGCTTTCGGAATGTGGCTCGTCTTTTATGGTTAGATGTCCGACATGCTTTAGCTTGTCGTTGACTTGCTAATCGACAAGCTAAAGCATGTCGAACAAGGAAGAGGAATAGGATGGATTCTGATACCAGTACGAATGGTCGCCAGCGTATCGGCCGCTGGCTGAGTGCCGGCATTGTGGTCGCAGCCGTCACGCTCGGACTGGTGGCCCTATACCGAACGAATCACTATCCACGGACCGACGACGCCGAAGTGCTCGCGAACTTCATCGGGATCGCGCCGCAAGTCGAGGGCCGAATCATCCGGCTGTATGTGCGCGATAATCAGTTCGTAAAACAAGGCGAACTCTTATTCGAAATTGATGACCAGCCTTATCAGTACGCCCTCGAAAAAGCGATTTCCGATCAATCCACTCTCGAGGGGCAAATCGAAGACGAGCGGCGCAAAATTGCTTCACAGGTGAGCGCCGTTTCAGTTGCGAAGGCCAATATTCACGGTGCCGAGTCTGACGTAGCTCGATATGCAGCAGCAATCGATCAGGCTCGAGCTGACGTGACCAATGCTGAGCAGGGAGTGAGCCGAGCAAAAGCGGAATGGGAGTACGCGAATAACAACCTGCACCGGCTTGAGCCGTTGCTCACCAAGCAGTTTGTCACGGTAGATCAGGTGGACCAGGCCAGGACCTCAGAAATCATCCAAGCCCAGGTCCTCAAACAATCCGACGCGCGTCTCCGGGTTGCGCAGGCAGCATTGAAATCAGCCCTTGCGCAATATGACCAGTCCAAAGCGGTAGTGGACCAGAGTAAGGCGCAGCACGAACAAGCCCAGCATGCCATAACTACACTTGGACCAGTAGTCAACCAGCGCGGCGCAAAAAAGTCGGCTGTCGAGAACGCACGTTACAGTCTCAATAACTGTAAGGTCTATGCACCATTCGATGCTCGCGTGACTAACCTCACTATCTCAGAAGGCGCTTACGCTCATGTCGGCCAGCAGGTATTCACATTGATCGATGCGCGCACCTGGTGGGCCGTGGCCAACTTTCGTGAAGGTCAGTTGGAACAGATTACACCCGGAATGCGAGCGGACGTGTTCATAATGTCAAAGCCCAACGAGCGCTTCTTTGGAATCGTGGATAGCGTCGGTTTCGGAGTCAATCCAAGCGAAGATGACTTTGGTCGTTTGCAACAAAGCCTTCCCGACCCACAGAGGACACTGAATTGGGTGCATCTTGCATCGCGATATCCAGTCCGCGTCAAGGTGCAAGATCCGCCTCCTGATCTCTTTCGCGTTGGTCAGTCAGCGGTTGTCATTATTCGCAATAATTGACTATGGAAACCAGTGCGCAAAATTTGTCGGAGTCGTATGGTCTATCAGTCTGGTTCTGGGAATTTCTCAAAGAGGAACTCGCACCGTATCCGGGGAGGGCTGCCCTGGTCGCACGGATGGTCATTTGCGCAACTCTGGTCATGATCATCACCATGACGTTTCGTCTTCCGTACGGAATGCACGGTGCGGTCTTCGCACTGGTCATTTCGCGGCAAAGTCCCCGAGCGACGCTAAAGCATGTGAGGACGACAGTCATTGCCTTTGCTTTCTCGGCGGTCTACATCTTCATTGGAGCGCTGTTCTCTCTGGATGACCCATCGCTGCGATTGCTATGGATCATTGGGACATTGTTCATTGCGTTCTACGCAATTAGCGCGATGACGAATTACGTTGCTGCTACCGGTTTCGGCATTTTGATCGCAATCACAATTTCGCTCTGGGACATGCACGTACCAGTCGAGCTCAAGGTGGAAAACACCCTCTGGGCGTTTGCGCAGACGGCGCTGGCCTGCGCGATTACGCTGCTGGTTGAACTCGTGTATTCAGGTTTCCAACGGAGAGGTAATCTGAGAAGCTCTATTGCAGAGCTGAAGTCTGACAAATCGCCAGTGAGACTCTTTGCCCGAGATGCGCTATCAAACTCTGACCATATTAAGTTCGGATTGAGAGGCTGTCTCGCCGCGAGCCTCTGCTACATCATCTACACTTCCCTTGCCTGGCCAGGCATTAGCACAGCCGTCGTGACTTGCATCTTGACGGCGCTAACCACAGTCGGCTCATCCCGTCAGAAACAAGTGCTGCGCGTTAGCGGGGCTGTAGTCGGCGGGGTGGTTGCGGGGATTGGCTCGCAGGTGTTCATTCTGCCTTACCTTGACTCGATCGGCGGTTTCACACTCCTTTTTATAGCGGTCACCATCGTCGGCGCGTGGTTCGCGACCTCGAGCCCGCGACTCTCATACTTCGGAGTTCAGTTTGCACTTGCGTTTTTCGTCATCAACCTGCAGGAATTCAAAATGCAGACCTCCCTGACTGTTGCCAGAGATCGCATCATAGGAATTTTGCTTGGCCTATTCATGATGTGGCTGCTGTTTGACCAATTATGGAGTGCTTCTGCGGCTGAAGCGATGAAGAAGTCGTTCATTACCAACCTGCGATTGTTGAGCCAACTGTTCACCGTGCCGCCATCAAAAAACATCAGAGTAGTAACCGAACAAACCTCGTCACTGCGCGAGCAGATCAACGCCAATCTGGACAAGCTGAAGGTTCTCGGTGATGCCGTTCTATTTGAATTCGGATCGTCCCGACAGCAGGATCTTGCATTGCGTGGACAAATCATGCGGTGGCAGCCCCAAGTGCGCGTACTTTTCCTGATGGAAATTACCTGGCTGAAATACCGTCTCCAACTCCCCGGCTTCGAGCTGCCGGAAGGATTAAGAGAAGCTCAACTGGCGCTCAACGATGAGTTCGCTCGCACGCTTGAGTCAATCGCAGACCGATTCGAAGGCAAGAGATCAACCAGGAAGGTGGAGTTTGAGAATTCCTTGAAGCGTCTCGAGCGAAACATTCAGGCTTGCTATTCGCGAGATTCATCACAACAGGTCATGGCTCAGTTACAGATGTTTCAGAGTCTGTGCCTCAAAATCGGAAGCTTGACGATGTCATTGGCAAATGAAATCTGAGGGCCGCAAGAAAAGAGAAAATTCGAGCGGAATTCTGAAAGACTACTGACAGCCCATTGAGTGAAGGTATTGCAATGAGAAACGATAACTCGAGACCCACGACAACAGATGCCGGTATTCCCGTAGCCAGCGACGAGCACTCACTTACTGTTGGACCAGATGGTCCCATTCTGCTACAGGACCACTATCTAATCGAGCAGATGGCCAACTTTAACCGGGAACGAATTGCCGAGCGTCAGCCGCATGCTAAAGGATCAGGGGCCTTTGGATATTTCGAAGTTACCAAAGACCTCAGTGCCTACACCAAGGCAGCCGTGTTCCAGCCGGGAACAAAGACCGACACGTTGATCCGTTTCTCCACTGTTGCAGGTGAGCGTGGCAGCCCGGATACGTGGCGAGATCCGCGCGGATTTGCGCTGAAGTTCTATACGAGCCAGGGCAACTACGACATCGTCGGGAACAACACGCCAGTCTTCTTTTTACGCGACCCAATGAAGTTCCAGCACTTCATTCGTTCGCAAAAGCGGCGTGCTGATAGTGGCCTGCGCGACCACGATATGCAGTGGGACTTCTGGACGTTGTCCCCGGAGTCGGCTCACCAGGTCACGTGGTTGATGGGTGATCGCGGCATCCCTAAGACCTGGCGCAACATGGATGGCTTCTCCAGCCATACGTACATGTGGGTAAACGCGAGAGGCGAGCGCTTCTGGGTGAAGTATCACTTCAAAACCGACCAGGGCATCGAGTTTCTCACGCAAGCGGAGGCCGACCGAACTGCCGGCGAGGATGCCGATTATCACCAGCGCGATCTCTTCGATGCGATTAAGCGCGGTGACTATCCGAGTTGGACACTCAAAATGCAGATCATGCCGTTCGAGGACGCAAAGACCTATAGGTTCAACCCTTTTGACCTTACGAAAGTGTGGCCGCATGCTGATTACCCGTTGCATGAGGTTGGCCGGCTAACACTTAACCGGAATCCGACGGACTTCCACACTGAAATAGAGCAGGCAGCGTTTGAACCGAACAACCTGGTGCCGGGCATCGGTCTGAGCCCGGACAAGATGTTGCTCGGCCGCGTGTTTTCCTATGCTGATGCGCACCGTGCGCGCATGGGAGTCAACTACAAACAGATCCCGGTCAACCGGCCCAAGGCGCCCGTGCACAGCTACAGTAAGGACGGCGCGATGAGGGTTGAGAACGTATCAGATCCTGTTTATGCGCCGAACTCAAAAGGCGGCCCAAAGGCCGATCCGGAGCGCTTTCCCTACGTTGAGAAGTGGGAGGCTAACGGCGAATTCATTCAAGCCGCTTACACGCTTCACAGGGATGACGACGACTGGAGTCAGGCTCGCACACTGGTGCGCAAGGTGATGGACGATGCTGCGCGTAATCGTCTGGTATCTAACGTCGTTGGTCACCTCAAGAAAGGTGTGTCCGCGCCAGTGCTGACGCGTGCGTTCGAATACTGGCGTAACATCGACAAGGAGATTGGCGCCCGCATCGAAAGAGACCTGAACACAGATTGATCGGCGACTCGCTGATCGACTTATGCCACGCTGCGGTTGAACTGGTGAATCTGAGAATAGCTCTCACTATCATTGACCACGCGGTAGTCCTTCACTCTGATTTGAGCTTGCAGAGTACTAGCTCTCCTCCTATTCTAAAAGCGTGAAGATCCGGTTTTATATTGACCCGACAACCGGCCTTCCCCATATTTACAATCACCAGGTTGACGAGACTGAGGTGAAAGATGTTTTGATGAATTCGAACGAAGATCGACCTGGAACCAGAAACTCTCGAGTGGCGATTGGTCGTACTGAGGCAGGGCGAATCTTGCGTGTCATCTACGTGCGTGATCCGAAACCCGACAGTCTGTTCGTGATTACCGCGTATCCCTTAGAGGGCAAACCACTCGTGGCGTTCAGACGACGCATGAAGAAGAAACGCAGATGAAAAAACTAAATCGATTTCCAAAAGGTTGGAATGAGGCTCGGGTGCGAGAAGTTCTCGAGCACTACGAAAGCCAAACAGAAGAAGAAGCCCTAGCCGAAGATGAAGCGGTCTTTCGCAAACGCGATTACACTGTAATGGTCGTTCCGAAAGGACTCGTTCCCACAATCACAAAGCTGGTGGCGCAAAAGAAAGCGGCCGCATCACGCGTCCGAGATAATAAGGCACGTTAAATCCAACGGCGTTCATGCAATTCGTCGCGCGTCAGTCGAGGCGCGTCACCTCTCAATGGGTGTTGCTGCCAACTTTCTATGAGTTCACGCAACGCGCGTTCACGCTCTTCGTCGCTCGTTGCCGTAGCCGACACGACGTAAGGATCGTGCACGGTTATTTCGACTTCCGCGTTTTCCGCCACATTTACATTCTCGCCGTTTGGTACGAGGACGAATGCTCCGTCCTTGTAAATTGCCTTTAGTCGTAGGGACATGGCTCTCACCTGCTTGTAGATTCTAGCATCCTCATTGGATGAGCAACCAACCCGACGAGCAGATTAATGCGCCAACGAGCTAAACTAACCGATTTCTTCTAAGGCTACGAACATGTGGTCGCGCTACGGCCAAAGCCACACGCGAGTTATGCCGCGTCGCGGTTGAGCTCGAGAATCTGAGAATAGCTCTCGCTGTCGTTGGGGAACCTCCCGCTCTTTACGTCGTGATCGTACGAATTAAGCGCAGCCTGAATAATATCGAACGTGTTCGCGTACGTCCTCAGGAACTTTGGCTTAAAGCCTGGATTCAGGCCAATCATATCCTGATACACGAGGACCTGCCCGCTCACATCGGGACCGGCGCCGATGCCGATCGTTGGAATCTTTAGCAGCTTCGTCACTTGTCGCGCAGCTTCGCCAGGTACGCATTCGAGCACCAGCGCGAAACATCCAGCATCCTCAAGTTCACGTGCCTCAGAAGTTAGAATCTTTACCGCAGCATTGGTGCGCGCTTGTAACTTCATCCCGCCGAGTCCGTGGAGTGATTGGGGCGTGAGACCGAGATGGCCCATCACTGGCACTCCTGAGTCAACGATGTGCCGGACGATCTCGGCGTGGCCACGCACGCCCTCAAGCTTGACCGCATGAGCACCCGCGCTCATCAATTCGTGCACCGCATCCATGGCTTCCCTTAATCCCTTCCGATATGAAAGAAACGGCAAGTCGGCGACGATAAACTTGGACGGAGCCCCCCTGACGACCGCGGCTGTGTGCAAGGCCATCATTGGCATGGTAGCCGAAAGAGTATTGGAAAACCCGTGCATCGTCATGGCCACGCTGTCGCCGACCAGGATGCAATCAATGCTCGACTCTGCCACGGCCCACGCGCTCGAGTAGTCATAGCAAGTGACCATTGAGATCTTGCGTCCTTCGTCCTTCATCTTTTGAAAATCGAGCACGTTCATCGCCGAACCAATCCTTTCGCGTTGGCATTGTCCGACATGCTTTAGCTTGTCGTGACGCCAAAATTGAAACTCCCGACAAGCTGAAGCATGTCGGACATAGGACCTTTCCTGGATCGACAATCCGATCAAATTCCAATAGCGCGGAGTCTAACTCGCATGCGGGAACAGTTCTTTCCTGATCCGCGCGAACATGTCGGAATCTTGATTTTGTATGCGAGGTGCACCTAACGAGCGAACTCGGGCTACTTCTCGTAACGCCCGCAGGTTTCTTACATGAGTGATAGTCCGATGAAAGACCAGTGCCCTGGCCGCGATTAAGCTCAGTAAGAGTTTGATCGACGTCGCGGATGTCACCGCGGCAGATCAAGCTGGATTTTTAAGTGTTTGAGAAGGAGAACTAAGATGAAACTATTTGGAACGGTTTTAGGTGTTCTATTTTTGATGGCGACGGCAACGGCAGCATTTGCGGCATCCGTCAAGTCCGACTACCAGAAGGATTTCGACTTTCGCCAGTTGCACACGTTCGCGTTCAAGACTGAACGAACCAGCAATGATCCACTGGCGACCAATACCATTGAAGCCGAAAGGATCAAGAATGCCCTTGCGGCGCAACTGTCGGCTAATGGATTTGCACAAAGCGGTGACAATCCTGACTTCATCGTTGCGTTTTATTCGCGTACCAAACAGCGGACGCAGGTGGAAAGTTCACCGTTTGGTTTTGGACCAGGCTTTGGCTGGGGTTACGGAGTCCCATTTCGCGGTCGCTGGCGTCGGGGATATGGACCTGATATCTGGACCACGACTTACACTGAAGGGTGTGTGATGGCGGACATCATTGACGCCAAGACTCAGGAACTCGTATGGCGTGGTGTAGTGCAGGATACAGTTAACGGCATCGGCCAGACCGACAAGCAGGCTAATAATGCTGCTAAGGATCTAGTCAAACGTTTTCTGAGCGACACACGAAAACTAGAAAAGCGAAACGGCTAAGCGCGCGAACTTAATCTCGCGACTACGATCTCGATAAGTTCGAAAGAAATTGGCCGCGTAATCCGCGGCTGATTTTCTCATTTTGTTGACGGCATCGTCGTTTCATCGAAATAGATCTTCATCGGTTTCATGAATGCGATCAGGATACAGGCGAATGCCGCAACCAGCGCAATCGCAAGATAGGCATCGATATAAGCGAGCGTGTAGGCTTGTATCTTTACTTGTCCGCCCAGCATCAAAGCGGCCTTCGCTTGCGCCTCTTCCGTGCCGCCAGAACCTGGAAACAGTGCATACGTGAGCGTATGCAGCCGTTCGGATGTCAGCCAATATCCACCATCGACGTGTAGACCAATGATATTCGAGTGGAATTTCTCGCGCACTGTTACCAACCTCTGCATGATTGCCGTGCCGGCCTCACCACCGAACAAACGAATGCAATGGATAAACGAAGAATACGTAAGGGTGTTAATCGGGTTGGAGAGTGCTCCCGAGTCAAAGGCGTTTTGCACGAACGAGCCAACGAGAGCGGTGAAGGCTACCGCGAGTCCGAATGAAATAACAATCTGCGAAACCAGGAAATTCCCACCTGACCACGCACTTGTCAGTTGAGCATTGATCAGGCAAGCGATCGCAACCACCGTAAATCCCAGCGCAAACACCAGCCTGTTATCAAATCGCCGCATCAAACGCGACGCGATGGCTCCGCTGAGAATCAGAGGGGGAATCAACCAGAGCAGCACCTGTCCCGTCTCGAGCGGCCTATAGTTCTGCGTTACAGAGAGAACCGCCGGCAGCAGAAGAGCGATGGCCAGCATGACGAAGCGAAAGCAAAACAGGCAGGCACATATAAGCGCGGTGTTCCTATTGACCATGAAGATTGGATTCACCATCGGATTCGGCGAAAGCCACCTGCGAATCACAGTCACGAGTAGCAGGAAAGCTGCCGTCACTAGCAACCCTACGATCACTCCGGAATTCAGCCAGTCTAAACGCTCGCCTTGATCGAGCGCGCCATAGACCAGACTCAAAGCCAGGCTCGCATAGAGAAAGCCTCTCCAGCTCAAGATGGGCTTAGGTCCCTGGCGCGGCGGCGGATTGGGGATGGCGAGGTAGATGCAAAGCATCATCAGCGGAGTTAAGAATACGCTTTGCCAGAAGATCCAGTGCCACGATAAGTGTTCGACATACCAGCCTTCGAGTGATGTCCCAATGCTGGTCGCACCTACAATGTCCATCGAATAAATGCCGATCGCATAGATTACATAGCGCATCGGCAAAGCTCGCAGTGCAAACGTTAACGTCAATGGATAGAACGTGCCTGACGCAAGGCCACTGATCACCTGTAAGCAAAGCATCGTCTGCAAGTTTGGCGACAGTGGTAGCAGGATTGAACAGAGAATGAAAATACTTCCTGAACAAAGCAGCACGCGCCTTGGACCAAGTAAGCCACCGAGGTACACGGAGAATGGACCCATAAACATCAGGGCCATGTTGTAGGACGTGGGGATCCAACTTGCATCATCAATTCCCAGACCGAGTGCTCCCCGAAGATCTGGAAGACCAACGCTGATCAGACGGCCATTCAGGGTAACGATACCGGCGCCGAGGAATACCCCGAGAGTTCCAACATACGGATTTTGAGTGAGCAAACCGATAAATCTTCTCTGCGTAAGCTCTGCGCTCTCTTCGTCTCCGCGGTGAAGGAGAATGCGTTTTACCGCAGAGACGCAGAGCGCGCAGAGCTCACGCAGAGAGTTTGTGTACTCGCTCAACCTTTTCTTGCCTTTGTACTGATCCTGGCAATTACTGACATGCCTGGGCGCAGTCGCGCAGCGAGATCCGGATTCGGATCGAGCACTATCTTCACTGGAATGCGCTGGACAATCTTCGTGTAGTTCCCGGTTGCGTTGTCCGGCGGTAACAGTGCGAATTGCGAGCCGCTGGCCGGCGCTATCTCCTCTACGTGCCCTCGCAATACAACCCCCGGGAATGTGTCTACCGTTATCTCCGCGCTATTTCCTTTAGCCACGTTTGTCAGTTGCGTCTCTTCATAATTTGCCTGCACCCAGATGGTGTTATCGACAAGCGAGATTACTTGAGTGCCTGGTGAAACCAATTGGCCAATTCGCACTTTACGCTCGCCCACTATTCCGTCGGTCGGAGCAAGAATTCGAGTGTAGTCGAGATTCGTTTGCGCGACTTTAAGCGCTTCCTGTTTGCCGTTGAGGTCAGCCTGGAGTTGCTGTTCCTGAGCATCCAAAACCGCTCGCTGTTTGATCTGCGCCTCCAGCTCTGCTGATCTACTCGACAATTGCGCGCGCGCTTGTTGTTGCTCTGCCTTGCGTAGCGAGACTTGAGCGCGCGCTTTCGAGAGTTCTGCGCGCCGGCTTTCAACCAAAGCGCGCGTCTGCGCGACCTCTGCTTTACGACTATCTAACGTTGCCGCGTAGCGTTCCTGATCTGCGACCACCTGCTCGACTTTTTGTTTTGTTGCGGAGCCTTCATTAAGTAGTGCTTCTTGCCGTTTCCTCTCAAGGAGTGTTCGTTCGGCATCGGCCTGTGCAGCTTCAACGGCCGCTTGAGTGTCAGGTATCTTCGCCTGCGCAGCATCGACACCAGCCTGCCCGTTGGCCACGTCAGACTGCGCCGCCTCTATTGCGGCTCCGGCCTGTGCTATCTGGGCGCCGGCAGCCTGCACTCCCGCTTCCGCTTGCATGATTCTGGACGACTGTAATTCCTTCTGCTTTGCATTGTTCTCTAATGCAGCCTGCGCGCCGGCAACTCCAGCCTCGGCCTGGGCCACCTGGGCTTTGAAGTCGTCGTCTTTTAACTGCACCAGCAGGTCGCCAGCCTTCACTCGCTGATAATCAGTGACTGCGACTTGCGCGACTGTGCCGGAAACACGCGTGCTCAGCGGAGTGATATCCGCTCTTAAGAAAGCATCGTCCGTTCGTTGCGTGCTGCCTCCTCCCACGAAACGATTCCAACCACCCGCAATACCGAAGAGAATGCCGCCTGCCAATAACAGAACCAACAGCGGTATGAACTTCTTAAAGTTAATGACACGCTTCCCGCTCGTCTCCTTGATCCTCGTTTGTTGCAAAACCTCTTCAGCCATTTCTATTTGTCCTCCCCGAGCGATTTCTCAAACTCAGCTTTGGCTGTCCAGAATGCTAATAAGGCCTGCTGGTATTCATTGGTGGCTTCCGCCAACGACGCCTGCGACTGAAGTACGTTTGATAACAACACGGCTTGAAACTTGTACTGGCCCGTGCTAACGCGCAAGTTTTCCTTTGCGGAATTCTCGGCCAGCCTGGCTACTCGCAACGCCTGCCCACTCTGCTGCAGCTTTCTAAACTTGTCGCCAACGTCGATCAGCACCTCGTCTTCCGTTTCCTTGAGCGCGTTCTTCGTTTGTTCGACTGCGTTGTCCTTTTCGGCAAGTTGATGCTTCTTTCGACCCCAGTCAAAGAATTCCCAGCTCACCACAACACCTACATTGGCGAAGTTTTTCGGAATGACCGAAGCGTAATTTCGCGGCGTTAAGTAAACGAATCCGGCACTTACGTCGGGGATGTACTCTGACTTCTTGATGCGGCGGTCGAGTGTCGCCTGTTCTATCGCCAGTCTCGCCTGTTGCAGTTCAGGCCTGCGCTCGAGGGCGAGCTTTCTTGCAGCAGTCAGGTCGGTTTCAAATGACGTGAACTCCGGAACACCTGTGACTTCAAATGACGTGTCGACATCTCGACCGAGCAGTGTGTTCAATTGCTCTTTTTGGGTAGCCAGCCGGTTACTCAACTCAAGTTGTTCATACTCGACTTTAGCTAGTCGTGTTTGCACAGCAAGGAGGTCGGCCTTTAGTGCTGCCTGCTGGATTACGTAGTCGCCTGTGACCTTGTCCAACTCGTGGTAAGACTTCAGAGCTTCTTCCACGCTGCTTAGCGAGCTTTTAGTTTGCAGGATGGCGTAGTACGCCTTCTTCACCTTGTCGACAGTTTCGTTCTGCTGCTGGCGCAGCTTCGCCTGGGCCAGCTCGCGCGAGACTTTTTCCAACTTGATGTTGAGTCCGATCCGGTATTGCTGCGTTAGCGGTTCGATAACTGACGCAGCAAATACTGCTGTGGGTTTGCGCTGGTCATTTAGCGTGAAGAAAGGTCCGACTCCAGGAAACAAGTTGGCCGACGGATTAGGCACTTCCAGTTTGTTGTCGGCGAGATTTCCTGAAAAGAGAGTGTAAGCATGCAACGAAGGAAGACGGAAGGTCTTGGCAGCCGAGATGTTCTCGTCAGCTTTATCGACCTCGAGCTGTGCGATCTTCATCGCATGATTGTCGTGCAGAGCAAGCGCAATCGCCTGATCGAGAGTAAGCGTTGACTGCTGAGCTTGAATCGGGCTTCGAATCAAGATCAGTAACAGTAAAACTAAAAGTAGTCTCGCCGGCATAACTCCTAAATCCTGCATCTCTCAACGCGGATTGTAGTGACGAGGTGTCCGTAGCTTCTTCCTGAATTCCACCAGAACCTGCTTGATTCTGCTTAGTAAATGTCCGACATGCTTTAGCTTGTCGGAGTGAGTCAGGAGACCGACAAGCTAAAGCATGTCGGACATTTACTAAGCAGCAGAATCAAGTCGATTCTGGTCTGATTTCGAAAGAACAACTGAGGCAGTTCCATCAGAATGCGCCTGTGAGGGAAAGGACATATGCGCAGTGAAGTGAAAAGACCAAAGGTTGTAATCGTCGGCGGCGGCTTCGGTGGCTTGTCTGCCGCAAAGAAACTGGCAGGCAAGCCCGTGGATGTCACGCTTGTCGACCGCAAGAATCATCATACGTTTCAGCCGCTCCTTTATCAGGTGGCCACATCCGTTCTGTCACCGGGCGAGATCGCGTCGCCACTCCGCCATATTCTGCACCGTGCGCCGAACGTCGAAGTGATCTTGGGCGAGGTCACGGACTTCGAGGCCGATGCACGGCGTGTCCTTTTAAAGGATGGCTCAGAACTTCAATACGACTATCTGATCGTCGCTGCCGGCGCACGCCACTCCTACTTCGGTCACGACGAATGGGAGCGCGACGCGCCAGGTCTGAAGACCATTGAGGACGCCCTGGATATCCGCCGCCGCGTGCTGCTCGCATTCGAGCGCGCGGAGCGAGAGGCTTTTCTAACTGGTCAACACGGGCCACTCAACTTCGCGATCATCGGCGGCGGGCCTACTGGCGTTGAGCTGGCGGGCGCGATCGCTGAGATTGCACGACGGGTTCTCGCCCGTGACTTCAAAGCCATCGACGCGACGAAGGCGCGCGTCATGCTCTTCGAAGGCTTGCCTCGTGTGCTGAGTGTCTACCCCGAAGATATTTCCCGAAAAGCGGAAGAGCAGTTGAAAGAGTTGGGTGTGGAGGTGCGCACCAACAGCATGGTCACGGCCGTCGAGTCGACTCGGCTCAAGGTCGGCGATGAATGGACTCCTACGAGCGTAACCGTATGGGCTACAGGCGTTGCTGCCTCGCCACTCGGCAAAAAACTCGCCGCGCAGGCTCAGGGTGTGCAAGTCGACAGAGCTGGACGCGTTCCCATCGCTCCCGACCTGAGCCTCGCCGGGCGTCGAGAGATCTTCGTCATCGGCGACTTAGCTTCACTCAAGGATGCAAACGGAAAACCTGTTCCCGGTCTCGGGGCGGCGGCGCTGCAAGAGGGCAGGACGGCGGCAGCCAACATCCTGCGTGACTTGCATGGCGAAGCGCGCGTGCCGTTCCGGTACTTCGACAAAGGGTCGATGGCCACCATCGGGCGTAAACGCGCGGTGGCCCAGATCGGACGCTTGCACTTATCAGGTTATTTCGCCTGGCTGATGTGGCTGTTCGTTCACCTGTTCCTGCTCGTCGGCTTCCGCAACCGGTTGATGGTGATGCGCGAGTGGGCGTGGGCGTTCTTCACGCGCGAGCGAAGCGCGCGATTAATCACAGGCGACACGGACGCGCCGGCCTTGAACGCACGACGAATCGAAACCTCCGACGCGGTACACGGAGATTAACCACCATGAGGCCGGACGGAGTTGAGCAGTCGGATGATAAGTCGTTGCTGATTATTGACTGGGAACCAACGCTCGGTGCAATCCGCAGCAGACAGGACATAGCGCGAGCCGAGTTTCGAAAACAGCGCAAACGCCTCGGTGTACTGAGTGCCGAGCAGGAGAGTGCAATCGAAGCCCTGCTCATGACGACAGTAAACAAAGTCTCTATTCGCGCGGTGGCCCAGATGAGGCGTTTGATCGCCACAGCAGGTTGTCTATTGGTCCTGGTGACAGTCGCCACGACACAAAGCGCGCACGCTCAGGACGGACCGTCCCGAACCGAACCTGTCTCGGATGCGCAAATACTGCCGTCGCCATTCAAGCAGGGCCGTTGGTTTAGCAGAGTCGGAGTTCTGGTTGTGCCTTATCACTCGAGCGCGACCATCGCCACAAACGGACAAACAGTTTCAGGCGGCACCGCGAAAGCAAGCAACAACATGACTGTGACGTTCGATGTCGGCTATGAGATCACGAAAAACATTTCCGCGTCAGTAACTCTAGGCATTCCGCCGAAGCCGCATATCACGGGTGAAGGCGCAGTGGCTAACCTCGGCACGCTGGGAAAAGTTCGTTATGGACCAGCTTTCTTCACCGGCTACTACCGATTTCCAAAGTTGGGCCGATTCCGACCTTACGCCGGCGGCGGTGCAGCATACGCCATCATCTTCAAGGACTTCGACGGCAGCGTAAAGAACCTTCAGGTTCACAACAACTGGGGATCAGTGCTGCAGGGCGGCGCTGACTATGAAGTGAATTCAAAGTACACGCTCTTCTTCGATTTCAAGGAAGTGTGGCTCGCGGTCGACGCGCATGGGGTGCTCAGCGATGGCTCGAACGTAAAGGCGCGTGTGAAATTGAATCCCTCGCTGTTCACCGTAGGGATCAAGTTTCATCTTCCGTTTGGCCACGGTCGCTGAATCTTTGTGTGTCCGACATGCTTTAGCTTGTCGGCATCAAGACTCCGACAAGCTGAAGCATGTCAGACATCTACCCACAATTTGGCGCGAGAGATGAGCAGGATCCAGAAACTTTTGCCTACGAGACGAAAGACGGTTCCTTGCGCCTTCTCTAGTATCTCCGACCATGCGGAAACGTCATCACAAGATCCTTCGAGCACTGTTGCTCTTCGCGTTCGCGCTGGCATGCCTGGGTCTAGCGGGGCATGTCGAACCGGCGCTGGGAAATACTGACGGTGTGACCAGCATCTTTCGCCCGCTGTCTCAACCAGCTCAAGAGATCGAAGAAACATCGCTGCTAGTGCTCGCGATCTGTGGGACTATCTTCGCCGTCGTTGCCGGTCTGCTCGTCTATGCGATCGTTCGTTTTCGACATCGCGCCGGAGATGAATTGAGTGAGCCGCCGCAGGTCTATGGAAGTAACCAGATCGAACTTGCCTGGACCATCTTGCCGTTGCTGATCGTGTTCGTACTGATTCTGGTCACGTCGCGCACGATCGCTGACATACAGAACCGCAAGCCGCCGCCCACCGCTGTCCAGGCCACCGTGATCGGACATCAATGGTGGTGGGAAATACGTTATCCGGAATTGGGCATCGTGACGGCCAATGAACTTCATGTGCCGGCGAGCGATGGGCGTGGATCTCGGCCCACCTTTCTGAAGCTCCAATCGGCCGACGTCGCGCATAGCTTCTGGGTGCCCCAGCTTGCCGGCAAGACCGATCTCATCCCAAACCGCGAAAACCTGATGTGGATCGAGCCGACAACAC
>JADMIO010361651.1_pt1 | contig 25625 bp, 22 predicted proteins | sample 8958161 | NCBI WGS metagenome assembly JADMIO01 (sample SAMN16585339, study PRJNA669376) | soil metagenome | isolation source: Crop rotation soil | place: USA: Cullars Rotation, Alabama | collected 2011 | reverse complement strand
CGCGACAACTTGTCCACGTGGAATTCTAAGCTTAGGATCCCAATGTGCTGGAAAGACGGACGATGCGCGGAGTGGCGGCCGATCCGCAGCAGCCCGGAGAGCTTCCCGCCCGCGGTTCGAGCAGCGCCTGCTCCGGCCCGGCGAGCGCCTGCTGGACGAGGCCACGAGCTGCGCATCCAGGTGGCGGGCGGCCTCTGCTCGGCGCGACCATGCGCGTTGCCGCGCCGGGCGAGTGGCGCACGTCGAACGGCGCGACCGAAGTGCCCGCCGCGCCCCGGCCGTCCACCTCGGCGCTCGCGCTCGCCGCCGCCGACGCGCTCGCCCACACGAGACGGCTACGTCGTGCTCGACGTCGACGCCGCGGTCTACTTCGGCGCTCGCCCTGCTCGAGCACGGCTCCGCGCGGCCCCCGGGGCGCGTCCTCGAGCTCAGGGCGTCGAGGAAGACGCCGGTGCGAGCTGCTCGACGAAGTGGAGCATGAGCGCCTCGCGCATGTAGCGCTCGAAGCTGATCTCCCCCGCCATGAAGCCGTGGTCGGCCTCGGGGATGACCACGAGGCCGACGTGCTTGCCCGCGCGTGCCGCCGCGGCGCACATCTTCATCGTCGCCGAGAACGTCGCGTTCACGTCGCTCGTGCCGTGCACGATCAACAGCTGCCCCTGGAGCCCGTCGACGAGCGCGAGGCTCGAGCCCGCACGAAACGCCTCGGGCCGGTCGACCGGCAGCCCCATGTACGGCTCGATCGCGGAGGCCATGTGGTCGTCGAGGTCGTAGACGGGGCAGCGCGCGACGCCTACGCGGTACAGCTCGGGCTCGAGCAGCATCGAGCGCACCGTGGCGTACCCGCCCCACGAGCCGCCCGTGACGCCGATGCGCGTGCGGTCCATGAACGGGTGCCGGTCGAGCAGCCGGCGCAGCACGTGCGCGTGCTCCTCGACGTGATACTCGTGGAAGCGGCCGTACACGACGTCCTGGAACGCCTTGCCGCGGCCGGGCGTGCCGCGGCCGTCGACGGTGTAGACGACGAAGCCGAGCTGCGCCAGCTGCAGGCCGAGCGTGACGCCGTAGTCGCCCGCCGGCTCCCCGAACGTCATCGGATGCGTGATCGACTGCGGGCCGCCGTACTGGTGCTCGATCACGGGGTACGAGCGGGCCGGGTCGAACCCGGGCGGCTTGTAGAGCACGCCGTGGAGCACGGTCTCGCCGTCGACCGCGACCACCGTGAACGCCTCGGGCGGGACGAAGTCGAGCTGCGCGAGCCCCGACACGTCGGCCTCGGCCAGGCGAGCGACGAGGGCGCCGTCGGCGGTGAGCAGGTCGGTCGCGTGGGGGCGGTCGAGCGACGAGTGCCGGTCGACGACGAACCGCCCGCTCGGCGACAGCACGGGGTCGTGGACGCCCGGCTCCGCCGTCAGCTGCCGGAAGCCGCTGCCGTCGAGCTGCACGCGGCACAGGTGGACGTCGTACGGGCGCTCGGGGTCCGACCGTGCCGTCAGCAAGACGGCCTCACCGTGGACGCCGAGCACCTTCACGACCTCGAAGGCGCCCGACGTGACGCGGCCGAGCTCCGTCCCGTCCGTGCCGTAGAGATAGAGGTGGCGCCAGCCGCCGCGCTCCGAGTACCAGAGCAGGCGCTCGTCTCCGTCGAGGATCAGCTCCGGCGCGAACCGCTCGGCCTGGCCGATGCCGATGATGAACGTGTCCTGCGTCTCCTCGCAGACGAGGCGCGTCGCGCCGGTCTGCACGTCGACCGCGTAGAGCCGCAGGTACTTCTGCCGCCGGTCGGTGGCCAGGAAGTACGCCTCGCGCCCGTCGTGCCGGAAGCCCGCGGGCTGCACCGTCTGGTCGTGCTCGCCCGGGAGCGCCACCTCGAGCACCGCGCTCGTGCGGACGTCGATCACCGCGCCCGTCGTCAGCGGGCGGGCGCAGCCGACGCGCGTGAACGGCCGCGAGACGACCTGCTCCTCGGTCCGGAGCCACGACACGACCGGGATCTTGTGGCAGCCGCGGGTGTCCTTCCGCGTCGCGGCGACCCGCAGCGAGTCGTCGGACCAGACCGCGCCGACGACGTCCCAGGCGTCGTCCTCGACACCATCCTCGGTCAGCCGGCGCGTGCGGTCGTCGACGACGTCGCGGATCGCCAGGTCGTGGTCGAGCTCGCCGAGGAACAGGCGGCCGTCGGGGGCCGGCACCTCGAAAGGCCCCGGGTCGCCCGCCAGGAACCCGCCGCGCACGTTGCGCGGCACGGCGCGGCTGCGCCGTTCCGCCTCCCAGGCGGAGAGCGCCGGCTCGACGTACGCCGACCGTGCGCCGCTCGAGGGGTCGACCTCCCACACGGCGTCGCCGTCCGCGAAGTGGAAGCGGCTGCCGTCCTCGTGGAAGACGGGGTCGACCCTGCCGCCGACGATCGCGGCGTGGTAGCGCTCGCCGAAGTCGAGCGCGCGGGCGATCGCCGGGTCGGTCATGCCTCCTGCAGCGTGATCCGCTCGGGCAGCTCCACCTGGTCGATCGGCCGGAGGGTGACGCCGAACCAGCCGCTGACCGTCTTGACGCTCCCGTCGTCGGCGAACGTGTAGTTGATCGGCTCGCCGTACGCCCCGCCTCCCGACCCGCCCGCGATGCGCAGCGTGTGGTCGTCGACCACCTCGAGCGGCGTCGCGTCCGCCGCGGGGTCGAGGGACGTCGGCCCGAGCGAGTAGAGGCGGCCGCCGAGCACGGCGACGTCGGTCACGCCGAACAGGTGGGCGAAGCGCCCCGCGAAGCGCTGCAGGTCGCCGCCGCCGTTCGGGCGCGGCTCGCTCCCCGCCAGGTCGATCAGGCCGTAGCCGGCGCGCGCGAGCGGCTCCGCGACGCCGTCGACGGCGTTCGTGAGCACGCTGATCGCGAGCGCCTGCTGCGTGTCGACGAGCGACCGCGTGATCTGCCCGGGCCAGCCGCCGCCGTGGCCGTACAGCTTCCGGCCGCCGACCTCGATCACCTGGATGCCGAGGCCGTACGCGCCGCCGTCCTTGTCCCGCCCCCACGTCTGGTTCTGCATCTGGCGCTTCGACTCGTCGGAGAGCAGGCGCTCGTCGCCGAAGGAGTGGGCCGTGAAGTACGCCGTCAGGTCCTCGGCCCGCGAGAAGAAGCCGGTTGCGGGGGCCATCGCGCCCGTCTCGATGTGGTCCACGGGGACACGGTGATCCGCGTAGGAGTACGCCGTGTAGCCGTACACGTACTCGCCGGCGCGCGACGCGTCGAAGTCCGGGCCGGTGTGCCGGAGCCCGAGCCGCTCGACGATGTTCTTGCGGCAGTAGTCGTTGAACGACATGCCGGACGCGGCAGCGACGATCAGGCCCGAGAGCGAGTAGCCGATGTTCGAGTACTTGAAGCGGTCGTTGCGCGGGAGCACCGACGCGGCCGGGTCGACGAGCAGCTCGATCAGGTGCGCCTCGTCGGGGAACCGGCCGATCAGCTGCCAGAAGTCGCCCGTCGCGCTGTCGCGCCACACGCCGCCGGCGTGCGTGAGCAGCTCGCGCACCGTCACGCTGCCGAGCGCGGTGCCCTCGAGCTGCGGCACCCACTGCCCCGCCGTGTCGTCGAGCCGCAGCTTGCCTGCCTCGACGAGCTGCATCGTCGCGACCGCAGTGAACGTCTTCGAGTGCGACGCAACGCGGAAGAGGTGCTCGGTCGTGAGCGGCACCTCGCGCTCGACGTCGGCGAAGCCGTACGCCGTCGAGAGGCGCAGGTCGCCGTTCGCGCGCACGGCGGCCTGCACGCCCGGGATGCGCAGGTAGCGCTGCTGGAAGCCGAGGAAGCTGTCGAAGTAGGCGAGTGCCTCGCCCAGCGAGGTGTCGTCGGGCAGGGGCTTCGGCTCGTCAGTGGGCACGCGCGACCTCCGTCGTCAAAAAGGGGACTCCGCAAAAGTGGAACGGAATTGCCCGTTGCTGTCAAGGCCGCGGACCACGATCGCCCCTTGCGACCCCGACTGCTCCTCCGGCCGCGTCTCGCGCCTCTCGGTGTTCACGTGGGACGGCGCGCAGTGGCAGATCGCCGCCCACGCCAACGTCAATCCCCTGACCGGCTGACGAGCTTCCACGCCGTCGGCAGCAGCGCCGCCGCGAGGTAGAGCTTCAGCAGGTCGCCCGGGACGAACGGGTAGAGCCCGTACTCGAGCGCCTTCGCCGTGTTCACGTGCAGCTCGTGTGCGAGCCACGCGACGCCGCACGCGTAGATGACGACGTTACCGGTGAGCATCGCGCCGATGCTCGACGAGAAGCGGCGGTCCCACCGGCGCTCCGCGAGCGCGCCGGTGAGCGCCGCCGCGAGGACGAAACCGACGAGGTAGCCGCCCGTGGCCGTGTTCAGGATGTGCCAGCCGTGCGCGTGGTCCGCGTACACCGGCGCGCCGAGCGCGCCGGCGAGGACGTAGAGCAGGGCGCTCGCGCCGCCGGCGACGGAGCCGAGCGAGGCGCCGACGAGGAGCACCGCGAACGTCTGCCCCGTCAGCGGCACCGGCGTGAAGCCGAGCGGGATCGAGATCTGCGCGCACGCCGCGATCAACGCCGCGCCGGCGACGACCGCCGCGGCCGTGCGCGCGAAGGTGGGCCGCCCGATGAGCGTCGTCCCGAGCGTCGCAGCAGTCATGTCGAATCGTCTCCCTCCATCGAGTTCGCCATTCCTATCAAAGGTGAAGCTTTGCCCCGGCGTCAGTCGCGCACGAGCTCCGCCCAGTAGCCGTAGCAGTTGCCCAGCCGCCCGTCGCGCGGGTTGCCCTCCGGTGCCGGCTGCGCCGCGACGACGCCCGTCAGGCGCCCGTCGTGCTCGTGCAGCGCGAGCTCGATCGACGGGCTCCGCACCTCGGCGTCCGCGGTCGGCAGCTGTGCCTTGGCGCTGCCGTACAGATCCGGGTCGAGCCGGTCGTACAGCGGCGAGCGCTCGAGCTTCACCGCGACGGGCGTACCGCCCGCGAGCGACACGGTCACCGACTCCGGCCCGTCCACCGCGACGACGATCGGCACGTCGCCGTCTGCGGCGGAGACCGCTCCGACCCAGCGGCCGGCCTGCAGCCGCGTCGGGACGACGCGCGGGTCCGGCGGCGTCGGCGGCTCCTCGTAGCCCGGCAGCACCTCGGCGAGCAGGCGGTTGCGCACCGTGCCCTGCAGCGGCGCGGACGACTGGTTGCAGAGGACGACCGCCACGACGCCCGCGTCGGGCGCGGTCGAGAGGCTCGTCGACACGCCCGGCATCCCGCCCGAGTGGCTGACGATGCGGTGCGCGCCCTCCGTGGCGATGCCCCAGCCCAGCCCGTACTGCGAGCGGGGGAAGGCCTCCTGCGCGCCGGCGACCATCGCCTCCGACATCGCAGGGCCGAGCACGTTCGGGCCGCCGGTGCGCGTGAAGCCGAAGCGCACGAGGTCGGAGGCGGTCATCCAGGCCGCCGACGCGCCGCGATGGCACATGTCGTAGTCGGGGTAGCGCAGGCCGTCGCGGCCGTAGCGGACCGCGGGCTCCGCGGAGCCCGGGTACGACGGACCGATGTACGCGGAGTCCATGCCGAGCGGTACGAACACCTCCTCGCGGATGAACGCCTCCGGGTCGCGCCCCGAGGCGTTGCGAATCACCTCGTCGAGGATCCCGTAGCCGAAGTTTGCGTAGTTGAAGCGCGTGCCGGGCTCCCAGAAGAGCACGCCGTAACGACTCATCGAGTCGGCGAACGGACGCCGCTCGCCGTCGGTGTCGACGTAGACGAACTCGTACTGCGTCCACAGGCCGGCCCGGTGCTCGAGCAGGTGGCGCACGGTCGGCGAGCCGGTCACGCCGCCGCGGCGCGTGAAGCGGGCGCCACCGAGGTACGTCTCGGCCGGCTCGTCGAGGTCGATCACGCCGCGGTCGGCGAGCAGGCACACCGCGGTCGCGCACGTCGGCTTCGTGATCGAGGCCAGGAGGTACGGCGTGTCCGTCGTCGCGGCACGACCGGCCTCGACGTCTGCATTGCCGTACGCCTGCGCGAAGACGATCTCGTTGTCGACGCCGACCGCCACCGACACGGACGAGCGGCCATCGGCGCGGACCTGTTCCTCGCACCAGGAGGAGAACTCTTCGAGGTTCTGCTGCACGTTGGTCATACGGGGAGTTCTATACGCACGGCGTGGGCTAGGCTCCCGCGCGTGCGTCGAGGCGTGGAGGCCGCGGTGTTCGACTTCGACGGGCTCCTCGTCGACACCGCGCACTGCTGGCATGCGGCGTACGCCGCGACCATGGGCAGCGACGAGCCGCTCGACGCAGACCTGACCGCCCGGCTCGCCGGCGCATCCGTCGCGCGCGCGGCGGGCATCCTGGACGTGCCGCCGGCGGTCCTCCGCACCAACCTCCGCGCTGCGTTCGAGGCCGCGCGCCTCGAGCCGCTCCCCGGCGCACGCGAGGTCGTGGCGCACCTGCGAGGGCGGCTTCCGCTCGCGGTCGCGACGAACGGTCCGGAGGACGTCGTCGGCGCGGCGCTGCACCGCCTCGAGCTGCTCGACTCCTTCGCGGTCGTGCTCAGCGCGGAGAGCCAGCCCGCCGAGAAGCCCGCGCCCGACGTGTATCGCGCGGCGTGCGCACGCCTGGGCGCCGACCCGTCGCGGTCGATCGCGTTCGAGGACTCGCCGGTGGGTGCGCTCGCGGCGCGGCGCGCGGGGCTCGCGCTCGTGTACGTCTCGTCGAGCGGTGAGCTCGACGACGCCGAGCTGCAGGTCGCGACGCTCGACGACCCCCGCGTGCTCGCGTTCCTCGACGGCGCCTGAGAGACTGCCGGCATGCCGCGCGACACGTACGCGTACGCGGTGGTCGGCTGCGGCGGGCTCGGCAGCGCGATCGCCTACTGGCTCTCGCGCCGCGCGGGCGCCGACGTCGTCGCGCTCGAGCAGTTCGAGCTCGGGCACGTGCGCGGCGGCTCGCAGGACCACTCGCGCATCATCCGGTCGAGCTACCACGACGCGATCTACACGGCGCTGACGCCGCACACGTTCGGCGCCTGGCGCGAGGCCGAAGAGGCGTCGGGCGTGCAGCTCGTGTTCCCGACGGGCGGCGTGCTGATGGCCGAGCCCGGCACCGAGCACGCGCACATGATCGGCGCGTACGAGGACGCGATGAGCGTCGCCGGCATCGCGTTCGAGCGCGTCGGCGCCGACGACGTCATGCGGCGCTGGCCGCAGTTCCGGTTCGAGCAGGAGATCGACGGGATCGTCGACGAGTCGATGGGCCTCGTCGATCCGGGCAAGGGCAACGCGGTGCACCAGGCGCTCGCGCGCGCGAACGGCGCCACGATCCTCGAGCACGCCGTCGTGGAGCGCCTCGAGCCGCACGGCGACGGGGTGCTCGTGCGGCTCGCCGACCGGACGATCGAGGTGCAGCACGTGATCGTCGCGGCCGGCTCCTGGGCCGACCGGCTGGTCGCCCCGCTCGGCCGGCCGCTCAAGCTGCGCGTCACGCAGGAGCAGGTCACGTACTACCGCACGCCGCACCTCCGCGACTTCGCGATCGGGCGCTTCCCCACGTGGCTCTGGCAGGGCGCGGATGCGCTGTACGGCTTCCCGGTGTACGGCGAGGTGGCGCCGAAGGTGTCGATCGACCTCGGCGGGCCCGACGTCACGGCCGACACGCGCGACTTCGCGCCCGACCCCGAACGCGAGCGCCGGCAGGAGGAGTGGCTCGCGCGGCACCTCCCCGACCTGCTCGGGCCGATCCTCTACACGAAGACGTGCCTCTACGACATGACGCCCGATCGCAACTTCGTGCTCGACCGCGTGCCCGAGCATCCGCAGGTGCTCGTCGCCGCAGGCGCGGGCCACGCGATCAAGTTCGCCGCGCTGATCGGGCGGATCATGAGCGAGCTGGCCCTCGACGGCCGCACCGGCTTCCCGATCGAGCCGTTCCGCTTCGACCGCCCGGCGCTCACGGACCCGAGCTTCGCGCCCTCGTTCCGGCTCTAGATGAGCTAGAGGCTTGATGTGAAATTGGGCCGGGCTGAGGCCGCGTCAGACGCGGCGCCGGCCAGCGCGCGGGTGACGCACGCAAGCGTGCGTCAGCCGCACGCTTCCGCCACGTCCGTCCGGTCGTCGTAGCGCTGCTACGCCGTCCGGACGGCCGCGGCGTCCGGCTTGGTCTGGCCGCAGCCCCAGCGGCGGCCGAATTTCACATCAACCCTCTAGAGGCTCGGGCCCACGCGCCGTCGGCGAAGCGCCATCGCTCCACTGCCGGGACGAAGAGCGGGTTGCGCACGAACGGCGCGTCGGGCTGCCCGAACGCGGTCCGCGTCACGTGGTCGGGGCCGATCTCGAGCAGCGAGTGCTCGTACGGGTACTCGACGAGCGCGGCGAACAGCAGCTGCAGCACCGGCCCCTCCGCGACCGAGTCGCGGACGTGCAGGTGGCCGCTCAGCACGACCGAGGGCGCGGTGCGCGCGAGCAGCGCGTCGAGCAGCGCCGCGCGGCCGATCAGGTCGCCGGGGTAGGGCAGCCCGGCGGCCGAGACCTCGGCGGCACGCGAGATCAGCGGGTAGTGGCTGGCGACGACGGCGACGTCGTCGCCCCAGGCGTTCGCCGCGAGCGCGGACGCCGACCGGAACGTGCCGCCTTCGTCGTCGCTCGCGATGTCGACGACCGCGACGCGGAACCCCTCGACGATCTGCTCGCCGTCGGCGGTGCCACCGTAGTCGCCGCGGTCGAGCGTCGAGTCGTGGTTGCCGCGCGCGAGCCACAGGCGCCCGGGTGCGAGCCGCAGCTCCGCCAGGCCCTCGCCGACCGACGCCTCGTCCTCGCGATGCGTGAGGTCTCCTGCGAACACGACGCCGTCCACGCCCTCCGCCGCGAATCGCTGCAGCGCCTCGCGCACGCGCCCGCCGACGCCGGGGAAGTCGTAGACGTTGTGCCAGCTCGACGTCGTGCCCTCCGGCGCGAAGTGGAGGTCGGTGAGGACGCCGAGCCGCAGGAGCGACATCGCGGGTCAGCGAGCGAGCCGCGCGCCGATCAGCTCGCCGATCGCGATCGTCGCGAGGTTCGTGTTCGCACGCGGCACGCCCGGGAACACCGAGGCGTCCGCCACGCGCAGCCCCGGGACGCCGAGCACGCGGCAGTCCTCGTCGACGACGTCGCCCAGCCGGCAGGTGCTCGTGCCGTGCTGCGTGTCCACGGCGTACGCGCGCATGTGAGCGTCGAGCGCGGCGTCGTCGTCGAGCGCCGCGAAGAGCTCGCGGTTCGACTCCTCGGGAGCCACGGCGCAGATCGACCGCACCTCGTCGCGGGTGATCAGCTCGGCGAGCTGCCGGACGCCCGCGCGCATGCGCCGCAGGTCGCGCTCGTCGGCGAGCATGCCCTCGCGCACGACGGGCTGCGCAGCGGGGTCGCGCGAGACGACGACGAGCTCGCCGCGCGAGAAGGTCTGGTTGCCCCACACGCCGATCGAGCCCGCTCCCGGGCTCCTGTCGGCGAACTCCATCGCGAGCACCGCCTGGTTGAGCGAGACGAGCATCATGTCGTTGACGCAGCCGTCCGGGTCGTCGCTCGAGTAGCGGACGCAGCAGTTCGTGTGACGGTCGTCGGGTGTCTTGATCGCCGTCTCCTCCGTCAGCACCAGGCTGGAGGCGACCATGGGGTGATCCTGCATCGACTTGCCGACGGGCAGGTCGGCGACGACGTCCACCCCGAGGTCGGCGAGCCGCGCCGCCGGCCCGATCCCCGAGCGCACGAGGATGCACGGTGAGTGGATGACGCCCGCGCAGAGCACGATCTCCTCGCCGTGCACCTGCTGCCGCTCGCCGCCGCGCAGGAGCTCGACACCCACCGCCCGCCCGCCGTCGAACAGGACGCGGTCGACGAGCGCGTTGCCGACGATCGAGAGGTTCTCGAGCGCGCGGGCTCCCTCGAGGTACCCGTCGTTCGTCGTGACGCGGCGCTGGTCGCGCGAGTTGATCGGGTAGGGCGAGACGCCGGTCGCGCCGGGCGCGTTCAGATCCTCCGCCCACTCGAACCCCGCGGCGAGCGCCGAGCGTGCGAGCGCGTCGTCGACGGACCCCCAAAGGTCGCGCGGCGCTCGCCAGACCGGGATCGGCCCGCCGCGGCCGTGGTACGGCCGGTCGGCGAAGTTCGCGTCGTCCTCGAGCCGGCAGTAGTACGGCAGCAGCTCGTCCCACGACCAGCCGTCGATCGCCCAGTCGTCGTAGTCCTCGCGCGGCGGGCGGATCGCGATCTGGCCGTTGATCGCCGTGCTCCCGCCCACGCCGCGCCCGCGCCAGTACAGGTGCGGCTCCTGCGCGTCGGTGCGCGAGGCGAGCAGGTCGTGCCAGAGGTACTCGACGCAGCTCTCCGCGTCGAGCAGCGCACGCAGCGGATTGGGCGAGCGCCACGCCTCGGGCATCTCGGACGACCGGTAGTCGGGGCCTGCCTCGACGAGGAGCACCCGCCGCCCCGCCTCGGCACAGCGGGTCGCGATCGCCGATCCTGCGGAGCCGGCGCCCACGACGATCAGGTCGACGCGCCCGCTCATGCCGGGGCCGCCACGCGGTCGAGCGCCCGCGCGACGGTCTCCGCCACGTAGGCCCAGCCGTCCTCGGCGCCCGGCAGCAGCCCGATCATCCCCATGAAGCCGTGCATCTGCCCGAGGAACCGGTGGTGCTCGACGCGCACCCCGGCCTGGATGAGCCGCATCGCGTAGAGCTCCCCCTCGTCGCGCAGGATGTCGTGCTCGGCGGTGATCACGACCGCGTCGGCGATGCCGGTGAGGAACACCGTCTGCAGCGGTGACGCGTCCGGGTGCTGGCGCGCGGCGGTGTCCGGGACGTAGTGGTCCCAGAACCAGATCATCCCCTCGCGGTTCGCGATCAGCTGGTTCGCCGGGTCGGTGTACGAGAGCGTGTCGACGTCGCAGTCGAGCACGGGGTACACGAGGATCTGCAGCGCGAGCTCCGGGCCGCGCTGCTCGAGCGCCCGGCGTGCCACGGCGGCTGCGAGGTTGCCGCCCGAGCTGTCGCCGGCGACGAGCAGCGGCACCGCGGAGCCTGCGAGCTCCTCGATGCGCGCGGCCACCCACTGGAGCGCAGTCCACGCGTCGTCGACGGGTGTCGGGAAGCGGTACTCCGGCGCCAGCCGGTAGCCGACCGAGACGACGAGGCACTCGGTCCGCACGGCGAGCTCCCGCGAGAACCGGTCGTAGTCGTCGATGCCGCCTGCCACCCAGCCGCCGCCGTGGAAGAACACGATCACGGCCCGCGGCTCCTCCACCGCCGACTGGATGCGCACGGGGATCCGGCCGCCGCTGACGCGGATGTGGGCGTCCCGCGCGGTGACCAGCTCGGGCCCCTGGCCGACCGCCGTCTCGGTGAGCGCCGCCGACAGCGCGCGCACCTCCGCGACCGTCATCTCGTGCACCCGCTTCGCGTCGCCCGCCGCCAGGTCGGCGATCAGCGCCGCGGTGGCGTCATCCAACGCCATGCGCGACCTCCGCCTGCGGGTCGACCACGGCCTCGCCGTCCAGCACGAAGCCGACGTAGCCCTGCTCGGCCACCTCGAGCGACTTCTTGCGGTACACGCCGACGCCGCCGATGTACGGCAGGAACAGGCGTGGCTTCCCCGGGATGTTCGCACCCATGTACCAGGAGTCGGCCAGTGGGTAGAGCGTCTTGTGCGCCTCCTCCTGGACGTGCTCCGTCCACTCCTCTGTCGCCTCGACCGTGGGCTCGATCGCGTCGATGCCCCGGTCGCGCAAGAAGCGCAGGCAGTCGTCGATCCACTCGACGTGCTGCTCGATCGCGACGGGCACGTTGCTGAGGATCGACGGGCTGCCGGGTCCGGTGATCGTGAACAGGTTGGGGAAGTTCGGGACCATCAGGCCCAGGTACGTCTTGGGTCCACCCTCCCAGGTCTCGCGCAGGACCTCGCCGTGGCGGCCGCGGATGTCCATGCGCTGCAGCGCGCCGGTGACCGCGTCGAAGCCCGTCGCGTACACGATCAGGTCGAGCTCGTGCTCGGCCCCCGACGCGAGGCGGATCCCGGTCGGCGTGATCTCCTCGATCGGGTCGGCCCGGATGTCGACGAGGCTGACGTTCGGCCGGTTGTACGCCTCGTAGTAGCCGGAGTCGATCGGCACGCGCTTCGTTCCCCACGGGTACGTCGTGGGCTTCAGCTTCTCGGCCGTCTCGGGGTCGTCGACGATCTCGTCGATGCGCGAGCGGACGAAGTCGCCCACGACCTTGTTCGCGTCGAGGTCGGTCATCGCGTCCATGAAGTGCCCGCCGAGGAACCAGATGCCGCCGCGCCGCCAGGCCTCCGTGCAGATCGCCTCCTGCTCCTCCGGGCTCAGATCGAGCGCCGAGACGCTGGGCTCGGGGTACGGGATGCCGCCGCCCGTCCACTTCGTCCGCCGCCGGATCTCCTGGTAGTTCGCCTTCCAGAGCGCGAGGAACTGCGGGTCGAGCGGCTCCTCGTTGCGTGCGGGCGTCGAGTACTGCGCGGTGCGCTGGAACACCGTGACGTGCTGCGCCGTCCGCGCGATCACCGGCAGCGCCTGGATCCCCGACGAGCCGGTGCCGATCTGGCCGACGCGCTTGCCTTCGAACGAGACGGGCTCGTGCGGCCAGTTGCCGGTGTGGTACTGCTCGCCCCGGAACGACTCTTGCCCCGGCAGCTTCGGCATGTTCGCGGCCGAGAGGCCGCCGACGCCGGTCACGACGTACTTCGCGTCGTAGACGCGGCCGTCCGTCGTCGTGACCGTCCAGCGCTCGCGCTCGTCGTCGAAGTGGATGCTCTCGACGCGCGCCTCGAACGTGAAGTCCTTGTGGAGGTCGAGGTGCTCCGCCACCGCCTCGAGGTACTCGAGGATCTTCGGCTGCGGCGGGTACTTCTCCGTGATCGGCCAGCGCTGCTCGAACTCCGTGAGGAACGAGAACGAGTAGTACATTGTCTCGCAGTCGCAGCGCGCGCCGGGGTACCGGTTCCAATACCACGTCCCGCCGACGCCGCGGCCGGCCTCGAGCCCGCGCACGCTGAAGCCGGACTCGCGCAGGCGGTACACCATGTACATGCCCGCGAAGCCGGCGCCGATGACGACGGCGTCGAACGACTCGATCTCCCTGCTCTCCAGCGTCGACTCTCCTCCTCGGTGGTGAACCAGCAGCGTAAGCGCTGTTCCTTCAGTCTGTAAAGCGGGGTGCGACGAGGATCTTCCGGCCGATGCCCCGGCGCACGCGCTCGACGGCCGCACCGTACTCGTCGAGGGGCACGCGCTCGCTCACGAGCACCTCCGGGTCGACGAAGCCCTCGAAGAACAGCTCTGCGGCCCGCTCGAAGCTGTGCAGCGCCGAGTTCGAGCCGACGATCGTCAGCTCGTCGCGGAAGATCCGGTACGGCGCGATCCGGACGACGGCGTCGGGTGAGCTGACGCCGAACTGCAGGAACGTGCCGCGCGTGGCGATGCGGCCGATGCCGTCCTCGATCGCCGCCGCGACGCCGGTGCAGTCGATCACGATCTCCCAGCCGCCGGGACGCTCGAGCTCGTCCGCGCTCGTCGCAGCGGCGCTGCAGCCGAGCAGGCGCGCCGTCTCGAGGCGGGCCGGGTTGGTGTCGACGACGCTCACGGACGCCGCACCCGTCCGCTGCGCGAGCTGCAGGTTGATCAGCCCGATCGTCCCCGCGCCGTAGATCAGGACGTGCGCGGCCAGCGCGCCCTGGAGCACGTCGAACCCGCGGACGGCGCAGGCGAGCGGCTCGATCAGCGCAGCGCCGGCCGGGTCGATCCCCTCGGGCACGACCACGCAGTTCGCGGCCGGCGCCCGCACGAGCTCAGCGGCCGCGCCGGGCACGCTCACGCCGATCACGTCGGGCGCCTCGCACTGATTCGAGCGGCCGTGGCGGCAGTGGCTGCAGCGGCCGCAGGTCACCGCGGGGTCGACGGCGACGTTGTCGCCCACGCGGAGACCGGTCACGTCGCGGCCGACCGCGACCACCGCGCCGGCGAACTCGTGCCCGGGCACGACGGGGAACGGCGCGAGCTCGCCGTCGAGGATGTGCAGGTCGGTCCCGCAGATGCCGCAGCCAGCGACCTCGACGACCACGTCGAGGGGGCCGGGCTCCGGGTCGGGCAGCGTGACCGCGCCGAGCTGCCCGGGCGCCGTGATCTGGACCGCTCTCATGGTTCAGCCGCAGACGGCCTCGAAGACGCGCAGGAAGTTCTCGCCGAGGATGCCGCGGATCTGCTCGTCGTCGTAGCCGCGCGCGACGAGGCCCCGCGTGATGTTCGGGAAGTCGCGGTAGTCGTCGAAGCCGATCAGGTTCTCGACGCCGATGTTGTGCTCCGGCCGGAAGCCCTTCTCCAGGATCATCGGCATGAACACGCGCTCGAGGGACGCGAGGTCGGACTGCATCGGCCAGTCGGTGCCGATCCCCACGTGCTGCCACCCGACGAGGTTCGCGATGTAGTCGACGTGGTCGAGCATCGCCTCGATCGTCACGCCCCCACCCGGCGCGAGGAAGAACGGCACCGCGTACACCCCGATCACGCCACCCGTCTCGGCGAGCGCCTGCAGCTCCTCGTCGCTCTTCGCGCGGTCGACCTCGTAGACCGCGGCGGCCGAGGTGTGCGAGGCGACCACGGGCCGCCCGGACAGCTCGCAAGCGTCGAGCGTGGTCTGCCGGCCGGAGTGCGAGGTGTCGACGATCATCCCGAGCTCGTCCATCGCCGCGATCAGCTTCGCGCCGAAGTTGCTGATGCCCGTGTCGGTGCGCTCGGTGCAGCCGCCCCCGACGTCGTTCTGCATGTTGTAGGTAAGGCCGACCATGCGCAGGCCGAGGTCCCACGCCTCGTAGAGGCTCTTGAGCGCGCGGTCCATCCCCGTCGTGTCCTGCGTGCTCATCAGCCCGGCCGCCTTGCCCTCGGACTTCGCGCGACGGATGCCGTCCGCGGTCAGCGCCTTCTCGAGCCACGGGATGTGGTCGAACTGGGCCTGTGCGATCGAGAAGCCGCCGAGGTGCACGCCCTCGAAGGCCGCCTGCCGGTTGCCGACCGTGAGCCCGGCGCCGAGCCACCCGGCGCGGAAGGCCTCGTCGTCGCCGCGGATCGCGGCGCGCACCGGCGCCGTGCGCACCTCGTAGAAGTCCGCCTCGAGGTCGCCGGTGGACGGTGCCGGCTCGGCGCCCTGGTACGCGCGGTACCCGCACGGCCCCTGGTAGAGCATGTCGACGACGATGCTCTCCTCGTGCAGCCGGCGGGCGCGCTCCTCCTGTTCAGCCGTCAGACCGAAGTCGTAGGGCTCCAAGTCGTGAGCGCCGAAGGCCGTCACACGAGCTCCGCGACGGCGTCGCGGCCGATCAGCGCGCCGCGCTCGCGGGCGAGGCTGACGAGCGCCTCGTTCGCCGGGGCGGAGAGGCCCGCCTCGCGCGCCTTCTTTGCGACGTAGCCGTTCAGGAACTCGATCTCGATCGGGCGGCCCTTCTCTGCGTCCTGCAGCATCGACGGCTTCACGGCCGCATCCTGCCAGCGCGCACGCAGACGGTCGGCGTCGACGTCGAACATCGCATCGTCGAGCGCGATGCCCAGGGCGTCCGCGACCGCGACCGCCTCGCGCGCGACGGCGATCGACACCGCGCGCAGGCCGTCGTCGCGCACCATCCGATCCGTCGGCAGGCCGCTCAGCGCGCAGACGGCGTTCATCTGCGCGTTCACGATCAGCTTCGTCCACAGCGCGCCCCAGATGTCGTCGGTCACGTCGGCGTCGACACTCGCGCGAAGCAGCGTCGCGAGCTCCTCGACGCGCGCGGAGCGCGCGCCGTCCAGCTCGCCGAGCGTCAGATGGCCGCGCGCGCCGTGCGGCCGTGCATGACCCGGGCCGACGAGCGTCCCGCCGTAGGCCACCATCGCGCCGATCGTCCGGTGCGCGCCGGCGAGCGCCGCGATCGTCTCCTCGTTGATCCCGTTCTGGAGCGAGACGATCGCCGCGTCGTCGTCCAGGAACGGGAGCAGCCGCTCGACGGTCTCGGCGGTGGCGTTCGACTTCACCGCCAGCAGCACGACGTCGGGCCGCTCGCCGATGCGCTCGAGCTCGCTCTCGTGGAACGCCGGCAGGTGCAGCGTCAGCGTCTCGTCCGGCAGCTCGACGCGCAAACCGTCCGCCCTGATCGCCGCGACGTGCTCCGCCCAGGCATCGACGAGCCGGCACGGCGGCTCCGTCTCGACCCGCGCGATCGTCGCCGAGCCGACCGCGCCCACCCCGACGAGCCACAGCTTCATACGTGCGCCGCCACCTGCACGCGGCAAGGCAACGCGGCCAGGCCGGCGACGCCGGGCGAGCACGCGAAGAGCGCGCCGGCACCCGGGGCCTCGTGACCGCCGTAGCGGGACGTGGTGACGAAGAGGGTGGCGAGGTCGGGCCCGCCGAACGTGCAGGCGGTCGTCGGGCCGCACCCGATCTCGAGCTCCGCCGAGACGGCGCCGTGCTCGTCGTATCGCCGGACGACGCCCGGGCCGACGAGGGCCACCCACACGCCGCCGTCGGCGTCGACGCAGAGCCCGTCGGGGTGGCCGTCGGCCTCGTCGACGACCGCGAAGGGCACGCGGTCGTGCAGGAGGCCTGCACCGCCGTCGAAGTCGAAGCGGTCGATCCGGTGCGTGGCCGAGTCGACGAAGTATGCGACGTCGCCGGACCACGCGAGCCCGTTCGAGATGGTGACGCCGTCGAGCGCCAGGTCGACGGTGCCGTCGAGGTCGACCCGCCACAGGGCGCCGCCGCCCGTGCGGAGGTCGTAGGCGAGCGTCCCGACCCACAGCCGTCCCTGGGGATCGCAGCCGCCCTCGTTGCTGCGCACGTCCGGTCCGAAGGGCAGCTCGACGAGACGGCGCGCGCCACCGGCGTCGAGCAGCTGGACGTCGTGCTCGCATGCGACCGCGACGGCGCCGCCCTCCGCGAGCGGTCGCACGAACGCGGCGACCGGCCCGTCCACCTCGAGCCGCTCGGTCGCGCCGGAGGCGGGATCGGTGGCGAGCACGGCGCCGTCGAGCATGTCGACCCAGTAGAGCGTGCCGGTGCGCGCGTCCCAGCACGGCCCCTCGCCGTGCGTCGCCACCACGCCTGTCACTTGCTCGACGGCCACCCTGTGCCGGAGAATCTCACGAATGAGCGACAACGGGCAACGCGTCGCGCTCGTCACGGGCGGCGCCTCGGGTCTCGGCAAGGCGATGGCGAAGCGGCTCGTCTCGGATGGGCTGCAGGTGGTGATCACCGACCTGCGCCCCGAGGCGGGCGAGGCGGCGGCAGCCGAGGTCGGCGCGGTGTTCGTCCAGCAGGACGTCTGCGACGAGGAGCGCTGGCCCGCGGTGCTCGGCGAGGTGGAGTCGCGCTTCGGCCACGTCGACGTCGTCGTGAACAACGCGGGCATCTCCGGGGCGATGGAGGCGACCACGCCGGAGACGACGCCGTTCACCGAGTGGCGGAAGGTCTTCTCCGTGAACGCCGACAGCGTGTTCCTCGGCTGCCGTGCGGCGATCCCCGCGCTGCGTCGAGCGGGGGGCGGCTCGATCGTGAACACGGCATCGATCGCGTCGTTCGTCCCGGCGCCCGACTCGCTCGCCTACGGCGCCAGCAAGGCCGTCGTGCGTCACCTGACGACTTCGGTCGCCACGTACTGCGCGCAGCGGAAGCTGAACATCCGCTGCAACTCCGTGCATCCCGGCATCGTGCGCACACCGCTCTGGGAGGTCTACGCGGCGAAGGAGGCGGAGCGGCGCGGCGTGACGCTCGACCAGGTCGCCGACGAGGCGGGCGCCGGCGTGCCGCTCGGCGACTGGACGACGCCCGAGGACGTCGCGAACGCCGTGTCGTTCCTCGTCTCCGACGACGCCCGCCACATCACCGGCATGGCGATGATCGTCGACGGCGGCTTCGTCAACTGCCGCTGATCGCCGGCGTCTACCGACCGCAGCCATCGGCCGCGTCTATCGGCCGCGTCGGCCGCGTCTATCGGCCGCGTCCGTCGGCCGCGTCTATCGGCCGCGTCTGACTCGTCTCTGACGAGAGGTGTCACGAAGTGCGCGCCAGAATGAGACAGAACTGCGCGGACCCCCGTATTTGCAAGGACTTTCGAAGTGTCCGGCCAGGCCATGACGAACAACGGACATACGCGAGATTCCCCCCGGCGCAGTCAGACTCGAATCTGACTCCCGTCAGACTCCGGTCAGACGTCGAGCGGCTCGACCGCCGTGACGACCGGCCGCTCGGGCAGGCGGTCGCGGTCGACGCGCGCGCCGTCCTTCACGACGAGCGCGACGCGGCCGTAGTTCTCGGCTGCGTCGAGCGGGCTCGCGTCGAGGATCAGCAGGTCGGCCCGCTTGCCGGGCTCCACCGACCCGAGCTCGTCGTCCTTGCCGTAGGCCTCCGCGATGTTGCGCGTCGTCGCGAGCAGCGCGTCCATCGGCCGCAGGCCGCGCTCGAACGCGGCCCCGAGCCACACGACGTGCGACCGCCCCAGGTGGCGGATGTAGTCCGGGTCGTCGGCCAGCACCTCGTGGTAGTGCGGGCTCCCCTTCGAGTGCACGCCCATGTCGTTCGCGAGCAGCAGCTTCGCGCCCGCGTCGATCAGCCGGCGCGCGTTGCCGTCCTGCACGGCGAGGGTCGTGCCGAAGTGCGGGCCGGCCGACGTGTCCGGGTTCAGGGGCGGCGGCCTGCGCTCGTTGATCAGAGCGATGTACCGCGCCGTGTTGAGGAACGAGACGCACGGCAGCTGCCGGTCGACGATCAGCCTGAGCGTGTCCTCCGGCATCGGTCGCAGGCCGGTCACGTCGCCGTGCTGCAGGAGGTCGACGCCCGCGTCGATCGACATCTTGAGCGACTCGGGCGCCTGCGTGCACGCCTGCGCGGTGAGACCGCCCGCATGCGCCTCCTCGACGATCGCGCTCTGCGCGTCGGGTGAGAACGCAATCGCGCGGAAGAGCGCGTGCACGCACGACGAGTACTTCACGAAGTCGATCCCGGTACGCGCGACGTAGTCGCGTACGGCGTCGCGGACGTCGTCGGCCGACATCCACGTCAGGTCGGCGCCGACCCCCTGCTCCCACTGGTCGTTGATGCGCTTCACCGTCGCCGGGTTGAGCGACGACCGCACGGTCGAGGAGAAGTCCCACGACAGCGGTCCGTTGTTGCCGATGATGTTCCCGGCGCAGAAGATCCGGCTGCCGACGATGCTGCCTGCGGCGATCCCGTCGCGGACGCGCAGGAGCGGCTCCAGCGGCCCCCACGTGTCGAACACCGTCGTGATGCCGGCGCGCAGCGCGATCTGGGCGGCCTCGACGGCCAGGTCGTCGTAGTCACCGGGCTCGCGCCGGAGCAGCAGCTCGATGTCCGGGTAGACGAGGTGGACGTTCGCGTCGAGGAGCCCCGGGATGACGTACTTGCCGCCGACGTCCACGACCTGCGTGCCCTCGAGCCCGTCGAGCTGCGCGCGCGGGCCGGTCCACGCGATGCGCCCGTCGCGAACGACGACGGCGGCGTCCGGCACCGGGTCGGCCCCGGTCCCGTCGATCAGGGTGCCGCCGACGTACGCGGTCGCGCTCATCGCGCGGCGGCCGCGTAGACGCGCCGGAAGTTCCCGCCGAGGATGCCGGCGATCGTGTCCCGTGCGTACCCGTGGTCGAGCATCACGCCGACGAGCTCCGGCAGCTGCTCCGGCGCGAAGCACCGCCCCTCGCCGTTCGGGATCTGCGTGCCCGACGGGTCGGGCCACGCATCGACGCCCCAGGGCCACTCGGCTCCGTCGACGACCTGCCACCAGTCCGCGAAGTCGCTCACCGGGTACTGCTTGACGTAGTCGGTGCCGATCCCGACGTGTTCCGGCCCGACGAGCTCGGCCACGTAGTCGACGTGCCGGAACATCGTCTCGGTGCGCGCGTCGGCGTCGCCGAGGAACGAGCCGATCCCGACGATCCCCACCACGCCGCCGCTCTCGGCGCACGCGCGGATCTGCGTGTCGTCGATGTTCCGGATGTGCGTGCAGAGCGCCGACGGGTTCGAGTGCGAGAAGATCACCGGCGCCTCGCTCAGCTCGATCGCCTCGAGCGACGAGCGGCGGCCGGTATGCGTCACGTCGACGACGATGCCGACGCGGTTCAGCTCGCGCACGAAGCGCCTGCCGTAGTTGCTGAGGCCCGCATCGGCGACCTCGGCACAGCCGTCGGCGACGAGGTTGCGGACGTTGTACGCGAGCAGCATGTGGCGCACGCCCAGGTCGTGCAGCACCTCGAGCCGCGAGAGATCGAGCTCGACGAGGCGGGTCTCCTGCGTGTTCAGGCCGACGACGAGCTTCCCCTCGCTCCGCCCGCGGTCGATCTCGTCGAGCGACGCGCCGAACGCGAGCCACTCCGTCTCGTCGATCAGCTGCTTGAACCGCGCGACGGCGTCGAGCGTGCCCTCCCACGTGGGCGGCCAGTCGGTCAGCGACGCCGACACGAACGTCCAGCCGGAGTCCCTGTATGCGGCGAGCGTGTCGAGGTCCCAGTACATCGGCACCCAGGGCAGCGTGACGTCCCAGACGTCGACGCCCGCGAGCAGCTCGCTCACGTCGGAGCGCGCCATCAGTGCGTCCCCGCCGAGCTGCGGTCGGGGATGGCGGCGTCGTCGCGGAAGCGGTCGATCCGGAACGGCGCGATCTCCGGCGGCGCCACGCCCGTCGCGACGAGCCCGGCCAGGCCGAGCCCGCCCGCAGGCACCGCCTTGAAGCCCCACGTCCCCCATCCTGCGGTGACGACGAAGTTCTCCACCTCGGTCGGTCCCATGAGCGGAGAATAGTCCGGGCTCATGTCGCACACACCTGTCCACTGCCGCAGGATGCGCAGACCGGCCGTGAACGGGAAGAGGTCGATCGTGCGCGCGGCGCACTCGGCGAGGAACGGGAAGGTCGAGCGCGTCGAGTAGCTCGAGTACCGCTCGATCTCGGCGCCCACCAGGATCTCGCCGCGCGACGTCTGCGAGACGTAGACGAGCAGGTCGGCAGAGGTGACCAAGCGGTGGAGGATCGGCTCGTACGGCTCCGTCACGAAGGCTTGCAGAGGATGCGTGACGATCGGCAGCCGGAGCCCGGCGAGCGCGGCGGTGTGGCTCGTCCAGCCCGCGGTCGCGCACACGATCGTGCCGGCGCCGACCCGGCCCGCGCGCGTCTCGATGCCCGTCGCGCGCCCGGCGTCGACGACGATGCCCGTCACCTCGGCACCCTCGTGCACGCGCACGCCGAGCCGCTGCGCCGCCGCCGCGTAGCCCCACACGACCGCGTCGTGGCGAATCGTCGACCCCGGCGCGTGGAACGACGCGCCGAGGACGGGCCTGCCCTTGCCGCCGGCGTCGAGGTCGAGCGGCGGGCAGAGCTCCTTCGCCTCCTCCGCGCTCACGAACACCGTGTCCACGCCGAGCGCCTGGTTCAGCAGCTCGCGCTCGCGCTGCAGCCGCAGCGTGCTCTCGGAGTGCGCCAGCCAGAGCGACCCGCGGCGCGACATCAGCAGGTTGTAGTCCAGCTCGGCCGACAGGCCGCGGTAGAGCTCGAGGCTCTGCTTGAAGAACGCCACCGACTCGGGCGTCTTGTAGTTCGCGCGCAGGACCGCCGTGTTGCGGCCCGCCGAGCCGGAGCCGATGTAGCCGCGCTCGAAGACGCCCACGTTCGTGATGCCGTACCGCGACGCGAGGTAGTACGCGGTGGCGAGGCCGTGCCCGCCGCCGCCGATCACCACGACGTCGTAGCTCGACCGGGGCTCGTGGGCGCGCAGGTACGTACGCCTGCGAAGGAGCCCGCTCACGCGGCGTCGAGCTCGTCGCCCCACACCGATCGCACGCCCCACGAGAACAGGGGGCCGAGCATCGTCTTGTGCGTCTCGCCCGGGAAGATCTTCAACGTCAGCTCGAGCGAGGGGTACTTGCGGATGCTCAGGAGCTCGGCCAGCCGCGCGATCGAGCTGACGTTGTTCCAGCCGAGGTGGTCCTGCGGCTCGCCTTCGCCCGCGGCGAGGAAGACGTGCGCGGGCAGGTCGTCGTGCTCGGCGGCGTAGCGCTCCTCGTACGGCCACACGCAGTCGAGCGAGCCGCTGCCGCAGATGTAGCGCGTGAAGCCGCCGGGCCGGGCGAAGAGGCTGTACGCCACGAACGTGCCGCCGGCCGAGTAGCCGGAGAGGCAGTGGTCGTCGGCCAGGCGGTAGTCGGAGGCGAGCGCGGGCCGCACCGTGTCGATGAGGAAGTCGAGGAACCGCTCCGCACCGCCGCCGACGGGCCCCAGCTCCGCCCACGAGGTACTGCGAACGTGCTCGCCCATCGCACCCTCGGGAAAGATGTGCTCGACGGGGTAGAAGTCGAAGATCCGGCGCATGCCGGAGTCCTTGTGCGGCACGGGTGGTGCTCCCACCCCGACCAGGATGAGCTCCGCCGACCCGACCGCCTGGAGCGCCGGCTCGAGGTGGTTGTCGGTGAGCCACAGCACCGGGTACGAGCGGTCGGTCTCGCCGTACGAGACGGGCAGGGCCACACGGATCTCGTGGTCCCAGTCGTAGCCCTCCGCCCGCATCGTGCGCGGCGGCTCGACCGTGAAGGTCGACGTCCGCAGCGGCGCCTCGACGGGCGTCAGCCCCATGAACCACTCCGTCCTCCGTTCGGCCTTCAGCTCGGCCTCGGTCTTCATCGGTCTCCCCTACGTCGCTGGAGACAACTCTTAAAGTTGCCTGACCACTTAGCAGGTGAGAGTCCTAGCGCATCACGATGCGGCCCGTCAAGGTGCGAGGCGCGATTTGCTTGATGGCCTGGCCAGCGTGGGGCCATTCGCTATGCTCGGCGCGTGTCGACCTCGCAGGATGCGGCAACTGCGGCGGATGCGCTCGGCCCCGTGACGCCCGTCGTCCACCGCAGCGCGGCGGCCCAGGTGGCCGACCAGCTCGTGACGGCCGTGCGCGAGCAGCGCCTCGAGCCGGGCGCGCGGCTGCCGTCGGAGCGCGAGCTGGCGGAGCGCTTCGGGGTCAGCCGGCCGACGATCCGCGAGGCGCTCGCGGCGCTCGAGCTGGCCGGGATCGTGGCGTCCCACCAGGGGCGGGGGACGTCCGTCACGGGCACGTCGGCCCAGGTGGCGATGTGGGGGGTCGAGATCCTGCCGCCGCAGATCTTCGAGGCGCGGCTCGCGATCGAGCCGGAGCTCGCGCGCCTCGCAGCCGAGAAGCGCTATCCCGAGGACGTCGCACAGATCCGTGCGACCTTCGAGGCGCTCGACGCACGCTTTGCCGCCGACGGGAACTACGCGGACGACTTCCCGATGCACCGCGCCGTCGCACGCGCTGCGCGGAACCCCATCCTCGAGCGCGCCCTCGAGGACGCGCTCATCCACACGCAGGGGCCGCGCTGGCAGGACCTCACGGATCGCGTGTTCGTCACGCCCGAGGCGCGGGCGGGGCACCACGAGGAAGCACGCCGTGTCCTGCAGTTCATCGAGCGCGGCAAGCCGGCCGAGGCCGCCGACGTGTGGCGGCAGCACCTCGTCTACTTCCGCGACGAGATGCTCGGCCGCCTGCGCGCGACGGCGTAGCGTCAGCTCGGGAAGACGAGGACCTTCAGCCCCGCGCCGGTGCGCGCGGCGTCGAACGCGTCGTTGACCTGGTCGAGCGAGTAGCGGTGCGAGATGATCGGCTCGAGGTCGAGCGACGCGAGCAGCGCGCCCGATGCGTGGCTGGCCTCCTCGCTCGCCCCCATGCTCGCGACGAGCGTCGTGTTGCGGAGGTGGAAGTCGAGGAGCGGCAGCTCGAGCCGTGCGCTCTCCCGACTGACGCCGAACATCACCACGGTACCGTCGCTCTTCACCGCGGCCAGGCAGTCCGAGAGCGCCGGCAGGAAGCCGGTGCTGTCGATCGCCACGTCGATCGGCCCGCCGTCGAGCGCCTCGCGGATCGGCGTGGCCGACGGGTCGATGCCTGCATCCGCGCCGAGCCGCAGCGCTGCCTCGCGCCGCGCCTGGTCGGGCTCCGACATGACGACTCGCGCGGCGCCGGCTCGGCGTGCGAGCTGCGTGATGATGAGCCCGTTGCTGCCCCCGCCGGTCACGAGCACGGTCGCCCCGAGCGGGATCCGCGCGCGCATGACCGCGTACGCGCAGGCCGCGACCGGCTCGAGGAACGCGGCAAGATGCGGCGGCAGGCTCGGCGAGACGGGACGGAAGGCGGCGGCCGGCGCGACGGCGACCTCGCCGAACCCGCCCATCGCGCCGAAGGCGCCGACAAGCGTTCCCGGCTCGAGCTCCACACCCGGGCCCACGGCCTCGACGACGCCCCCGAACTCGTGCCCCATGCGGGCAGGGATGTCGAACGCGCGCGCGTCGTAGAAGCCGTCGACGAAGTGCACCTCGGTGACGCACACACCGCAGGCCGCGACGCGCACGCTGATCTCGCCCGGCCCCGGCGCCGGGGGCTCGAGGTCGTCGACCTGGAACGTGCTGCCGGTCCACTGCGCGGATCTCATGTGTGTGACCATCGCAGACCGCGACGTGCGCCGCAATGAGATAGTCACGGCGATGCGCGACCTGATCGTCCAGCACGGCCTGCCGGTGCCGCTGCCCGACGGCACGCGGCTCGCGGCCGACGTGTACCGCCCCGCCGCGCCGGGCCGCTATCCCGTCGTGCTCGTGCGCACGCCGTACGACAAGCTCCAGGCCCTCGACCTCGCGAACTTCGGCGTGGACGCGCTCGCGCTCGCGCGCGCCGGCTACGCCGTCGTGCTGCAGGACACCCGCGGCACGTTCGCCTCCGAAGGGACGCTGCGCCACTTCCAGCACGAGGCCGACGACGGCGCGGCGGCGATCGCCTGGGCGGCCGAGCAGGAGTGGAGCGACGGCAACGTCGGCATGACCGGTCCCTCGTACGTCGGCGCCACGCAGCTTCTCGCGGCGACGCGCACGCCACCGGCGCTGAAGGCCGTCGTCCCGATCATCACGGCGGCCGAGTACTACGAGAGCTGGTCGTACCAGGGCGGCGCGTTCCAGCTCGGCTTCACCCAGATGTGGGCCGTCGGCATGGCGTACGCAGGCCTCGCGCGCCGCGAGGCGCAGGGCGAGGAGGTGCGCGGCGAGCGCGAGGCGCTGGAGGCGCTGATCGCCGACCCGTGGGAGGGGTTCCTGCATCTGCCGCTGCGCGACGTGCCCGGCCGCGCCGCGTCGCTCTCGAGCTACGGCGAGTGGCTGAGCCACCCGGACCGCGACGACTTCTGGCGCGCGACCGCGATCAACGAGCGCTACGCGACGGTCCAGGTGCCCGCGCTGCACGTCGCGGGCTGGTTCGACATCTTCGCGAAGGGGTCGCTCGAGAACTTCCGCCGGCTGCGCGAGGAGGCGGGCACGCCCGAGGCGCGCGCGGGCCAGCAGCTGATCGTCGGGCCGTGGGGGCACGACAACCCCGGCGAGTGGTTCGGCGACGTCTGGTTCGGCGCGGGCTCGGCGTTCGACCTGCGCGGCGCGTACCTCGAGTTCTTCGACCGGTGGCTGAAGGGCGCGCCGTCGGAGAGCGCGCCGGTGCGCATCTTCGTGATGGGTGCGAACCGCTGGCGCGACGAGGATGCGTGGCCGCTCGCGCGCGCGGTCGAGACGCGCCTGCACCTGCGCGCCGGCGGGGGCCTCACGCAG